>OLNR01000495.1_pt1 | contig 32908 bp, 25 predicted proteins | sample 1672231 | NCBI WGS metagenome assembly OLNR01 (sample SAMEA3136662, study PRJEB25190) | human gut metagenome
TCATGATCGTGTTCATGGCCATCGCCATGCTCATCGGCAACGGCGGCAACGCGCTGGCGGCCCTGCGCCTCGGCGAGGGCAAGCGCGACGATGCCGAACGCGCCCTGGGCAATGTGGTGTCCTTGAGTCTCGTTGCTGCCGTCATTGTGCTCGTCATCGGGTGGAATCCGGCGCTGGTCTCCTGGGTGCTCGATTTGGCGAGCGCCACGCCGGAGGTGCGCCCCTACGCCCAGACGTTCATCCAGATCCTTTGTGCCGGCTTCATCTTGCAGTGCATCGGCCTTGGCGTGAACAACTTCATCCGCACCTGCGGCGCCCCTAACCGGGCGCTCGGCACCATGGTCATCGGTCTGGTGGGCTCGGTGGCCTTCAACGCCCTGTTCGTTCTGGCGCTCGGTTGGGGGGTCATGGGCAGCGCCCTGGCCACGGTGCTCGGCTGGGCCTGCTCGTGTTTGGCGGTGCTGCAGTACTTCTGCCTGCGCAGCGACGTTCCCATGCGGCTGCGCTTGCCCGCCATGCGCCTGAGCTTTTCCATGGATCGCACCATCCTCGCCTTCGGGCTGCCGAGCTTCTGCGTGCAGGCGGGCATGGCCATCGTGAACTTCGTCATCAACTTCCAGCTGGTGAAATACGGGGCCCTGACGCCCATCGGCGCCGACGACGCGCTGGCGGCCATTGGCGTGGTGCAGCGCATCGGGCAGTTCTCGGTCATGCCGCTCATCGGCATCGCCATCGCCCTGCAGCCGCTGCTCGGCTTCAACTACGGCGCTCACAACGTCAATCGCGTTCGCAAGACGCTGTGGTACGGCATCGGGGCGGCATCCTCCATCTCCGTGCTCATGTTCATCATCGTCGAGGTGTTCGCGGTGCCCATCGCCCATGCCTTCGGCATCTCCCACGACGGCCTCGTTGATTTCACGGCTTTCGCCATCCGCGTGCAGTTCCTCATGCTGCCCTTCGTGGGCTTCCAGATCGTCAGCTCGAACTACTTCCAGGCCACGGGCCAGCCGGCCAAGTCGGTGTTCCTCACCTTGACGCGCCAGATTCTGTTCCTCGTGCCCTTGCTGTACCTGATGCCTGTGGTGCTGCCGCAGCTGTTTCCGCAGTTCACCGGATTGGACGCATTGTACTTCGCGGCACCGGTGGCTGACTTCCTCTCCATCTTCACCACGGCCATCTTCGTGGCCTGGGAAATGGTGCGCCTCCGCAAGCTCGCCGCGATGTACGATTAGGTTTTGGGCACTTGCACAAATTTATTGGCATGGTGGCCCGTTAGCCGCTGAAAGAGCAGTGCGCGGGCTCTGGGACGCGCTCGACCCCTACGATGGACTCCTTCGAGTGGAAGGAGAGATGCATGGAATCAACGAAGACGCGCAGCGAGGCGACCCAGCGAACGCGGTCGGTGGTCTTTGTCGGCTTGACCATCGCCATCATGGCGGTATCGGCCTGGGTGGTCGTGCCCTTGGGTCCCATTCCCTTCACGCTGCAGATGTTCGCCATCACGTTTGCCATAGTGGTGCTGAGTCCCAAGGAGGCCATTGCGGCCATCACGGGCTACTTGCTGCTGGGTGCGGTGGGGGTGCCCGTGTTCTCGGGCATGCGCGGTGGAATCGGTGTTCTGGCCGGGCCGACGGGCGGCTTTCTGTGGGGATACCTCTTCGGCGTGGCGGCTGCCGCGCTGTTTTTGCACGCGGTGCGCACGAGGCTCGGTATGGCCGGCGGCAAGAATGCGCCGCGGCTCACTCGCGCGGAGAAGACGGCCATGACGCCGCTCCAGCGCGCGGGTGCGTTTCTGCGCAGCTTCGGGGTAGAGATTATCGCCGGCATCATCTTTACGGCTATCGCTTACGTGTGCGGGTGCGTCCAGTACATGGTGGTGGGGCACGTGGATCTGGCCACGGCGTTCCTCACGGCGGTGGCGCCGTTTATGGTCGTTGACCTCTGCAAGATCGTGGCCGCCGTCATCTGCGCCGACGCCGTCCGCGCCGCCGTGCGGTAGGCGTCTCGTCGCTGCTAAATCCTCGAGCAAATGCCAGTTGGGCCCCGAAATGGTCGTCCGCGTGTTGCCATAACGGGGCCGAACTGGCATTTGCTTGCCATTTCACCCCTTAACGGGCATCGCAGCACGCCATAACGGGGCCGAACTGGCATTTACCCTTAGAAAACGGTCGGTAGAAACCCGTCGCTAAAAGGGAAGGCTCCCGCTCGGGAGCCTTCCCTTCATGGGAGCAGATTTCTCGCGAGTTGGCTTACGCCTTGAAGCGGTAGCCGTAGCCGCGTACCGTTTCCACGAGGGCCGGATCGTAGCCGGCGGCGTGAATCTTGTCACGCAGACGCTTGATGTGGGTGTCCACCGTCTTGGTCTCGGTGAGGTACTCCCAGCCCCAGGCGTCGCGGAGCAGATCCTCGCGGGAGACCACCTTGCCGGCGTTCTTCATGAGCGAGGCCAGAAGCTCGAACTCGCGGGGCGTCAGGTCGATCTCGCCGTGGTCGCCGGCGGCGGTGTGGGCGTCCTCGTCCAGCGTGATGCCCGAAGCGGTGATGGAATTGCTCGCGCCGGGGAACTCGCCGCCCTGGCCGCGGCGCAGAAGCGCGCGGACGCGGGCGATCAACTCGCGCACGCCGAAGGGCTTGGCGAGATAGTCGTCGCCGCCGATTTCCAAGCCGACGACTTTGTCCAGCTCGGTGTCGCGGGCGGAAAGGAACAGCACGGGGGCCGTGGTCTTCGAACGCAGCCGACGGCACAGCTCGTAGCCGTCCATGCCCGGCAGCATAATATCCAAGATAAACAGATCATAGTTGTTGGCGCTTGCCAACGCGAAGGCGTCCTCGCCGTTGTCGACGACGTCGGTCTCGTAGCCCTCCTTTTTCAACGCGTAGCTGACGAATTCGGTGATGGAAGGCTCGTCGTCAACGACAAGGATGCGGCTCGGTGTCTCTATCATGGTCTTGCCTTTCTCTCGTCATATCGACGAATGCCCGTCGGGGGCATATCGTTGAGACATTGCTATAATCTCTCATGCGCTAACTATACGCAAATAAGCCCGCAGGGCCGGAAAACTGAGGAAGATTGTCATAATTATGTTACTTGCTATTGACATCGGTAACACCCATACCGTAATCGGGGTCTACGCGGGGGATTCTCTGCGCGCGATGTGGCGAATCGCCACCAATCGGAAGGCGGCGGCCGACGAGCTGCGCATCGTCTTCTCCACGCTGTTTTCCCTCGAGAGCCTCGATCTTTCCCAGGTGCGCGCCTCGGCGGTCGCCTCGGTGGTGCCCCAGCTGACCAAGGCCTGGATGCAGGCCATCAAGGACGCCACCGGCGCGCGGTCGCTGGTGTGCAATGCCGAGACGGCCGAGGGCCTTTTCGACGCCGATTACCCCAACCCCCGCGAGATCGGCGCCGATCGGGTGGCCGATGCGGTGGCGGCCCGGGCGATCTACGGGGCGCCGGTGGTGGTGGTCGACTTCGGAACGGCCACGAACATCGAGGTCATCGATCGCGACGGCCGCTTCCGCGGCGGCGTTATCGCGCCGGGCGTGCAGACTTCGGCCAACGCGCTGTTCACTCACGGCGCTCAGCTGCCGGACATCGCGCTGGTGGCGCCGCCGGCGGTCATCGGCACCAACACGGTGGAGGCCATCCAGTCGGGCATCATGCTAGGGGAGGCCGATCGCGTGGACGGCCTGGTGCGCCGCATCTTCGACCAGCTGGGCTATTCGGCGAAGGTCATCGCCACGGGCGGTCTGGCGCCGGTCGTCGAGCGCTACTCGAGTACCATCGACGAGGTGAACACCGAGCTGACGCTGGAAGGCCTGCGCCTTATCGCCGATCGCGCCTACCGCTAGGGGCTGTTGGGCGCGGATGCCTTCGGGAATCCCCGCAATGAGGGGAAGTTGCGCCCTTTGGGGATAGAGGGGCGACGGGGCGCGGCCGCATCGCTAGAATGGGAGCGTCAGCGTTTGGTCGGCAGGACGATTCCTTCCGCCGGCGCTGCGCCATCTATCGATGAGGCTGCCAGGTACGCCTGCGCGCCGCGACATGAGAAAGAAGGGCCCGACGTGTTGACCGACATTGAAATTGCCCAGGCGACCGAACCGAAACCTATTGGCGAGATCGCTGCCATTGCCGGCGTCGACGAAAAGTACCTTGAGCTGTACGGAAACTACAAGGCGAAGGTCGATTACAACCTGCTGCGCGAGGAGGAGCACGCCCCGGGCAAGCTCATCCTGGTGACCGCAATCAATCCCACGCCGGCCGGAGAGGGCAAGACCACCACGACGGTGGGCCTGGCCGATGCGCTTTCGCTGCGCGGCAAGAACGTGGTCGTGGCGCTGCGCGAGCCGTCGCTCGGCCCGGTGTTCGGTATCAAGGGCGGTGCGGCCGGTGGCGGCTACGCCCAGGTTATTCCCATGGAAGACATCAACCTGCATTTCACCGGCGACTTCCACGCCATCGGTGCGGCCAACAACCTGCTCGCGGCGCTGCTCGACGCGCACATCCAGAACGGCAACGAGCTCGGCATCGACGTACGCAAGATCACCTGGAAGCGCGTGGTGGACATGAACGACCGCCAGCTGCGCCACATCGTGGACGGCCTCGGCGGCAAGGCCCATGGTGTGCCCCGCGAGGACGGCTTCGACATCACCGTGGCCAGCGAGGTCATGGCCATTTTTTGCTTGGCCACCTCCATCACCGACCTGAAGGAGCGTCTGGGCCGTATTGTGGTCGGCTACACCTACGACGACAAACCCGTCACAGCCCACGATCTGAAGGCCGAAGGCGCCATGGCCGCGCTGCTGAAGGATGCCCTGAAGCCGAACCTCGTGCAGACGCTGGAGGGTACCCCGGCCTTCGTCCACGGCGGTCCCTTCGCCAACATCGCCCACGGCTGCAACTCCATCATGGCCACGCGCATGGCCATGGCGCTCGGCGACTACTGCGTCACCGAGGCTGGTTTCGGCGCCGATCTGGGCGCGGAGAAGTTCCTCGACATCAAGTGCCGCCTCGCCGGTCTTAAGCCCGATGCGGTGGTGGTCGTCGCCACGGTGCGCGCGCTGAAGAACCACGGCGGCGTGGCCAAGGCCGATCTCAACGAGGAGAACCTGGAGGCGCTGGAGGCGGGCCTGCCGAATTTGCTGCAGCACGTGGAGAACATCACCAACGTGTACAACCTGCCCTGCGTGGTGGCCATCAACGCCTTCCCGACCGACACCAAGGCCGAGCTGGACCTGGTGGAAGCCAAGTGCCGCGAGCTGGGCGTGAACGTGGCTTTGTCCGAGGTGTGGGCGCGCGGTGGCGAGGGCGGCCTGGCCCTGGCCGATGAGGTGGTGGCCTTGTGCGAGAACGGGGATGAGGCCGGGCGCTCCGCCGACACCTTCACGTTCTCCTACGAGGACGACCTGTCCATCGCCGAGAAGATCGAGGCCATTGCCAAGCGCGTCTACCATGCCGACGGCGTGGTGTTCGAGCCCGCGGCGCAGAAGGAGATCGCGCAGCTGGAGGCCCTGGGCTTCGGAGAGATGCCCGTGTGCATGGCCAAGACCCAGTACTCGTTCTCGGACGACGCCACCAAGCTGGGCGCTCCCCGCGATTTCCAGATCACGGTGCGCCAGGTGAAGGTGTCCGCCGGCGCCGGCTTCATCGTGGCGCTCACCGGCTCCATCATGACCATGCCGGGCTTGGGGAAGGCCCCCGCCGCCCATAAGATCGATGTGATGGAAGACGGCACGATCACGGGGTTGTTCTAGCATTTACGTAGTTGTCCGGGCTCGGACTCGGAGCGGAAGTGCCGTGCTCAAACAACATTGAAGTGCACCGTCGGAGTTCTGCTCCGGACGTGCTTCGTGCACTTCAATGAACTGCGCGCGGCACCACCGCACCGAGTCCGAGCCCTGCTTTTTCGGAAAGAAGGGTTTGCGTGGTCGATACCGAGTTTGTGGAGGCGCTGGCTTCAAAGGCCCCGACTCCCGGTGGAGGCGGGGCCTCGGCCTATGCGGGGGCGCTTGCGTCGGCGCTGGCTTCCATGGTGGGCAACCTCACCGTGGGCAAGAAGAAGTACGCCGATGTCGAGGAGCGGATGCGGGCCGAGCTCGTCGAGCTGGACGACACGCGGGCGCACCTGCTGTCGCTCATCGACGAGGACGCTCGCGCCTTCGAACCCCTCGCTGCCGCTTACGGGATGCCCAAGGACACCGATGCTGAGCGTGCGGCCCAGAACGCGGCGCTGCAGAAGGCGCTCGTGGGCGCCTGCGAGGTGCCGCTTGAGATCATGGCCTGCTGCCTGCAGGTCATCGAGTCCTGCGTGTTCGTGGCCCGGCACGGCTCGGTGCTGGCTCTCTCGGATGCCGGGGCGGGCGCCGTGCTCGCCAAAGCAGCGCTTATGGCGGCGAGCCTGAACGTGGTCATCAACATCGGCTCCATGGATGATGTCGAGCGGGCCGACGTCTACCGCAATCAGATGGAGGACCTTCTCGCCGCAGGGGGCGCCATGGCCGATGAGGTGTACGCCGATGTCGTGAAGAGGCTTAGCTGATGGCGAGGATTCTGTACGGCAAGGAGGTATCCTCGGCCCTGTGGGAGCGCCTGCTGCCCCGCATCGACCGCTTGCGGGCGCACGGCGTGGCGCCGACGCTCGCCATTGTGCGCGTGGGGGAGCGGCCCGACGATTTGTCCTACGAGCGCACCTGCGCCCGCCAGGCCGATCTCCACGGCATCGCCGTGCGTCGTTTCGTGCTGCCAACGGAGGCGACGCAGGCCGAGCTGGAGGCCGTCATCGACCTCGTGAATGCCGATGCGCGCATCCACGGCTGCCTTATGTTCCGTCCGCTTCCGCCGCAGATGGACGAGCGCGCCGTGTGCGATCGCCTGTCCCCGGCCAAAGATATCGACGGCATCGGGTCGGCGTCGCTGGCCGGCGTGTTCGCCGATACCGGCGAGGGTTTCCCGCCGGCTACGGCCCAGGCCTGCCTGGAGACGCTGGATTTCTACGACATTCCCGTTGCGGGCAAGCGAGTGGTGGTGCTCGGGCGCAGCCTCGTGATCGGGCGTCCGGTGGCCATGATGCTCTTGGCGCGCCACGCCACCGTGACGCTGGCCCATTCCCGCACTGCCGATGTGGCCGCCCACACCCGCGAGGCCGACATCGTCGTGTGCGCCACCGGCCGCGCCCGCGCCTACGGTCCCGAGTACTTCTCGCCGGGCCAGACGGTGCTCGATGTGGGCATCAACTTCGATGCCGCCGGCAATCTCTGCGGCGATGTGGACTTCGGCGCCGTGGAGCCCGTGCTGGGGCCCGAAGGCGCCATCACGCCGGTGCCCCGAGGCCTCGGCGGCGTGACTACGAGCGTCACTATGGCCCACGTGGTGCAGGCGGCCGAGGCTGGGCAGCGCTAGGGGCGGACGACTCGTGAAACGTGCCTTGCCCCTTGGGGACAGATGGCGGGTATAATGGTGGCGGCCCCCATGGGGCCGCGCGCGACCGGTTCTGATTCGAGAGGAGAGAGGTTGAACAAGCTGCGCATCCTGCTGCTCGCGCTGGCCTACGCCTGCTTTTGGTCGCTGTTCGTGCTGTTCCCCTACCCGGCGAACGTGCTGCCCGAGTCCCATGCCTCCTACGTCGCAGGCCCCGTCTTCGCCAGCAACCTCATCACGCTCGTCACCATGGCCCTTATGGGTGGGGTGCTCGTGGTGTTTCGCGACAGCCTGGCCGAACGGGTGGCCGGCAGCACGGCGGCCATCGTCGGGTCCGGCGCCTTGCTGCTCGCCTGCGCGGCCGCGCTCGTTGCCAGCGCCGATGCCGGAGCGGTCCCGCGTTGGATGATGGCTGCCTACCCCGCCATCATGGCGCTTTACGGCGTAGTGATTGCCCTGGCCCTCGCGGCGGCATCGCGGCGCTTGACCCCTCGGGACAACGCCGTCGTGCTCGCCCTTTCCCTGCTCCTGTCGTTCCTAATCGGCGAGGCCATCGTGGCGCTTACGGATCCCCTGCCCACCGGCGACATCTCAAACCCTCTCATGTTCGCCCTGAGCAGTATCTTCCTGGTGATTCTCGGCCACATTGGCTGCGATGCCCCCAAAGCACCGCTTCCGTCCCGCCTCGCGCCGTCCCTTTCGGGGCGCGCCGCCGTGCCCGCGACGGCCATTCTGCTTTGCTACCTACTGGGAAGCGGGGCGTTCATGAGCCTCTCGTCGGTGGCTCGGGGCGAGACCTGGTTTTCCGATGGATGGATTCACTGTGCCTTCGCCCTCGTGCTCTATCCGGCCTTCTGCCTCTTCACCCTCGCCGCATGGCGGCAGCGGCGCGCGGCCTTTCCGTGGCTCGGCTTCTTCATCCTCTGCATCGCCTGTCTCTACTGCACCGCCCTGCTCTACTCGCCGTTGGCTGTGCTGTGCCGGGCCTTGATCCTGTCAAGTCGCCCCATGGCCATCACGCTGCTGTGGGTGGCGGTTCAAGAGGGCATGGGAGCGCGGGACCTCCCTTGGTGGCTGGCTGCGGTCGCTGCGCCCATGCTCATCGTGGCCGTCGACTGCGCCATCCATACCGTCGGGCTTATCGGGCTCTCTCCCGGACAGATGGACTCGGTGGTCAACGCCGTCATGCTCGTCACGGCCTTCGCCATGACGCTGGGGATGCTCTGGTTCGTGCGCCTGCGCCCTGACGGTGCCGAGCCCGCAAGCTCCGAATGCGCTGCAGGCGCCGCCGATGTATCGGAGATTCTCGCCGCCATGGCCGATGCCCATGGGCTGAGCGAGCGGGAGGGGGAGGTGCTCGGGCTGCTCTATCGCGGCAACACCCAGAAAAAGATCGCCGAGCGCCTGTTCCTTTCGGTGAGCAGCGTGCAGACCTACGCGAAGAGCCTCTATCGGAAGCTCGGCGTGCACTCGCGCCAGGAGCTGATCGACATGGTTAACGAGGCCGCGAATGGAAACGACCGGACCCGCTGAGGGGCCCGGTCGCAAAGGGAGGGATGAGGGGTTCTTGGCTTACCAGACGGTAATGGCTGTGGCGCAGAGGGGGCTGTCCCAGGCGTAGCCGCCGTCTTCACCGACGAAGGAGTCGGCGAGATCCTCGAAGCTCGCCGGGTGGGCGGGCGTCATGTCGCCGGTCAGCGCGTGGATGACCGTGTAGCGCCCGGCGGTGAAGATGTGCGAGTTCGAGAAACCGCCCGGCATGTTCCAGTTGATGCCGCCGCAGGGGTTGCCCGCCTGGATGCCGGCGGCGTACAGGCCCGGGATGGGGGCGCCCTCGTTGTCGATCACCCGGTAGCGGTTGTCCACCATGATGCCGGCGTTGATGCCCGACATGCCCACATCGCCCTTGATGCAGAAGAAGGGGGGAGTGTCGATGGCCGCCATATCGGATCCGGCGACGCCGAAGTCGTCGTCGCAGCCCTTGGCGCACAGCTCGTTGTAGCGCTCGATGCTGGCGACGCCGTCGGCCACGGGAATGCCCGCCGCCTCGCAGAGCTCCTCCAGGGTGTTGCCCGATACCACCGTTTCCGGATCCATCCAGGCGCTTCCCTCGCCCACGAGGGCCACCGGCGGCACGCCGGGAATGCCCTCCACGGCGCCCTCGGTCTTAGAGTCGAAAATGCGGAAGTGGATGCCGCGGTCCTCGGGCTTGTAAGTGGCGGACATGGAGATGTTCAGGCTGCTCATGGGGATGGTCTCGTTGCAGAAGCGCTTGCCGTGGACATCGAGGGCCAGGAAGGGGTAGAACATAAAGGGGCCGATGTAGTTGGTGTGGATCTGCCGCGCATGGCCGAGGGGCGCCATGCGGCCGCCCGCCAGAATACCGAGGATGTGGCCGTCGCCGGTGTGGTTCACCAGGCACAGGGGGAACATGGCGGCGTCGCGCAAATTGCGGTCCACCATGGACTCGTTGTTCATGTAGTCGCCGGCGGCCAGCACGACGCCCTTGGTGGCGTTGAGCTTGACGTAGCTGCCGTCCTTTTGCTTGCCGATGGCGCCCGTTACGGTGCCGTCCTCCTCCTGGACCAGCTGCACGCAGGGGGTCTCGTAGTAGAACGTGGCGCCGCCCTCGGCCGCCTTCTGGGCCAGGGCCACCATAAGATCCTGGTTCGAGGCCTGGGTGGCATCGCACACGGCGACGACGCCGCCATCGTCGTAGCGGATGGAGCTGTCGGTGAGGAACTCGATGGGCTCGATGCCGACCGAGCGTCCCTGGCTGATAACCCAGGGTACGGCCTCCTCGGCATATTCCACATAGTAGTTGAACAGCTCGTTGTTGATGCGCCAGTCGTTGAGGCGGGCCCAGTCGCTGCGCCACCGCACGATGCCGGCGGGGTTCGAGTGGGCCTTTACGACGAAGGAGCAGCCGTTGCCGTTGGCCGAGACCGTGGCCTCCTTCTGGAGGCAGGCCACCTTCGCGCCCTCCTCCACGGCGGTGAGCACGGCGGGCACGCCGGCACAGCCCGCGCCTACTACGACGATGTCGTAGGTTTCCTCGGCGGCAAATTCCGTAATGGGCTCGCGTTCCACGATGCTGAACTCGAAGTCGCTCTCCTTGAGGTCGGCCGGCAGCTCGCCGGCCGCCGTGCTGGCGAGCGCGTCGTTGGCTGCCGGAGTCGACGGGGCGCAGCCGGCGGCGCCCAGAAGTGCGGCGCCCGCCGCCAGGCCGGCCCCGCCCTTGAGGAACGTCCGTCGATCCATGTTCTCCATGTTTCCCTCCTTGGGGTCGTTGCACGTGGGCGCTTCTCCGCGCCCGGGGCGGCTTGTGCCGCCTCGGTGCCCATACTGCCCCTCTTGCCGCTTTCGCGCTTCCCATGGAAAGGGGGGTAATGTGTCGCGCCCTTTCCCATAAAATGGTGATATGACTGTATGAGCGGCACCTTTTGGGCCGCCATCCCCGCTGTGGCCGCCGGCGGCCGTCCGCCGGTCGCTTCCGTCCGCCTTCGGCGGCCCGCGACGCCGCTGCCCGATTGGGGCGGGCCCGCGGGGGTCGGGCGCGGCTTCTCGTGGAATGATGGGAGGCGTACCGATGCGCGACGATTGACCGGAGAGGAGCAGCCATGGCCATCTTCAGCCCCACCGAGATCACCGACAACTACATGAGGGCCTCCGTGGGCAAGGCTGCCTCGCCGGCATGGCGGCTGTTCCTGCTGGCGGTGGCCGCCGGCGTGCTCATCGGGCTCGGCGCGGTCACCTCGTCCACGGCCGCCCACGGCCTGGAGAACGCCGGGCTCGTGCGGCTCATGTCGGGGCTCATCTTCCCCGTCGGCCTCATGATGGTCATCCTCATGGGCACCGAGCTGTTCACGGGCAACGCCCTTATGGTGACCGCCGCCATCGACGGCCAGATCACCTGGGGGCGGCTCTTCCGCAACTGGGGCATCGTGTTTCTCGGCAACCTCGTGGGGGCCGTGGCCCTGGCCGCCTGCATGGCGTTCTTCGGCCAGCTGAACATCGGCGGGGGAGACTTGGCGGTGTACACGGCCAAGGTGGCTGCCGCGAAGAACGCGCTGCCGTGGATGAACGCCTTCGTGCTGGGCATCTTCTGCAACCTCATGGTGTGCATCGCCGTGTACCAGGCCAACACCGCCCAGGACACCGCTGGCAAGGTGCTCGCCATCTTCTTCCCCATTATGGGCTTCGTGCTGGCCGGCTTCGAGCACTGCGTCGCTGACATGTACTACGTGCCCGCGGGCATCTTCGCCTACCTGAATCCGGCCTACACGGGGCTCATCGATGCGGCGGGCATCAATGTGGCCCTGCTCAACTTCGGCGACTTCATCTTCGCGAACCTCATTCCCGTGACCTTGGGCAACATCGTTGGCGGCGTGGCCGTGGGGCTGGTCATGTACGCCTGCCATGGCACGAAGAGGGCGTAGAAGAATCTGCCGAATTCTTCAGGAATGTGGGTAATTCGGTCAGGTTTTGCGGCTTCCCTGCGGGTGCTCTTGCGAAGCGCGGCCGACGGCCTATGATGGGAGCATGGCGAACGGACTGACATATCAGCGCACCACTACGACCCCCGAGGCTACCAAGCAGCTGGCGGCGACGCTCGCGCCCTATCTGCATGCGGGCGACACCATCGTTCTGACCGGCGATTTGGGGGCGGGGAAGACCCAGTTCGTGCAAGGAGTGGCCGCAGCCCTCGGCGTGCGGGCGGCGGTGACAAGCCCCACCTTCAACATCCTTTTGGAGTACCACGACGGGCGCCTGCCGCTGTACCACTACGACCTGTACCGGCTGGATGCGCGCTGGCAGCTGGAGGACATCGACTACTATAGCGCCATCGACGGCGACGGCGACGGGGCGGCCTTCGTGGAATGGGCCGAGAAGTTCCCCGAGGACATGCCCTACGACTACCTGGAGATCGCCATCACGGCCGACGGCGACGGCGCACGGCGCATCGTCGCGCACTCCTTCGGCTCCCGCTCGCGCCAGCTTCTGTGCGTCTGGGCCAACGATTCCAAATCGCGCTTGGGAAAGTGCCAGCTGTAGAGAGACCTCGGGCAGTTCGCTATCTTGGGTTCGCTATCTTGCGGCGCGCGGGCAGTGGGGTACAATAGGCCGCACTGATTTGTCGTTTTCGGGAAGGTTCTCCCTTTGAATACACAGCGTTCTTTCGTACTTGCCTTCGACACGGCCAACGAGGTCATTGCCATTGGGCTGGGAAAGCTTGATGCCGCCACGCAGTCGATCGAGTGCGTGGCGAGCGTGGAAGTGGAGGCGCGGCGGGCGTCGAACACCCAGCTACTGCCGCGCGTCGATGAGCTGTGCGCCCAGGCCGGCGTGGGCCGCGGCGAGATCGCCTGCGTGGCCGTGGGGCGCGGACCGGGATCGTTCACCGGGGTGCGCATCGCCCTGGCCTGTGCCAAGGGCATCGCGTCCGCGTTAGAGGTGGGCCTTGTGGGCGTCTCGTCGCTGGACGCGGTGGCCTGGGGCGCGTGGAAGGCGAGCGAGCGCGGGTCATTGCTCGTCGTGGCCGACGCCATGCGCCGCGAGGTGTATCCCGTGGAATACCGCCTGAGCGACGCGGGGGCGGAGCGCGTGACCGCCGACCGCGTGATCAAGGCGGATGCCTTCGCCGAAGAGCTCGGCGCGACAAGTGCCTCCGATCGCCTGATCGCGGGCGATGCCCTGCGCAAGTATGCGGATCTTTTCGAAGGCGCGGGCGCGCTTCTGCCCGAGGCGTTGTGGACGCCGACGGGCGCGGGCCTCTTGATGGCGCTTCGGGCCTCATGGCGCGCGGGGGAGTGCGATCCCCTCGACGCCGAGCGCCACGATCCGGCCTTCGCCCTGCCCGTGTACACGCGCCTGTCGGACGCCGAGGAGAACGAGCGGCAGCGCCTGGCCCGGGCCGACGGCGCCCTGGCGGGCAAGCGGGGCTCGAAGCACGTGACCATGAACGACACGGCCATCGCCAACGCCCGGGCCAATGGCGAGGGCATCGCCTACAAGCCGCTTGACGCGCGCCATGTGGCCGATGTGGCGGCCCTGGAGGCGGCCGTGATGGGAACCGATGCGTGGAACGGGGCGCTTGTGGCCGACGAATTGGGCCGCGCCGACCGCGTGTGGTGGGCCGCCTACGCCGCGGACCCGAAGATGCCGCTTTCCGCCGAGGCGCCTCTGGTGGGTTATGCCGGCGGCTGGGTGGTCGACGGCGACTTGCAGATTCTGAAGGTGGGAGTGGATCCCGCATGGCGCCGCCACGGCATCGCTCGCGTCCTGCTCGCCCGCGTGGCCGACGACGCCCGCAACCTGGGGGCGCGCACGAGTTCGCTGGAAGTACGTGCCGCAAACGCCGGGGCCCAAGCGCTGTATGCGGCCCTCGGCTACGAGGTGCTGGGCCGCCGCCCGCGCTACTACTCCGACGGCGAGGACGCCCTCATCATGCGGGGGCCCCTGCCCACTATCACGCTGGCGGCGGTTCCGAACGGCATGGTGGCTGACGCGCAGCCTGGCTGTGCTTCGGGCCCGGGGGCGACCGAGGTCGCCCCCTACGGGGAGAGCGACGTGATCGCGACAAATCATCCTCTCATTCTGGCCATCGAGTCTTCCTGCGACGAGACGGCCGCCGCCGTCATCGACGGCGGGGGAGTTTTGCGCTCGGACGTGGTGGCGACCCAGGTGGATTTCCACGCCCGTTTCGGCGGCGTCGTCCCCGAAATTGCCAGCCGCAAGCACATCGAGGCCATCTGCGGCGTGTGCGACGAGGCGCTCGACGTCGCTGCGGCGAGCCTGGGGCGATCGAGCCTCCGCTGGTGCGACCTGGACGCCGTGGCGGTCACCTACGCGCCGGGGCTCGTGGGCGCGCTCGTGGTGGGCGTGGCCTTCGCCAAGGGCGCGGCCTGGGGCGCCGACATCCCCTTCATCGTCGTGAACCATCTGGAGGGACACCTGTACGCCAACAAGATCGGCCGGCCCGATTTCGCGCCGCCGGCCGTGGTGTCGCTCGTTTCGGGCGGCAATACCATGCTCGTGTACATGGCCGATTGGGGCGACTACCGCGTGCTCGGCACCACCATCGACGACGCGGTGGGCGAGGCCTTCGACAAGGTGGCCAAGGCGCTGGGCCTGGGCTACCCCGGCGGCCCGGTCGTCTCGAAGTTCGCCGCCGAGGGCGACCCGGATGCCATTCCGTTCCCCCGGGCCATGCTGCATTCGGGTGATTTGCGCTTCTCGCTCTCGGGTCTGAAGACCGCCGTGGTCACCTACATCAACAACGAGCGCGCCGCCGGGCGCGAGCTCAATGTGCCCGACATCTGCGCGAGCTTCACGGCGGCCGTTGTGGACGTGCAGGTGGCCAAAGCCCGCGCGGCCCTGCGCGAGACGGGGGCGCCCACCTTCTGCCTCGGCGGCGGCGTGGCGGCCAATCCGACCTTGCGCGCCGCCTACGAGCAGATGTGCGCCGAGGAGGGCGTGCGCCTCGTGATGCCGCCGCTCGCCTCCTGCGGCGACAACGCCGGCATGATCGCCGAAGTGGCGCTCGACCGCTATCGGGCCGGGGCGTTCTCGCCGCTTAGCACCGACGCTTTGGCCCATGGCGACTTGGAGGTGCCGTACTAGCGGCTCCGGGCGTCAGGGTTCGGGCGTTTCCGATTGCCCTTAGCGGCCCGGAGCGTTGAGCCCAAAACAAAAGCCCGAAGAGTCGGCGACTCTTCGGGCTGGGCGAGCGATGGGGCAGGTGCCCCGTGGCCTTTGCGGGCCGAGGCCTTCTCTAGTGGCGGCAGGCGTTGGCGGGATCCATGAGCGCGACCTTGCCCTCCGCGAACAGGCGGGCCACGTTACCGACGTTGGGCTCGGTGGTGTCGGAGTAAACCTTGATGCCGGCGTTGGTGAAGCGAGTGAACGGCGGCATGCCCATGCCCACGGTGAGAATGCCGTCGACGCCGATGCCGGAGACGAAGTCGATCACGCCGCCGCAACCCACGGCATCGTGATCGGCGTTCTTCACCGACTCGACGCCCACGATGTTCATGTCGTCATCGAACTCGACGACGGTCATGTACGCGGCGTGGCCGAAGTGCCCGCTGCGGATGCTCTCGAGGCCGGCGTCGGTTTCGCTGGGGATGGCGATCTTCATGCGAATGCTCCTTTGCTGTTGCGACTTGCCCTTTGCTCGGGCAAGTCATACGTGTCTTTCAGGGCGAATTATAGCTTGAGCTGCGTCAAACATGCGTTGAAAATCGGCGACGACCTCCGAAGTGGCGTCCGGTGCACCAGCGTTCGAGGCGCCGTTGCTTCTAGCTCGCTCGCGCTGTATCCGTTGAAAGCTGAATAGCGGGGCGGATGCGACGCAGACGCGGAGACGAGCTGCCGGACTGCAATCTTAATACCGTCTTAATGCGGGCGCATGAACCTTAACGGCGTCTTTAGCCCTTGCTGATTATGCTGACATTCATCGGGTGGTGCTCTTGCGCGCGAAGCGCGTTGCCTCCCGGATGTTGGCAAGCGGTCCTGCGGGATCTTGAGAGACAAGGGCAAGATCATGTTCGTGGTGACACCTATCGTGGGCGTGTTGGCGCTCGTCGCGATGGCGTATTTGGCAGTTTTGCTGCTGCGGGGCGGTGAGCAGCGATGAGCGCGATCGCGGGGTCGGAGTTTCTGCAGGCGGGCGTGCTGGTGGCGCTCGTCGTGGCCTGCGCCCTCCCGCTTTCGGGGTATTTGGTTGACGTGATGGAAGGTCGGCCCCTTCTCATTCGGCGTGCGCTTGGCCCGCTCGAGCGCTCTGCGTGCCGTCTTGTGGGCGCGCGCGAGGACGATGGTATGGATTGGAGGCGTTTTCTCGCCAGTGCGCTCGCCTTTACGGCGGTAAGCTTTATCGGCCTCTTCACCCTGCTGATCTGCCAAGGCGCACTGCCTTGGAACCCCGAGGGCTTTCCGGGGCTTGCGCTCGATACGGCCTTCAATATGACGGCGAGCTTTGTGACGAACACCAATTGGCAGCCTATCGCCGGTGAGACGAATCTGAGCTACTTCTCGCAGGCGGTTGGTCTGGCGGTGCAGAACTTCCTTTCGCCGGCCGTCGGCATCGCGGTGGCATTCGCGTTGCTGAGGGGCCTGGCATCTTCGGACGGCGGCAAGCTCGGGAACTTTTTCGTCGATGTCGTGCGCGCGGTGCTCTACGTGCTGCTGCCCCTGTCGCTGGTGCTCGCTTTGGTGGGAGTATGGCAGGGATCCCCCCAGACGTTTCAGGGCTATGAGATGGTGCAGCTTTTGGAGCCGGTGAGCGTTGATGCCGAGGGGGCTCTCGTCGATGCCGATGATCCGACGGCGGTGCAGGAGGTGACCGAGGCGGTCGTACCGCTCGGTCCGCAATCGTCTCAGGTGGCTATCAAGCAGCTGGGAACAAACGGCGGCGGTTTCAACGGCGCGAATTCCGCCTCGGCTTTGGAGAACCCCACGCCGCTTACGAATCTCCTCCAATGCGCGGCGATGCCGCTCATCCCCTTCGCTCTGGTATTTGCTTTCGGGCGCATGGTGGGCGACCGTCGGCAGAGTCGCGCGCTCATGACGGTTGTCCTCGCGATTCTCGCGGCGGGCCTGTTTTCCGTTATCGCCGCCGAGACGGCGGCCACGCCCCAGCTTTCAGCCGATGGGGCAGTGTATCTGGGCGCCTTGGATCAGTCGGCTGGCAATATGGAGGGAAAGGAATGTCGTATCGGCGTCGGAGAATCGGCGGCGTGGACGGCGCTCACGAGCGCTACTTCCAACGGTTCGGCCAACGCATCAATCGAGGCCATGACTCCTATCGGAACGCTGGTGCCGCTGGCGCTCATCGGACTTGGCGAGGTGGTCGGCGGCGGTGTCGGCACGGGGTTGGTGGGCCTGCTAGGCTTCGCGGTGCTGGCGGTGTTCGTTGCGAGCTTGATGATAGGACGCTCTCCTGAATACCTGGGAAAGAAGCTGGGTCCGGCCGAGATGCGCATGGCGGTCGTTATCGTGGTGGCGCCGGCGCTAGCCATCCTGCTTGCCGCATCGGTGCTTGTGATGAGCCCCGCCAGCGCGGCGGCGGTGGGAACTCCGGCTCCCTTCGGTTTTACCGAGTTGCTGTATGCGGCCACCTCGGCCGGCGGAAACAATGGCAGCGGCCTTTCCGGTCTGAGCTCGAACACGCCGCTGATCAATGTGGTGCTGGGGGTGGAAATGCTCTTTGCCCGCCTGGTTCCGCTCGCTGCGGCGCTGGTGCTCGCCGGGAATTTGGCGCAGCTCAAGGTTCAGGCGACGGGAGCGGTCGGGCTTTCCACCTCCGGCGCTTTGTTCGCCGTGCTGCTGTTGGTCATCATCGTGCTCATCGGCGCGCTCTCCCTTCTTCCGGCTTTTGCGCTGGGACCTCTGGCCGAGCAGTTCATGGGTGCGTTCTAGGTAAGGTGTGTGGTCTATGAAAAAGGAAACGAAACGAGCGATTCGCGACGCTTTTGCCAAGCTGTCCTTTCGCAGCCAGGCTCAAAATCCGGTTATGCTCATGGTGTATCTGTCGGCCTGTTTGACCACCGTGCTGCTTGCGTTGGCGCTCGCGGGCATATCTGACGCTCCGTGGGGCTACATTGCGGCAATTTGCGTGGTGCTGTGGGCGACGGTGCTGTTCGGAAACTTTGCCGAGTCGCTCGCCGAGGGTCGCGGCAAGGCGCAGGCCGATGCGCTGCGCTCCGCCAAACGCGATGTCGAGGCGTGCCTCATAGACAACGCCGCCCTCGCTGATGCCGCCACGATGGAAGACCCGTCGGCGTTTCTTGCTGATCGAGGCCGCGCGGTGGGATCGGCTACGTTGAAGCGGGGGCAGGTGTACCTTGTTCGCGCGGGCGAGCAGGTGCCCGCCGACGGCGAGGTCATCATGGGGGCGGCAAGTGTGGACGAAAGCGCGATTACCGGCGAATCGGCGCCGGTCGTGCGCGAGAGCGGCGGCGATCGGTCGTCGATTACCGGAGGCACGACGGTGCTCTCCGATTGGCTGGTAGCGCGGGTGACCGCTGAGGCGGGTCAGAGCTTTCTCGATAAGATGATCGCCATGGTCGAGTCAGCCGCGCGCAAAAAGACCCCCAACGAGCAGGCTCTCGAGCTGCTGCTCATCGCGCTGACGTTGGTGTTTCTTGCGGTGTCGCTGTCCTTGTACCTGTTCGGAGCATTTACCGCCGCGCAGCACGGCGCGGGAAATCCTCTGGGAATCACCTCGTTGGTGGCGTTGTTCGTGTGCCTGGCGCCTACCACCATCGGCGCGCTGCTGTCCGCTATCGGCATTGCCGGCATGAGCCGACTGAATGCAGCCAATGTGCTGGCCACCAGCGGACGTGCCGTCGAGGCGGCGGGTGATGTAGATGTGCTCCTGCTCGACAAAACGGGCACTATCACGCTCGGCAACCGTCAGGCTGCGGCCTTTCTGCCCGTTGGCGGCGTTAGCGAGCGCGAACTTGCCGATGCGGCTCAGCTGGCAAGCCTGGCCGACGAGACGCCCGAGGGACGCAGTGTGGTGGTGCTCGCCAAGGAGCGCTTCGGCATCCGCGAGCGCGAGTTGGCGCAGTCCGGTTTTGCGGTGGTTCCCTTCACGGCCCAAACGCGCATGAGCGGTGTGGATTTCGAGGGTCACGAGATTCGCAAGGGTGCGGCCGACGCCGTGCGGGCTTACGTGGAAGCGCGCGGGGGCGTCTTTGGCGCGGAGGTGGCCGCCGTGGCCGAGGAGGTGTCTCGATCGGGCGGGACGCCTTTGGTGGTGGCGCGCGATGCGCGCGTGCTCGGCGTCATTCACTTGAAGGACATCATCAAGTCGGGCATTCGCGACAACTTCGCCGACTTGCGCGCCATGGGCATTAAAACAGTGATGGTCACGGGCGATAACCCTCTCACGGCCGCTGCCATCGCCGCTGAGGCGGGGCTTGACGACTTTATTGCCGAGGCCACGCCCGAAGCGAAGCTTGCGGCCATCCGTCGCTACCAGGCCGAGGGGCATCTGGTCGCCATGACAGGCGACGGCACCAACGACGCTCCGGCGCTGGCCCAAGCCGATGTGGCCGTGGCCATGAACTCCGGCACTCAGGCGGCCAAGGAGGCCGGCAACATGGTGGACCTGGATTCCTCGCCCACCAAGCTCATCGAAATCGTGCGTATCGGCAAGCAGCTGCTCATGACCCGCGGCAGCCTCACCACGTTTTCGATCGCCAACGACCTGGCAAAGTACTTCGCGGTCATCCCGGCGCTGCTCGTGCCCCTTTATCCGGGTTTGGAGGTGCTCAACATCATGCATCTGGCCACACCCGCCTCGGCGATGCTTGCGGCCATCATATACAACGCTCTTATCATCGTCGCGCTCATTCCGCTTGCGCTGCGCGGGGTGAAGTGTCGCGAGGCGTCGCCGCACCGTCTGCTCGCGCGCAATTTGGCAGTGTACGGCTTGGGCGGCGTGATCGTTCCCTTTGCGGCCATCAAGGCGCTCGATGCGCTCATGGTGTTTGTCGGCGTTGCGTAAAGGCATCCGGGCCGCAACATGGCGGCGGCCTTCGTTTGAACCGTTGTGAAGGCAATTTTCGAGAACAGGAAGAACGCATTATGAGTGGAAAGATGGTGACGCGGTGCTTCGCGAGTGCCCTGGCGTTGTTTATCGCGGCAAGTGTGCTGTGCGGGATCGTTTACCCCTGGGCTGTGACGGGGCTGTCGGCTATAGCGTTCCCGTACCAGGCGACAGGCTCTATTATCGAGGTCGACGGGGTGAAGTACGGCAGCGAGTTGGTGGGACAGCCCTTTAAGAGCGACACCCATTTGTGGGGTCGGCCCACGGTGGTCGACGCCGGCTCCTTCTCCGATGCGGAGGGGCAGCCGCTTTTGTGGTACAGCCCCGAGAACCTCAGTCCCGCGAGCGACGAGTTTGCCGCGCGAGTGGACGAACGCATACAGCAGGTGCGGGCGGCCCATCCCGACCGTGCCGCGCAGCCCGTTCCAAGTGATTTGGTGACGGTGTCGGGATCGGGCTTCGATCCGCATATCTCGCCGGCCGCTGCCGATTACCAGGTGGAACGTATCGCTGCGGCAACGGGACGGCCCGAGAGAGAGGTGTGTGCCATTATTGCTCAGTGCACCGAGTACCCCCTGTTGGGCATTATCGGCGAAGCGCGGGTGAATGTGCTGAAGGTGAACCTCATGCTCGACGGCGTGCTGGAGTAAGTGGAGCTTGGCGCGCTTGGAGAAAACCTGAGGGAAACGGATAGCGAATGAGATGCGGCTGAGGGGTGGGGCGTGCTAGGATGCAGGGGCGCTGTCGGGACGACGCGAAAGGGCAAGTGACGTGGCGGAAGTTCGAGAGAGATGGGAGATCGGCGGCGGCCGCGGCGACCCCGATGCCATCCTGCAGCGAATCCGGGAGGAAGAGGAAGCGGGTGAGGCGGAGCGCTTCGAGGGGCGCGGCCGGCTCAAAGTGTTCTTCGGGTACGCCGCCGGCGTGGGAAAGACCTTCGCCATGCTCACCGAGGCTCATCATGTCCAAGATGAGGGCGTCGATGTGGTAGTGGGCTACGTTGAGCCGCACACGCGTGCCGACACCCTTGCCTTGCTCGATGGCCTGGAAGTGCTGCCCGTGAAATCGGTGAAGCACCGAAACGTCGCTTTGCGCGAATTCGACCTCGACGCCGCCCTGAAGCGCCGTCCCCAAGTTGTGCTGGTAGACGAGCTGGCGCATACCAATGCGCCGGGGTGCCGCCATCGCAAGCGCTATCAAGATGTCGAAGAGCTGCTCCGTGCGGGTATCGATGTGTACACGACGGTGAATGTGCAGCATCTCGAGGGGCTTAACGACAAGATTGCCTCCGTGACGGCTGTGGCGCCCTCCGAGCGGATCCCCGACCGCGTTTTCGACGCGGCCGATTCGGTCGAAGTCGTCGATTTGGAGCCTGCTGACCTCATCAAGCGCCTGCGCTCGGGCAAAATCTACGCGCCCGAGCGGATCGGGTCGGCGCTTTCGCACTTTTTCTCGCGATCGAATTTGGCGGCGCTGCGCGAAATTGCCCTGCGTCGCGCTGCCGACCGCCTCACGCGCGCCTCTGCGGCTACGGTGCCGCATGCGGCTGGCGGCGAAGACGTTTTGGTGCTGGTGACCGCCGATGCGGCGGCGCCGCGAGTTATTCGCGCGGCAGCGGGTATGGCCGAGGCGTTTGGCGGCTCGTGCACGGCGCTTGTGGTCGAATCGGGCGGCGAGGGCGTGGAGGGGCGATCGAAAGGCGATGCGGCCCTTGCCCGCTCGATCGCCCTTGCGGAGGAGATGGGTGCGCACATCGTCACGTTGACGGGGGACGATCCGGTGCAGCCCGTGGCCCTTTACGCCGCAGCGGCGGGTATTCGCCGTATCGTGGTGCCCTCGATGCCCGGTCGCATCGGCCTGCTCGGATGCGGGGACGTGGCGTCGCGGTTGATGCGGGCCGCTCCCGAGGCCATGGTGACGGCCGTCCCCGCGGTGGACGCCCCCTCGGTGCTCGAGCGCTTGCGCACCCATGCGAGCTTTCGCCTCACGGCCTCCGATGTTTTTCGAGCGCTTCTCGCGATAGCCGTTGCGACGGCGCTGGGGGAAGTGGCGTGGCTGGCAAGCCCTACGCCCTCGATCATCCTCATGACCTATCTGCTGGTCGCGCTGCTGCTCGCCACGCGCGCGGATGGTTTTCTGTATGCCGTGCTTGTGGCGCTGGGCAGTGTCGTGGCCTACAACTTCTTCTTCACGGCGCCGCGCTACACCTTCCATGCCTATAGCCTATCGGCCCCCATCATCTTCGCGTTTCTGCTGATAGGAACATTGGGGGCCTCATCTTTGGCCATCCGACTGAAGCGTCAGGCGACCACGGCGGCGCGACGGGCCTATCGTACCGAGGTGCTTTTGGAGAGCAGTCGGGAGTTCCAGGCGGTCGTGAGCCTCGGCGCTTGTTTGGAGACGGCGGCGGCCCAAGTGGTGAAGATTCTCGATCGGCCGGTGGTGATGTACCAGGTCGACGGGGCGGCGCATGGCGGCCTCCTTCCGCCGCGGGTCTTCGATGTCCCCGGCAGCGGCGGGGGAGACGCCGAGAAGCTGGATCTCGCGGCTCCGGGCGAGATGGCTGTTGCGTCGTGGGTCGCCGCCAATGGCGAGGCCGCCGGCGCGACGACGGATACCTTGCGCGAGGCGCGCTGCCTGTACCTTCCCATTCGTTCGAAGGATCGCGTGTTCGGTGTGGCGGGATTGGTGATGGAGCAAGGCGACGACGACTTCGGCTCCTTCGAGCGCAATCTGCTCGTAGCGCTGCTTGACGAATGCGGTCAGGCGGCGGAGGCTCTGGCGCTGGCGAGCGAGCGGAAGAACCTCGCCGTGAAGGCCGAGAAGGAGGCGCTGCGCTCGAATCTGCTGCGTGCCATTTCCCATGATTTGCGAACGCCGCTCACGAGCATCTCGGGCGACGCCGATATGTTGCTCGCCTCGGGGGACGTCCTGGACGAGGCGCAGAGGAAGCGTTTGACGTCGGATATCCATGAGGACGCGAATTGGCTGATCAATCTGGTGGAGAATTTGCTGTCGGTGACGCGGCTCGACGACGGCGACGTCGAAGTGTCGCGCGCCCCCGAACTGGTTTCCGACGTGCTGGCCGATGCGCTGCGCCATGTCAGTCGCTTTGTGAGCGAGCATCGGCTGACGGTGGAGATCGAGGATGAGTTTCTCCTGGCTCAGATGGACGGACGTTTGATTGTGCAGGTGGTGGTGAACCTTTTGAACAACGCCATCGCCTACACGCCCGCGGGGTCGTCCATTCGCCTCACCGCGCATCGCGAGCGCAGCGCTTCCGGCGATAGGGTGGTTGTCGCGGTGGCCGATGACGGTCCGGGCATCCCTCCCGCCGAGCAAGCGCGCGTGTTCGATCTGTTCTACCACGGGGGACGGGTGGGCACAGGCTGCGAGGACGGCGAAGGGGGCGATGCGCGTCGAGGAATGGGGCTGGGTCTTTCGCTTTGCCGCTCTATCTTAAGGGCGCACGGCAGTGATATCGTGTTGCGCGATGCCTATCCGCACGGTTGCGTGTTCTCGTTCGCTCTTCCCGCGGCAGAGCTGCGCGAAGAGGCTCCGGTTGGCGTCGTCGAGGAAGGGAGTGCGGACGTTGAGCGATAGAGACGAGGGCGTTATCCTCGTTGTGGAGGATGACCCGGCGGTGCGCAATCTGGTTACGTGTGCCCTTGACGTGCACGGCTATCGTTCGCGCGAGGCATCCACGGCTACGGCGGCTCTCGCTGACCTTACGTGCGCGAGGGATGTCAACCTCGTCATTTTGGATTTGGGGCTGCCCGATCGCGACGGGACGGAGGTCATCGGAGCGGTGCGCGGGTGGTCGCACGTGCCGATCATCGTTCTGTCGGCGCGCCAGGAGGATGCCGATAAGGTGACGGCTCTTGATGCGGGGGCCGATGATTACCTGACAAAGCCCTTCTCAGTTGCGGAGCTGCTTGCCCGAGTGCGCGTGGCGCTGCGTCGCGTCGCCTTCGACGAGACCGAGGAAGAGGCGGGGGAGACGTATCGCAATGGCGATCTCGCCATCGACTTCGATGCCAAGGTTGTCGTGAGGGGCGACGACGAGATTCATCTGACTCCCATCGAGTACAAGCTTCTGGTGCTTTTGGCCCACAATACCGGCAAGGTACTCACCCACAACTACATTCTGAAGGAGGTGTGGGGCGCCGCCCTGGCGAGCGACTTGCCCAGCCTGCGCGTGTTCATGGCCACCTTGCGCAAAAAGATCGAGCCCGATCCTGCCAGCCCGGTCTATCTCCAAACCCACGTTGGCATCGGCTACCGCATGCTGCGTGTGGAATAGGTTTTCGCTTCTGCCCCATGTTGTCATATACATTGGCGAGCGTTTGTGTCATACTTCGGGAAACGGAATCGAAGGGGGCGCGTTGTTCGGGGAGCTGGTGACAGCCTATCTGTTCTTGGCCGGGGTCGGCGCGGGCGGCGTGGCCGCGGCGTCTGTGGCCGACCTGCTCTTCGTGCGCGAGCCCTTCGGCGCGGATGTGGTGCCTGACTTCGCTGAGAAGCGCCCGGCTGAGCGCCTGGTCGCCGGTGTGCTGGCCCTCTCCTGCGGGGCGCTGGCCCTGGGCGCCGGCTGCCTCGCCGCCGACCTCGGGCGTATCGACCGCGTGCTGTCGCTGTTTACGGCACCGCCTGTGACGCTCATGAACCTGGGCGCCTGGGCCGTGGCGCTGCTGACGGCGCTGGCGGCGGCGCTCGCCCTGGCGCGGTTTCTGTACGTGCCCTGGTTGCGTCGGTGCGCGATGGTGGTCGCGGAGATCGTCGCCTGCGGGCTGGCCGTGGTCGTGGCGGTTTACGCTGGGCTGCTGCTGCAGACGCTTTCCGGGGTGCGGCTGTGGTCGTCGCCCTGGGTACCGGCGCTCTTCGCACTGTCGGCCGCCTCCTGCGGCTGCGCCCTGCTCATGGCCGGGGCGCTTTTCGTGGAAGGCGACGGGAGCGTTCGGAAGGCGGTGCGCAGCGCCGCCCGCGTCGATGTGGTCGTCATCGTGGCGGAGGCGGTGGCGGCCGCGGGGCTTCTCGCCTTCGCGCTGGGAAGCGATCACGCGGGTGTGCGAGCCTCGGCGACGAGCCTCATGCACGGCCCGGCGGCGCTGCCCTGGTGGGCGGCTTTCGTGGCCTGCGGCCTTGCGGCGGCGCTCGCCGTGGAAGTCGGCTGCCTTGTTCGCGGGCACGGGCGCTCGCGCTCGGCTGCGAAGGCGGTCGCGAAGGCGTATCCCGCTGCGGCCCTGGCTCTTGCGGCTGCCCTCGTGCTCGTGGGTGCTCTGGGCCTGCGCGCCGCGGTGGTGGAGGCCGGTGCCCAGCGTCCCTTGGAGCTGCAGGAAGCGGAAGCCCCCGCTTCCGTACCTTCCGAAAACGAGGAGGCGGCGGGCTTGCGTTCCGCGCCTTCCGCAGAGGAAAGCGGGGGAGAAGGCTCCGCAACGGGAAGAGAGGACGTGACCCTGTGGTCAAACTAGGCAAGACGATACCGGCCGGGGACCTGTTCCAGCTGGACGATGCCAGCTCCATCCCCGTCTGGCTCCAGTTGAAGAACCGCTTCATCTACCTCATCACCTCGGGGTTCTACCTGCCGGGCGACCAGCTGCCCACGGTGCGGGGCCTGGCCGCCGAGGTGGAGGTGAACTACAACACCGTGAGCAAGGTGTACCAGAGCCTGGAGGAGGACGGCTACATCGTGTCGAAGCGGCGGCTCGGGGCGTTCGTGGCCGATGTGTCCGACAAGCCCGGCGTCTTGGCCGAGGTGACGGCGGAGATCGTCACGGCAGAGTACCTCAAGCGCTGCCAGGAGCTCGGCATGTCGCTGGAGGATATCGACGCGCAGTTCACAGCGGCGCTCGTGGCCGCCAAGGCCAAGCGCGAGAAGGATGGCACAAGCGAAGGAGCAGCCCATGACCCGCAAGAAGCACGGCGCGGACGCCTCGTCAAGTTCCCCGAGCCCGCAGGAGAGGGCGCCGCAGACGGGCGCGCGGCTGGAAACGGGGCGTAACCGCACCTCCCGCAACGGCGCCGTGGCGTTCACCATCATCGTGTTCGCCGCTGTTTGCGCGCTGGTGCTCGCCTGCGCCCAGGCCCTCGCGGGCAGTATTGGCCTTGCGGCCCTCGTGATCGCCGCGGTAGTTGGCGCCCTGGCCGCCTCGTCGGTGCACATCGTCATGGAATGGGAGCGCGCCGTGGTCATGCGCTTCGGCCGCTTCAACCGTGTGGCGGGGCCGGGCATCGTGTTCACCTGGCCCGTCATCGAGTTCTACACCGTGCGCATCGACCAGCGCGTGGCGGCCACCTACTTCGGCGCCGAGGAGACGCTCACGTCCGACTTGGTGCCCGTGAACGTGGACGCCGTGGTGTTCTGGATGGTGTTCTCCCCGAAGAAGGCGGCCGTAGAGGTGGAGGACTACGCGAGCGCCGTGGCGTGGATGGCCCAGGCCATGTTGCGCAAGGCCATCGGCCGCGCGAGTCTGGCCGAGGTGGCCTGCCGGCGCGACCAGCTGGATGCCGAGCTGAAGGATGAGCTGGAGGCGAAGCTGGGCGGCTGGGGAATCGACGTCATCGATGTGGAGGTGCGCGACATCGTGGTGCCCCGCGAGCTGCAGCCGGCGATGGCCGCCGGTGCCATCGCGTCCCGCGAGCGCGATGCCCGCATGACGCTTGCCGAGGCGGAGGCCGACATCTCCGACATGCTGAAGGACGCGAGCGCCAACTACGAGGGCGACCCCGAGGCTATGAGGTTGCGCACCATGCATCTGGCCTACGAGTCCGTGAAGCAGTCCGGCGGCACGCTCGTCATCCCCAGCGCCTTCAGCGAGGGCTTTGTGCCCGAAGGCGGGGAGAAGGCCTAGCGACCGACGACGCATCTGTGCTACAATGGGCCTCGCCTAGAGAACTTGGCCCCGAAGGGCCGGGACGCCCGAAGACGTCCCGGTAGCGAGGGTGCCTAGTCCTCGCTGTTGTTGGATGACCCGTCACTATGTGGCGGGTCCCCGCTTTCTAGGGCCAAAAGTGCAACCCCAAGAGTGGCGGCTCCAATCAAAGTCTGGACTAAGGCCAGGAAAATGCTCATCTGCATCACCTCCCTCCCGTTATCTAGAATTGGTGTTAGGGGAGATGTATGCAGAGAGCCCCAGCTCCCCGCTTAATTCATAATAATACAAACAAATATTCTATAATCAAGACTTGACTTTGCAAAATGGTGCAATTTTCTGTCATGAAAATGGTTTGCATGAAATGATCTCTGATCAGGTGTTTTGAATCAAGGACAAATTTTGTCATAGATTGTCCTACATTTTGTCTTGACAAGCTATGACAGAGTATGACAAACTGACTTCATCAGAATCCGGCCGATTCTAAAAACATGTACGGTATCCCATCAATCGTGCCGAGCGACTACCGGATTCGCCCATGGGGGATGGGAAAATCAGAGGAGGAGAATATGTCCGGAAGCGAAACGACGCATTCTGGTCTCACTCGCAGAAATTTCCTGAAGGCAACAGGCGCGGCCGTGGGGGCCGTAGCTGCTGCGGGATGTGGCACCACGCTCACTGGCTGCGCGTCCCATAGCAGCGGAGTGGAGGGCGCCTACAACGCCGAAGAGATCGTGCTTCCCGGCGTGTGCCGTTCGAACTGTCAGCAGGGCTGCTTCCTGAATGTTCACGTGCGCGATGGGAAGATCGTGCGCACGTCGGCCCGTGATATGCCCGACAACCGCTATAAGCGCGTTTGCGCCAAGGGCTTGTCCCATGTGTACCGCACCTACAGCGAAAAGCGCGTCAAGTATCCGATGAAGCGCGTCGGCGAGCGCGGCAAGATGGAGTCCTTCGAGCGCATCTCATGGGACCAGGCTCTCGACGAAATCTGCGCCAAATGGAAAGAGATCACCGACGAGTACGGTCCGGGTGCTATGTGCATGTACTGGGGCTCCGGCCAGTTTGGCATGTCGGCTAGCTGCCGCGACTGCGGTAACTGGAACAAGCTGGTGAACACGCTCGGCATGAGCCGCATGGAGCACAGCTGCGACAAGGCGGCCGAGGTGGGTCAGCGCATCGGTATCTTTGGAAACGACCAGCCCGATATCATGAACGCCAAGACGATTGTTGTCTGGGGCAATGACGTAGCGGTGTCCGCCGTTCATCGCACCCATTGGTTGCTTGAGGCGCAGCGCGCCGGCGCGAAACTCGTGGTTGTTGACCCCACGTACAAAACGATGCCCTCTAAGGCTGATCTTTGGGTTCCCGTACGGGCCGGCACCGACTCTGCCCTAGCCATGGCCGTCATCCGCTCTCTCATGGAGAACGATTGGGACGACAAGGAGTTCCTCGCCAAGAATACCAGCGCTCCCTGGTTGGTGAAGAAATCTACGGGCAAGTACCTGCGTGCTTCCGACTTGCCTGGCGGCGCTGTTTCCAGCGGTCCCGATATCGATCTCAATTCCATGACGTTGTTCGAGCGTCAGCAGGCTATGGCCGCCATGGACCCGGATGAGCTCGATCCGGCCCAGGTCATGATGGCGGATGGCACGGTGGTCTCAAATCGCGAGGTGGACAACCCTGTTCTGGAGGGTACGTTCACCGTCAATGGCGAAGAGGTGACGACGGCTTACTCCCTTCTGAAAGAGGCTGTTGACGAGTTCACCATTGAGCGCGCGTCTGAGATCACGGGTGTTGACCCCGACGTGATCATGGAATTGGTTGACGTGTGGCGCGAGGGCCCCATCACCATGTACTCCTCCATGGGTATGAATCACTACTACAATGCCCACCACGCCTACTTTGCCACGACGCTTCTCCCGGTGCTCACGGGCAATTTGGGCAAGCCTGGCGCCGGCTACGCCTCTATGGCGGGTGCCGTGCTGGGCGACATGTCCGTCAGTCGTCCCGAGGGCACCCCTGGAGCCCCTTCGTTCCAGGTGACCACGCTGATGGTGGACGACATCATCGAGACGGGCAAGATGGGCAATGTGGACGCCGTGATCAAGGGCGTTATCGTGTGCTCCAAGAGCCCTGTTACCAGCGGCCTTGAGATCAACCATGTAAAGGACTGGATGTCGAAGATGGACATCGTCGTCAACATCGACGTGTGCTTTAACGACAACACCTTCTATGCCGACTACATTTTGCCGGCCGCCTACTGGTTCGAGGTGGACGACATGGTGACGGGCGGCTACTTCAATCACCCCTATGTCATGTATAACGCCAAGGCCATCGAGCCTCTGTACGAGTCGGTTTCCGACTTTAACATGGCGAATATGTTCGCCGAGAAGATGGGTGTGGGCGAGCACTTCCAGATCACCGAGGAAGATTACATGCGGGCGTATTTGGACGCGCCGCAGGTGCAGGCCATGGGTCTTACCTTCGACAAGCTGAAGGAGGACAACCTGTTCGACGTTATTCATCAGCCCGGGCATGAGGACGAGGTGATCATCAATCACGAAGGCCAGGTTTTCACCAAGAAGCTGCAGATCTACTTCGAGGACTTCACCCCCATCGGCGGTTACGACTGGGGCCAGGAGATCGACAAGCAGTTCGAGTCGCTGCCACGTTTCGTGGAACCCAATGAAGTGAAGTGGGATGTGAAGAACCGCAAATACCCCTTCCAGCTCTTCTCCGAGCACACCCGCTATCTCACTCACTCCCAGTGGTGGGAAGCTGGTCCTCTGGCGGAGCTGGCAGGCAATGAGCCGGTGCTGAAAATCAATCCCGAAGACGCTGCCGAATACGGCATCGAGAACGGGGACTTGGTACGGGTGTTCAACGATCGCGGCTACGTGGTGCTGCACGCCTTCATTAATGCTGGCTACCCGCGCTATATGCTCGGCGTGCCCAAGGGCTGGGATCAGTCGCAGCACATCGACGGCCATATCAGCAGTCTGACGTCCCAGGTGTTCGATCCGGTTTGTGTCAATTCGTGCTTCAACGATGCCGTCGTCGACATCGAGAAGATTGAGGAGGCGTAGGCGTTATGCATTACGGAATGGTCATTGACCAGGGAATGTGCATTGGCTGCCAGACGTGCGCCATGGCGTGCAAGGTGGCGAACAACGTACCCGATGGTATTTGGTGGAACCGCGTGCTGACTGATGGCGGCCCGTATTCCGAAACAGCCCGTGGCGAGTATCCCTACAATTTGCAAATGGACTTCGTTCCCATCAGCTGCCAGCATTGCGAGAATCCCGCCTGCGTGAAGGTGTGTCCCGTGGGTGCGACCTACAAGGATCCCGAGACGGGTGTCGTGCGCCAGGACTACGACAAGTGCATCGGTTGCCGCATGTGCATGGGCGCATGCCCCTACACCGGGGTGCGCAGCTTCAACTGGGAAGAGCCACATCATGCCGTTGACTTTGCCACGGGCGATGCGAACATCCCGGCGCACCAGAAGCATGTCGTGGAGAAGTGCACGTTCTGCTACCAGCGCACCTCCCAGGGCCAGACGCCGGCGTGCATGGAACTGTGCCCGGGTCGCGCCCGTCATTGGGGAGATCTGGACGATCCGAATTCCGAGGTGTCCAAGCTTTTGGCAACCCGTGAGCACAAGCAGCTGCTGCCCGAAGAGGGCACCCGTCCTTCCGTTTACTACTTGGTGTAAGGGAGAGAAAAATGACAGAAAACGTTGCAGCCGCCCGCGCGGCTGAGGCTCCTGCGCCTTCGGCGAAGAAAACGACCGCATCGGGTCGTGGGCTGAACATTGGTATTGCCGTGGCCGCTGCGGTGATGGTCGTTGGCATCGTCCTTTGGGCTATCCAGCTCTCGGGAGGCATGGTGCAGACCGGCATGCGCAACCTGGACTCGTGGGGTCTCTACATCACCTCCTTCATGTTCTTCGTGGGCCTGTCTGCCGGCGGTCTTATCATATCCTCGGTGCCCAAGGCCTTCGGCATCGCGGGCTTCGGCGGCATCTCCAAGGTGGCCGTCATGAGCTCCATCGCCTGCACCGTGGCCGCCATCGGCCTGGTGGTGGTCGATCTCGGCCAGCCGGTGCGCCTGTGGGAGCTGTTCGCCTACTCCAACCTCGGCTCGCCCCTCATGTGGGACATCGTGGTGCTGGGCACCTACCTCATCCTTTCTTGCGTGTACCTTTGGGCCCAGGTGCGGGCCGACGCCGGGAATGTTTCCCATACCGCCCTGCGCGTCATCAGCGTGGTGGCGCTCGTATGCGCTGTGCTCGTGCACTCCGTGACCGCCTGGATCTTCGGGCTTCAGCAAGGACGCGAGATGTGGCACACGGCCCTGCTCGCCCCCTGGTTCGTGTCCTCGGCTCTCGTCTGCGGTACGGCCTTGGTCATGGTGGTGGTCATGGCGCTGCGCAAGGTCGGCTACCTTCAGCTCGATCAGTCCTACATGGTAAAACTTGCAAAGCTGCTCGGCGCCTTCGTTATGGTGGACTTGTACTTCTTCGGCTGCGATCTTCTCAATGAAGCGTTTCCCGGCGGCTCGGGCGTTGAGGTGGTGGCCATGCTGACGACCGGCCCGCTCGCGCCGTACTTTTGGACGGAGATCATTGGTTGCGCCATCTGCGCCGTCATCTGCTTCACGCCGGCACTGCGCACCAACACGCTGCTGGTCATCGGTGCGCTGCTTGCGATTCTCGGCATCTTCTGCAAGCGCGTGCAGCTGCTCGTCGGTGGTTTCCAGCTAGCTAATATTGACTATACAGGTACGCTTACGTCGCTCAGTCATCAGGCGTGGGACACGGGCATGTCTTCCATCTACGCGTCTATGATCTATTGGCCGACGCCGCTGGAGCTCGGCGTGACCCTCGGCGTCGTGGCCCTGGGCGTGCTGGTGTTCCTGCTGGGCATCAAGTTCCTACCCCTGCGTCCGAAGGACGAGGAGCCTCTTTCCAAGTAGATTTTCCCTTACATGCTGGCCCGCGCTGTTCCCCTCCCTTCCCCTCTTCCGGCGCGGGCCCCTTTGCTGAAAAGAGGCCAACCATGCCAAAGAAAATGTTAGCCGCGGGGGTACTCGTGGCTTTTGTGTTTGTTGTAGCGCTTGTTGGTTTTGTTGCGGCGCCCTCGACGGCTATCCAGCCCGTCGCCGCCGATTCGCCCTGCCCGGCAACCGGGTGCGCATCGGGCGCGTGTCACGGGTTCGATGCAGTACCCGAGCCTGACGGCGTTCACGAGATGGCGTGCCCTGAGGCCGGCTGCGCGTCAGTGGAGTGCCATGGCTGGGACTCGCTCATCGGGCGCTACCACCAGGCATCTGACATGTCGCTCAACGTGTGGATCCTCATGCCGGTGGCTCTCGTTTTAGGGCTGTGGCTGCTTGTGCGCCGCATGGGTCGCGGTAGTCGCGGCCATGCCGATAGTGAGGCCGATGTCGAGGCTGATGCCGGGGTGCCCGAAGCGCCGTCTTCCGCCGCATCGCCCAAACGAGATTGTGCAGAGGATCCCATGTTCGCATGCGAAGAGGAGGCCTGCTATGAAGCGTAGCCATGTGCTGTTCGATGTCGCCGTGCTCGCGGTTTACCTGCTGGTCGCCAATCCGGTTCTCACGGGTATTCCGCTGCACGAGTTCGTCGGGCTTGGCACCTTTGTCGTCGTCGCGGCCCATGTGGTCGCGAGTGCCGATGGCCTGGGCGGTCGCGGGCGTGCGGGGCAGCTCCTTCTGAACGCAGTGTTGCTGTTGTCGCTGGCCGTGTGCGTCGTGTCTGGCGTTATGGTATCGGGGACGGTGCTGCCCGCGATGGGGCTGTACGCCACGGGCTACTCCTTCTGGGATCCGCTGCACGCCGTGGCGGCCAAGGTGCTGCTCGCGGCCCTCATCGTGCACGTGGTCGTGCGCGCCCCCGCCGCCCTGGCGGTGCTGCGGCGCAAAAAGAATGTGACCAGTTCCGAGACGTTGGACGCTCTCGAATTTTGATAAATACGGCATAATCCTCCTTTGCAGATTGTGGGCTAGGAGGAGGACTCCTCATCGTCTGAACTG
>OLNR01000510.1_pt1 | contig 31939 bp, 27 predicted proteins | sample 1672231 | NCBI WGS metagenome assembly OLNR01 (sample SAMEA3136662, study PRJEB25190) | human gut metagenome
CAGATAATTTTTACAAAACGCTGAAATTGTTAATTGTTATTGACAGTTACGGCGTTTTTCACTATTCTTTATGTATACAATATAAAAAATAAAAAATAAAAAGTAAAAAAGTAAAGAAAGGCGCAATGAAATGAACGACAAGAACATAATTGTGAACAAGCCGGAACCGAAACCGGGTATACTTGAGCGTAGTGATCTTTTTGCGATCGCAGTAGGAATGGTAATCGGCTCCGGAATGGTAACTCTGATCGGACCGGCAATGGCTTATACCGGTTATTCTGTATGGCTTGCTTATCTGACAGCGATTGTCATGGGATTCTTTATGGTTTTTCCGTATATTATTCTTGGTGGGACCATGCGCGTGGCAGGAGGCCCGTATTCCATCGTAACGAACCTTTCCGGAGTCAGCACCGGAGGTCTGGTAGCTTATACGAAACTGGTAACGCCGATCCTCAACAGTTCTTTTGCGTTGGCACTGGGATTGTATTTGAATAATCTCCTCCCGGGAATTACAGTGAAAGCACTGGCAATCGCAGGTGTTGTTATCCTGTTTGTTCTGAATCTTCTGGGAATGGATATTTTTGCAAAGGTAAGCAAGATATTATCAACGGTTCTTCTGATCACAATGGTTCTGTATGTTGTTTTCGGACTTACACAGATCAGACAGCCGATCTTTAATTTTTCAGGAGATAAGATGTTTACCGGCGGCTTTAAAGGCTTTATGCTGGCGGCACTTCTTCTTATCAATTCCGCAAATGGTTACTACAATGTTCTGTGGTATGGTAAAGACGCGAAAAGAGCAACGAAAGATGTTCCGTTTGCGGCAATGTCCTGCGTGCCATGTCTGCTTTTTATTTATGTGGGCCTTGCGATGGTTACAGGTGGGGTGCTTCCTCACGATGAGGTTGCAGGTGTGGAAACAATCCTTCCGGCAGCACAGGAGATCCTTCCTGGTATTGTGTATAAACTTTTTATGATCGGCGGACCGATCATGGCAATCATCACTACTTTGAATGGTGTATTTAATGATGTACGATATCCGATCGCTCAGGCTGCCAAGGATGGATGGCTGCCGAAAGGAATTCTGAAGGAAAACCGTTTCGGAGCACCGTACCTGATCTATACCTACACACTGATCGTAGTGTTGCTTCCGATCATTTTTGATATGAGTATCGTGACGATCACAAATATTTTCCAGGTGATCACATTTTTTATGAATGTTACAGTTGTGTATGCAATTTCACGTCTTCCGAAGAAATATCCGGATACCTGGAAGAAGAACAAATTTCACCTTTCCAGTGCAGGACTTTACGTATTCTGTACCATCAGTATCATCATTTACACGATTATTTTTATAAAAGGAATTTTCAGTATTAAACTTGTATATGCAGTATCTGCTGTTATAGTTATGGTTGCATTGATCCTGATTGGTGTATATCTCACCAGAAAAGGTGGAATCCGTATCGAGACATCCATATGGCAGCCTGCAGAGGAGGAAAAAAATGAATGAATTAAATCCGTTCAAGCTGGCAAAAATGCTTGAGGAACTTGAGAACACCGTAGAATTACACAGTATTTCTGTACGGTATAAAGGAGAAAAGGTTGTTGAAGGAGCTTGGGCACCTTTCTCAATGGAAGAGCCGCAGATGCTGCATTCTTTATCAAAGATCGGAACAAGTATCTGTGTTGGATTTGCGGTGGATGAGGGAAAACTTCATCTGGAGGATAAATTTCTGGATTATGTGAGAGAAGATCTTCCGGATGAATATGATGAAGCCCTGGAAAATATTACCGTATATGATCTTCTTACCATGCAGGCCGGTTCCCCGGAATGCTGTAATAATGTATGGTTTTCCAGACTGGAAAAAGACTGGGAGAAGAACTGGCTTGGACAGCCTAAGCTGAAAGAAGATATCGGAAAAGTTTTTCATTATGATTCCGGATGCAGCTATACACTTTCCAGGATCGTGACCAAAGTTATGGGTGAAAACTGTCTGTCCATTATGCAGAAACGTGTTTTTGACAAACTTGGTTTTGGAAAGATCAACTGGCTTACAAGTCCTGAGGGACATAATACTGGCGGCTGGGGCATGTATCTGACCGCAGATCAGATTTCCACACTGGCACAGCTCCTTCTCCAGAAAGGAAACTGGAAGGGTGAGCAGCTGGTGCCACAGTGGTGGATCGAAGAGATGGGACAGTCAAGAGTCGTAATTCCCGGAGATGAGAAAAAAGCACTGACTCATTATGCATATCACATCAAAGCAGGAAAAGAGATCTTTGCGGCAGAAGGAGCATTTGGACAGTATTTGGTGTGCTTCCGGGAACTTCCGGTTGCCATTGGCATTACCGCAGGTGCGAGAGAATATCTTGCGGCAGATATCTGCCTTAAATATATGAAGGAAGCAGTTTCCATACCTTGCCCGGAAGAAAAACGGGAAGAAGGAGAGAAATATCTGGAAGCAAAAATAAAAAGCCTTTCTCTGCCACAGCCGGAAGGCAGACTGAAAACTGCGGAAAAAGAACTCAGTGGATTATTTAACCGGGAGATTATTTTTACAGAAAATCCGAGAAACATTGAAAGTGCAAAGATCATTCCGGAAGGATGTAAACTGCGTCTGGAAATGATAGTCCAGGGTGAGAAAAAGATTGCTTATGCAGGATTTAAGAGCTGGAAACAGAACGATCTTTATCCGGATGATTTTACAAAGAGATATCACAGCATTGCTTATGGAATGGATCAGGAAACGTTATATCTGTCTGTGGGACTGCTCAACACTTCCTACATGGAAGAGTATTCCTTCTGGGTCAATTCTAAAGATACCGTGATCGCGACCTGGAGACCTAACGTTACCTATCTTCCGGAACAGCCGGATATGGTATGGAAGTTTACAGGAAACTTTAAATCCTGAAGAGAAAAAACTCAAAGTATAGACCGATAAAAATATAGCAATTCCTCCAACCTTATGATAAAAGAAACGAACAACCCGCAGGATACTGACTTGCCATCAGTGGTCCGATGGGTTGTTTTTTGTTTGGAATAAGTCTACAATAGGAAACAGAAATTTTTATTATTGTGACATAGGGAAGAAAGTGTACGATGAAAATACATTACAGAATTAAAAATAATGCAATAGAGATCGTTCGGTGTTATGGTACCGATGACCGGATCGTGCTGCCGGAAGAGATCAATGGTCTTCCGGTAGTCAGTGCGGCGCCGTATGCGTTTTCCGCACATAAGGACGGAGAAGAAGATGCAGAAACCTGGGAGAGCGAAGACGCATTTTCATTCGGAGAAGATAGACTTCTTGCCGGGGAGGAAGTGCAGGAGATCGTTTTCCCGGATACGCTGAAGGAAATCGGAAGATATATTTTTTATGGATGCAAAAAACTGGAACGGCTGGAATTTTCGGATACGCTGATGCAGGTGGGAACCGGGGCGTTTACGGGCTGCAGCGGGCTGAAGGAGCTTGTGATCCATCAGAAAAAAGGGCTCAAGTCCTGTGCAAAGGAGATCCTCGGTGAGCTGTGGCAGAAGATCGATGTGGATTTTCTGTATGAAAATGGTGAGGCAGGTGGAAAACGTGCGCATATGGTTTTTCCGGAGCATTATGATGAGGCGGTGGAGAATACGCCTGCGAGAATTCTGTTTACGGAGTATCATGGCTCAGGGACCAATTACCGGCAATGCTTCTACAGCAAAGAACTGGATTTCGCGGAGTATGACAGCCTGTTTGATATGGCAGTGGTTATGGATAAGCTGGAGGTTCTGGTGGATATGAGCTTCGGACGACTTTGTCATCCGTGGCAGCTGAGTAAAAAGGCGAAGAAGCAGTATGAGGATTATATCCGGGGAAATCTTAAGGATATCGGGGAATATCTGGTGGAAAGCGGAAACTTAAATGGTCTGGAGCTGCTTTCTCGGGAAAAACTCTGGAACAGAGAGGGCCTGGAACACAGTATTGATGTGGCGTCCGGGAAGAAGGATATGGAGATTTCCGCATTTCTGATGAATGAACGCAGCCGGATGCTGAAGGAGGAGCAGAAGGCTGCCGGGGAGACAGAAAATGAGAGGTGCCCTGTTAAAAGGAGAAAGAAGTTTCAGTTATGAGTGATATAGAAACAACTGAAAAAAATAAAAATAACTTCCTGCCCGGTCAGGGATCCAATCCCCAGGAGGCAGCCCGGCGTCTCCAGGACATCGGCAGCAGCATCCTCCGGGCGGCGAGAGACGAGCTGTATCTTGGCATGCGTTTTCTGGATGTGGCGCTGAGCAGCTTTATTTATCAGATGGATGGTTCGGTCAGTCCGTTTGGAACAGACGGGGCTGTGATGTACTTCCATCCGGCACAGCTTGGCGGGCTTTATAAAGAAAACAGGATTCTTGTGAATCGAGGATATCTCCATATGGTATTTCACTGCATTTTCCGGCACTTTGGGAAGCCGGGAATAGAGAAGCGTTTGTGGAATTTAAGCTGCGATATTGCAGTGGAGCATATGATCGACGGGATCTACCACCGCTCAGTCCGATATTCCAGAAGTCTTCTCCGGAGGGAAACCTACCGTCTTCTGGAAAAGGAAAAGAAGACGCTGAATGCAGAGAGAATCTACAAGATTCTGAAAGAAGAATTTCTGAAGGAAAAAGAACTGGCACAGCTTGAAAAAGAGTTCTACGTGGACGACCATAAATACTGGGCAAACCAGCAGCCCGACCGGAAACCCAATCCCCTGATGAGTAAAAAATGGGGAGATATCAGCGATGGGATCGAGACAGATCTGGAGACCTTTTCCAGAGAGTCAGGAGAGCAGGATGGAGATTTTCTGGATCAGCTGAAAATAGAGAACCGGGAACGATATGATTATCGGGAATTTCTGCGGAAGTTTGCAGTATTTCGGGAAGAACTGACTGTAGATCCGGACAGCTTTGATTATAATTTTTATACCTACGGGCTTTCCCTTTACGGGAATATGCCGCTGATCGAACCCCTGGAAACCAGAGAAGTGAAAAAAGTTTCGGAATTTGTCATTGTGATCGATACCTCCATGTCCTGTTCAGGAGAACTGGTACAGAGATTTCTGGAGGAAACCTATGGGATCTTAAGCGACAGCGGGAATTTTTTCCAGAAGGTAAATATACACATTATCCAGTGTGATGAGAAGGTGCATTCGGATGTAAAGATCACCGGTGCAGAGGAATTGCAGGAGTATATGAACAGCCTGGAACTTTACGGTGATGGAGGTACAGATTTCCGTCCGGCTTTTGCTTATGTGGAAGAGCTGATGGAAAAACGTGAGTTTGAAAATCTTAAGGGCCTGGTGTATTTTACAGACGGATACGGGATTTTTCCGGCAAAGATGCCGCCATACCGGACAGCATTTGTATTTATGGAGCAGGAGCCTGAGGATGTGGATATCCCGGCCTGGGCCATGAAGCTGGTGATCACGGAGGAAGAATTACAAGGAGAAGAAAAACCATGAACATAAAACGAGCAAAGCAGGAGATCAGAGATTCCATAGAAGCATATCTTTCAAAGGACGAATTCGGTGAGTACCGGATCCCGGCGATCCGACAGAGACCGATCCTTCTTATGGGCCCTCCGGGAATCGGAAAGACACAGATTATGGAACAGATAGCAAGGGAATGCGGGATTGCTCTTGTTTCCTATACCATTACCCACCACACCAGGCAGAGTGCTGTGGGACTTCCTTTTATTGTAAAAAAGAATTATGGTGAGGAAGAATTTTCTGTCACGGAATATACCATGAGTGAGATCATTTCGTCCGTTTACGACAAAATGGAAAAAACAGGTCTGAAAGAAGGCATCCTGTTTATTGATGAGATCAACTGCGTATCTGAAACACTAGCGCCGATGATGCTGCAGTTCCTTCAGGGAAAAACCTTCGGAAACCAGAAGGTGCCGGAAGGCTGGGTGATCGTCACAGCAGGCAACCCGCCAGAATATAACAAATCCGTCCGGGAATTCGATGTGGTCACTCTGGATCGTATCAAGAAGATCGATGTGGAGGCAGACTTTGATGTATGGAAGGAATACGCCTATCAGCAGGGAATTCATCCGGCGGTGATCTCCTATCTGGAGCTTCGCAGAAAAAATTTCTACAGGGTGGAGAATACCGTAGACGGAAAGATCTTTGCCACAGCCAGAGGCTGGGAGGATCTTTCCCGTCTGATCCAGGTTTATGAGATCCTTGGAAAAACTGTAGACCGTGAGGTGGTCAGTCAGTACATTCAGCACAGGATGATCGCGAAGGATTTCGCCAGCTATCTGGCTCTTTATTATAAGTACAGAACGGATTATAAAGTAGAGGACATCCTGAAAGGAAAGTGGGATTCCATTACTCTGGGTAAAATCCGCACGGCCTCTCTGGACGAGCATTTGAGCATTGTAAGCCTTCTCAACGGAAAGCTCAGCGAGCTTTTTACAGAATGCTATCTTACCGATGCCTACCTCACGAAACTGTATGATTATATGGTGTACTTCAGAGAAGATCAGGACAGCCTCACAGCAAAAAATCTCATGGAAAAAGCAGAGGCGGATTTTGAAAAGGACAAAAAGAGTGAGCTTCTTACAAAACAGCAGGAGCGTATACAGAAACGTGTTGTGTCATTCTTTGAAAATGCGTCCGGATTGAAAATAACCGGATCGGAATTAATCGGATCAGATAAAACCGGATCAGGTTCAAAGCTGGCAGGAGGCGGAAGTGCCGCAGCAGAATCGGAAGTTCCATCATCAAACCGGAACTATGAGTTTGTGAAAGCCCTCTTTGAATCCGAAACCGAAGCCTACGAAAACCGAACTGACGAAATATCCTTTACTCTTCAGAACGTCTTCGACTTCATGGAAGCTGCTTTTGGGGACAGCCAGGAAATGGTGGCATTTATCACAGAACTGAATGCCAACTATTATAGTCTCTGGTTCATTCGGGAGAACGGTTCTGACCAGTATTACAGGCATAATAAAGGTCTTCTTTTTGACGACCGCCAAAAAATGCTTCTGGGCCAGATGGAGGAAGTGGAAAACATTCTCAATAATGGAATAAAATAATATGTCTTACCAATTTATTATTTACTATTGATTAAATTGGGGAATTATCGTATAATATTTACTATAAAAGTCCGGAAAATAGAGAGGGCAAATAGTCAAAATGCACAGACTGGCTGAATGGCTGCAGAGCGATCATCTGGTGCAGAACTGCATGATGACTGAGAATGGTAAATATCCACTTGTCTATATTCCGGGATTTTTATGTAAAGGAAGGCAACACAATAATAAAGGAAGGCGGCCGAAACGGACGACATGTTTACAAAGATTACAGAAGAACGAGCATTTGACGGAATATTAGCGCAGATCATAGAAAATATCCGGCGGGGAGAACTGAAGCCGGGGGACACTTTACCTGCGGAACGTGTTATGGCAGAATCACTGGGAGTTTCCAGACCTGCTGTCCGTGAAGTCCTGCGGGCACTGGAGCTGATGGGAATTGTCACAACGGTCCGCGGCGGAGCCAACTATATTACCGAGAATATGGATCAGTGGCTTTCTGCACCACTGGCCCTTCTTTTTCAGCTGAATAACAGCCATGTACAGCAGGTACAGGAACTTCGTTCTGCGCTGGAGCAGGAGGCTGCGCTTCTTGCAGCTGGGAATTGTACGGAGAAGGATGCATTAGATCTGCGTTCCATCCTGGCACAGCTGGAGAGCTCAGAGGACGAGAAAGCCCGTGCAGGTCTTGATAAGAAGCTTCATACGAAGATTGGCAGGATCGCAGGGAATCCTATGATCTATAATGTTCTGGATGCGGCAGCGCAGCTGACTGAGGAGATCATTTCCGGCACCCGAGCCTATATTATGCAGAAACATAATTCCGCTCTGGAGGTGGATGAGCAGCACAGAAGGCTGGTGGAAGCCATTATTTCCGGAGACCGGAACCAGGCGGAGAAGCTGATGCGCGAACATATGGAAACCATTGAGAAATATATACTGGAGATTGCGCAGCAGCAGGGGGAGAACAGCCTTGTATTTCATCGCTGATCCACCTGAAAAAATTAAATAAAATTTCAGTAAAAATCCCGTTAATCTGGTAAGACCACTATTGATTTTGGTAAGACCACGTGCTATAATAGGGACTGTATTGGTAATACCAAAAAAGTTTGATATTATGGCAGCATCCTGAAGGCTTCATGACGAGACAGCATAAGATGAGACAGCGTAAGTTGGGACAGCATGAGACTAGACAGCGTAAGGTAAGATAGCATGAGGCAGGACAGCATAAGACGAGACAGCACAGGATGAAGGTTACTGTATCCCTGCAGTATCATATAAAATATGCAGCAGGCCACAGCGTGGGCGGTAACCTGCCGGAAATATCAGGAGAAAGGACTTGCGATTATGGGATATGTAAAATGGAGTTATGACACACTGAACCATTTCTGCGGAGACGTTTTCAAAGCGTTTGGCTTTTCTGAGGAAGAAGGAAGCATCATTAAAGATGTTCTTCTGACTGCTGATCTGTATGGAATCGAGAGCCACGGAATGCAGAGGATGGTTCGTTACCATAAAGGAATCGAGAAGGGGACTATTCATCCCCAGGCGAAACCGGAAGTTGTTTTTGAAACACCGATTTCTGCTGTGATAGACGGACATAACGGAATGGGCCAGCTGATCAGCCATTTTGCCATGGAAAAGGCAATTGAGAAGGCAAAGACAACTGGTGTGGGAATCGTAAGTGTACGAAATTCCAACCATTTCGGTATTGCAGGATATTATGCGAACATGGCCTGCCATGAAGGCCTTCTTGGAATGGCATGTACCAACTCCGAGGCGATCATGGTACCGACTTTTGGAAGAAAGGCTATGTTGGGCTCCAACCCGATCGCAGTCGCTATGCCTGCAGACCCGTATCCGTTTTTCTTTGACTGTTCCACAACAGTTGTAACCAGAGGTAAACTGGAAATGTATAATAAGATGGGCAAGCCTCTTCCGGATGGCTGGGCACTTGACAAAAACGGTCATGCCAGCAATAATGCACCGGATGTACTTGCAAACATCGTAGCCAAGAAGGGCGGCGGAATCATGCCTCTTGGTGGAAACGAGGAAGTCAGCGGAAGCCATAAGGGATATGGATATGGAATGCTCTGTGAGCTGTTCAGCTCTATTCTTTCCATGGGCGTTACCTCCGACAAATGCTGTACATTCCCGGACAAGACCGGTATCTGCCATGGATTTATGGCGATCAACCCGGCGGCATTCGGAGATCCGGATGCGATCCGCAAGCATTTTTCAGAATATCTTGAGGCACTTCGGGAGAGTCCGAAGGCAGACGGTCAGGACAGGATCTATACACACGGCGAGAAAGAGGTAGCTGCTGAAAAAGACAGAAAAGAGAATGGCATTCCGGTCAACGACAATACCATGGTAGAGCTTGCTGATCTCTGCAGTTATCTGAAGCTTGATTTTGGCTCTTATTTTGAAGGCTATGAGCTTCCGAAGGACAGTAAATTCTTCAATGGTAATTATTAATTCAGGTAATCCTTTTGAAATGAAATATATCATAATTATCCAAGGAGGAAAAGAAAATGGATTATGCAAAAGAGTCATTAAGACTGCACGGAGATTGGAAAGGTAAGATCGAGGTTGTTACAAGAGTGCCGGTTGAGAATAAAGACGACCTTTCTCTTGCATATACACCAGGTGTAGCTCAGCCTTGCCTTGAGATCCAGAAAGATATCAATAAATCCTACGAGCTTACAAGAAGATGGAATATGTGTCTTGTTGTAACAGACGGTTCCGCAGTTCTTGGTCTTGGTGACATCGGACCGGAAGCCGGTATGCCTGTAATGGAAGGTAAATGTGTACTGTTCAAGGCATTCGGCGATGTAGACGCATTCCCGCTTTGCATTAAGAGCCATGATGTAGACGAGATCGTAAATACTATTTACATGATCTCCGGATCCTTCGGTGGTGTTAACCTTGAGGATATCTCCGCTCCGAGATGCTTTGAGATCGAGAAAAAACTGAAAGAGAAATGTGATATTCCGATCTTCCACGATGATCAGCACGGAACTGCAGTTATTACACTTGCAGGCCTGACAAATGCTCTTAAGGTTGTCGGAAAGAAGAAAGAGGATGTTCGTATCGTTATGAACGGTGCAGGTGCAGCTGCTATCTCTATCTGCAGACTTCTTCTGAAAGCAGGCTTCAAGGATGTTACACTCTGCGATAGAAAGGGTGCCATCTATGAGGGACGTACAGAAGGAATGAACCCGGTTAAGGAAGAGATGAGCAAGCTCACAAACCTTCAGAAGAAACAGGGATCTCTTGCAGAGATGCTGGTTGGCGCGGATGTATTTATCGGTGTTTCCGCTCCTGGAGCAGTTACAACAGAGATGGTTAAGACCATGAACAAAGATGCCATCATCTTCGCATGCGCAAACCCGACACCGGAGATCTTCCCGGATGACGCAAAAGCAGGCGGAGCAAAGGTTATCTCCACAGGAAGAAGTGACTTCCCGAATCAGATCAACAACGTTCTTGCATTCCCTGGAATCTTCCGTGGTGCATTTGATGTAAGAGCAAGTGATATCAACGATGAGATGAAGATCGCAGCTTCCAAGGCTCTTGCAGATCTGATCACAGATGAGGAGCTTTCTCCGGAGTATATCATTCCGAAGGCATTCGACAAGAGAGTCGGACCGGCTGTCGCAAAAGCAGTAGCAGAGGCAGCAAAAGCAACAGGCGTAGCACGTATCTGATAAATTATTAAAATCAAAACAGCCCTTCATTAAAACATAAAACACACCAGACACCCGTACTTCGTAATCCGGTACGGGTGTCTTTTTGTCTTTAGCCTTTGACAAATGTCTCTCCAGTGAGTACAATAGCAAAGAGCAAGAGAAAAGTAACTGATAGGAGGCAGAAGCACAGCATGAAACCATGGGAAGCAAATATACGAAAAGTAGTGCCGTATACTCCGGGCGAGCAGCCAAATGAAAGCGGCATGATCAAATTGAATACAAATGAAAATCCATACTCTCCGGCACCAGGTGTGGAAAAGGCTCTGAGAGATCTGGATACAGATACGTTAAGACTTTATCCGGATCCCACAGCAGGAGATCTGGTACACAGTATTGCGGAATTTTATGGATTGAAGGATGAACAGGTATTTACAGGAGTCGGTTCGGATGATGTACTGGCTATGTGTTTCCTTACGTTCTTCAATTCTGAGAAGCCAATCCTGTTTCCGGATATTACCTATTCATTTTATGACGTATGGGCAGATCTTTTCCGTATCCCATATGAACGTCCGGCATTGGACGAACAGTTCCATATCCGCAAAGAAGATTATTTCCGTGAGAATGGTGGAATCGTATTTCCGAATCCCAATGCACCCACAGGCGTGGAAATGCCTCTTTCCCAGATTGAGGAGATCGTGGCAAAAAATCCTTCAAGCATTGTGATCGTAGATGAAGCATATGTGGATTTTGGAGCTGTATCTGCGCTGCCTCTGATCGAAAAATATGACAATCTCCTTGTTGTGCAGACCTTTTCGAAATCCAGATCCCTGGCAGGAATGCGTATTGGTTATGCCTTCGGAAATCCGGAGCTGATCAAATATCTGAACGATGTGAAATACTCGTTCAATTCCTATACCATGGACCGCACTACCATTGTGGCCGGCGTGGCATCCATGAAAGACAGAGCGTATTTTGAGGAGTGTTGCCGGAAGATCATGGCAACAAGAGAATGGACAAAGACAGAGCTTAAGAAACTGGGATTTTCTTTCCAGGATTCCAAAGCCAATTTTATTTTTGCCACACATGAGAGCTGTCCTGCAAAAGAGCTTTTTGGTGCTCTGCGGGAGAAACATATCTATGTGAGATATTTCCCGAAAGACAGGATTGATAATCATCTTCGTATCACCATCGGTACCGATGAGGAGATGAAAAAGCTGATTGCGTTTTTAAAGGAATATCTGAAGTAAGACTATTATAAAGGAGGTACTATGGAAGTACTGGTACAGTGGTTTTCAGGCCATCTTGCACAGTTTATCTCTCCGGAGGGCGCTGTGTTCATCATTTCCATGATCCCGATCCTGGAGCTTCGAGGAGGCCTTCTGGCGGCATCTCTTCTGAAAATCTCAGCGGCTAAGGCACTGCCGATCTGTATTGTGGGAAATATTATCCCGATTCCGTTTATCCTGCTTTTTATCCGGCAGATCTTTAAATGGATGAAAAAAACAAAACTGTTCAGATGTTTGATCCTGAAGCTGGAGAACCGGGCCATGGGAAAAAGCGACCAGATCAAGAAATATGAATTTCTGGGTCTGCTGTTATTTGTGGGAATTCCCCTTCCGGGCACCGGCGCCTGGACAGGCGCTTTGATCGCGTCTCTTCTGGAGGTAGATATTAAAAAATCTTCCCTTGCGATCCTGTGCGGACTGTTTCTGGCAAGCGCTATTATGTATATTGTTTCTTACGGAATTGTAGGAAATGTAGTACACTGATATAGAATAAAAAAAGTCCCCTGTTGTTTCTTGCTTTGCAAGGATACAGCAGGGGACTTTTTGACTGCGCGGAAAAATAAATATCTACATCAGCCTTCGCTTCAGCATTTCCGGATTCATGGCATATTTCATGGCGGTGTCCTTTGTGATACGTCCGGATCTGTATAATTCCAGAAGGCTTTGGTCCATGGAACGCATCTGCTCCTGGCTGGAAGTGGAGATCACACCTTCGATCTGGTGGACTTTATTGTCACGGATCATATTTCGGATGGCCGGAGTCAGCCGCATGATCTCAAAAACCGGGATATTACGTCCGTCCACATCCGGGATCAGCTGCTGGGAGATCACGGCCTGGAGGACCATGGAAAGCTGAATGGCGATCTGACGCTGCTGGGAAGGTTCAAATACATCCATGATACGTTCAATGGTATTGGCTGCGCCCAGGGTATGCAGGCTGGAAAGAACCAGATGTCCGGTTTCCGCTGCTGTCATGGCTGTCTGGATCGTCTCGTAATCACGCATTTCACCAAGAAGAATCACATCGGGGCTTTGGCGGAGTGTGGCACGAAGGGAAGTGAGGTAGCTTTCAGTATCTGTGCAGATCTCTCGCTGGCTGACGATGCACTTGTCATGGCGGTGCAGATATTCCAGAGGATCCTCAAGAGTGATGATGTGTCCTTCTCTTGTGTGGTTGATCCGGTCGATCAGGCAGGCCATAGTGGTGGATTTTCCGCTGCCGGCAGAACCTGTCACAAGAACCATTCCACGTGTATAGTCAGCAGTGCTCATAACATCCTCCGGAATCAGGAGCTCAGCAGGATCCGGCAGACGGAAAGCAATGACACGGATAACAGCGGCAAGAGAACCACGCTGCTTGTAGGCGTTGACACGGAATCTGGAAACGCCGGGAATGGAAAAAGAAAAATCATCGTCGCCGGTTTCCAGAAGACGCGAGATATCGCGGTTTCCGGCAAGCTGATAGATCGTGCGCAGCAGTGCCTCCGTTTCGGCAGGCATCAGACGTTCTCCGCTGCTGAAAAGATGACCGTCTATTTTTTCAGCCAGAGGGCGTCCTGCAATGATAAAAATATCAGAGACACGTTTGTTGGCTGCTTTTGCTAAAAATTCCGGAATAGAGGTTTCGGTATTGGACATAGATTTATTCTCCTTTAAATACATTCTGATGATTATCTGGTTTCCAGGTATCGGTAAGGTATGTACTCCATTGACGAATACGAAGAAGATCGCTGTTGTTATCCTGGGGATAAAGAATTTCAAGAATAACAGAAAGCTGCTGGGTATCTGTCATTTCTGCGGAAAAAGCTAAAGTATGTGCAGACGGATCCCAGGAGAAATCTTCTCTAGAATCTGCAAAGGCCTGCACCTGGGCAAAATATTCCGACTCATTGGATGAGTCAGAAGCGTATCCGGTCAGAGAATCCCGGATCTCTGTCACGGTTTCGGTAGCTTTACTGCAGGCGTTATAATATTTTTCTGTCTGCTCAAGAGAATGTTGGGCTGCGCTCATGCCGGTGCGTGAACGGTTCAGAGTGAGCAGTGCCAGAACACAGAGACATAAAACCGAAAAGATCAGAAACAGGGAAGGGATGCCGACCGTTACAAAAAAGGTATGTTTCTGTTTCATTTATTCGCCTCCTTTGAAATCGAACAGACAGGAAAACGGAAAGAGATCTGGTATAGTTCGGTCTGATCGGAAATCTGGCGGAACGAGAGGGTTCCGGATTTTTCCGTAGCTTTTGAAGATTTGCCATCAGGGACGAAAACCATTTCGTAAGAGGCTTCTTTTTTGGAACAGTTTTGCCAGCTGTGATCATAATACCAGATCAGCTCTGTATCTTCGTTTATGCCGTCAGGAAGAAAGGAAAGAAGTTCCCGGAAAGACCCGTCCGTGCCTTCCAGAGCTTCCCCTACAGAAGTAGTCAGGGCTTGTATGTGTTCCAGCTGTTCTGTACGGACCTGATCTTTATGGGCTGCGCCGAAGATCTGAACACAGGCGGCACAGGAAAGAGACAGGAATAAAAGGGCAAGGATCATTTCCATAAGAAACAGACTGTTACCGGAATTATGCTGTGATTTTTTCATGATGCCTCCTTTGCTGCCGCATTGGTGTCAGAGTCGGAGGACGCTGTGCTGTGCAGCAGAAATTGTGTGGAGATATGTTCTGTGCTTTCCAGTGAGATACGGAAAAGACCGTTTCCCAGTTCTTCCGCCTGAAAATCCGAAACAGAAGAAAGGACAGTTCCTGCGGAAGCGCTGGCCGGAAAATCCGAAGCAGTAAAAAGCTCCATCAGGTTTCCGTCTTTCTGATAAATATACGTAATATATTCTTTCCCTTTTATTTCGTCACGGAAACAAAGTGCCGGAGTACCATCCAGAGAACCGGAGAAAATGCCGTTTGCCTGGTCGTGCTGGCGGAACTTGACAGAAAGATAGGTAACAGCAGTTCCCAGTCCGGAATCAGAATCGGTTTGCTTTACTGTTTGCTGATAAAGCCGTGCGGAAAACAGGAGCATCAGCATAAGAAATAACGCAAAGATGCCGAACAGCAGGAGCGAGGAAAAGGAGGAAATGGAATGGTTGGTGTTTTTTGTAAGTTTCATGATGAATGTCCTCCTTTTCGGCTGCCGGACAAAGCGATCACACTGATGGAAGGCAGGAGATTGGAACCATTGGGAACATATTCTACGACAAATCTGCTTTTGTCATAGGTGATATGATAATCCTCAAGAAGCTGCGAAAGATCCTGCGGATATTCACCGGTCAGGGCGTAAGTCCGGATCGCACTGCTTTTCAGAGCCTGTTCCAGAGCATCCTGTTCTTTCTGCAAAGCCTGACCGGAAGTCCGGCTGATCCCGGCTATAAACAGCGAACAGACAAGAACAAGAAGAATCACAGGGAAAAGAAGCTGAAGGCTTCGAAAAAATTTTTTTCTGCGACTTTCAAAAAGGTTCATTTTGTCACCACCTTACATTGCAAAATCTGAGAGAATACCCAAAAGGGGCATCATCACAGAAAGCAGTACAAGCCCTACCAAAAGCGAAAGCAGGATCACAATGGTAGGTTCTACAACAGAAACCGCCTGGGAGATCAGTCCCACGGATTTTTCGGTGTATTGGAGGGAAAGTTTTTTGAATGTCTCATCACTGGATCCGGAGTAGAAGGACACTGTGATAAGACGCCCTTCCATACCGCTGAAAAGACCGGTTTCTGTAAGCGCTTTTGAAAAAGCTTCTCCCTCTTCCAGAAGTTTTGCGGTTTTTTCGACCTTTTCCAGAATCTCCGGCTGTGAGAGAAGTGCCTTGGTAAGGTCCAAAGTGGTCTCAGGAGAAAGTCCGCTGCGAAGTCCCAGGGAAAGTCCCTGTGTCAGACGGCTGTAATCCATGGCAACGGGGATCTCACGGAATACCGGAAGATGTGTGACCATTTTTTTTAACAGCGTATGCCCTTTTTCCGTGAGACTGAAAAAAAGGATGCATCCGATGAGCACAACGGCAAGGACGAGAAAGAGAGCAGAATAACGGCTGATCATATTTCCGGCATTTAAAAGACCGCGGGAAACCCCGTTCATTTCCAGTCCCATCTGCTGGAATACCTGCTGGAACACAGGAAGAACCTTCAGCAGAAGTACCAGGATCACCACAGCCATCATTCCAAGCATGATAAGCGGATAGGTGACGGCACTGCGGATCTGATCCGAGATCTCCTGCTCCTGGTCATAATGATCCGAGAGGCTTGCCATGATCTCATCCAGACATCCGGTTTCCTCGCCGGTTTTTACATAGGCAGTCATGGATTTTGGAAAATATCCGGATTCCTCCAGCGCCTGGGAGAGAGAACCTGTTTCTTCTACGGAACGGATCAGCGGAGTAAGGATCTCCCGGTCTGTGTCAGTTTTGCTTTCGTCGCAGAGGATGTGAAGTCCCTCTGCTGTAGAGATACCGGAATGTAGCAGCATTCCCATCTGCCCGCAGAAGCTGGATAACTCCCGGGCTGTAAGTTTGTATTTCATAATATGTCTCCTTTTTGCGGATGGTCAGTCAGTAGGTATATTGCACTGTGTAGTTGCTTTCGTCTCCGATGTATTCCTGGATCGCTTCGTTGTCGCTGCTGTTAGCGTCAAAAGTGGGATCCATCAGCTCCCAGGTATCTCCGTCAAAAGAGGCGGCTTTTGTTACCCAGCCTTTGTCACGGATATAGACATCGACCCAGGCATGCTTGATATCTCCGGAATATCCGATCTCAAGTTTGCAGGGAATGTCCTGGCTTCTGAGCATGGCAGTGAGCAGTGCCGCGTAATCGAAACAGATCCCGGTTCCGGTCTTGAGAGTTTCGTCCACATTGGGAAGATAACCGGCTTCCACAGTCTCTGCCTTATGATAATCATAGGTGATGTGGGTGGTGATATAAGTGTAGAAGGTTTTCAGCATATCAACATCCTTACTTTCCTTGGTGACAAGAGACCGGGCCAGCTTACATGCCTGGCTTTTTTCAGAAAAGTCCACATATTGATTGGGATACAGGAAGGGAAGAAACTCATTTTTTAGCTTTATATGGAGGGTTTCCATATAGAGCGCAGCGTACTGACTTCCGTTTACCTGCTGATAACAGGTAGCCTGATAGTCTCCGGAACCCTCCGAAAAGGGAATGACAGCACTTTTTCCGGGATCCAGGAAATAGGAGTAAAGGACACCGGAGGGTGAAGTGAGCTGTATGTTCATGCGGGAATCGGAGGAGTCTGACTGTGCAATGAAATAGCCCTGTTCTTGATTGGAAATGTCCAAAATCAGAGGGGAGCTTCCCAAAGTCTGTTTGCCGGGAGCTTCCGGTGTCAGAACCTGTGTGGGGGAATAAACAGGTGGTTCCTCGCCGGAACCGCCTGAATTTCCACAACCTGCCAGAATAACGATGATTCCGGAAAGAAGCAATACAAAAAAGAGACGGACAGATAAAATTTTTGACATATTTGCCGTTCTCCTGTTATATCATGTTTTCTTTTTTCTTTTACAGACAACAGTATAGCAGATTCTGGAAAAAAAAGACAGAAGAAGGAGGGAAAATAAGGCACAAAATGTTGACATTTCAAACGTAAGGCAATATAATATATATAAAGGCAAACCTGTTGAAAAACAGGGACGCAAAGCCAAGGGTCTAAGGTCACAATTGAATGACTATGACAGCCGGTTGCCGCATTAAATTCCGATTTAGTGACGTATTCGGATTGCATCCAGGTGAAAAGGATTTATGTGTTGACGCGGCCGTTTATTTTAGAAAATAAGCGGTTTTTTTGATGCAGAAATTCTGCGGCCACCATGTATGGATGACGGATGGGACGTCCGTTTTCAGAAAGGTGTGAAAAGTATGAAGAAAATGAACCTTAAGAATTTCTTTATGAAGAAAAAGATTGCTGCCGGATGTATCGCAGCAGCTGCATTGATCACAGCAGGAAGTTTTGCAATGGTATGGCAGGATTCACAGGTGCCGGAGCTGCCTAATTACACAGATCCGGTGGTAGAGCAGACCATCACAGACGATGATACACCGCTGGCATCCCAGCCGAAGGTTACAACGAAGACAACCAAGAGCAGCAAGACAACCAAGAAAAATCTTAAATTAAAGAAAGCATCTGCTAAGACTTATACCAAGAAACTTCCTACAACCAAGAAAGTTTCCAATAAGACAACCAAGAAGAATCAGACAACAACAGTAAAAACACAGACAACAGTACAGACTGATACAAGCCAGAAGTATACAAAGAAATCCAAAAATGTAGTACAGACCCAGAAAGTCACTACAACAGTGAAGACAACTACAACAGTTGTTGCGGCCGCTAAGACAAGTGCTGCGAAGACAACCACAACAGCAACAGCTGCCAACACAAAAAAAGAAAAATACACCGTCAGCAATGTAGCTTCCGTCGCACCTCAGATGGACAGCAGAGTACTGAACGCATTTACGAAGATGGGATTTACTGTAACCATCGATCCGAGTGTTTCTTACGCAGGTTATTTTGATGGAAAAACAAGAAGCATCACTCTGAGATATGAAGATGATACGATTTATCATGAGCTTGGACATTATCTTGCATTTATCGCAGGTAATGTGGATAAATCCGCTGCGTTTACTTCCGTTTACAACAGTGAAAAATCGAAATTCACAGGTGTGAGAAAAGCATACGCAACCCAGAACGCATCTGAGTATTTTGCAGAATCTGTTCTTGAATACACAGAAAACCCTGCTACATTGAAAGCACAGCGTCCTCAGACATACGAAGCAATTGTGAACGCACTTTCTAAAGTTACAGATGCTCAGGTTACCAAGATCATGAACGTTTATAAAGTAATCTGGAAATAATCAGTTATAAAGCCAGACACCCGGGACAGGTTCCCGGGTGTTTTTTTGTAGGATCTTTTTTCGCTGTCGACAAAAATTTCTTGCATTGCCTTAAAAATAGTGTATATTATTATCATAATCAAATATTCATAACGGTTCAGATACCAGTGCAGTCGTGTCAGACTGTATCGGATTTCCAACAATAATTTATAAAATTTTACATTTATCATAAGAATAGAGGATTTATTTATGAGAGAAAAATATGAATCATTATCTCTGGCAGTATTGAAAGATTTGGCCAAAGCGAGAGGGATGAAGGGAATTTCCACTTTAAGAAAACCGGCACTGATCGAGAGAATGTTGGAGGAAGATGCGAAGGGAACGGAAGAAGGAAATGTTGAAGAAGCGAAGCAGACAACTTCCCAGGACAACACCCCGAAAGAAAAGAAACAGCAGAACGAAAGAACAGAGTATCGTACACGGACAGCAGGAGATGCAGTGCAGGAACGAAGAGAGTACCGTACAGATCGGAGTGAGCAGGAACACAGAAACGGAAATGTCCGCAGAGAATACGGCCGTGATAATTACAGAAAATCCATGAAAGAAGACCGTGTATCTGTGCGTGAGAACGGGAATGAAACAGAAACACATACAGAAGGAACTGTACCGTCAGAATCGACACAGCTGGACAGCGGAGAGAAAGCCAACGGAATCCTGGAAGTGCTTCCTGACGGATATGGATTTATTCGTTGTGCCAATTATCTTCCGGGAGAGAATGATATTTATGTTTCTCCTTCCCAGATCCGCCGTTTTAATCTGAAAACAGGAGATATCATTCAGGGAAATATCCGGATCAAGACACAGGGGGAGAAATTCAGCGCCCTTCTTTATGTGTCATCGATCAATGGTTTTCATCCCAGTGAAGGGCAGAGACGATATAATTTTGAAGATATGACACCGATCTTTCCAAACGAACGTCTTGTCATGGAACGGGCAGGGGGAACAACTGCCATGCGTATCGTAGATTTGATCAGCCCGATCGGAAAAGGCCAGAGAGGTATGATCGTGTCTCCGCCAAAAGCAGGTAAGACCACCCTTCTTAAGGATGTTGCCAAATCAATCCTTAAGAACAACAGAGACATGCATCTGATCATTCTGCTGATCGATGAGCGTCCGGAGGAAGTTACGGATATTAAAGAAGCGATCCAGGGACCGAATGTGGAAGTGATCTATTCTACCTTTGATGAACTTCCGGAACATCATAAGAGAGTTTCCGAGATGGTTGTGGAGCGTGCCCGCCGTCTTGTAGAACATAAACAGGATGTGATCATCCTTCTGGACTCCATTACGAGACTTGCCAGAGCCTATAACCTGATCATTCCGCCAAGCGGAAGAACGTTATCCGGTGGTCTTGACCCGGCAGCCCTTCATATGCCGAAGCGGTTCTTTGGCGCAGCCCGTAATATGAGGGAAGGCGGAAGTCTGACCATACTGGCCACTGCGCTGGTAGATACCGGAAGTAAGATGGACGATGTGATCTATGAGGAGTTTAAGGGAACCGGAAACATGGAACTTGTACTGGACCGTAAACTTCAGGAAAAACGAGTATTTCCGGCTATTGATATCCAGAAATCAGGTACCAGAAGAGAGGATCTTCTTTTAAGCAAGGAAGAGCAGGAAGCTGTTTATATCATGCGAAAAGCCTTGAACGGAATGAAGTCAGAGGAAGCAGTGGAACAGATCCTGAATACATTTGCCCGCACCAGGACAAATGCGGAGCTGGTACAGACAGTAAGAAAGCAGAAATTTTTATAAAGTCCTTGCATTTTTGGGAAAGCCGTGTTATACTTAGCAAGCTGTTTAAAATGGAATTCGTCAAATGTATACGAATAATATTAAATTATATAGAGAGGTGAAAATCATGAGAGAAGGAATCCATCCGAACTACTATCAGGCAACTGTAACTTGCAACTGCGGAAATACTTTCGTAACAGGTTCTACAAAAGAGGACATCCATGTTGAAATCTGTTCTAAATGCCATCCGTTCTACACAGGACAGCAGAAGGCTACACAGGCTCGTGGACGTATCGATAAGTTCAACAAGAAATACGGCCTGAATAAGTAATTATTGCGAATACAGGAAATGAGAAGGTTGAGGTTGGGAAATCTCAACCTTTCTTTAACTGAAAATATTTTTCAGTTTTCACAGGAGAGAATGAATGAAATCATCGAATATTGGCGGACAGGCAGTGATGGAAGGCATTATGATGCGTCACAAGGATAAGTATTCCATCGGGGTACGCCGTCCGGACGGAGAGATCGAACTGAAAGTGGAAGATTACAAGTGTATATTCGGAAACGGTCAGTTTTTGAAGAAACCGATTATCCGTGGAGTAGTAAGCTTCGTGGATTCTCTTGTGGTGGGAACCAAATGTCTGATGTATTCTGCGGAGATCGCAGGAGATGAGGAAGATGAAGAAGTGACCAGAAAGAATGCTCATCTTACAGAAGAAGAACGTTCCGCAAAAAAAGAAAAAGAAGACAGGCAGTTTAAGTGGTTGCTTTATGTGACGGTAGCTTTTTCTATTGTTGTGTCTGTAGCTGCGTTTATGCTGCTTCCCTATGCGCTGGCCAGCCTGATCCGTAAGGTGGGAGCATCTGAGTTTGCGGTGACGGTTGTGGAGGCCTTTGTGAAACTGGCATTGTTCATGGGATATATGTTTCTGATCTCCAGGATGAAGGATATCCAGAGGACATTTATGTATCACGGGGCAGAACATAAATGCATCAATTGTGTGGAACATGGAATGCCGCTGACTGTTGAAAATGTCCTGAAAAGTTCCAGGCTTCATAAACGCTGCGGAACCAGCTTTTTGTTCCTTGTGATGCTGGTAAGTATTGTGTTACATTTTATATTTGTTCTGGTACCGTTTTACTGGGTAAGACTGTTCGGAAGGCTTCTTATGGTTCCCATCGTTGCCGGGATCTCTTTTGAGATCATCCAGTGGGCAGGAAGAACAGACAGTAAATTCGCGGATATTATGAGTAAACCAGGTCTTGCCATGCAGAAATTCACCACTAAAGAACCTACAGCGGATATGGCAGAGGTTGCAATCAAAGCCGTTGAGGCAGTTTTTGACTGGAGAGCATATCTGAAGGAAGAATTTGACCTGGATATTCCCTATGAGACAGAGGAGACATGCCATGCAGACGCTTAAGTCCCTTCTGAAAAAGGGAACCGACATATTGAAAGATAACGGATTGGAAGAAGCCGGGCTGGATGCCTGGCTCCTTCTGGAATTTGAGACCGGAAAGAACCGGGCATATTATTTTGCACATGGAGAAGAACCGGTGTCTGATGAGATCGCAGCGGAATATCTTAAGCTGATCAGCAGGCGTGCAGGACACATTCCTGTACAGCAGCTGACTCATCAGGCTTTTTTTATGGGCTATGAATTTTATGTAAACGAAAATGTGCTGATTCCCAGACAGGATACAGAAACCCTGGTGGAGGAGGCCCTGAAATGCATAAACAACATAGAAAAGCCAAAGATCCTGGATATGTGCACAGGTTCCGGTTGTATCCTTTTAAGCCTTCTTATGGAAAAAGAGGAGGCTGTGGGAACCGGTGTGGATCTGTCAACGGAAGCGCTGAAGGTGGCAAAAAAGAACGCAGAAATTCTCGGAGTGGAAAACCGGACCTGTTTTGTGGAAAGTGATCTGTTTTCCGCGGCGTATTTTTGCGAAAAGGGTGGAAATGAGAGTGGAAAATATGATATCCTTATCTCAAACCCGCCTTATATAGCGACGCAGGAGATTGAGACATTAATGGAAGAAGTGCGCCTCCATGATCCAAGGATGGCACTGGACGGAAAAGAAGACGGGCTTTATTTTTATAAAAGGATCACTGCGCAGGCAGCAGAATATCTGAACCCGGGCGGCTGGCTTTTGTATGAGATCGGCTGTAACCAGGGAGAAGCTGTCAGCAGTATGATGAGAGATTCCGGATTTCAGAAGGTTCAGGTAATAAAGGATCTTCCGGGGCTTGACCGTGTGGTAATTGGACAGAATATATGACAATAAGATTTGAAGGTAAGAAACAGGAGGAAATACATGTTTGATAAACTGGATGATCTGCTGGTTCGTTTTGAGGAGCTTCTTAATGAGCTGGGAGAGCCGGGAGTGACGGATGATCCGGCACATTTTCAGAAACTTATGAAAGAACAGAGCGAGCTGCAGCCGATCGTAGAGGCATATAAAGAATACAAGAAAAATAAAGAGACCATCGAAGATAGTCTTTCCATGCTGGAGAGCGAGAAAGACGAAGAGATGAGAGAGATGCTGAAAGAGGAGCTCTCTGATGCTAAGAAACGGGTGGAGGAACTGGAGCACGAGCTGAAGATCCTTCTTCTTCCCAAAGACCCGAATGACAGTAAGAACGTTATCGTTGAGATCCGTGGAGGAGCAGGCGGTGATGAGGCAGCGCTTTTTGCTGCGGAGATCTATCGTATGTATGTAAAATACGCAGAGTCCCGCCGCTGGAAAACAGAGATGTTAAGCCTGAATGAGAACGGGATCGGTGGATTTAAAGAAGTCACATTTATGATCAAAGGTGAGGGCGCATATTCCAGACTGAAGTATGAAAGCGGTGTACATCGTGTGCAGCGAGTACCGGAAACGGAATCCGGAGGAAGAATCCATACTTCTACTTGTACCGTTGCGATCATGCCGGAGGCAGAGGAGATCGATTTCCATCTGGATCTGAACGAATGTAAGTTTGATGTATTCCGTGCATCCGGAAACGGTGGACAGTGTGTCAATACCACAGATTCTGCGGTACGTCTTACCCATATTCCGACAGGAATCGTAATTTCCTGCCAGGATGAGAAATCCCAGCTTAAGAATAAGGACAAGGCACTCCGTGTACTTCGTTCCCGTCTTTATGAAATGGAGCTTGCAAAACAGCACGATGCAGAAGCTGAGGCTCGTAGAAGCCAGATCGGTACAGGTGACCGCTCCGAGAAGATCCGTACCTACAACTTCCCTCAGGGACGTGTAACAGACCACAGGATCAAGCTTACCCTTCACCGTCTGGAAAATATCCTTAACGGAGACCTAGATGAGATTATTGACAGTCTGATCGCAGCAGACCAGGCAGTAAAGCTGACAAAGCTGAATGAACAGGAGTAAGCGCTGATTACAGCTACAGAGTTCAAAAAATTATAATAAATCAGGAGGAAACGAAAATGAAAAAGACAGCACTGGTGATTATGGCAGCCGGTATCGGCAGCCGTTTTGGAAAAGGAATCAAGCAGCTTGCACCGGTAGGCCCGAAGGGCGAGATCATTATGGACTATTCCATCCATGATGCACTGGAGGCAGGATTCAACAAGGTCGTATTTATCATCCGCAAAGACCTTGAAGATGAATTCAAAAAAGTGATCGGAGACCGTATCTCCAACATTACAGAAGTTGCTTATGCATTCCAGGAGATCGACGATCTTCCGGGCAATTTTACAAAACCGGCGGACCGTACCAAGCCATGGGGAACCGGACACGCTGTACTGGCAGCAAAGAAAGTCCTTTCCGAGCCATTCGCTGTGATCAATGCAGATGACTACTACGGAAAAGAAGCCTACGTAAAGGTGCATGACTACCTGGTACAGGATCATCCGCAGGATGGCCCGATGCACATCTGCATGGCAGGTTTCCGCCTTGGAAATACATTAAGTGACAACGGAAGCGTCACAAGAGGAGTGTGCCATATTGAGGACGGCAAGCTTGTGGGCGTTACAGAGACACATAACATCTTCAAGACAGCAGACGGCGCAGAGACAAGAAATGACGATGGTACAGCAGAAACACTGGATACAAAGAGCCTTGTTTCCATGAATATGTGGGGACTGACACCGGAATTTATGGAGATCCTTGAGAAAGGCTTCGTTGAGTTCCTTGGTGGAATCGAAGAGGGAGACATCAAAAAAGAGTATCTTCTTCCTGAGCTTATCGACCAGCTGATCCATTCCGGAAAAGCAGCGGTAGATGTTCTTGAGACAAAGGACGAGTGGTTCGGTGTTACCTATCAGGAGGATAAGGCATCTGTACAGGCTGCATTCAAAAAACTTACAGATGACGGCGTTTATCCGGAAGGACTGTATCAGTAATAAAGGAGAACATTATGGGTAAATATTTCGGAACAGATGGTTTTCGTGGTGAAGCAAATGTAAAGCTTACAGCAGATCATGCATTTCGCGTGGGACGTTATCTCGGCTGGTATTACGGCAGAGATCACAAGGCGAAGATCGTGATCGGCAAGGATACAAGAAGAAGCAGTTACATGTTTGAGTATGCCCTTGCGGCAGGACTTACCGCATCCGGAGCAGATGCCTATCTGCTTCATGTGACCACAACTCCAAGTGTATCCTATGTGGTACGTACAGAAGATTTTGACTGCGGTATCATGATTTCCGCAAGCCATAATCCGTTTAATGATAATGGAATCAAGGTCCTTAATGAGAACGGACAGAAGATTTCCGCAGATATTGAAGCACGTATCGAGGCATATCTGGACGGCGAGATCGAGGAGCTTCCGCTGGCAACCGGAGAAGATATCGGCTGTACTGTGGATTTTGCATCCGGAAGAAACCGTTATATCGGACATCTGATCTCTATCCCATGCCATGATTTCAAAAATATCAAGGTTGGGCTGGATTGCTCCAACGGAAGCTCATCCGCCATTGCCAAGAGTGTTTTTGACGCACTTCGTGCAAAAACCTATGTGATCAACAATGAGCCAAACGGAACCAACATCAACCGTGGCTGCGGTTCCACACACATTGAAGTTCTGAGACAGTTCGTGGTAGATAAAGGCCTGGATATCGGTTTTGCATATGATGGTGATGCAGACCGCTGTATCGCCGTAGACCACCGCGGAAACATCATTGACGGTGATAAGATCATGTATGTGTGCGGCAAATATTTAAGAGAGAAAGGCCAGCTCAACGGAAATACAGTTGTAACCACCGTTATGTCCAATCTTGGTCTTTACAAGTCTCTGGAGCGTGAAGGCATCGACTATGAGCAGACTGCAGTTGGTGACAAATACGTTGCTGAGAACATGATGGAAAACAATTACAGTATCGGTGGTGAACAGTCCGGACATATCATCTTTAGCCGCTATTCCGCTACTGGTGACGGGATCCTGACTTCTCTTATGATCATGGAGGCATGTGTGGATCAGAAGGCCACACTCTGCGACCTTGCAAAGGAGATGAAGGTTTATCCGCAGCTTCTCCGGAATGTGCGTGTTTCCGACAAGAAAACAGCACTGGAGAACGAAAAGGTAAAAGCAGCCATTGAGGCAGCCGCAGAGGCACTTGGCGATGACGGACGTATCCTGGTACGTGAGAGTGGTACAGAGCCGCTGATCCGTGTTATGGTAGAAGCGGGAACGGATGATCTCTGCCATAAATATGTAGATAGTGTTGTTGATGTGATGGAAGCCGAAGGGCTTGTTGTAGAATAAGGAATTCCATGAAAAAAACAAAGACCGTATTGATTCTTGCAGCCGTTACAGGAGCCTTGCTTCTGGGCGGCTGCGGCAGTGAAAAAACAAAAATATATGAACAGGCCGGAAAGGATCTTTCCCAGGGAAGCTACAAGTATGCCCTGGAGGAGTACCAGAGCTCGATCCAGAACGGAGTGAAGCTGGCACAGTCCTATCGCGGGGCAGGTATCGCAAGCCTGCGTCTTGGCAAATATGAGGATGCGGTGAATAGCTTCACGGAAGCTCTGAACTGCGATAAAGTAAGCAAAAGCCTTCGTAAGGATATCCTGTCCTACCGGGCTACTGCAGAGCTGAAGTCTGGAAAATACGAGGATGCCATGGCAGACTGCCAGACACTTGGAGAAGATTTTTCCATGGATGCAGGCAGTTATTTCCTCACCGGAAAGGTTGCCCTTGCCATGGATTCCTACGAAGAAGCCGCATCTAACTTCAAACAGGCCTATGGAGAAGATTCCACCTATGATATGGCGATCGAGATCTATGAGGCATATCTGGACAAGGATATGGAAGCGGACGGAACCAGATATCTGGAAGCTGCTCTTTCTTCTGAGGCCAAGGATGCCCAGGACCACTGTGACAGAGGCCGTGTCTACTACTATATGGAAGACTACAGCAACGCAAAAAAAGAGCTTCTGGAAGCAACCAAGAAGGATAATACGGAAGCATTGCTTCTTCTGGGAATGGTATATCTGGCCCAGGATGATGTGGAAAATGCTCAGGCAATGTACAAGCAGTATATTTCCGCAGTGGGTGATTCCGCCAAGGGCTATAATGGTCTGGCACTGTGCGATATCCGAAGCGGAGATTATGATTCTGCTCTTGATAACATCACAAAAGGCCTTCCGACAGCTACCACAGACGAGATGCAGAGTCTTCTGTTCAATGAGATCGTAGCCTATGAAAAAAAGCTGGATTTTGCTACTGCACTGACCAAGGTCCAGGAATATATTGAGATGTTCCCTGAAGATTCCGCTGCAAAAAAAGAGCGGGCTTTCCTGAAAACCAGAACGTCTTCGGAGGGCTGATATGGAATATTTTGAGGAAATACAGGACAGGGTTATCCTGATCGGTGTCCAGGCAGATCGGGGGGATGACATGGAGGAATCCCTGGATGAGCTTGGAGAACTTGCGGCTACGGCAGGTGCGGCGGTTGCAGGCAGGATCATTCAGAATCGTGAGGCCGTACATCCGGGCACCTATATCGGAAAAGGCAAGATCGAAGAGGTAAAAGGTCTTCTCTATGCCCTGGATGCCAATGGTGTGATCTGTGACGATGAGCTTTCTCCAGCCCAGATGAATAATCTGGAGCGGGAGCTGGAGTGCAAGGTTATGGATCGTACCCTGCTGATCCTTGACATTTTTGCGAAGCGTGCCGTCACAAGTGAAGGCAAGATCCAGGTAGAGCTTGCACAGCTTCGTTACCGGTCTGCACGTCTTGTGGGACTACGTTCTTCTCTTTCGCGACTTGGAGGAGGAATCGGAACCAGAGGCCCTGGTGAGAAAAAGCTGGAGACAGACCGTCGTCTGATCCGGAACAGGATATCCGCACTGAAGCAGGAGCTTTCCCAGGTAGAAAAGCACAGAGAGCTGATCCGTTCCAGAAGAGCTGTGGGAAATCTGAAGACAGCAGCCATTGTTGGCTATACCAATGCAGGAAAGTCAACACTTCTGAATACACTGACAGGCGCTTCGGTGCTTTCGGAGGATAAGCTGTTTGCCACACTGGATCCGACTACCCGTCTTCTGACACTGGATGACGGACAGCAGCTTCTTCTTACGGATACCGTAGGCTTTATCCGCAAGCTTCCCCACAATCTGGTGGAAGCCTTCAAGAGTACTCTGGAGGAAGCCAAATATGCGGATTATATCATTCATGTGGTAGATGCATCCAATCTTCAGGCGGAGATGCAGATGCATATCGTATATGAAACCCTGAAAGAGCTTGGTGCTCTGGGAAAAAAGACGATCACACTTTTTAACAAGCAGGACCGTGTTTCCGGGGAGAGCTTTCGGGATCTCCGAGCAGACCATACGCTGAAGATTTCCGCACGGACAGGAGAGGGGCTTGAGGAATTTAAGCAGCTTCTTTCTGAGATACTGGCAGAAGGACAGATTTATATGGAACGGCTTTTTCCTTATTCGGAGGCCGGTCAGATCCAGCTGATCCGTGAGTATGGACAGCTTCTTTCGGAAGAGTATACCGAAGGAGGGATTGCTGTAAAAGCAAGAGTTCCGCGGGAAATCTATCCGAAAGTCACATAATGTTAAAATATCTACTCAGTACCATATATAGTACCGTGAACAAAACGGGCACTATATATGGTGCTTTTTATGTTGACGCAAAGAGGCGTGTCTGATACAATAAGCCTACAGCGTTTTGAACACAGATCGTGAAACGGAGTGTGTTCGTAGGCAGGCAAGTGAGGCGGAATGGAATATCCGCTTATAAATAAATGCATGAGGGAGGCATTTTCTTATGTTTCAGGTAGTAAAAAGAGACGGTGAATTAGACGAATTTAAAATGGGGAAGATCACCGCGGCAATTGATAAGGCATTTGATGCCAAAGGTAAGAATTACAGTTCGGATATGATCGATCTTCTGGGACTTCGTGTTACAGCGGATTTTCAGAATAAGATCGAGAACAACCGGATTTCTGTTGAGGATATCCAGGACAGTGTGGAGAACGTACTGATCCAGGCCGGATATTCTGATGTTGCCAAGGCGTATATCCTTTATCGTAAGCAGCGTGAGAAGATCCGCAATATGAAATCCACCATCCTTGACTATAAAGAAATCGTAAACAGCTATGTAAAGGTTGAGGACTGGCGTGTAAAGGAGAACTCAACGGTTACTTATTCTGTAGGAGGTCTGATCTTAAGCAACTCCGGAGCAGTTACCGCAAACTACTGGCTGTCTGAGATCTACGACAACGAGATCGCAGATGCACACAGAAATGCAGATATCCATATCCATGATCTGTCCATGCTGACCGGTTACTGTGCAGGCTGGTCCCTGAAGCAGCTGATCCGAGAGGGACTTGGTGGTATTGAGGGTAAGATCACTTCTGCACCTGCAAAGCATTTAAGTGTACTCTGCAACCAGATGGTGAATTTCCTGGGTATCATGCAGAACGAATGGGCGGGCGCACAGGCATTTTCATCCTTTGATACTTATCTGGCACCTTTTGTAAAGGCAGACAACCTTTCCTATCCGGAGGTTAAGAAATGCATTGAGTCCTTTGTATATGGCGTAAATACTCCAAGCCGCTGGGGCACTCAGGCACCATTTTCCAACATTACACTGGACTGGACCGTTCCGGACGACCTTGCAGAGCTTCCGGCTATCGTAGGCGGCAAGGACATGGATTTCAAATATAAGGACTGTAAGAAAGAAATGGATATGGTCAATAAGGCATTTATCGAGACCATGATCGAGGGAGATGCCAACGGACGTGGATTCCAGTATCCGATCCCGACCTACTCCATCACAAAGGAATTCGACTGGTCTGATACCGAGAACAACCGTCTTCTCTTTGAGATGACTTCCAAGTACGGTACTCCGTATTTTTCCAATTATATCAACAGTGATATGAAGCCAAGCGACATCCGCAGCATGTGCTGCCGCCTCCGTCTGGATCTCCGTGAGCTCCGCAAAAAGAGTGGTGGATTCTTTGGCTCCGGTGAGAGCACAGGCTCTGTAGGCGTTGTTACCATCAATATGCCGCGTATCGCATATCTTTCCAGAACGCCGAAGGAATTTTATCAGCGCCTGGACCACATGATGGATATCTCCGCAAGATCTCTTCATATCAAGAGAGATGTGATCAGCAGGCTTCTGGAGGAGGGACTGTATCCGTACACGAAGAGATATCTTGGAAGCTTTGACAATCATTTTTCCACCATCGGTCTTGTGGGAATGAACGAAGCGGGCTTAAATGCCTGCTGGCTGAAAAAAGACATGACAGATCCGGAAACCCAGAAGTTTACAAAAGAGGTTCTGGAGCATATGAGAAACCGTCTTTCAGACTATCAGGAGCAGTATCCGGGAGAGCTTTTCAACCTGGAGGCAACACCGGCAGAGTCCACTGCATACCGTCTTGCCAAACACGACAGAAGCCGTTATCCGGATATCAAAACAGCAGGAAAAGAGGGCGACACTCCGTATTACACAAACAGCTCTCATCTGCCGGTTGATTACACTGCGGATATTTTTGACGCACTGGATATTCAGGACGATCTGCAGACTCTGTATACTTCAGGAACCGTATTCCATGCATTCCTTGGGGAGAAGCTTCCGGACTGGAAGGCAGCGGCAGCGCTGGTACGTAAGATCGCAGAGAATTATCGCCTGCCCTATTACACCATCTCACCGACCTATTCCGTATGTCAGGAGCATGGCTACATCAGCGGCGAGCATTTCACCTGCCCGAAATGTGGAAAGAAGGCTGAGGTTTACAGCCGTATCACAGGATATTACCGTCCTGTACAGAACTGGAACGATGGTAAGACCCAGGAGTACAAGAACCGTACCCTCTATGATATTACCCATTCCCAGCTGAAAAAGGTCCATACCAGTGTGATGACCATGAAGGGTGACGAGGTGGAGATCCAGCCTGTGGAATCTCATAAATATCTTTTTACGACCAGCACTTGTCCGAACTGCCGTATGGCAAAGAAAATGCTGGAAGGCGAAGAGCTGGAGATCATCGATGCTGAGCAGAATCCCGAGCTTGTCAAGCAGTATGGGATCCGTCAGGCGCCTACACTTGTGATCACTGACGGGGTACAGGTTAAGAAGTATGTGAATGCTTCTAACATTCAGAAGTATGTGGATGAAGAGTTGGATTGAGCTCTTCGGGGCAATTGTAAATTGTAATTAAAATGGCTGGACGCATGTCTGTTTGGATGTGCGTCTGGTCTTTTTTATATAATTTTTTATTTTTTGTCTTTTTGTTTTTATATTTTTTGGGGGATTTTCGTTTTTGGGGAAAGGTGGTTGACATTTCATGGCGGGATGGTATACTTATACATGGGTTTAATGATTGAAAGTGTTACACTTTAATGTATGAATATATACCGCTGTAATACCGCGTGGGGGATCCGGGAATTGTTTCCCGGCGGAAATTTGCGAGGGGGAAAGCACTCAAAGTTGCGAAGCCCGTTTTTCCCCCTCGCGCTCCCCCTTTCCGGGCACGCTTTTTTTAACGTACGTTGTGGTGTGTGATACGTTTTGTATAGGGCGATGGATTCGACTGTATCGGGAATTCAAGGCTGAGCCGATGAATGAGGGCGGACGGAAAAGCGGCCCGCATAGCGGGCCTGTTCCCTGATATGAGATTTATATTTTGTGATATTTAACTGAATCAAGTAAGTCCCCTGCAGGGGTGCGAAAAGCAATAAGCAGTGGGTGAGGACTTGCTTGTATCAGGAGAAGTGCAGGCTCTTTCTGATAAACTGCGGAGCAGTTATTCAGTTATGAGCAAGTAGCGAAGCGGATTG
>OLNR01000516.1_pt1 | contig 31796 bp, 8 predicted proteins | sample 1672231 | NCBI WGS metagenome assembly OLNR01 (sample SAMEA3136662, study PRJEB25190) | human gut metagenome
TGCGGCCCCGGAAAGCCAGACCGACATTAAGGTCGATGTGCCCGCCCACAATTACACCGGCACGCTGGTCATTCCCGATGCAACCATCGTCGTCAAGGACGCCAGCGGCAACGAGATCAACATCAACTACACAAACAAAAACATCATCTTAAATATGACCGGCTCCACGCTGACAGTGCCCACCGATGCGGCTGTCGGCGTATCCGTGTTTGGCTCGCTCACCATTCAGGGCGGCACCATCAAGGCGGCCGACGGCTGCACTGCCACCCGCGGCGTGCAGGTGCAGCTGGGCAGCACCCTCACGCTGGATGGCACGACCATCAGCGACTTTACCTACGCAGGCCCCGGCGCGGGTGTGTACGTAAAGGGCACCGCCGCCGTGGATACCAACGGCCAGTTCGATGTTGCTCTGGGCAAAAATCAGGAACCGCTGCAGAACGCGGACAACACCTATCAGTTCAAAAAGCTCCAGCGTGAAAACGGCAGCAGCATGGACACCAGCTTTACCATGAAGGGCGGCGCCACCATCACCAACTGCAAATCCGACGGCAACGGCGCGGCCCTGTACGTGCATAACGCAGCCCTGCTCACGCTGGAAAATGCCAACTTTACCACCAACAACGCGGGCGGCTTTGGCGGTGCGGTCTACCTGGGCACCGGTGTACAGACCACCATTGGCAATGACGTGACCTTTACGGGCAACCATGCCGCCAAGGACGGCGGTGCGCTGTACCTGGCCAACCAGTACACCCTGCATGTCAAGGCGGACAACATCCTGGTGCAGGTGCCGGTTACGTTCAACGGCGGCACCTTTACCGATAACAGCACCGATACCTACGGCGGTGCGCTGGCCTTTGACCCCGCCTTTGACGGCCTGGCGGACGACACCATCGAGAACGTGACCTTCGGCCAGGTCGGGACCACCACCTCCGATGACGAGAACGCCGAGGAAGAAACCATCCTGCACGGCAACTATGCGGCCCTGCGCGGCGGCGCGATTGCCTTTAACAGCAATATCAAGGAAAACACGCTGAAAAACTGTACCTTTAGGGGCAACACGGCCCTGCGGTATGCGGGCGCAGTGTACTACCCCAACAACTACGGCAAAACTACCGTGTTCAACCCTGTTTACACGGTTGAAGGCTGCACTTTTGACCGGAACTCTGCCACCTATGATGTAAAAAATGGCGACGATGCCGGCGGTGGCGCGATTCTGATTCAGGTCAACCCCACTGACAAGCCCAACACTGTGCAGGTGGCCAGCTTGCACGTGAAGAACAGCACCTTTACCGGCAACACCGCCACCGGCTATGGCGGCGCTATCTCTACCCGGCGGGAAACCGGCTACGGCAACGCCCACATTTACCTGAATATTGACGGCAGCAATTTTGATAGCAACCGCGTGACCTCGGCAGGCAACGGCGGTTGGCGCGGCGGTGGTGCTGTGTGGGTGAGCGGTTACGCCTGGGCAGACTTTACTGCCAATACGTTTACCGGCAACTACAGCGCCCATTTCGGCGGTGCCATTGCTTCTAACAACGATAACGTCTACCAGGGCCGCGTCATTACACTGGGTGTCCTGCGGGAGGATGGCACCCCTGACCCGGACAAGGCGAATACGTTTACCAACAATAGCGCGAACAGCTGGGGCGGTGCTATCAGCACCGGTGCAAGTGGCAGCGGCGATAATACCAACGGTATTTACACCACGGTGCGTATTTATGGCGGCAGCTTTGCTGGTAACACGACCCTTTGGGGTTCTGGCGGCGCTTTGTATGTTGACAGCGGCACCCAGCGCAATGACCTGGGCTTGGAAGTCGTGGGCGCCACGTTTACCGACAACCAGGCTAAAAACTCGTCCAGTTCTGGTGCAGTCCGTATCTACGGTGTTCCTACCAGCTTTAAAGATTGTGTATTTACCAACAATACCACCGAGCAGAGCCACGGCGGCGCTGTCTGGGTCAACCGCACCAAGCAGTTTGACATGGATAACGTGACCTTTACGGGCAACACCGCTGGTGCTGTGCGCGATGGTGGCTGGGGCGGTGCAGTCTTTATTAACGAGATCCCCTCCTCGTTTGAGGCTGCTTTTACATGGAACAATGTTACGTTTAAGGACAATACCTCCCGCAGCCACGGCGGCGCAGTGGGTATCAATACAAACGTATACCTGACCCTGAACGCGACCAACATTACGGCCAGCAATAACAAGAGCATCAGCCAGAGCGGCGGTGCGTTCTATCTGAGCCAGGGCCATTACACCCTGACGGATGCCGTGTTTGAAAACAACACCGCTGGCAGCAGCGGCGGCGCTATTTACGTATGGAACCAGTATAGCGGCAACAGCCTGACCATCAACGGCAACAGCAGCTTTGCGGGCAATACGGCAAACAACTTCGGCGGTGCAGTTCAGTTTGAAAGCAACAACCAGTACCGTACAGGCGCAGACGGCAATCTCGAATACTACCGTGGCGAGCTGAACATCATCGGCACAGCAGATAACCCCATCGTGTTCAGAAACAACACCGCCAAAAACTACTCCGGCGGCGCTCTCTGCATCGGTGCCCATAACACCGACAAGCTGGATTATCTGGATGTTCATGATAGTACCGCCCTGCGGTACGGCGGCGGTATCTATATCAATAACAGCACCACCGAGGGTACGCTGACCAACAGCAAAATTCACAACAATACTACAAGCTGGGCTGGCGGCGGCGTGGGCATCCACAACTACCTCGATTTCCAAGAAACCAAAGTGGATAACGCCACAGCAATCATCCGCACGGGTAGACCCGGTGATTTTACCATTCGGGACTGTGAAATCACCGGCAACTCCACCACCGGCACGGATGGTAACTGCAGCGGCGGCGGTGGTATCGGCATTACTTCCGACCTGCGCAGAAGCGAACTCTATAAAGTGGATTCCGGCACGGTCAACATTATCGATACCGTGGTGGAGCGCAATACCACGACTCTGGCTGGCGGCGGTATTTACTGCGGCTATAACGGCACCAACAATATCAGCGGCGGCAGCATCTCCAACAACACCAGCGGTACCGCTGCTACCACTGCCATCGATGCAACAAACAAGTATAAATATAGCGGCGGCGCGGTAGCCGTCCGCAACAATACCACAACTATCAAAGACGGCACGCTTATTACAGGCAACACGTCAGGCGTTGATGGCGGTGCTCTGTATGTGAAAAATGCAGACAGCAGAGTGCTGCCCGCCAGCCTGACGACCGAGGACTGTACCATCGCCAACAACACAGCCAAAAAGGGCGGCATCGCGTACGTTAGTGCGGGGGCCAGCTTCGCTATGGGCAAAAAGACTGCCCCCGATAGCAACGAGGGTGTCGGCGATGTGTTTGTGGAAAAGAACGCGGTCAAAGTGACCCTGCCCGCCGCTAAAAAGCTGGAAGGCGTGGAAGGCGTGTATGATGCCTGGCTGATGGATAACACCCCGCCTGCGTTGGAAACCGACATTGCCAACGATAACAGCGCCGAGCATTACTACACCCTGCAGGGCGCGGCCCACTTTGTGGCCCGTCTGAACGGCCTGCTCGGCTCCTGGACCGGCAAAGAGTACACCACCCTGCAGGCCGCGCTGGATGAGGCGGCGGCGAAGAAAACCGGCACCGCCAGCATCGACCTGCTGGCCGATGTGGGCGAGCAGGTCACGGCTACCACCGTGAATAACCCCATCACCCTGAATCTGAACGGCTACACCCTCACCGGTAAGATCACCCTGACCAACGGTCAAAACACCAACGCCTTTACCCTGACCGATAAAAAGGCCGACAATTATAAAGCAGGCAGCGCCGGCGGCGTCCTTACCGGCCCGGCCAACGGCATTGAGATGAACAACGGCACAAAATCGGCCCATAACAAGTTGATACTGACCGGCAAGACCCTGACCTTGCGTAACCTGTCCCGCGCCGTAAATGGCCAAGACTTTATTGACATTACGGCCAAAGACGTTACCTTTACCGGCAACACGGACAGCGGCATCCGGCTGAATGGCAGTTATCACAATATCGTGGCTGAGGGTGCCGTGTTTACCAAAAACACCGGCTACAGCATTCTTACAAACGGCAACTATTCCACCGTTGCCCTTAAAGATGTTGAAATCTACGACAACAGCGGCACCAACAGCGGCCGTGTGTACGTGAACTCCAACTCCACCGTTACCGTTGACGGCGGTGAATTCCATGATAATATAACCACCAGTCAAAGCGGCGGTGTAATTGCCTCAGTCGGTTGGACCAATACCATCACCATCAACGGCGGCGAGTTCTACAACAATAAGGCTGTCAACGGCGGCGTGGTCTACCTGGTGTACACGGGCAATGTCACCATCAATGATGGTAAGTTCTATAACAATACTGCCACCTCTAACGGCGGTGCCCTCGCGGCTGGCAACCGGGCGGTTATTCTTACTATCAATGATGGTGAGTTCTACAATAACACCGCCAACAACGGTGGTGCGGTGTACATGAACACGGATGTTGGCCTTTCTACCCTGAACATGACCGGCGGCGAAATCTATAATAATACCGCCGACAACGGCGGCGCTCTCTACATTGCTACCAAGGCTAAAGTCACCCTCTCTGCCGCCGAGGACGCAGCCGTGGGCGGCATCATCCGGGATAACGCCGCCAGCCAGCTGGCCAGCAACCTGTATCTGGGCGGAGCCGACAGTTCCCTGACCGTGGGTGAAAAGACCCTGCTCCACGGCGGTACCATCGCGGGCGATGTGCTGTTTGCCCAGGGCGGTACGGTCGACCTGGCCGATACCCAAGATCTGCACACCGATGGCATCGAGAACGCCAAAGATCTCGTCTGGCTGAAAAATGATGCGACCACCGGCAAAACGGTGCGCAGTGAGACTGCTCCGGCCCAGACCATCTACACCCTGGCCCCGGCGGGGGAGAACACCGGCAGTTACGCCGCCCGTATTGGCAGTGATAAGTATTTCAGCATCAACCAGGCTATCAAGGCCATGGAAGCAGCGGATGCCGCGGACGCAGAAACTAACACCACCACCATCCACCTGCTGCGCGACCAGACCGAGGATGTGACCATCAACAACACCAAGCACAGCCCCACCCTGAACCTGAACGGCTACACCCTCACCGGCCATATCACGGTAACGGACCTGAACAAGGCCGATCTGACCTTTACCCTGTGCAATGCTAAGGGTGAGGACGACTATAACCTAGCCGATGGCGGCGGCAAACTGACCAGCGAAAGCGGCACGCTGCTTGTTACTAACGGCCAGACTAGCAAACCCGAAAACACCACCGTAAAGCTGCAGGGCGTGACCCTGACCGGCTCTACCAGAGGTGTCTATACAGGCAATAATACCAATCTGGTGCTTAAGGATACCACCATCAGCAATATGACCTATACCAGCACGGACCATGGTGCAGGCATACGCTTTGGTGGCGCTGGCGTGCTGGAAGCTGACGGCTGCACCTTTGCCAATAACCGTGTGGAAAGCAACTGTTATGGCGGCGCTATCTTTATGAATAGTGCTTCCAGCAAGGCTACTATCACCAACAGTACCTTTACCAATAACTACGCCCGCAATGTCGGCGGCGCTATGTTCTTGAACAGCCACACCATTACGTTACGCGGCAACACCTTTGCAGGCAACAGCACTAGCGACCGCGGCGGTGCAATCTACATGCAGCCCCGCATCAATACGGAAAAGGCTGAAAGCAAAAAGTATGGTGCGTATGACGTAGTGCTGGAGAACAACACCTTTGAAAACAACACCGCCTACAGTGCGGGCGGTGCGATATGTGTAGACCCGGGCAACATTGATATGACCTATCTGATTGACGGGTGTACTTTCAAAAATAACTGCAGCAGCGCCAACGCTGGCGGCGCTGTCTACCAGTATAATGGCACCCTGACCCTTGGCACGGGCAACCGGTTTGAGGAAAATAAGTCCTATAGTGGCGGCAGTGGCATGTACGTGGGCGGTAACCTGTATTCCGTCCGCGATCTATTGGGCGTTGAACTTCCCGGGGACAGTTACGACACCCAGTTCATCAAGAACACTGCCGGCTACGGCAACTAAAACGGCGGCTCGGCGGCTCTGTACCTGGGCGGCGGCGCAACCAAAAACATGCGCTATATGCTGTTTGATGGCAACGTTGCGGCCTACGGCAACACGGCCTCGGCCATTTATATCAGCACAGGTTCCGCCAGCACGGCCCAGCGCGATATGTGGATCGACCATTGCCGCTTTGTGAATAATGTAGGAAACCGCTACACCGTGTATGTGGATACCAACTACACCAACAAGAACCTGCTGAAAATCAATGATACGGATTTTGATAGCAACACCGTAAAATATGGCCGCACGGACGGCGATGCGGCATTGCTGCACATTGCCTATGGCAACAGCGTGCAGATGAGTAACTGCACCATCACCAAGACCCAGGGCGAGGGCCGTATCCTGCGCTATTATGGCGGCGGTACGCTGGATAAGGACGGCAACGCTTTCCCCGCCACCGGCACCTTTACCAACGTGACCATTACCGACAACAAAAACTGCTATTATACGCCCGTTAGCCTGCCAAACGCAAACAGAGCAGACAGCGATGAGTGGAAAAAGCTCAGCATCCAGGCCCAAAGCACCTGGACGGACTGCACCATTACCGGCAACGCGGCAAGCATCACCAGCCAGGATGGCGCCGGTGGCTTTGAAGTTTATAAGCAGAACGTCACGCTGGAGCACTGTACCATCAGCAACAACAGCGGCCCCAACGGCGGTGTGTATGTCAGCAGCCCCCTTACAAACTATGGCTTTGGCGACCAGCAAGAGGGTGTGGTTACCTTTACTAACTGCGACATTACCGGCAACCACGGCACAGCGGCCCGCGGTGCCGGCGGCATGGGCATCAGCTACTACCAATCGGTACGGGGCATTGTCAACCTGACCGACTGCACCATCAAAGATAACACCGGCAACTACGGCGGCGGTATCCGCGTGGGCGGCAATGATAATGATGACTGGAATGCTTCCGGCCTGGGTACGCTGAACGCAACCAACTGCACCATCAGCCGCAACACGGCAACCGTCAAGGGCGGCGGCATTTTCGCCTCGGCCTATGATACCAAGGACGGTGAAAGCCGCCTGCGCCTGACCGACTGCACCATCACCAACAACACGGCCAACTATGGCGGCGGCATCTACGCGGCCCGCCAGATCAAGCCGGAAAAACGCAACAAAGATAGCCAATACCGTGATTACTACGTGAACCATGCCGCCGATACACAGACCATGATCGTGACCGGCGGTACCATTGCGGATAATATTGCCCAGAAGTACGGCGGCGGCATCAGCACCGATGTTGTGGGAAAAAACACGAACTATAACACCCTCATCGTCAAGGTTGCGGGCGGCACGGTGGAAAACAACCGCGCCCAGCTGGGCCAGGATGTGTATGCCTACAAGACCAAGGCCGATACCGTGCTGCACCTGCCCAAGGCATCGGCCATCCATGATAATGGCCGCTGGCTGAACGAGAATACCAGCGAGACCCTGAAAGATGAACCCATCGACTACGACCCCATCCAGCGCACTTACCCCCTGACCCTGAGCGTGCCCAAGGTGGAAACCGAGGTCGCGCAGATCGTAAAGGATGGCGAGGTCGTTGGCAGCCCCTACGACAGCCTGCAGGAGGCTATGGATGCCACCCGCGCCATGCTGGCGGAGGATGCCGACCAAAAGCTGACTGTCCAGCTGCTGGCCAATACCAACTCCAGCACCCAGATCAGCCAGGACACCAATGTCACGCTGGATCTGGCGGGTCATACCATTACGGGCATCGGCGGCAAACCCGCCCTGACCGTTGAGAGCGACGTCAATATCATCAACAGCAATCCCGCCAAGGGCGGCACCATCAGCGGCACCGCTACCGACGGCGGCGCACTGCTGCTGCGCAACAATGCCAACGTCACTATGACCGATACCACCATCACCAACAGCCGTGCGGCGTACCGCGGCGGTGCGGTCTGCGTGGACAGCGGCAGCAGCTTCACCCTTGGCCAGGGCAGCAGCATCACCGGCTGCCAGGCGGGCCGCGGCGGCGCGGTATATGTCATCGACGGCAGCTTTACCCAGATCGATGACGCGGTCATCACCAACTGCAGCGTCTTTGAGAATGCAGCGTTCAGCGCCTGCGGCTACGGCGGTGCAGTCTACGTTGCCAAGGGCATCTACACGCTGCAGAGCGGTTCTGTCACCAACAACAGCGCAACCAAGAACGGTATCATCTACATTGCCAACAACAGCGGCGCTGAGTTTACCATGACCAAGGGCGAGATCAGCGGCAATACCTGCAAAAATGGCACGATCTACCAGGCGGGCGGCACCATGACCCTGGCCGGCGGCAGCATCACCGGCAACACCTGCACCGAAAGCGGCGGCGGTGTGTACCAGAACGGCGGCAGCAGCCTGCTGCTTGGCACCACCAATGCCTCGCAGGATGTAGTCATCAGTGGCAATAAGGCCGTCAATGGCGCCGGCTGGTACATAAACGGCGGCAACTGCCTGATGCGCGGCGGTAACATTACCGGCAACAAAGCCACCAAACGCGGCGGCGGTGTGTGCCAAAGCAACGGCACCCTGACTGTAAACGGCGGCGACATCACCACCAACAATGCCCCCGAGGGCGGCGGCCTGTGCCATAGCGGCGGTACGTTCAACTTCCAGGGCGGTGGCCTGTACGGCAACATTGCTACCGGCGATGACGGCGGCAACGATGTTTACAGCACCAGCAAAAACGGTGTGATGGACCTGATCGCCGCCGCAGCCATGGACAGCGATAAATACAACGTCTGGCGCGACGACTACTACCCCTACACCTTTACCAAAAATTATCATAACACCTCGGATAAGATCGCTGCCGAGGGCACCGAGGATGGCGGCAAATACCTGACCTCCACCGTGCCCAACGTGAACAACGTAAAGCTGACGGCGGACTACTACGAGAACAGCAACATCGAGATCGAAAGCAACGATATGTATATTTATCGGATGTCGATCACGAAGCAGGACACCGGCGACGGTGAAAAAGACTATTACGATGCCGAGGACGGCGTAATTACCGCCGGCGAAGTGCTGCGCAAGGAAAAAACAGCCGCCAACGTAAAGAGCGTAGAACCCGCCGGCGAAACCTACCCGCTGAACTACGACAAGGATACCCCCGACAATGTTAAGACCGTTGAAACCCTGAAAGTTACGTACACGGACAACCGCCCGGAAGAAATAGTCCGCCCCGAGACCCCTGTACAGTGGACCGCCGGCAGTGATGCGACCAAGGAGAACGCCCTGATCCGCAGTTTCAGCACCGCAAACTACATTGTCTCGCTGGATACCAAGAGCGCGGGGATGGGTGACAAACTGTTGAACGCTACCGAGCGCCTGTGGATGCGCATCAAGGTCCCCTGCGAAAGCGGTGAGATCAGCTTGTCGGGCAATGGCACGGTGTTCAAGAGTTCTTACACCTATTACGACCCCGAGTTGCATTGCCAGATTTTGGAGGGCTACCAGGACCATGTGATCGAGGAGAAAGACCTCGGCACCATGAACATGACGATGCAGTTCTCCATCAAGGTAGGCGGCATGCACAATGGCGCAACGGTACAACCGACCATTGAAGCATGGTTCGATAACAGCAGCTATCAATCGTATCGGACCAAAACCAACCCGTATGATGACCGTGTTGTGCTGGATGCCAACACCATGCGCGTCTCCGCCAAGGCAGCCTATAACCTGTCTGTGGGAAACAACCCGAGCCTGCGCCATATCGGCTACTTTGATATGGACACCAAGACCGAGATCACCGAGCAGCAGTATAACGATAGGGTGAAGGACCCCAATAGTAACGTTGTTTACGGCATGATGGTCGGCTACGGTATGTCCCTGCAGCTGCGCAACCAGGATACCAGCAAGGGCCTGCGCGGCATCGAGGTACCCAGCGGGGATATTACCTTTGATGTAAACATGCAGGGCGGCTTGAAGTTCAACGGCAAAACAGTATACTATGCCGACGGCGGCCAGCCGGTTGCCATCAACCCGCTGCTGTGGGCCTACAAACCCAACGAAAGCGGCAGCTACACCGGTTATGATACCAGCAATAATACCGCCGGTATCAACATGAACTGGAGCGATGAGGACGACGACGACCGCAGCACCCACTACGACAGCAAAATCGCCATGAATGTGGATGAGACCCACAGCGGCGGCACATGGACTGCCTTGAACCCCAGTGAAGATTCCACCTTTACCCGTGGCGATGGCACCGTGGTCAAGCAGACCAAGCTGACCTTTAAGGTGAGCGGCTACACCATGCGGCCCATCAGCAAGAGCAACGACCCGGCGTATTCGTTCAGTACCGGCTACCTGCAGGTGCTCATCCCGCTGGAACTGGATAAGTATGATTTTGCCCAAAACGACAGTTATGAGGGCTTCCTGCAGACGGATATGCACATGGCAGGCGGCAACATGACCATGGACAACGTCGCCGATGCAGATCTGAACGGTGTGGAGGCCGAACTGACCGATAAAGTCAACGGCTACTTCAACTATACCGACGAAGTCAAACTGCGTGGCTACGCCAAGAACGAATCCACCTACAATGATAACTATGATAACAGCTCTACCCTGGGTATGAACATCAGCCGCGGCTGGGGCGGAAACGCCAGCTACATTACCAAAACAAACTACTGGCTGGGCAGCGATGGCAAAACCGTGCTGAACGATGACCAGAACAAGCAGCTGGGCACCAACGTGACCGGCATAGCCAGTAAGGTGTACATGACCGGCAACCTAGACTTTGGCAGTGAGGTAGTCACCCCGGCCAATAACACGGATACGTTCATCTATGATGCCCAGGTCGACCAGCAGGCAGAGTATTACTACCTGACCGCCTACGATGTGCTGATGAAGTTTGACCCCAGCGCCATGCGCCCCGCAACCTACATGGTGGATGGTGTGGAAAAGCCCGTCTACAAGATGAGCCAGAAAGAAGTTGCGGCCAACTTGAAAGACGTTACCCACATCAGCCTGTCGGACAATGGCTACAGCGAATGGGATACCACCAAGCAGCTGACGCAAAACTATGAACTGACGATTCTGTACGCAGCCAAAGCAAATGATACGCCCGTCCTGAAGGATGGAAGCGAGGGCAATGGTTGGCAGTACGACCGTTGGGAGCGTGCAGACGGTGCCGGGCTGGATGACAGCCAGCCCCTTTGGGAAAAGCAACCTAATACACGTGACAACGGCGGCACCGCCGATATGGACAAGTACAGCTTCAACGACATGGAAATGACCGTTGGCAGTGACGGGGCAACAAAAGAAATCAAGGGCCTTGTCTACTACGACACCCTGACCGAACTGGAAAAAGCCGGCCACACCTGTGTGGCAGTGCTGTACCAGATCCGCAACTGCTGCGTGCGTACCGGCCGCTCGGTCGAGATCGGCCATATGATGGAAGTTACCAAGGACGTCAGCAAGATCGGCCGCAGCTATGCCCTGACCATGGATGTGCGCGGCTGGACCACCTACCGGCCCTTCTATCGCAGCGCAACGGCCACCGGCAGCAATCCCGGCTGGACCCGCCTGATGGATAACGGCACGGTGCTGACCAAGCGCAGCGAACTGCTGTACCAGGGCCTGATCGAGGGAAAGGGTGAGCAGGCTAACGCGCCGGTAAGCCATCCCCTGACCAGCGCAAAGAACAGCACCATCCACTGGGATATTGGCACACCGACCATAAGCCGCATCACCAACAACTACCAAAAGACCCAGTACAGCAACGGTTACGAGGTTGGCGGCAGCCACAGCGGTTACCTGTCCGGCAACACGGTGCTGCTTGCTACCCAGAACGCCACGGTCGAGATCAAAACGACCGATGTAGCCGAGGGCAATATCCGCCAGACCGACTACCAGCTGGACGAAGGCCAGCGCACCGTTACCGTGCAGGTCACCCCCAGGGTCACGATGCAGAGCAACGCAAAGGCAAACCTGGAAGTGTTTGACGGCACGACCCAGACTGACCTTACCCTGGATGTGAAGCTGCCCAAGGACCTGACCTTGCAGGAAGGCACCCTGACCTTTGATTACAGCAACAGCAGCTATAACCGCGGCGACCTGACCTGGGAGGCTAAATACCAGTATTGGGACGGCACGACCTGGCAGGAATTTAACTTTGAAACAAATTATGAGCAAAGCTACGTGCAGCAACCGACCCGCCTGCACCTGACCACAACGATCACGGATGTCAAGAAGGTTTTGCCGGTACTGTCCTTTAAGGCAGGCATCGGCTACCCGGCTGACCCGGGTCTGGATATTACGGGCGAGAAAGATCAAGACGGTGCCTGGTACAAGAACCTGCGCATCGATGCAGAGATCCACACCACCTACGAGGAAGAGGACGTCAACGCCTCTCTGGGCCGCACGGATTATACCGAAATCAAGGTTTTGCGGAACAGCAAGACCGTAGTCAACAAAACAGCAGCCAGCAATCTGGTCGAAATCGGCGATGTTCTTGCGTACGACCTGACCTATATAAAGGAAGACGGCGCGACCAGTGATCTGGAACTGTGCGATTTGCTGCCGTACAACACGGAGAAAGCGAAGACCTTCCACGGTGCGTATGGCTTGAAATCCGTTACCGTTACCGTCCAGAATGCAGATGGCACAGCCATTAACTTGGGTACGGATGACATTACGGTGAAGTACGCCGGTACGGATTCCGTTGCCTACACTAACAAAGGCGTGCTGGACCGTGTGGCCACGATGCAGAAAGCCGGCAGCAAGGGAACGCCGCTTACCACTACCACCAAAAACACCAAAGACAACAGCGTCACCTTTACCCCGGATACCATGCCCATCCATAGGGCAACGGGTAAGAGCGAGCTGGGCAGCCTGTATCTCCAACTGCAAAACCTGCCCAACGCGATTGTTAAAGTCCATGTGGAACTGGCCGTGACCCAGACCAAGGATGGCGTAAATGCCCTGCTGACGGACAACGACAACACGGTACAGCAAAGCAATGATACCTACAATAATATCTACTTTGCCCGTGCCGGCGGCGAGAACAACGCACTGCTCACCAGCCCCACGGCATCCATCAAGGTGCGCAGCCGTTCCATCAGCGGTTTGGTCTGGATGGACCAGAACTATGATGGCATTTACACCACCAAACTGGACGACACCGGCAAAAAGAACGTTGGCTCGGACAAGACACTGGCAGGCATTATCGTAACACTGGTGCAGACGAAGCCGAATACGAAAGACGAAAATCCCGTTTACACCGATGATGCCGGCAACAACTACTATGCTGTTACGGATACGCTGGGCAACAAGGTACAGCCCGTTACCACCAAAAAGGATGGCCGTTACACCTTTGAAAACCTGAAGCAGGGCGAATACCGCGTCCTGTTCACGGACAGCAAAGACGGCTACAAGATGGAGGATGACAGCAAACCGGTCCTGCCCTTTGGCAAGTTAAGCGTGACAAAGCGCGATGCCATGGGCGATACCTCCAACAAGACGGCCCCGCAGTACCGCACCGAAGATGCCAACACCCTTCAAGCCGCCATGAGTGAGGAAATCACCCAGGGCGATGCCGTGCTGACCGGCCGCGACGACAAGACCAACATCAACGCAGGCTTCTATTATACAGAGCTGCGCCTGGCCAAGGTCTGGCAGAACATTCCCGATGCAAAGAAAGCCGCCGAGGCTGAGGTCAACTTTACGCTGGCCGCCACCCAGGGCGAGGAGAAACTGGAAGAAGCTGTGTATACCCTGACCAATAAAACCGTCAGCGACCCGGCCAAAGCAGCACAGGATGCAAGCGACCTTACGTTGTTTGGCAAGTTTGTGGGCACAGGGGTGGATTTTACCGACGACTCCGCCGAGCGCACCGTGCGCTGGCAGACTACGCAGGGCCTGCCCCTGCAGGCGGAAAACGCCAACGGCCCCATCACCTACACCCTCAAACAGGATACCGTCCGGGCCGATGGTGACACCTGGATCGGCAATGTCAGCTTCGTGCAGAAGCAGGATACCGAAAAGGTCAGCAGCGGTGCCGAAAGCGATAATTCCGTGATCGCAACCCGCCTGGTGGCTGTAAACACCGCCCGCACCTATGAAATTCTGATCCATAAGCTCAGCGACGTGGAAAACAAGGAACTGGAACAGGCCGAGTTTACTGCAACCCTGCAGCCCGCCAGCCCGCTGGAAAAACTGCTGGGCGGCAAGGTGGAGATCAAGTCGCAGCAGACCATCCAGCGCACGGGTGAGAATAAAGAAACCGAGGAGATCCGCTACCGCCTGACCGACCTTACGGCGGGCACCTACACCCTGGCGGAGACCAAGGCACCCCTTGGCTACGCAAAGGACCCGGTAAAGTACAAACTTACCATCACCGACCGCGATGAGAAAGGCAACACCCTGCCCATTATCACGCTGGAAGATGACAAGGGAAACCTGCTGTACACCGCCAAGATGACCCCAGACCAAGAAAAGGGCGATTACAGCGTTGATGTGACCGCGGGTGACGGCCGTGACACAAGCACCGCCAGCGCCGTTATGACCGCAGGCAGCTGCCTGGAGACGACCGAACAAGAGCAATCGAATTTGCCCATCAGGACCCAGATCAGCATGGAAATTACCGATTCTTATCTCTTCAGCCTGCCCTTCACCGGCGGCAGCGGCATGAACCGCAGCCTGCTGCAGGGCGTGGCCGTTATGGCATTGGCCGCCGCTGCCTTTGCAGTGACTGCCATCCACCGCAAAAAGAAGAACCACAGCTGATCCTACACACAAACAGCAAGGAGAGCAAAATTCGATGAAAAGACGAAAATGGATGCTTCTGCTGCAGATGGCAGCGGTGCTGGCCCTGGCAACAGGGCTGGCTGCCCCCGTGCAGGCGGCGGAAGTGGATACCGCGCGGGGGACCTCGCTGACGATCGCCTTTGCCGAGGATGACGCCGCCGATGTGCAGAAAAGCATCGTGGCGGACCTGTCCCGCGGCGGGGTGCGGCAGTTCGATGCGGAACTGTACCGCGTAGGCAGCTACACAGCGGACGGCTCCCTGATCACCGAGCCGGACTTTGCCGAGCTGGACCTGGAAAACGTGGTGGCCGAAGCCCTGGCAGCTTACGAAAAACAGCAGCAGGAAGCCGAAGCCAACCCCACGCCGACCCCGGCGGCCACGGAAACCCCGGCGGAACCGACCCCGCAGCCCACCCCGGACAACGGGCACATCCCCGGTTCTGTCTGGCAGGGAGTGTGGGACGAAAAAGCCGCACAGGCGGTCAAGCTGATCCAGCAAAACCGCCTGGAACCTGCCACAACGGTGCAGATAAATTACGAGACCTGCACCGACACCACCGCCCGCTATACCGGCACGGCCGGCAACCTTGTGTGCGGCATGTATCTGGTACGGCTGCCCGCCCTCAACGGTGCGGCCTACCGTTACAGCGCCAAGGACTATCTGGTCAGTGTGCCCTACAATGCCTCGCTGGATCTGAGCATGCCCCAGACCCAGCCGGATGTCTGGGAGTACGAAGTGACATCCTACCCCAAACTGGATCGCCACAGCTACCCCAGCCCGGATCCCACCCCGACACCGCGCCCGACCCTGGAGCCGGACGAGGAGAATACCCCCGCCACCCCCGGCATCGGGCCGTGGCATCTGCCTAAAACCGGCGACAGCAGCCAGCCGCTCCTTTGGCTGGTGCTGATGCTGGCGGCAGGCGCAGGTTTAATTCTGGTTCTGGTCAAAAAACATAAAGAAAACGGAGGACAAAAGAAATGAAAACAGCAAAGCGGCTCCTGACCGCGGCCCTGGCGGTACTGTTCACCTTTATGTGCGCACTGCCGGCCATGGCCGATGAGGAAGCAACACCCGAGAAAACTTATACCCTGACCATTGATAACTCCGAAGCGAACCATACGTACGAAGCCTACCAGATCTTTGCAGGTACTTTCAGCACAGAAACGGTTAAGGACGTGACGGAAGGCTATCTGTCGGACATCAACTGGGGCACAGGTGTTGTTAATGAAAGTGGCGATGGCTATAATGCTATGATTACTGCCCTTACCGAGGCAAAACTGTACGATAGCGGCGAAACCATGGTGGAGGGCGTAAACGATGCCACCAAAGTGGCTATGGCATTGAGCAAGCTGGAAAATAAGGCCCAGGAAGTCGATGCGTTTAACGAAATCGTGGGTGCACACCTGACGAGTACTTGTGCAAAGGCAACTGAAAGCCAGGACAAAAAGACCCAGGTTTTTGAGGGCCTTACGGCCGGTTACTATCTGGTCAAAGATGTGGATAACTCACTGAAAGACCAGCAAAACCAGTCCTACACCAAGTACCTCGTCAAGCTGGTCGACACGACTACTATTTCTGTCAAGAGCCAGAGTATGAACCTGCATAAGTTCATCGTTGAAGATGGTAAAGAGGTCAAGGCCAACAACGCCGCTATGGGTGAAACCGTAAGCTACAAGCTGACCTCTACGCTCTCTGACATGAATGGCTATGAGAAATACACTTACATTATTCATGATGAACTGGAAGGCGGTCTGACCTTTAACGGCGTTGATAGCATGACTGTTACTGTAGGCGGCGAGAACTACAAAGATAACTGCGAAGTGACCTACTCCACCGACGGCACCAACTACAGCGTAACCAACAATGCGACCCCTGGCCAGAAGCTGTACATCAATATTGAACTGAAAAACCTCGTGGAAAATGACAAGAAGGGTCAGGATGTGGTTGTGACCTACACGGCCACTATCAATGAGAAGGCTTCCATCGGCAACACCCCCAATACCAACACCGCCTATCTGGAATATTCCAACAACCCCAACCAGAGCCAGGACGGCTACCCCTCCACGGCCAAGACCCCGGCCGAGCATGTATACACCTACGTGGCTGGCTTTGAGATCAGCAAGAAAAGTCCCAAGGGCGATGACCTGCCCGGTGCGCAGTTCATGATTACCGGAAATGGTATGCAAAAGCTGAACGTGATTGGCTACTCCTTTACCAACGAGGGCGACGGCGAGAAAAAGTACTATAAGGCAGAGGACTGCTACACGACCGTGGCTCCCACGAAAGATGCTGTGACAGAGTACGCCGCACAGGGTGACACCAACGTTCAGAACGGCGAAAAAATCGTTGGTATGACGGGCGATGGCGAGAACATTACAACGAAGGGCGTCCTGCGTTTTAACGGCCTGAAAGATGGCACCTATACCATTAAAGAAGTTCTGGCTCCCACTGGCTACAAAAAGCTGGACGAGGATATTACGCTGGTTGTACATTGGTCCGAAACTGCGGACAAAGATGGCAACCATTGGACATATGAAGTGACGAGCAAGGAAAACGCTGCCACGGAAAGCACCGTGGATGCCGACGGTGTCCTGCACTTTAACATCGTCAACCAGCACGGTCTGACCCTGCCGTTTACCGGCGGCGAGGGCGCTAACCTGCTGGCTGGTCTGGGCCTGGCCCTGATGGCTGCCGCTGTGGCCGCGATCCTGTACATCAAGCGCCGCCAGAACCGCGAATGAAATACCGCGTCCTAGAAGTTCTGTTCGGTCTTGTTTTCCTCGTGGGGCTGTACCTGTTTGCCCACGACACTGTGGCCGACCAGATCAACAATCTGCGGCAGGACCGCACGTTAAGCGACTATCAGGAGACTGTCAGCGAGGCTTCGCCCGAAACCTACGAAGCCGAGATGCAGGCCGCCCTGGCCCACAACGCCGCCATTACAGAGAATACCTTCGCCGGGGACCTCTTCGCCGGCGAAGGCGTTCAGGCGGACGACGAATACAATGCCCTGTTGAATCTGAATGGCGACGGCGTCATGGGGATGATCTCCATCCCCAAGATCAACCAGACCATCCCCATCTATCACGGCACCGACGACAGCGTACTGCAGGTGGGTGCCGGGCACCTGCCCGGTACGGCCCTGCCGGTGGGCGGCGAAAACACCCACTGCGTACTGGCAGCCCACCGTGGTCTGCCCTCGGCGCGGCTGTTCAGCGACATCGACCAGCTGGAAGAAGGGGACATGATCTACCTGCACATCCTGGGCGAGGTCCACGCCTACCGGGTCGAGAACATCCTGCCCATGGTCCCCAAGGATGACTTTGAGACCCTGAACAAAGCCCTGCGCATCCTGCACGGGCAGGATTGGCTCTCCCTGATGACCTGCACGCCCTACGGCATCAACACCCACCGCCTGATCGTACAGGCCAAGCGGGTGGCCTATAACGGCGAGGACGACGCCCCCACCCAGCCCGTCCAGGCGGTCATCCACTACACGGCGCGGTCGTTCCGGCGTGCCTACACGCTGTATATCGGGGCCGCTGTCATCATCCTGCTGGTGGTGGTCCTAATTCTCCGCAGGCGTAAAAAACGTCATTCGCCTAAACAGTAAACAAACAATAAACAAAACACCCCCGCATCCGCAAAATGTCCTTCAACTGGTACAAAAACGTCATTGTCACCAACGGTGCCGAACTGTAACCGCCATTCCCTGACATTCATATAAGCATGATTCCAAAGCAGCGTTACCCCGCCTTGTTACCGGCGGGGTGACGCTGTTTTTGTGTCTGCATAAAATCCCCGCAGCCTGCCCACCCTTATAGTGATATTCTGTAAGGGGGGCAACCACATGCAAGAGATGTTTTGTTTCCAGTGCCAGCAGACGGCGCACAATACCGGGTGCGATGGTAAGGCCGGGGTGTGCGGCAAAAAGGCTGATACCGCCAACTATCAGGATGAAGTCATCGGCGCGCTGATCGGCCTTGCGCAGGCGGTGCAGGCGGGGACAGCCACCGACCGCACCGACGAGCTGATGCTGAAAGGACTGTTTACCACCATCACCAACGTGAACTTCAATAACGAGACGATCCTGCAAATCAAAAACGACATAGAGAAAGAGAAAGCCGCCGTCAGCACCACCCACTTTGCGGATTATGATATGGCCGAGCTTTGGCGGGCAGGGGAGGACGTGCGGTCGCTGAAATCGCTGATCTTGTTCGGCCTCAAGGGCATGGCAGCCTATGCCTACCACGCCCGCGCCCTGGGCAAGACCGACCCCGCCGTGAACCGCTATTTCTACGAGGCACTGGCCGCCCTGGGTGAGGAAAAATCACCGGATGACCTGCTAAAACTGGTGCTGAAAACCGGCGAGGTCAACCTGGCCTGCATGGCCCTGTTGGACGCCGCCAACACCGAAGCCTACGGCGACCCGGTGCCCGTCACCGTGCCGCTGACGATTGAAAAAGGACCGTTCATCGTGGTAAGCGGCCACGACCTACACGATTTAAAGCTGCTGCTGGAGCAGACCGAGGGCAAGGGCATCAACATCTACACCCACAGCGAGATGCTGCCTGCCCACGGTTACCCGGAGCTGAAAAAGTACCCCCATTTAAAGGGCAACTTTGGCACCGGATGGCAGAACCAGCAGACCGAGTTCCACAATATCCCGGCGCCCATTCTGTTTACCACCAACTGCCTGATGCCGGTGCGGCAAAGCTACTGCGACCGGGTGTTCACCACCTCGGTGGTCTCCTACCCGGAGATCCCCCACATCGGCGCGGACAAGGATTTTACGCCGGTCATTGAAAAGGCGCTGGAGTGCGGCGGCTACCCGGAGGACCATCCCATGACCGGCATGAACGGCGGCCACACCGTCACCACCGGCTTTGCCCGCAACGCCGTGCTGGCCCATGCGGGGGAGATCGTGCAGCTGGTGAAAAGCGGCAAAATTCGCCACATCTTCCTCATCGGCGGGTGCGACGGCGCGGCTCCCAGCCGCAGTTATTACACTGACTTTGCCCGCATGACCCCCGCAGATACGCTGATTTTGACCTTGGCCTGCGGTAAATACCGGCTGAACGATATGGACCTGGGCAGCATCGGGGGCATCCCGCGCATCTTGGATTGCGGCCAGTGCAACGATGCCTACAGCGCGATCCGCATTGCCATGGCCCTGGCCGAGGCCTTCGGCTGCGGGGTCAACGACCTGCCGCTGACGCTGGTGCTCTCCTGGTACGAGCAGAAAGCCGTCTGCATCCTGTTGACGCTGCTCTATCTGGGTCTGCAGCACATCTATTTAGGCCCCACCATCCCGGCGTTTGTCTCACCAAATGTATTACAATTTCTGGTGGAAAACTACCACCTGACCCCCACCAGCGACCCCAAAACCGACCTGAAGGCCATTTTACACGAATAAAACCATCCAACAGCAGCACAATAAACAAGCGTGCTGCCGTATTTTTGTAAATTTCTGCAAATATTTTTGCATTATTTACCTACTAACATATTGACATAGTAGGTAAATAGGTGTATGATACAGCCAATGAATCCGAACAGGAAGCACGAACAAAGACGAAAGGAGAAATGTGCCATGTATACCATCCATGCCATCGCCGCCGTCCGCATGTGTTGTCGAATGTTTTGCTCCCAGGCATATCCGTATGGCCGGGCACATTCGTCTTGCTTGTGCTTTGTCGATGTTTAAAGTGTAACTGTACAACATCGTTTGCTGTGTGCCTGGGAGCCTGTAAAAGCCCCCGGGCTTTTGATACAGCAGCTGCATAAATAAGGCAAAAGGTTCCCCTTGGGAAGGGGCTCCGCCGCAGGCGGTGGGGGAGAGAGCCTGGAATTTAGCAGCAGCTGATTTATTTCTCTCTCCCTCAGTCAGCTTCGCTGACAGCGCTCACTTTCTGGCACTTCGTGCCACCTCCCCCGTATCGGGGGAGTCTGTCTCACAGAGGGAGCCTTTTTTGTTGGCAACTACTTGTCAGGTTCCTTATATATACTTGATTACTTGAATACTGGTTTGTACTTTCTGCTTGGCGCAAAAAATAAAGTATATACGTAAATATACATTTAGTTATAAAACATAACAAAAGGTATATTAAGAAATATGGTATAATAAATAACGTATATATGTTGTTTGCTTTCTCCCGGCCAGGTGAAAACCACTATTCAAGTAGTCAAGTTATTATAATATAGGAAGCTTGACGACCACTTCCCTCATCCCCTATTTCTCCCCCAAAAGAGAAATAGACCGCCTTATTCTGCTAAAATCATCCTGTATTCCTCCCCCCGCGGCCGGTATAATAAAGCCATCATCAGCGAAGGAGGAATGTATCAATGATGATTGCTATTCTTATCGCCGCCATTGTGGTGGCACTGGTCGTGTTCTCGTTTCTCTGCTACAAAAAAGCCCCGCCTACCCAGGCTATCGTGGTAACGGGCTTTGGCCTGTCCCGCCCCAAGGTGGTGTGCGGCCGCGGCGTGTTTGTACTGCCCGTTGTACAGCGTGCCGACCGGCTGAACATGCGCCTGCTGAAAATTGACGTAAAAACGCCGGAAACTGGCGTAAAAACCAAAGAGGGCGTCTCCCTCTGGCTGGACAGCGTCGTCACCGTGCAGGTCTACAGCGAGAACTCCACCGTCTCGGACGAGGAAGTCCGTAACGCCGGGTATGATGACATCAAAAAGTACATCAACAGCCGCCAGCAGGCCGCCATCTCCAACTTTTTGGGCATGGACGAAGCCCACATCAACGAGAAGATCAACGATGTGCTGCAAGGCAACCTGCGTGAGATCGTCAGCGAGATGACGGTCGACCAGATTTTGACCAACCGCAAGCAGATGGCCGTCAGCGTGGTGGAAAACGCCCGCCCGGACCTGGCCAAGATGGGCCTGGAGGTTGTCACCTTCAACGTGCAGGATGTCAAGGACGCCATCGATGCCCAGGGCCACAACCACGGCGTCATCGAGGCCATCGGCGTGGAGCAGGAGGAGCTTGTGAAAAAGCGTGCCTCTATTGCCAAGGCCGAAGCCGAGCGCGATGTCTCCTGCGCGAAGGCTGCCGCCGCCATGGCCGCTAACGAGAAGGAGATCGAAGCCCAGACGGCCATCGCCCAGCGCAACAACGAGCTGGAACTGGCCAAGTCCAAGCTGAAAGCCGAGGCCGACAAGGCCGCCGCTGACGCCCAGGCCGCCGGTATGATCCAGACCAACCTGCGTGCCAAGGAGGTCAAGGAATCCGAAGCCGACGCCGAGATCGCCCGCCAGAAGAAGATGGTCGACCTGGCCGCCCAGGAGGCCGAAGTGCAGCAGCGCAAGCTGGATGCCGAGGTGCGCAAGCAGGCCGACGCCGAGCTGTACCGCCGCCAGAAAGAAGCCGAAGCCCAGAAGTACGAGGCTGAGCGCGCTGCCGAGGCCGCCAAGTTTGGCAAGCAGCAGGAGGCCGAAGGCATCGAACTGGTCGGTAAAGCCGAAGCCGAGGCCATCCGCCGGAAAGGCCTGGCCGAAGCCGAAGCGATGAAGCAGAAAGCCGAAGCCTACAAGCAGTACAACGATGCTGCCGTAGCCGAGATGATGATAAAGGTGCTGCCCGAAATCGCCAAGAGCGTGGCCCAGCCCCTTGCCAGCATCGACAAGGTGTCCATCATCGGCGGCGATGCCTCCGGTGTGTCGGGCGTGTCCGGCAACGTGCCCGTGCTGATGGCCCAGACCATGGAGGCTATGAAGGAAGCCACCGGCATTGACATGAAAGAGATCGTCCGCGCCAACAGCATCCAGGCCAAGACCGACCGCAACATCAACGTGACCGGGTTAGAAAATTTGCAAACCCCGCAGGCCTCTGCACCTACTGCAGAAACCACCGCGGACCATGCCACTGTAACCGAATAACAGCTGCATAAAACCAGCGCCCCTGTGCCGACCGTGCAGGGGCGCTGTGTGTTGCCGCACAACCGCATAGAAAAGCCCGACCACACTGTGGACGACAGCTACCGCAACGATGACGGCACCGGCAACCGCTATAAGAAAAAGTCCTTCAACTGGTACAAGCAGTTCATTGCCACCAACGGCGAGACCTTATAACCCAAAACGGCAAGGCCGCTCTCCCCACAAGCAGGGGAAGGCGGCCTTTTGCGGTTGATAGATATACTTAAATAACATTATCACAGATCGCAGCTTTGCTTTCCATGGATTTTTTCAAGAACAGCATGCAAAAATTCCGGCTCTTTGGGCGGGGAAAATCTGTCAAACACAACTTGAAAAAGTGCAGATTGTACAGGAAAAATGACATGGTCGGCGCGGCGGGGGTACGTTATCATTTAGGTAAACCACTGCAAATGTACCCATTACCCGCTGAAATCTAAAGAGAGGATGAAAAACCATGAGAAAAGCAAAACGCAAGGGTCAACGCGTTCTGGCGGCCGCCCTGTGTGTCGGCATGCTGGCAAGCATGGTCCCTGCCCAAGCGTTTGCCAACGATGAGCCGATAACGGCCATCGTCCAGCAGGAGGATACCCCTGCTGATGCAGACGCTCCGGCCGAGGACACGAACGCCGGGCAGACCCCTGCGCCCACGGAAACCCCGGCCGCATCTGAAACCGAGACCCCGGCCGGGAAAACTCCCGACGAAGCGCCTGACGCGGAGGAAACCCCGGCACCTACGGAAACGCCTGCTGAAACCGAGACTCCGGCCCCCACCGACGCACCCGCTGCAGACGAGACTCCCGCACCGGCCACCACCATCCAGGAGAGTGGCGACGCCGATGCCACGGTGACCACTACCCATATCGCCACCAAGGTGGGCGAAGTGCCCGCCGTGCTGGCAGACGTGGACGGCGTTACCGCCGATACCTTCAAGACCGCCTTTGAGACCGTGAAGGTCCAAAAGGGTGATGTCACCTACACCGTCGAGGTCATCCCGGCGGATACTGTCTACTTTATTGACAGCGTCGCTGCCAGCGGCAGCAACGGTGCCATGGACAGCGTGAAGTCTACCGAAGCCTACGCCGCCGCCAAGGCTCTGCTGGGCGACCGGCTGCTCAATGGCAAGTCCGACCAGTTCTACCAGGGCGATGCGACCTGGGGCCTGGTGGATACCGACGCCCAGACCAAGGGCTATAACGGCATTACCAGCGACAAGACCTACACCGGCGTATACGGAAAAAATAATAAAAAAGGCGAGACCATCTCTTACAAGTTCACCCTGCCTGCCGGTAAGTACAGCATTACCACCGCCCACCGCGAGTGGTGGAAAGACCAGAACCGCGCCATGGACCTGAGCCTGACCACAAGCGACGGCACGAGCGTCTATGCTTCTGTGCCCAAGCAGAACAATGGCAAGGTCACCATCAAGACCGGCGAGTTCACGATCACCACCGAACAGGTCGTGACCTGGACTGCCACCGCCACGGGTCAGCATGCCCCCGCTGTCAGTTGGCTGGCCGTGGAGCGCACCGGTGATGTGGAGACCCCGGACACCCCTGATGAGAACGAAAACTTCGGCAAAGCGCTGGAGGATGACGAACTTGTCACCGTCCGCAACGGCGCCTCCCTGACGGATACCATCACCGGCGGCAAGCAGGTCAGTGTTACCTCAGGCTGGATCAGCGGCGGCAACTCCGCCATGGACGGCGGCGCAGCCGTTAAGGAGGCCGACAGCTTCTTTAAGCGCAGCAGCTTCACCCTGTATGCAGACATCAAGTTCAACGATGCCCACGACAATACGTCGGCCATTCTGGTTGGCCCGGCAGCGGATGCCCATTTCCGCATCATCCCCCGCAAAACCGATGGCACCGCTGTGCTGAAAGTCAACAACAACCAAGAATACGAACTCTCCCAAAGCCTGGAAGCAGGGGAGTGGAACGCCCTCGCCCTTATGTATAACGAGAACGACACCGAGGGCACCGTTGCCGTCTACCTGAACGGCGAGGAGGTCCTGCCCGCTACCGGCGTGGGCTTCAAGCTCAGCGAAAAGACCGGCATCATCGGTGCGTTTGGCGCTACCTTTGGCACCGGCTTTATGCGCACCGGCCTGTACGATAACATCGTCGTGACCGGCAAGGCTGACGCCGACGCCGCCAAGACCGAGACCGCCTCCCGCAAGGATGCCTTTGACGGTATCGTTGATGTGGATGGTATCGTTACCCTAAACGGCTCTGAGGTCGAGGCTGCCGCCAAGAACGTCAACGGCTGGACCTACAAGGGCCTGGGTATGCTCAACGGCAACGCCACCAGCAACCTGCTGCTGGACTACAAGGCCGAAAACCCGCAGGCCTACTGGGCCATGATGCAGTATCTCTTTGGCAGCGGGGACGGTTACCCGCTGTTCTCCAACATCAAGATGGAGATGGGCAACGACGGCAACAACTCCACCGGCGCCGAGGCCTGCACCATGCGTTACGAGAACGAGGAAGCCGACGCTTCCCGTTCCCCCGGCTTTGTCATGGCGGCCGATGCCAAAAAGATCAACCCCAACGTCAAGGTCTCCATCCTGCGGTGGGAGTATCCCAACTGGGTCAAGGCCAAAGCCGACGGCGATGAAAAGTACGCCGCTATTTATAAGTGGTACAAAGAGACCATCTTTGATGCCTACGAAAAGTACGGCTATGTCATCGACTATATCGACCCCGATAAGAACGAGACCCAAAATCCCGATGGCGAGATCATCAAGTACTTTGCCAAAGCGCTGAAGAACGAGGTCGAATTCCCCGATTACTTCACTGAGGAAGCCATTGCCGCTTATCGCAACATCAAGATCGTTGCTTCGGACGAGAACAAGACCTTGAACATTGTTCCCTTGATGCTTCGCGATTCTGATGTGTATAATGCAGTGGATGCCATCGGCTTCCACTACCGCACCAACGCCACTGATGACTACATCAAGATGGCCGATGTGAACGACAAGGAAGTCTGGTACAGCGAGGGCTGCGCCACCTTCGGTTACTCCGAACTGCAGGAGAATAAGACCACCGAGTACGGCGCAAACACCATCGGTGGCTACCAGAGTCCCCTGGCCCTGCTGGACAGCATCCCCAACGCCTTTGTGGGTTCCCGCCGCACCATGTACATGTTCCAGCCTGCCATCGGTTCTTTCTACGAGGGAATCCAGTACGGCCACAAGGAACTGCTCTCTGCCCGCGACCCCTGGAGCGGCTACATCCACTATGACCCCGTCCTCTACATGCTGGCTCACATCACCCAGTTTGCCAAGACCGGCTGGGAGAACGATACCAACACCAACGGCATCTGGCGCGTGCTGCCCAATGCCACCTTTGCGTCCTTTGGCGCCAGCGATAACGAACACGCTACCGCCGGTATCGATAGCAGCGCCAGCTACATGACCCTGGCTGCCCCGGATAAAAAGAACTTCTCCACGGTGTTCATCAACAACACCCGGAACGAAAAGACCTTCGCTATTAAGGTCGCAGACGATATGGACATCTCCGTGAAGGCCCTGCACGTCTGGACCACCGTGACCGACAGCTACCTGCAAAAAGGCGAGGATGCCGCCATCGAAAACGGCATCGCCACCATCACCGTGCCTGCCTACAGCGTTGTGACCGCTACCACGCTGGATACCACGCCCGCCCGCTTCCCCACCGAGAAGGATGACGGCGATTACATCCAGACCGGGACCCGCAGTGTGCTGGATACCGATTCCACCGGCAAAAACGCCGATACAACCGACGAGTACCTCTATGCCGATAACTTCGAGTATGTCGAGGAAGGCAAGGTGGCCGGATATAACGTTACCACTAACGAGGAGACCCAGCAGGATTACATCGTTTCCCGCGGCAACGAACCCCGCTACATGCTGGATACCCATGGCGCCTGGATCGTCGAGGGCGGCCGGCTCAAGCAGGAAAATGAGTCCAGCGTCAACCAGTGGAACGGCGGTGACCCTGCCACCATCGTGGGTGACTGGCGCTGGATGGATTACAGCGCTTCCATCGATGTCACCCTGCCCAACGCCGAGGCGGGCCGTTACGAACGCCTGACTATCCGTGCCCAGACCGGCATGAACTGGAACAACAGCGGCTACACGCTGGAGATCAACGGTGCCGGCAGCTGGAAGTTGTTCCGCATCGGCACCCAGGTGGCCAACGGCACTGTGGCTAAGAACGCCGAGGGCAAGTACAACCTGAAGCTGACTGGTCTGGGCAGCACCGTCTATGCTTACATCAATGATGTTCGTGTTGCCAAGTACAATGATGCCAACCCGATGCTCTCCGGCCGTGTCAAAATCAGCTCCAACTGGAAGCAGGTCTACGCCGACAACCTGGAAGTCAAGACCGTCAAGGGCGGCATCCCCTATGCCACCGCCATGATCGACGGCCAGGACGACGGTGTCAAGTACGAGGGCAACTGGACCATAAACAATCCCGGCGGCGGCAGTGCCGATAACTGGTACCGCACCATTTCTTCTTCCAGCACCGCCGATGCAAGCTTTACCTTTACCGCCAACGGCAATGGTTTTGCCATCATGGGCGGTAACGATGGCTCTGCTGTCATCGATGTCTACGTGGACGGCCAGCTGAAAGCTGAAAACGCAGCTACCAAGGCAGCCCCCACCCGCGGCGAAACCTACATCCTGTCTGACCTGGCGGCCGGGAACCACACCATCAAGGTCGTGCTCAAATCCGGCACCCTCAAGGTCGACGCGCTGAACACCATCGGTGCCCGCCTGGAATCCGCCAGCGGTTCTGTGACCGAAGTGCTGACCGAACTGCCTACCATGGACTACTACGTGACCGGCAGCGATGTGTCCGGCTTGCCTGATGAAGTCAAGGTCAAGCTGGCTGACGGTACCACCGATACCATGGATGTCGAATGGAATGTGGACGAGGATGCCCTGGCAGCCAACGCCTACAGCTCCGGCTCCATCAACGGCAATGTAAAGGACGCTGTCAACTCTCTGGGTGAGCAGCTCACTGTCAGCGTCAACATCAACGAAGTCATCCCCGGCGATACTCTTTACTTCATTGATTCTGTTTCCGGCAAGATCACCGATGTGGCCGGCGGCACCACCGAGACCTACAAACTCTACAAAAAGGCACTGGGCGGCCTGCTGATGAACGATGCGTTCGACCAGTTTAAGACCGATGCCACTACCTGGGGCTTGGTGGATACCGATGCAGGTACCAAGGGCTACAGCAGCACTGCCGATAAGACCGCTACCGGCATCTACGGCCACGACAACAAGGCGGGCGAGACCCTGACCTACGCCCTGACCCTGCCCGCCGGTACCTACACCCTGACCAGTGCCCACCGTGAGTGGTGGGGTATGACCCGCCCGATGACCGCTGTTGTCACCGATACGGAGGGCAACCCCTTGAGCGATACCGCTGACTTGAACCTCTCCGGCAGCAGCGGCGATATCATCAATAAGGCAGACTTCACCCTGGATAAAGAGCAGGTCGTCTACTACACCGTTACCGCCACCGGCACCCAGGCTCCTGTTATCAGCTGGCTGGCTGTCAACGGCAAGACCGCGCAGAGCGGCTCCAAGTTCTTTGACCAGGTGCTGGAGGATAACGGCGGCCTGACCCTGGCGGCCAACGCCGCAACCCTGACCGATGAGACCTGGGGAACCATTCTGAAGGTATCCACCCAGTGGAACAATAAGAATGAATACCACGCCGCCATCACCGATGGTCAGAATCTGTTCGGCCGTACCCAGTTCACCCTGCTGGCCGATGTGATGATCGAGAAACCCGGCAGTGATGCGAGCAAGACCGCTATGCGCTCCGCTTTCACTATCAGCACCGGAAGCAACCGCCTGCACCTGCTGACCTATGACGGCAAGGTGGGCTACGGCGTTGATGGCTCTAACGCCGGCATCAGCAAGAACGAGATTAGCCTTGGCAATGTGGCCGTTGGTACGTGGAACTCTGTAGCCTTCGTCTACAATGAGCCCAACGGCGGCAATGGTTCGCTGACTGTTTACCTCAATGGTAAAAAGGCTGGCGAGATCGCCGACATCGGCTTCAAACTCAGCGAATCCAAAGACATTGCCGCTACCGTGGCCCGCAACGTCGGCACCAATTACCTGCTGACCGGCCAGTACGATAACATCGTGGTCAAGCGCAATGCCCTGAGCGAGAGCGCTGCCGTCAAGGAGACCACTGCCCGCTATGATGCCAAGAACCCCTCCGATGCAGCCCGCGCAGCGCTGGCCGCCAAGATCAAGGAGATCCGCGCAGCCCTGGCAGCCGACGAGGCAAACGGCATCACCTACGCAACCGAAAAACTGGAAAACTGGCAGTACACCGGAAACAAGGCAGGCACGGCCGACACCTTGCCCGAAATGAACGAGGCCCTCACCAAAGCCGACACCCTGGCCGCTGATGAAAAGGCTGCGACCGATGAACTGAACAGCTGCGTCAAGGCGCTGGATGCCCAGTACAAAGCCCTGCGCACCCTGCCAGAAACCTATACCGACATCCCCGGTACCGCTGCCACTGTCATCAAGGCCGACACAGGTCTGCCCATGCAGGCCCACGGCGGCTCTGCCATGACGCTGAAAGAGGGCACCGGCGACGGCTGCGTCAACTACGATCTGGACGGCGATGGCTCCATCACCGAGGGTAAGACCGTTTACCTCTGGTTCGGCGAGGATAAGACCAACAACACCCGCCCTGTGGACGGTGTGCGCTGCTACAGCTCCACCGACCTGTATAACTGGACCGACCACGGCACCATCCTCTACACCCAGAGCACCATCCTGCCCATTGAGGAAGGCACCGAAAAGGCCATCACCTCCAGCGTGGGTGCCAACGGGACCGGCACCACCCAGGAATACAACGTCATGCAGCGCAGCAAGACGAACCTGGAGACCTTGAAAGCCTGGGGTAAGCTGTCCACCGCACCCGAGGGTGTGACCGAGAGCGAGTTCCGCAACGTCAAGAACTTCCTGCGCGCCTACGTGACCGAGTACGAAAAGGCACCCACGGATCTGAACGACATCAGCTGGACCGCTAAGACCTACGATGAGGAACCCATCACAGCCACCAGCCTGCTCTACCCGGACAGCACCGATGGATCCGTGCGTAACGTGACCACCACCCGCCTGCAGCTGGCTTTCGAAACCCTGTACGGCAGCTACTGCATTACCGAGCGCCCCAAGATGATCTACAACGAGAGCACCAAACAGTTCGTGCTCTTATGGCACGCCGATGGCCCGCTGTACAACAGCAAAGACCTGAGCGATTGGGTGGCCGGCGGCTGCGTTGGCAATTGCCCCGCCAGCCGTTACAGCCGCGCCATGGTCGGCATCGCCACCAGCGACAGCCCGTTCGGCCCCTTCACGGTGCAGAACGTCACCCGCATGAACTATGACGCCGCGCTGAACGCCAACCGCCTGGGTGAAGCCCGCGACATGACTGTCTTTGTGGATACCGGCGTGGACAAGAACAACGATGGTTCCGATGACGCTTATGTTATCTACTCCAGCGAGATGAACGCCAAGCTCTATGTCTCGCTGCTGAACAAGGACTACACCGGCCTTGCTGCTGAGGCTGACCAGGCCGATGACACCCAGTTCGCCGCTCGCATTGTCACCGACAACAGCCGCGAAGCCCCGGCTATGTTCAAGTACGGTGGCTATTATTACCTGATCACCAGCGGTACCGATGGCTGGAACAGCACCGCCCACATCTATTATCGCAGTAAAAATGTGCTTTCCGGCTGGGAAAAGATCGGCAACCCCGCCAAGAACGATACCGGCAAGATGTTCAACACCCAGGTCACCTACGTGCTGCCTGTGGATGCCGAGAACGGCAAGTTCATCTACATGGCTGACCGCTGGAACGGCAGCAATCTGACCGACAGCCGCACTATCTGGCTGCCGATCCAGATGAACACCGACAGCACCCTCTCCGTCCTGGGCGAGAAGAACTGGACGCTGAACCGTCTGGATCAGCTGCTGCCTACCACTGTTAATACCGAACTGCCCAAGGTCGTCTGGTCCGACGGCAGCAACCTGCCCAAAACCGTCGATGTGACCACCCAGGGCAAGGACGTGACCAGCAAGGTCGAGTGGGATACCGATAGCCTGAAGAACTTTGGCACGGTTTCCATCACTGGTACGCTGACGGAGTGCAACAACATTTCCATCAGCACCACCGCCACCGTGGTCCCGAAGAACCTGCTCTACTTTGCCAACCCCACCAAGACCCCTGTCAGCAGCGACTATACTGCCATTGTAAACGCCAGCGCCGAGACCCTTAAGAATTCGGCTGTCAACGATGGCGCCTATAATGCCGAGAACGGCTTCGGCTACACCGGCACCGCCGGTACCCTGCGCAACACCAACGCCGACATTTACGAAAGCATGCGTTACGCTGCCAATAAGGACAGCATCACCTACCGCTTTGACAATCTGACCGGCAGCGGCTACACTGTCTACGTTGGCATGTTCAACCCCACCGGCTGGGTGGAAAACGGCAAAGTTCGCCTGGCCGACATCAAGATCAACGGTGAGACCGTGCAGACCGGCTACAACTACAACACCAGCTGCACCGGTAAGGGCGATACCCTGGTCTTCACCGGCCTGAGCGCCGATGAAAACGGCACCCTGACGGTGGAGATCGCCGCCAACGCCAACACCACCTCGGCCGTGCAGGTCAGCTTCATCATGGTGGCTGGCACCGAAAAGACCAAGCCGGAACCCACCGTGACCCCGAATCCGACTACGAAACCTGATCCCACCCCGGCCCCGACCACCGAGCCTACTGCCACCCCGGAGCCTACTGCTAAACCTACCGTGACCCCGGTCCCCACCACGGCACCTACTGCCACCCCGAAGCCTACTGCTAAACCTACCGCTACCCCGGCCCCCACCACGGCACCTACTGCCACCCCGGAGCCTACTGCTAAACCTACCGCGACCCCGGTTCCCACGACCGAGCCCACAGCAACGCCTGA
>OLNR01000518.1_pt1 | contig 31789 bp, 29 predicted proteins | sample 1672231 | NCBI WGS metagenome assembly OLNR01 (sample SAMEA3136662, study PRJEB25190) | human gut metagenome
GCGGCTTTTTGCGTTGCCTGGCGAACGCCCGAATATACCAGAGATGGAAAAACGGCACTGACCCGCATGTATTCGGACGGCACTCTGCTCGGCGGTGAGGGGAAAGGTATTATTCTGGATGGCACCCCCCGGTAAGGATGCCTACTACACCGGCTACCACTGGACCAAGGCAATGTGTGATACCTGCGGCACCATGAACAGCAATGGCGGCATCAACGGCTATGGCTTCAGCCGCAATGTGTACAACCTGTACGATTGTGCTGCCGAGTTCATGGAAGATCTGGATAAGCGCGTAACATATGAGTAAGCAGATGACACCTATCACACCGTCACTACCAAAGGCGGCTCCTGCTGCTGTTTCTGCTATGGTACGATCTATGAGTCCAGTTCTAAGCTGGAGCGCCACAGCATGGTAACAGAAGTGCTGCCCCAGCCGGCGAATGGCCGCTTTGCAGTGGTGGAGAAGTGTAGCCTGTGCGACTATTGCTGCACAAGGGGCTGGATGACGGTGCTGAACGCCTGCGGGCCCAGCTCCGGGGTACAGCGCAGCAAGGACGCCGGGATGAGTACGGTGGCGACGATATCGAGGATACCGCGGTCAGCGGCTCCAAGCGAGCCGCCGCGGAACTGTTGAAGCAGCGCAAGGAGAAAGTCACAGAGCAGCCGAGCGATCCTGCCCGGAATAGCGCGTCAGCACCAGATGCACACAGGAATGAAAGCCCCATCATCCGAACCAAAGATACAGAGTTTGTAGAGACCCAAACGTCTGCTGCGATGCCCCAGGCACAAGCGCGCCGCGCTGCGATGCAGAAAGCGGCAGCTGTCAAGATGAAGGACACCTATATCGAAACACAGGTGAAAACCAGTGTCACAGAAGCACCGGAGTCACAGCGGCAAGGACAGCGGGCATTCGTCCGGGAACAGGGACGCAAGGCGATGCGGCAGACGAGGCTTCGGCAGACGGAGCAGAACAGACGACTTCGGAATACATCACTAGGTCTCGGCACTTCGGAAACGATCGGTACAGCACAAAATGCGGAGGATCTTTCACACAAAAGTATTAAAGAGAGGACCAGTATTCCGTTTCCGAAAGCTTCTCAAAAAGCGCTTTTGAAGAAAGACGGGCAGGCTGAACATTCCGTGCAGAAGACCGCGCAGGTGGCAGGCAGGGCGCTTCGCGCGATCCTCGCCGCTGCCCGCAGTCTGCTTGCCGCCATGATGGCAGGCGGCAGTACGGTGGTGTCTATGGTGCTGGTGATCTGCCTCATAGGGCTTTTGATCGCCTCACCCTTCGGCATTTTCTTCTCTGGTGAGGACAGCGGCACAGGATATACCATGCCGGAAGCTGTCCGTACATTGAATGGAGAGTTTACTGACCGGATCGAGAAGATCAAGGCGGAGAATCCGCATGATGAATTGGATATGGACAATGCCGGCAATGCGGCGATGATCGCTAACTGGCGGGATGTGCTGGCCATCTATGCGGTGAGGACGACTACGGATGATACCTCGCCGGATGAAGTCGCCACGCTGACGGCAGAAAAACTGGACATCCTGCGTCAGATCTTCTGGGATATGAACGCCATCTCTTATTGGGTGGAAACCGTCTCCGGTGATGAAGATGAAAGCGATACCGTTATCCTGCACATCACTGTCACAGTCAAGGATCATCTGCAAATGGCGGACGAGTATCGGTTCAACACCGAGCGGCGCAAGCTGTTGGGAGAACTGATGCAGCCGGAGTATCAGGAGCTGTTCATGGCGCTGACCGGCAGTTATCAGGATATCGACCTGTCTCCGGAAGAGATCCAGGAGATTATCAAAAAGCTCCCCACCGATCTCAGCGAGGAGCGCAAGCAGGTGGTATTGACTGCGTATCAGCTCTTGGGAAAGGTAAACTACTTCTGGGGAGGAAAGAGCCTTGTGCTTGGATGGGACTCTCGCTGGGGAACGCCTATGAAGGTGACAGCCGCAGGCAGCTCCAGCAGCGGGACCGTGCGTCCGTTCGGCTTAGATTGTTCGGGGTTTGTCGATTGGGTATTCTACAACCAGAGCGGAGGGCAGTACATCATCGGCCATGGTGGAGGGGCGTCTGCCCGGCACAGCTACTGCACACCCATCAGTTGGAACGATGCCAAGCCGGGCGACCTCGTCTTTTATCCTGGCGACAGTCATGTGGGGATCGTCTGCGGCTTCGACAGCAGCGGAAATATCCTCATCATCCACTGCGCCAGCAGCTCCGATAATGTGGTGGTGACTGGAAAGATCGGCTTTACTATGATCGGCAGACCGAGATATTTTACGGAATGAGAACTATGCTCGCAGCAAAGCAGATATGGTAAGGGTGCGTCAGTTCTGAATGGCAGACATCTACAAGGTCACTGAGATATCATTCGCATGGTAATCCGAATCGTATCCAAACGGTAGCTTAAATGCCGCACAAGCAGCTATACGATGTAGACCTTGCCATTTTGAGGCGCCTGTTTGGATAAAACTGTCACACCTTCAAAACAAAGTGGCTTTTATGAAAGTCAAGCAGGCCCTCATCACGCATTTTGCCAAGTTCCATGGACAGTCCGCTGCGCTCCACGCCGAGATAATCCGCAAGCTGCTGACGAGAGAACGGAATGTCGAACTCATAGCTGTCCCGGCGCTGCGACTCTGCGGAAAAATAGGACAGCAGCTTTGCGCGCGTCGTGCGCTGGCCCATGTGGGTGAGCTTTTCGTTGAGCCGCAGGTTCTTCTCCGCCAGCTCGCTCAGCAGGTTGCGGATGATTCGGTTATGATGGGAGCAGGCGGAGGGGCACATGCTCAAAACGCGCTTTATATGCAAAAACATCACCGTCACCGCGCTCTCCGCTTCCACGCTCACATTGAGAACCGCTCCCGGCGCGCAGGCGAACACCTCCGCGAAGGTCTGCCCCGGTCCGGACTTGGAGAGAATGTTGCGGTTCCCCCAGATGTCCTCCTGCACAATAAGGGCGCTGCCTGCCAGCACAAGCCCCACTTCATCCACCGCGTCTCCGGCGCGGAGCAGGCGGGAGCCTTTGGAAAAGGCATCGATCCTCGCACCAAGGCAGGAGAGCATGGCGGCAAGCTCCTCGTCGGAAATACCGGAGAAAAGCGCCGCCGTATGGAGCACCGGGAAAAATTCTTTCATAAATAATCCTCTTTCGTTGAAAATTCAACCGACTTGCTGATTTAATTTTAGTATAATCAAGCCACAAAAGCAAGGAGGCATTGCAATGAAACGACGGATCATCGAGATCGACGAAAATAAATGCAACGGCTGCGGCGCCTGCGCTGCCGCCTGTCATGAGGGCGCCATTGCCATGGTGGACGGCAAGGCGCGGCTCATGCGGGACGATTACTGCGACGGGCTGGGGGACTGCCTGCCTACCTGCCCAACCGGGGCCATCACCTTTGTAGAGCGGGAGGCGGCGGCCTATGACGAGCAGGCCGTCATGGAAAATAAGCAGCGGAAAATGCGGAAAGAGGGCATGACCCTGCCCTGCGGCTGCCCCGGCAGCCAGTCCCGGAATATTCAGCGTCAGGAGGCACCCACCGTGGAAACGCCGCAAGCCCAGCAGACGAGCCGCCTTTCCCAGTGGCCGGTGCAGATCAAGCTGGTGCCGGTGAATGCCCCATATTTTGACGGCGCGCGGCTGCTCATTGCCGCCGACTGCACCGCTTACGCCTACGCCGCCTTTCATGAGCGGTTTATCAAGGGGCACATCACCCTCGTGGGCTGCCCCAAGCTGGACAGCGTGGACTATTCCGAAAAGCTGACCGAGATCATCCGGGAGAACAACATCAAGAGCGTCACCGTCGTGCGGATGGAGGTGCCCTGCTGCGGCGGGCTGGAACTGGCGGCGAAAAAGGCGCTCCAGCAGAGCGGGAAATTCATTCCGTGGCAGGTGGTCACCGTGACAGTGGACGGCCGGTTGGTGGAAGAATAACAAAATCATTAGAAAAAGAAAGGAAAAAGCACAATGAAGTATGTATGCAGCCTTTGTGGTTGGGAATACGACGAAAGCGCGGGTTACCCGGAAGGTGGCATCGCCCCCGGTACGCCGTGGAGCGAGGTGCCGGAGGATTTTGAGTGCCCCCTGTGCAATGTGGGCAAGGAGTCCTTCGAGGAGGCGTGAGCTTCTGATAAAAAGGACATGATTTGAACCGAAATAGGAGGAAAACGATAATGAATCACAAAATGTTTTGCTTTCAGTGTGAGCAGACGGCTGGCTGCGCCGGTTGTACCGGAAAAGCCGGTGTCTGCGGCAAGACCGCCGATGTAGCGAAGCTTCAGGACGAGTTGACGGGCGCGCTCATTGGGCTGGCAAGAGCCACAGATGGCGATGCACCGGTCAACGCTGATACATGGCGGCTGATGATCGAGGGCTTGTTCACTACCGTCACCAATGTGAGCTTCAACGAAAAGACCATTCGGGAGCTGATCAATCGGGTACACGAGGAAAAGGCCCGCCTTGTTCCAGGCTGCTCCGGCTGCGGCTCCCGCTGCGGGTCAAACGATGATTATGACATGAATTTGCTCTGGAACGCGGAGGAGGATATTCGCAGCCTCAAATCCCTGATCCTCTTCGGCGTGCGCGGCATGGCGGCCTACGCCCATCACGCGATGATGCTGGGTTATGCCGACGAGGAAGTGAACCGCTTTTTCGCCAAGGCTCTTTTTGCTGTGGGCGAGGACTGGGGTATGGACGCGCTGCTGCCCATCGTAATGGAGGTGGGCGAGAAAAACCTTAAGTGCATGGCGCTTCTGGATAAGGCCAACACCGAAAGCTACGGTACGCCCGCGCCTGCCACCGTCCCGCTGACGGTGGAGAAGGGACCGTTCATCGTCATCACAGGCCACGACCTCCACGATTTGAAGCTGCTGCTGGAGCAGACCGAGGGCAAAGGCGTCAACATCTACACCCACGGCGAAATGCTGCCTGCCCACGGCTATCCTGAACTGAAAAAATATGCCCATCTCAAGGGCAACTTCGGCACGGCGTGGCAGAATCAGCAAAGAGAATTTGCCGACATCCCCGCACCGGTGCTGTTTACCACCAACTGCCTGATGCCGCCGAAAGCAAGCTACGCCGACCGCGTGTTCACCACAGCGGTGGTATCCTACCCGGAAATGACGCACATCGACGAGGATAAGGACTTCACCCCTGTCATCGAAAAGGCATTGGAGCTTGGCGGCTACAACGAGGACAAGCCGTTCACCGGCATCAATGGCGGCGGCACGGTCATGACCGGCTTCGGACACGGCGCGGTGCTTGGTGTGGCGAATCAGGTGATCGATGCGGTAAAGAGCGGCGCTATCCGGCACTTTTTCCTGGTCGGCGGCTGTGACGGAGCCCGTCCCGGACGGAACTACTATACTGAGTTTGTCAAGCAGACGCCCGCCGATACCGTGGTGCTGACGCTGGCCTGCGGCAAATACCGCTTCAACGACCTTGACCTCGGGACCATTGGCGGCCTGCCTCGGCTCATGGATGTGGGCCAGTGCAATGATGCTTACGGAGCTGTCAAAATCGCGCTGGCGCTGGCGGAGGCGTTCGGCTGCGGCGTGAACGATTTGCCCTTGTCCATGGTTCTTTCCTGGTATGAGCAGAAGGCAGTGTGCATCCTGCTGACGCTGCTGCATCTGGGGATCAAGAATATTCGCCTTGGCCCCACGCTGCCGGCGTTCGTTTCGCCCAATGTGCTGAACTACCTTGTAGAGAATTTCGGCATTGCTCCCATCACCACGCCGGAAGAAGATTTGAAGCAGCTCCTTAAATAATGATTCCCATGGGGCGAACTCAAATCATATTTCTCGCTGTCTAATAGAAGTGAGTGGCTCTACCTGCGTAAATCGAATGCTGCGAATAAGAGAGGCGGCTGACGGACTCACTTACGGGCGTGTTAGCCCAAGGTGAAACGGGTCAGACCATTACTCTCTTATTCTAACAGCTTCGGCTTTGAGATGGAAAAAGACGCGGCTGGCAGCCGCGCCTTAAACCTTAATTATTATTGTAGGAGTTGTGTGAGAGGATATGAGTGCCAATACTTAATTTGAAAAACAGCAGATTTTTCACCTTTAGCGCTTTGAACGCATCTTTTCCATCAACGCAAGGCAAAACCCTTCCGATTTTCGGAAGGGTTTTTGCTTTATCCGGATATCGGCGTCTGCTTTCTATATAATGGGATAGCGGTATGCCAAAACTTATTATTGACATATGCCGAAAACGTGATAGACTATAAGTAACGTTATTGGCATATGCCAGAAATGATTCGGAGGAAATGGTTATGAAGATCGCAGTTACCTATGAAAACGGAGAGGTTTTCCAGCATTTTGGCCACACGGAGCAGTTTAAGCTGTACGAGGTATCCGGCGGCAAGCTGCTGCATGCGCAGGTGGTGGATACGAACGGCAGCGGTCACGGTGCGCTGGCCGGCCTGCTGGCACAGCTCGGTGTGGATACGCTGATCTGCGGCGGCATTGGCGGCGGCGCACAGGCAGCGCTTGCGGAGGCCAATATCCGTCTGATCGGCGGCGTGCAGGGCAATGCCGATGAGGTGGTACAGGCTTTCCTGAACGGTATGCTGGCGTTTGATCCCAATGTGCACTGCACGCACCATGATCACGGCGAAGGCCATTCCTGCGGCAGCCACGGCTGCGGCGGTCACTGTCACGAATAATCCATGCCGAGACCGAGAAAGTGCCGCAGAATCTGCAGTATGCCGCCGTTCAGCGAGTTTTCCCCGCAGGAAAATACGACAGAGTGCGTACAAATGACGCTGGACGAATATGAAGCCATCCGTCTGCTGGATCTGGAAAATCTGCAGCAGGAGCAGGCAGCCGCGCAGATGGGCGTGGCCCGCACAACGGTGCAGCTGATCTACAACAACGCCCGCCGCAAGCTGGCGGATTGTCTTGTAAACGGCAAACGGCTGGTGATCGAGGGCGGCGATGTTGCGCTGTGCGAACGTCATGCGCAGTGCCCCGGACGCGGACATTGCTGCCGCAGCGGCTGCCCGAAACATCAAAAATAAGTGCAGAAAACGAAAAAACCGTTGCCAAAGCAACGGTTTTTTCGTTATTCTTCGTGATCGAGCACATAGCGGTACAGCGCGTTTTTCTTTACGCCGGTTTCGGCGGAAACTGCCTTGACCGCGTCCTTCTGGGTCTGGCCCTGTTCCACGCGGCGGCGGACCGCCTCGGCGGCAGAGGCAAGACGCTCGGCCTCGTCCTGCGCGGTCTCCGGCTCGTCCGGCGCACCCTCGAGGATGAGCACGAACTCGCCGCGCGGCGCGTTGGCGTTAAAGTAGGCAACCGCCTCGTCGAGCGTCATGCGGAGCGTCTGCTCATGCAGCTTGGTCAGCTCGCGCGAGAGTGACAGCCGGCGGTCGCCGCCGAAGGCGTCGCGCAAGTCGCGCAGCGTTGCACACAGCTTGTGCGGTGCTTCGTAGAAGATCATCGTGCGCTTTTCGCCCTGCAGAGTGTCCAAGTGCTCTCTGCGGGCCTTTTTGTTGACCGACAGGAAGCCTTCAAAGCACCAGCGTCCGGTCGGCAGACCGGATGCCGCCAGCGCGCAGACCGCCGCACAGCAGCCCGGAATCGGGATAACGGGTACATCGTGCTCGGCGCACAGCGCGACCAGATCCTCACCCGGATCGGAAACCGCAGGCGTGCCCGCATCGGTTACGAGCGCACAGGTCTCACCGGCGAGCAGCTTCTCCAAAACTGCTTCACCGCGTGCGCGGCGATTGTGTTCGTAGTACGAGATCATCGGCTTTTTGGGCAATTCGCAGGCGTTAAGCAGCTTTTGCGTCACACGGGTGTCCTCTGCTGCGATGAAATCCACCGTGCTGAGCACCTCGCGTGCCCGCGGCGATAAATCACTCAGGTTGCCGATCGGCGTTGCGACTAAGTATAATGTAGACAATTCAATCCCTCCGGAATTTCTTAAATGGAGAATGGATAATTGAGAATGGAAAATGAAGGTGCGGCTAAATCATCGCGCATTGCGCGTCTCAGCGCAGCGCGGACGGAACTCGCGCAAGAATAGCGCTGATTCTCCATTTTCAATGCTCAATTCCGTAAATACGGAAATATTCATCACTCTCAACGATCAGCGGCGGCTCAACAACAAGACCTTCCGCACTGCCGCCTTTTCGGCACTCGACCATGACGACGCTTGGCGCCGCCTGCACGCTCTGGTGCACAAACCGCATTCTTTTCGGCACGAGCCGCACGCGCGAAAGCGCTTCGAGCAGCACCCACAGCCGTTCCGGCCGGAATACGAACGCGGCTTTGCCGCCGGTATGCAGCACGAACGAGGCCGCAACCGCCAGTTCCTCGACCGAGCAGGTCGCGTCCTGCCTTGCGGTGCGCTTTTCGGCGGTCGGCGCATTCGCGCCCGCGTTGCGGTCGAAATACGGCGGGTTGCAGATGACGTAATCCATACTGCCGTGCGGCAGTAGCGTACGCATCTGCCGCAGATCGCCCTGCAGAGCGGTTACGTTTTCCAGCTCGTTTGCTGTGATGGACTGCCGGAACAGATCGAGCGGGCCGTCCTGCAGTTCCAGTCCGGTGATCTTGAGATCCGGCCGCCATACGAGCAGCGCCAGTGCGCCTGTGCCGCAGCCGAGGTCGAGCAGTTTGGCATTGCGTCTCGGCTTGGCGAACGCGCTGAGCAGCACACTGTCCTGACCGAGCTTAAAAAACCGGTCGTCCTGTAATAATTGCAGTCCGTTAGGGAGTATTTCGGTGCTTTGCGCCATGATTTCTCTCTCCTTAATAGCCTTTTTCGACCGCCGCCTGCAATACCTGCGACGCAACCGTGCCCGCAACGGACGAACCGCCGCCGCCGTTCTCGACGAGAACGATGAAAGCATACGGCGTGGCCTCGTCGCGCAGGAAGCCGGTGAACCATGCGTTCGGTGACTTATCCGCGCCGACCTCGGCGGTGCCCGACTTGGCACAGATATCCATGCCCGGGAAACGATCCTGACCGTAGGTCTCGATGACGTTGTTATGCATCATATCCGCAATGGTACCCGCGGTCTTTTCGTCAATCAGCTGCGCCGACTTGTGCGGATAGTAAATGCCGGTCGGCAGGCCGTAATCTGTGGTGGATTTTTCGATCAGACGCGGCACGGCAGCCTTGCCGCCGTTGGCGATCGCGCCCATATACTGGAGCATGTTGATCGGACACAGGGTATCCTGACCCTGACCGACACCCGACCATGCCAGCTGATTGTCATTGCCCGAGAAATCAAACTTGCCGACCGAGGACTGGATGCCGTCCACCTTGATGGACTTGGTCAGTCCTGCCGCATCCGCGTATTTCTGCATGGTTTCGCCGCCGAGTTCTACGGCCAGCTGACCGAACACACCGTTGCACGAGTTGGCGAGCGCTTCCTCGATATCCTGTTCGCCGTGAGCGTGCGGGCAGGTGACTTCCTCGCCGCCGATGTTGACCGAGCCGGTGCACGTCCACTTGCGTTGGAACAGGTCGGGGATGTTCTCGATAGCGGCGTTGATGGTCACAACCTTGAAGATAGAGCCCGGAATCGAGTTCGCGGACAGCAAGCGGTTGACGTAAACGCCGTCCCACGCGGGATCGTCCGCCGCAATGTCCGGCGGATTGGCCGGATCGAACGTCGGTGTGGACACCATGCACAAAATTTCACCGGTTTTATAGTTATAAACGCCAACCGTTCCGTTCATTCCGTTCAAAGCCTGATAGGCGACATTGTTCAAATAGGCATCAATCGTCAGATACAGGCTGTTGCCGGTGCCGAGCGGAGAATATACGCCGGTGAGCAGATTGTAGCCGGACAGCTTATCCGCGAACGAGGTGAGCGCACCCGCGCCGATGTTGCCGTTTTTGTCGCCGACGGCGTGCAGTGTGGCGCGCCGGACGGTTGCGTCATCGTTGTAGATGCGGTTGCCGTCCTCGTCGAGCGTGGACAGCATATCGCCGTCCCGGTCGAGGATGGTGCCGCCTTTCAGCTGACCGGCGTTGTTATAGAGATGACGGTTGTACGGGTAGGAGGCCCAGTCGCCGCCGTCCACGACAAACTGGAAGCAGAAGAACGCCAGACCCAGACCGAGCAGCGCGGCAAGGATCAGACAGAAAATACTGCGTTTTTCGATTTTCCGCATGGTTACTCCTCCCCTCTAAGCTCGCGGCGGCTGGGCAGACGAACCGCGAACGATGCATTCTGTCGGGTGTCGGTCGCCTTCAAAAAGGCGAGCATACCCCATGCCGACAGCATGGACGAACCGCCGTTGGATACGAACGGCAGCGTAACGCCGGTGAACGGCAGAATATCGACCGCACCGAATACGTTCAGACAGGTCTGGAACACCAGCAGACTGGTGGCCGCGCATGCGGCGATGGTGTAAAAGCTGGAGCGTCCGGCACGGCAGGCGCGGACAGCGAACACGGCCAGCGTAATGATGCACAGGATGGTCAGCACGGCAATGACGAGACCCCATTCCTCACAAAGCATACCGAACACGATGTCGGTATCCGCGGCAGGGAGATTCGAGAGCCAGCCCTTGCCTGCGCCTACGCCGATCATGCCGCCGGAGGCGGCTGCGGTCAGCGTATGCGTCTGCTGGAAGCCCTTGTCGTACACGTCCTCCCAGATATGTCCCCAGGAGGCAAATCGTGCGGCAACGTGCGGCTTGATGGTCAGCATGACCATGCCCGCGCCGAAGCAGCCGGCGCACACAAGGCCGATGGTGGCGAAATCGCCCGAACGCAGGTAGGCGATGACAAGGAACGTCACGAAGAACACAAGTGCGGTGCCGAAGTCGTTCTGCAGCGCGAGACAGCCGCCGCAGATAGCGGTCAGACCGATGAACATCCACAGGTTGCGCTTGTTGAACAGGCGGTCGAGCGTTGCGGCACCGGCGAAAATATAGCAGATTTTCGCAATTTCCGAGGTCTGCAGAGACAGAGGACCGAGACGCAGCCATGCCTTCGCGCCGCCCTGCGACGAGCCGATCAGCAGTGTAATAGCCAGCAGTCCGACTGCCGTTGCGCTCATGAACCAGCGCACCTTCTGCGCCCGGGTCAGGTCACGCAGGAAGAAGCCGAGCACGATAAAGATGGCAAGACCCATCAAAATCGCAATCAGCTGCTTGGGCAGCTCGTCCGGCACGGTCGAGCCGGTGACGGCGAGTGACAGCGTACATAGGAAGAACGCTATCGTCTCCATTTCAAAGCCGATGCGGCGGAACAGGCGCATGACGATGAAATACGCCCAGCAGATTACCGTAAAGACAAAAAAGGTGAGCGGAATGGTGGTGGTCGCCTTGTCGCCCTGCGCGATAATGAGCTGCAGACCGGTGAGGATCTGGAATAGCGTCAGCAGTACGAGCGAACCCCACATGCCGGCAGGCTTGCCCTCAATGCGGCGCTCGACCATCTGTGTGCGCTTTTCCTCAGCGGTAATGGGCTCCATGATAGCGGGAATGCCCGCAAATGTGACCGTGTCGCCGTCCTCGACGAGCGCATACTCGTCCACCGGCAGGTCGTTTACCTTGATGCCGCCCTTGGAACCGAGGTCGTATATCGTCCAGCTGCCGTCATCCTCGCGGATGAGCGCGGCGTGCTGACGCGATACCGACGGATATTCCAGCTGCACATCGCAGCTGGGTGCGCGTCCGATGATGTTCTCCCAGTGGGTGATGGGCAGGCGCACGCCGTTGCGCAGCACCAGATAGCCCCAGACCTCATCCGGGTGCTTGACCTTCCACAGCGAGCGGATCGCACCGACAAGGATCATCAGCGCCAGCAGCGGGAACACGAAACGCACAACGGTTGTGTACCACGCCCCGATGAGCGGTTTTTCTGCCAGCAGAGCCGTCAGCCTGTCGAGAAGCTGCTGCAAAGCATTATTCATGTAAAGTTCCTCCTTTCGAGGGATGCTGTTGATTACTTGGATTTACCAATAATACTACCAGTATAGCCTATCTATTATAGCATAGGTTGTCAAGAAATTCGCCGTTTTTCACAAACTTTCACGAATATCTTGATTGACATTGACAGAATGTTGTCACGGTGTTACACTGAATCCATAAACTACATACGCGACAAACGAAGTTTGCAGGAAAAAGTCAAAGACTTGCCGAAGGAGCAAAACTCTCAGGCGTCCGGATTTCCGGATGAGGACTGTAAATGGATGTGGCTCTGGAGAACGTTCCTCAAGGGGACTGCCGAAGGTGCAACGCGCGCAAAAGGGGTTTGCGTGCCAATCTCTCAGGCAAAAGGACAGAGATGAACCTGTTTTTATAGACGTTAGGATATAAAAATAAGTTCCGCGGAACCACAGCAAATGTTTTCTCACGGTGCAGGATGTACCGTCTGTTTGCTGTCTTTCCGTTTCTTTGGAGCCGTAACCCGATGCTGATTGGGTTCGGCTTTTTGTTTGCCGCAAAACAAAGAAGGGGTATGTAAAATGACAATGGAAGTATTGGCAGACTGGGTAAGTCGAATCAGCAACGTCGTGTGGAACGGCCTGCTGCTGTACCTTCTGGTCGGAACCGGCATCGTGTTTACCATCCGCACGCGCTTCATTCAGGTGCGTAAGTTCGGCGCAGGCTGGAAGCATCTGTTCGGCCATTTCTCGCTCAACGGTGAGAAGGCTGGCAAGGACGGCATGAGTCCGTTCCAGGCGCTGACCACCGCGATCGCGGCGCAGGTCGGCACCGGCAACATCGCAGGCGCGGCTACCGCACTGTATTCCGGCGGCCCGGGCGCGATTTTCTGGATGTGGCTGAGTGCATTCTTCGGCATGTCCACCATCTACGGTGAGGCGGTTCTCGCGCAGAAGTACAAGACCACGGACGACAAGGGTCACGTTACCGGCGGTCCGATCTACTACATCCGCGCACGCTTTACCGGTAAATTCGGCAAGTTCCTCGCCGGCTTCTTCTCGGTTGCGATTATTTTTGCACTGGGCTTTACCGGCAACATGGTACAGGCAAACTCGATCAGCGTCGCGTTCAACACCGCGTTCGGCGCACCGATGATCGTTGTCGGCATCATCTGCGCGATCATTGCAGCGTTCATCTTCCTCGGCGGCGTAGGCCGTATCGCATCCGTTACCGAGAAGGTCGTTCCGATCATGGCGCTGTTCTACATGGCTGGCTGCGTTGTTATCCTGTGCATCAATCATGCAGCGATCATTCCGGCATTCAAGTCCATCTTTGTTGCAGCATTTGACCCGCAGGCTATCCTCGGCGGCGCTGCAGGCATCACGGTTCGTCAGGCAATGCGCTACGGCGTTGCACGCGGTCTGTTCTCGAACGAGGCCGGCATGGGCTCTACGCCGCACGCACATGCGCTCGCAAAGGTAAACCGTCCGCAGGATCAGGGCGAAATTGCTATCGTTTCCGTATTTATCGACACCTTTATCGTACTGACGCTGACCGCTATGGTCATCCTGACCTCGGGCATGCTCAATCCGGGTGCACCGGACGGTCTGCAGGGCACCGAGCTGGCACAGGCGGCCTTCAAGGCTTCGCTTGGCTCGGCAGGCATGGCTTTTGTTGCGATCTGCATGCTGTTCTTCGCGTTCTCTACCATCATCGGCTGGTATTTCTTCGGTGAGCAGAACGTAAAGGCACTGTTCGGCCACAAGGCTGTTAAGGTTTATGCCGCTATCGTTGTTATCTGCATCGTGATCGGCTCCGCACTGCATGTTGATCTGGTATGGAACCTGTCCGACCTGTTCAACGGTCTGATGGTATTCCCGAACCTGATCGCGCTGCTGGCGCTGTCCGGTCTGGTTGCCAAGGCGGCCCACGACAAGGACATTATGAAGTAAGCTATGACCTGTCGCGGAACTACACGGTTTGTGCAGGAATCGGCTCTATACAGTATTATTTGATAGAAAATGCACCGCAATTCTGCGGTGCATTTTTTTGCAGACACCGAAAAAACACTGGTTTTCGCGTTCTCAGTACCGTATAATAGGGGAGTACCGCGGGAACATTTTCATATTCCACCCGTTCAGGATATAAGGAAACACCGCACGATTAAAGCTGCGGCGCTTTGCGGAAATTTTACGCTCTGATGTCGTTGCGGATTTTTGCAATACACAAAGTATTGCTGCAAACCCGCGCCTAATCAGAACGCAAAATTTACGCGCAAATCGCTCTTGTTCGATTATGCGGTATTGCCTAAAAAGGAGAATTTCACATGAAAAAACGTACATTTTTGCTTTTTGGCCTGCTGACGATGCTGGTTCTGACCGCCTGCGGCGGCAAATCGGGCGCGCAGACCTCGACGGATGATGCCACCGACACGAGCGATAACTCGCAGCAGACGACCGCTGAGGAGACCGCACAGCCCATCGGTCAGCACCATGCACAGATCACCATCAAGGACCACGGCACGATCGACATCGAGCTGGACGGCGATGCAGCGCCTATCTCGGTTCAGAACTTTATGGACCTGGCAAACGACGGTTTTTACGACGGACTGACCTTTCACCGCATTATTACCGGCTTTATGATGCAGGGCGGCGACCCGCTGGGCAACGGCACCGGCGGCTCGGAGAACACTATCAAGGGCGAGTTTTCGGAGAACGGCGTGGAGAACAAGCTGTCGCACACGCGCGGTGCGGTTTCGATGGCACGCTCAAGCGACCCGGACAGCGCATCCTCGCAGTTCTTCATCGTTCAGCAGGACAGCACCTATCTCGACGGTCAGTACGCCTGCTTCGGCTATGTGACCAAGGGCATGGATGTTGTGGATGAAATCTGTGATAATACGCCGGTCGAGGACGATAACGGTACGGTTAAGACGGAAAATCAGCCGGTTATTGAGAGTATTAAGATTATCGACTGACTGTGCAAAGCGTAAAGAGTTGAGAGCGAAGATTGGAGAGTAAGTTACGGTTTTTCTCTTAACATAATAAAGCACCCCATCTGTCAGACAGTATGTCATACTGTCTGACAGATGGGGTGCAGTTCAATCCCGGGCTGTGCACAGGACTCGGGATGTTTTTTTACTTCGCTGTTAATTATTTCAGATGCCATTCCAAAGGATTTCAGATTTTCGGTAAATCCGGATTTACTGAGATGACACCACTTTTTCAGTCGGCCAGGATTTTCTGAGTGCCGCATAGGAAACCAGGAAGTTGGCAAGCCAGCCTGCCGGCACGGCAAGCCAGACAAATGCAATACCAAAACGCGGAGCACAGATCAACGCCACAGACAGGCGAATCGCAAGGTTTACCATATTGGCAATGAGAAACGGCCGCATGATTCCGAGTCCGCGAAGAACTCCGTCGGTTGCCATTTTGATACCCATAAAGATAAAGAAGCAACCAAGCCATCTCATATAATCCCCGGACACCTGATAAGCCAGGGCGGTTCCGTCTTTTCCAAGGAACAGCGAGGAAATCTGCGTGTGCAGCGTTTCAATGACAAGGAAGGCAAGAACAGCAAAGCATGCATCCAGCATCAATGCTGCGCGGTAGCCTTTTTTGATGCGCTGGGTTTTGTTTGCGCCAAGGTTCTGGGAAACATACGGCGAAATCGCATTGCCGATGGACACAAAAATCAGGGAAAAGACATTTTCCACCCGCATCGTCGCCGCGTATCCCGCGAGTGCCTGTGTGCCGAAGGGATTTACCACCGCCTGTACGATCATCATACCGATGGATACGGTAGACTGCTGCAGAACCGATGGAACAGCAATCTGAAGCATCGAACGCAGCTCCTGCCCGTCAAACCAGACAAAGCTGCTCTTATACCGCCGCATCCGATAAAAGAAAATCAAAAGTGAAAATACAGCCGAAATGCCCTGTGCAATCAGCGTTGCAAGCGCCGCACCGAACACGCCAAGTCCCAGACCGGCTACCATCCAAAGATCCATAACAATATTCAGGATTGATGAAAAGATCAGCAGTCCCAGCGGAATTTTTGATTCACCAATGGAAGTGAACATGGTAGAAAGAATATTGTACATGAACAAAAACGGAAAACCTACGAAATAGACCCGCAGATACAGTACCGCCTCCTTCAGAATATCGGCAGGGGTCTGTAATCCGCTCATCATCGCATGGGAAAAACAAAAGCCAAAGACGCCAAGGATGATACTCAGAAGTAAAAAGCTGATCAGGGAGGTAGATACAATGGTTTTCATTTTGCCATACTCTCTGGCGCCGAAATAGCGGCTTACGAGCACGCCGGCACCGACACCGGCACCCAGCGCCACACAAATGAAAACATTGGTCAGGGCAGCGCAGGCGCCGACCGCCGCCAGTGCGGAGGAGCCGACAAACTGACCGACGATGATGGAGTCAGCCATATTGTATACCTGCTGAAAAAAGCTGCCGAGGATCATCGGCATGGCAAAAACCGTCAGCGCTTTCAGGGGCGCATCGGTAATCAAATATTCATCTTTTGACATGATCATATTCCTCCACAATTTCCTGCTTTTTATCAGAAAGTACGAGCATAGCAAGTGCGATCAGTACAATGATTAGTTCTGTAATCGAAAGCATAAGGACACACCGCTGTACGCAAAGAATGCATCAGCATGAACAAGATAGTTATCGCAATAATGTTCTCGCAGATTGCCCCGGTTGTCAAGACCATACCCGGCAAATTTAAGGAATCCGCTTTGTCCGTTTTGACCTTGCGGATAGGGCTGCCGTGTACCGGTCGGTACACGCACGGTGGTGCGGGAGGCCGGCTTTCTATGCGGGAGAGACTCCTGCTCGATTGGCTGTGTCAAGCCGGACAGCACGGCTGTTATCCGATCCGATAATACCTTTTTATAAAATCCAGAAAGTGAATAGCCTGCTCGGACATACGTCGTATGGACGGATACACAATGTACAGCCGGCGCAGGAACGCTGACTGTCCGAGGGGGAACAGCAGCAGCCGTCCCTGCTGTGCATCGGTCTGCACAGTTGCGCGCGACAGAATGGAAATGCCCATGCCCAGTGCGATGCACCGCTTGAGCGCTGCCGCGTCATCCATGACGGCAATGACATTCAGTTCATCAAGCGACAGACCGTGATTTTGAAGGAAATACAGTGTTTCCTGCTTGGTGCCCGAGTTGTCCTCGCGCAGCAGGAACGGTTCGCGCAGGAGCGCTGTCAGCGGGTCCGGCTGGCTTTGATAGGCGCGGAAATGCGGTGTGTTCGGTGTGGCAATCACCAGCTCGTCCGAGGCGACCGGCAAAAATTCGCAGTTGGTCTCCGCGGTCTTTGTGCCGACCAGACCGATATCGCAGGTGTTGTCTGCGACCTTGTTTATCACATCCAGACTGTCCGAACAGCTGGTGCGGAACCGGATTTCCGGGGTCTTCTCGTGGTACGCTGCCAGCAGCTCGGGCAGCAGATATAGCGATGGCACGGATGATACGCCGATATGCAGCATGGTTTCCTGCTCGTTGGACAGTTCCAGAATGGCTTTGTGCCGCAAATCGAGGATTTCTGCGGCGTAATTATACAGCGTCTGACCGGCCGGTGTCACCGAGAGCGTTTTTGTTGTGCGCTTGAGCAGCTGCGTGTGCAGCTCCTTTTCCAGATTGCAGATGTGCGCGCTGACGGTCGGCTGTGACAGATACAGCTTCTGTGCAGCAAGTGAAAAACTGCGGTACTTCACGGTATAGACATAGGCTTCCAGCTGACGAATATCCATGGGCGGCGCTCCTTTCTTTTTCTTCATTATAGCTGTATTTATAGATTATATCAATAGATTCAATCAGATTATCAATAGAATCGATTTCACATTGAAAACACCGCATGATATACTGAATACAGCATAAAATTCCCTCATTTCACAAAAAGGAGAAAATCATGAAACTGTTTGACAAGACATGGAAGCTGGCAGTGTCCGGTGCGGTGATCGGACTGCTGGTCATGCTTCTGGCAATTTACGGAAACCCTGCCAACATGGCGATCTGCGTTGCCTGCTTTATCCGCGATACAGCGGGCGCGCTCAAGCTGCACACTGCGGCTCCGGTGCAGTATTTCCGTCCGGAGGTCGTCGGCTTTGTCTGCGGCTCGTTCCTGCTGGCGCTGCTGACCAAGGAGTATAAGTCCACTGCCGGTTCTTCGCCGATGGTGCGTTTTATTCTGGGCGCTGCGATGATGATCGGCGCACTCGTGTTCCTCGGCTGCCCGCTCCGCATGGTGCTGCGTATGTCCGCCGGTGACCTGAATGCATGGGTCGCGCTCATCGGCTTTGCAGGCGGTGTAGCAACCGGCTCGTTCTTCCTCAAGAAGGGTTTCTCGCTCGGCCGTGCGTATGAGGCCAAGCCGGTCGGCGGTGCCGTTCTGCCGGTTGTGCTGGCGGCGCTGCTCGTAATCGGCGTGGCGACCGGCGCTTACGCGGTCAGCACCGAGGGCCCGGGCAGTAAGCATGCGCCGATCATCCTTTCTCTGGTCGTTGCGCTCATCATTGGTGCGCTCGCACAGAAGAGCCGTATGTGCTTTGCAGGCAGCATCCGCGACCTCATCCTGATGAAGAATTTCGATCTTATCAGCATTATCGCGGCTCTGTTTGCCGTGATGGCGGTCTATAATGTCGCGAACGGCAGCTTCCACTTCGGTTTTTCCGGTCAGCCGATCGCGCATTCCCAGCACCTGTGGAACATTCTTGGCATGTATGTTGTAGGCTTTGCGGCTGTGCTGGCTGGCGGCTGCCCGCTGCGTCAGCTCATTCTGGCAGGTCAGGGCTCGTCTGACAGCGCGGTCACCTTCCTCGGTATGTTGATCGGCGCGGCATTTGCGCATAACTTCGGTCTGGTCGGCGCGGCTGCCAAGGCGGCAACCGAAACCGAGCCTGCAGTCGCAGGCGGTCCGGCGGCAGCCGGCAAAATCGCCGTGATCGTCTGCATTATCGTGCTGTTTGTCATTGCGGGCACCAATCTGCGCCGCAAAAAGACGGCAAAGTAAGTCGGAAAAGGAGAATGTGCAATGGCTGAATATGTTGAAGTAGATGTTCGCGGTCTGTCCTGTCCGGAGCCGGTTCTGTTGACGATGGACGCGATGCAGGATCACCCGGGGAAGCTGATCCGTGTGCTCGGTGACGAGGCGCACACCCGCAAGAATATCGAGAAAATGCTCGAGTATGAGAACAAGTCCGGTCAGACGACCGTGCGTCCGGACGGGTGCTTCGAGATCGTTTTTCAGGCGTAATGCGAGAGAAAAAGCCGTATCAGGTGCTCACCTTCCACACCACCGATGCCGCCATGGAGATGGAGTCGTTCTGCAAACAGAATGGCATTGCCGGTCGGCTGGTGCCGGTGCCGCGCAGACTGTCCGCCGGATGCGGCATCGCGTGGCGCATGGAAGCTGAAGTTTACGCGCAGTATCAGACGGTTATCGCGGACTGCGGGATTGAGATCGAGCAGAGCGAGGCGTTGGTGTTTTAAGTAACCATAAAGCGGCATGACTTTGATGCAAGTCATGCCGCTTTTCTGTTTATTTGTTTTCGGTTTTCACGATTTTCTTTATAAAATGACATTGAGGAAATCCTGTGCAGCCCCAGAATTTTTCGCCGATATGTGTGCCGCGTCTGGCCTCCCGCATGACAAGCGGCTTGCCGCACTTCGGACAGCGGTTTTTCTCAGGCAATTCCGGCTTAGCCGGCTCGATAAGTGCAGGCTGCTCGGCGGCAGGCTGGTCCTCCAGCTCCTCCTGCTTGAATTTTTCGATATAGGTGATTGGCTTTTCAATGTGCATCTGCAGATACCGCTCACCCATTTCCTTCAAATCTTTCAAGGAAGAAGCCGATTCCTTGGACGCCTTATTCATTCGTTGTATCGTTTCAATCAACTGGTCTGCCCGAATGACCTGTTCCTTGACCTCTTTCTTCGCATATCGGTCGTTGACAACAGTTTTCGGGTTGGCAAGCACGACTAAGCCCCTAAAAAAGTCCTTAAACAAGTAATTCTTCCATGCAGCAAGGATTTTACCGTCATTTTCGCTCCTTCGTTCCTTGAGCACCTGCAAATGCCGCTGATTCTGCGTAATCGGCGAATAAATTCCCTCTTTATAGTACCGACCGCCGCAGCGAATTGTGCGGATAAAATCGCCCTTGCTGTTGATCTCGATATTGCCGAACAGATTTTTGCACTCCAACACAAAGTTAATCTTTGGAGTCAGTACCAGAAAGTCAATCTGTGCCGAGGCACCGGACACGCTTTCAATATACAAATCGTGCAGCACAACCATATCCATACCGCTGTTTTTCAGCTCAAACAGAATATTATCCTCACCGATAATGCCGGCTTTCACCACGGCAATCTCTTTTGCGATTTTTTTCGCGTTTTCTCCGGCTGCCTTTTCCGCCAGCTCCTCCAGCTGCCGCAGATACTCCTTTGCGTTGCTGGATTCTTTCGCAATCACAACCTCCGGTTTTGCAAACAGTCCCATGTTTATCCCTCGTGTTTCTCTTTTTCCTGCGATTTTCGCTTGTATAATTTTAGTATACCATATAGGAGAAACAAGGAAAAGTTCCGTCCTCAAATTTATCCACAGGTTTGTGCATATCTTCGTGGATAGTTCCGCAGGCACGCAAAAGCCGCAGACGAAAGTCTGCGGCTTTTCTCTTTGGCGTTTACTTGGCTCTGCCAATCTCCGTTGCCTTTTCAACCTCGATCGACTGGAAATTGATATATCTGCAGCGGCAATCACACTCGGGTGTTATTTTCCGTCGTTTGCAATCGCGGTGTCAATATTCTCCTGCAGCTGCTTCATGCTGTTTTCGTTCGTGATGCCGCCGAGTACCGGTTCACCGACGATTTTTCCGTTCCGGTCGATAACATAGGTGGTCGGGAATGACATGATGTTCAGTGCAAACTTGCCTGCCTCGCTGCCGGATGCAAAGGTAATGTTGCGGTAGGATGCCCCCTTGGTCTGCAGAATCTGTTTAGCGGTAGCAATGGCATCCGCATTGTCATCGAGCGTTTCCGTATTGATGCCGATAACCTCGCCGCCCTGAGCCTTGACAGTCTGATTCAGCTTGTCCAGATCACCAAGTTCAGCCACGCACGGCTTGCAGCCGCTGAACCAGAAATTCACGACCGTAAACGCGTTGTCAGCGAACAAGCTGCTGTCCACGGCATTGCCGTCCAGATCCTTGCCCTCGAAGGACGGGAACGCATCACCGGCCGAGGAGGTGTTTGCCTCTGCTGTTTCCGGCGGAAGTTCCTGCAGCTGGTCCTCCAGCTTGCGGACCTTGGCGGCATCGTCGGTCAGCGTCTTGTAGTCCTCGTCCGAGAGCTGGTCCTTGACGTTTTTAATCGCAAGATCGAGTACATCAGCGTAGTTGGTGCTCTGGGTGCTCTGCGACAGATTGTCCTTGTCGAGCGAATTCAGAGCCGTTGTCCACAGTTCCTGGTGCTGGTCGAGGATGGCGTTTTCCTCCGCTATCAGCTCGGAGACGGTTTTTGCCGGTTTGCCGCAGGCGGATGCGCCGAGCAGCAGGCTTACGGACAGGGCAAATGCGATCAGTCGATTCTTTTTCATTAGATAGTTTCTCCTTTGTCAGTCGTTTGGGTTTTATCGCCCAGACCGTAGCGGTAGCAGATAGCATTGGTCGGGCAGGCTTTCATACACATGCCGCAGCGGATGCACTCGGCATGATTGGGGTTTTTCGTAATGTCTACATCCATTTTGCAGGCTTTGGCACACGCGCCGCAGGATACGCACTTATGCGTATCCACCTGCATCTGAAACAGTGAAACGCGGTTCAGCAGCGCATAAAACGCGCCGAGCGGGCACAGCCACTTGCAGAATGGACGGTAAAACAGCACGCTGCACACGATAACGGTCAGCAGAACGGCTGCTTTCCAGGTAAACAGTGCGCCGAGCGCGGCGCGGATGCCGGAGTTGACCGCCGCCAGCGGCAGCGCGCCCTCGAGCACCCCCTGCGGACACAGGTACTTGCAGAAGAACGGATCGCCCATGCCGAGTTCGTTTGTGACAAGTACGGGCAGCAGCACCACCATGATCAGCAGCACCGCATATTTCACATAGCGGAGCGGCTTCAGCCTTTTGGTGGACAGCTTAGGCGAGGGGATTTTGTGCAGCAGCTCCTGAAACCAGCCGAACGGGCACAGAAAGCCGCAGATAAACCGTCCGAGCAGCACGCCGAGCAGGATCAAGATACCGGTGATGTAATACGAAAACCGGAACTTCGACGAGCCGACGACTGCCTGAAAGGCGCCGATCGGGCACGCGCCCGCCGCGCCGGGACAGGAATAGCAGTTCAGGCCAGGCACGCAGACCGCCTTGCCGCCGCCCTGATATAATTTGCCCTGCAAAAAATTCGGCAGGTGGATATTGGTCAGCAGAGCCGCTGCTGCCTGTATCCAGCCGCGAAAGCGGGCTAAAACCGGAATATTTCTCTTATCCAATCCCAACACACTCCATACACAGGCGGATCGCCTTTGATAATACCGTATCGGCTTCGCCTCTCCACAGGCCGAACCCGATCATTGCAATGCCGACTGCCAGCAGGAAGAGCTGGGCGGCGGTTCTGTGCTTCAGCATCGTTATGCCCCTTTCGAAGTTGTTGACACCAGTATACCGCACGGGAGATAAAATCTGTGTTAAGGTGCTTAAAAAACAAAAATTTTTTGCAACAGATTTCATTAACACAAATTTTATCTCTGTCTGGTATAATAAAGGTATGAAAACACAAAGGAGGAAAGCTCATGCGGCTTTTGGTGATAGAGGACGAGCGTGATCTGTGCGAAGATATTGCGAAAAAACTGCGCCTGTCCGGTTATGAGGCGGACACTTGCGTTGACGGGGAGGCGGCGCTCGAGCTGCTGGCGGTGGAGCGCTACGATCTGGTGCTGCTCGACCTTAACCTGCCCAAGGTGGACGGTATGACCGTTCTGCGAACCCTGCGGGAGCACGATCAGGAAACCGGCGTGCTCATACTGTCGGCGCGAAGCGAAATTTCCGACAAGGTGGACGGACTGGATGCCGGTGCAAACGATTATCTGTCCAAGCCGTTCCATTTAGAGGAACTGGAAGCGCGTGTGCGCAGTCTGACGCGCCGCCGGTTCGTCCAGCAGGATGTGTGCCTGCGGTGCGGCGGGCTGACATTTGACACACGCAGCCGCGCCGCTGCGGCGAACGGACAGGCCCTGTCGCTCACGCGCAAGGAGAGCGGCATTCTGGAATATCTGCTGCTCAATCGCGGGCGGCCGGTCAGTCAGGAGGAGCTCATCGAGCACGTTTGGGACAGCAGCGTGGACAGCTTCAGCAACTCCATCCGTGTGCATATCTCCATGCTGCGGAAAAAACTGCGTGCAGCACTGGGATACGACCCGATCCGCAACAAGATCGGTCAGGGCTACGAGATAGGAGCGGGCGAATGAGCAAACGAATTTCTGTCCAGTGGCGCATTACGATATTGACCGCGCTGCTCATCGCGGCGGCGTGTGTGAGCCTGAATTTACTGCTGTTTTACTCCGGCTCGGACAGCATGGATGCGCTGAACGGCTTTGTGGTGGAATACAAGACGGAAAACCAGCAGGAAATGACCATTCAGATACCCCAAGAGAATATGCAGGCATTTTTCAGTGACTTTTCGCAGCAGGTCAATGAAGAAAAGGTGCGTTTTGAGCGCATAGGCTGGTACATCACCGCACTGGTGACACTGCTGAGTGCCATTATCGCGTATTTCTTCAGCGGAAAGGCTTTGAAGCCGCTGAAAGATTTTGCACAGCAGACCGAACAGATCAACGAAGAAAGCCTGACGGACACCCGTCTGCCGGAGGATACGACTGCCGAGTTCCGGCAGCTGAGCGAGTCGGTGAACGGCATGCTGGACCGGCTGGCGCAGGCGTTCGATGCACAGCGGCAGTTTACGGGCAACGCCGCCCATGAGCTGCGGACACCGCTGGCGCTGATGCAGACAAGGCTGGAGCTCTTTGCGGCGGAACATCGGCAGATGAGCGAAGAAACCGCAAAATTACTGCATTTTCAGCAGGAGCAGGTTGAGCGCCTGAGTGCGCTTGTGCGTACCCTGCTTGAGATGAGCGACCTGCGGTCGGTGCCGCGCACCGACCGTATCGACCTTGCACCGATGGTTGAGGAGGTGTTGGTCGATTTGACACCGCTGGCACAGAAAAACGGTATTACACTGACGCAAGCAGGCGAAAACGTGCAGTTTATCGGCAGCGATGTGCTGCTGTATCGGCTGCTGTTCAATTTGACAGAGAATGCGATCAAGTACAACCGCACGGGCGGTTCGGTGGAAGTGTCTGTCGAGCGGGAAGGCGGTCAGGCGGCAATCCGCGTGCGGGATACCGGCCCGGGCATTGCCGAGGAGTACCGGGACAGCATCTTTCAGCCGTTTTTCCGCGTGGATAAGTCGCGCAGCCGCGCAATGGGCGGCGTGGGACTGGGACTGGCGCTCGTGCAGGAGATTGTCCGGCTGCATGGCGGCACAGTGCGCGTTGAACAGAGCGCAGATACGGGAACAACAATTCTGGTAACACTGCCGGTTGGAAAAGCGGCTTGACGCTCAAATTGAGGGCATATATGCACGCTGCCTTAACAGTATACACGGTTTACACCCGCTCTGAAATTCAGTATAATTTAGACAGTACAACGGACAGGAGAGCACATTACAGTATTCGGAGGTGCGCGCCATGCCAAAATCGAAATGGAATCTGAACACGATCTACATATCCGAGCGGCTGCAGGAGAGCCTGCGGCCAATCTCGCGCTGTGCCATGACGACCGTGGTTGCACCCATGGGATACGGCAAAACGACGGCGGTGGAGTGGTATCTCGCGGAACGTGCCGGAGCCGAAGCGCCGTATATTGTGCGCATTAGTGTGTACTCGAGCAATCTTGCGATTTTCTGGAAAAGTGTGCAGGACGCCTTTGCGCGTGCAGGCTTTGCCTTCCTGCGGGAATACGACTGTCCGACCGACGGAGCGAGCGGCGGACTGCTGATCGACGATCTGTGTCATGCGCTGACCGGTGAGAAGTCCTGCTATATTTTTATTGACGATTTTCACTTGCTGACCGACAAGCGCGCACCCGGATTCCTGTGTGCGCTGGCCGGACGGCTGCCGCCCAATGTTCATCTGATTTTAGCCAGCCGTGATCTGTTTCTGCCGGCGGCAGAGCTTGTCCGGCTGGGCGGAAAGGTGTACCAGATCGGCACGGCGCAGCTTCGGCTTAACCATACCGAGCTGGCGGTCTATACCAAGCGGTGCGGAACCGCGCTTTCCGATGAGCAGATAGATATGCTGCTGTATTACAGCGAGGGCTGGTTTTCGGCGGTTTATCTGAATCTGCGGATGTTTTCCGAGCACGGTGTGCTGCCAGACCCGAATTCGGATATTTCATCCATCTTTACGGCTGCGATGATTGATCCGCTGCCCGAAAAACAGCGGGAATTCCTTGCGGTGATGGGACTTGCCGACGAATTTACGGTCGAAATGGCGCAGTTCGTCATGGCAGACGCGCACGCCGAGGACCTGCTTGCCGCGCTGACCGGGCAGAATGCGTTTGTCAAGCGTCTGCCGGACGGCGCGACCTACCGGTTTCATCACATGATGAAGGAATGCGCGCTGCACACCTTCCTGTCCATGCCGAAGGAGCGGCAGACCGTCTACCGCGGGCGGCTCGGCATCTGGTATGAGGATCACCGGCTGTATCTGCATGCCATGACCGAGTACCGGCAAAACGGCGATTACGATGCGATGCTGCGCACGCTGCAGAAGGATGCAGGCATTCTGCTTTCCTCGCTGCACCCGAAGGCAGTGCTGGCAGCACTGGACGAATGCCCGGCAGCTGTGCTCGCAAGCCATCCGCTGGCGATTCTGGTGCTGATGCGGAGTATGTTCAACTGGCGCAATATCCCGAAAATGCTGGAGCTGAAGGAGCTGCTGCTGACGGCGATTTCCGAAAATACAGCGCTTTCCGCACAGGAAAAAGGCGATTTGCGGGGAGAATGCGACCTGATCATGAGCTTCCTCTGCTACAACGATATCAGCGCCATGAGCCGCCTGCACCGGAGTGCCAGCGCGCAGATGTCGCGGAAGGCGATCAGCATCCAGTCCGGCGGCGGCTGGACCTTCGGTTCGCCGTCCGTGCTGATGATGTTTTACCGCGCACCGGGCGAGCTGCAGAGCGAGCTTGCCGAGATGGACGAGTGCATGCCGCACTATTATAAAATCACCGGCAATCACGGTCAGGGTGCCGAGACCATCATGCGTGCCGAGGCGGCGTTCCTGCAGGGACGCTTAACGGATGCACATATCGAACTCGAAAGCGCGTGCGCCCGGATTCAGGACAACGGGCAGGCCAATATGGCGCTGTGCTGTGATTTTCTGGCGTGGCGGCTGTCGCTGTTTGCGGAGATGAAGTATCACTGTACGCTTGCCGAGCGGCATGCGGAGCTGCTGCGGCAGCACAATGCTTCCTGGCTGAACCTATGGAACGCGATTGCGGCGTATTATTACGCTTTGCTTGGCAAAACCGACAAGATTCCGGAGGTTTTCCGCGCGCACAGGCTTTCAACCGTGCATACACTTGCACCGGGCAAGCCGATGATCGAGATGATCGAAAATCAGGTCGGTCTGGCACAGGGCGACTACGCCCGTGTCATCGGCCGGAGCGAAAGACTGCTTGCTGTGTGCGAAGGCATGCACTACGCACTGGTCGCGATGCATATCCGTATCCAGACGGCAGCGGCGTATGAAATGCTGGGTAAGCATGCGGAGGCACAGGCGCAGCTCGATCAGGCACTGACTGACGCGGAACCGGATGGCTTTGTCATTCCGTTTGCGGAGAATTATCGCTATCTCAAGCCATTGCTGGCAGAGCGGCTGCAAACCGGAACGGTTGCGCAGATTATCGAACTGGGAGAAGACGCAGAGCGGCGAAAGGCCAGATTTGACCGTCCGGAAGCCCTGTCTGCGCTGACCGAGCGGGAATATGAGATTGTCCGGCTGATGGCACAGCGGCTGAACAACCGCGAGATTGCGGAAAAGCTGTATCTGTCCGAGGGCAGTATCCGGCAGTATGTGAATCAAATTTACACCAAACTGCAGATAGCAGGAGAGCCGCGCGCAAAGCGCAAGCTGCTGCTCGACCTGCTTGCGGATAAAAACTAACAACTTGTGAATGGTTTTTTTGAAAGGTTCACCGTATCCTATAGGTACGGTGAACCTTTTATTTTGTGTAAGCGAGAGGAGGTACGCATTTGGACCGGAAATACATTCGGTCAGTCAAGCCGCTGACCGACCACGTTCTGCAGGTCGATTTTATCTCCGGCAGCCGCCTGCTGCTGGATATGAAGCCTTATCTGGATAAATTCCGATTCCGGTCACTTTCCGACCCGCAGGTGTGGAACAGCGCGGTGACAAACGGTATTTTTGTCCGCTTCGGTGATGTGGAGATGAGCCATAACGAGCTGTTTTCCATGGCCGAGCAGGAACACTGACACAGAAAAGGAGGAAAATGGTATGAGTAAAAAGCAGATGATACGACGGCGAGGTTTGTGCGGCCTGCTGGCGGTGGCAATGTGTATAGGGGTGCTGCCCCCAACAGCCGGGGCAGCCGTGACGGCAAAAAACGACTGGGAGATCTTTGATGCCTCGGATACCTACAATCTGCCGAGCACACAGGAGCAGATTTTGCAGGAGATGATCCGGAATCCCAAATTTGCGGAGCAGTGGGCGGCTATTGCAAACAATGTTTTGCCAAAAACGTACTATAACGACAACAATGAATCCGGCTATCATGAGCCGTATACCGCTCTGACGGCGGCAGATTATGCGAAGGTACAGTATACAGCCAAGGGTCTGCGGGATGCTGTCAGCAGCGTTGTTGACCAGAGCGCGGTTCTGAACGGCTCGGGTGTTTTGAACAGCCTTCCGGAAGAAGAAACCCCGGTTTATTATGTCTCTACCAGAGCGGAGAGGGAACGCGATGACCATCACTCTTATGTAAGCACCGGCTACGGCTACTATGTACAGGCGTTCTACGACTTTGAAATTCAGGGTATTGCGAACCGGTTTGAAACGCCTTCCATCGAGACGGATGACACAACGGCGTCGCTCGAGCAGAAGGGCTACCAGTTTAATCTGGGCGGCAGCTCGGACAGCTACAAGGTGACGGCGGAAAACCGCAATGACTTTGAAAACACGGTCGAAAAAGCTATACCTATGAAAAAAGCACTACTACCTCGACCACAGTCTCCAATACCTATTCACAGAACTGGACTGAGGAGACCACGGTAGGCGTTGAATTCAGCGTGCCCGTTCTGACCGCGCTTTCACCCACTGCCAAGGTGGAGCAGAGTTTTTCCTATTCCTACGGCATGGAAAAGACCTACGAGAGCAGCAAGGAAGAGTCCTACGCACAGTCTATTACGGATACCATCTCCGTACCGCTGCCGGCGCATACGGGCATTGACATCAATGTCGATGTGACCGACCTGCAAACGACCATCCCCTATACCGGCGCGGTGTACATCAAGTATAAGACCATGCTCCTCTCGGTTACTGGTTATCATCGAACCAAGGGGAATGGTGTCTCGGTGGACAGTTGGAAAGGACGGGAGTTTAAGCAGTACACCTTCGGCCGGAACGGCAGAAGTGCGATCGAGGATCTGGATGCCCGCATCCAGAACCGGACTGTCTCCGGCTACGACCCCGACGGTCTGGATATGATTACCCTGTATCAGGGCGAATTCAAGACGGCAGCCGATCAGCTGTGCTCCGGTCAGCCGGTTGCACCGTACTTCGGTTCGTTCCACTATACATCTAAGAACACCGTCATCACCCCGCAGAAGGTGTACCCAATCTATGCACTCGATCGTCTGGTGCCTGATACCGAACAGGTTTCTCTGTACGAGCAGCAAAGCCTGCGTCTGGACAGCATCAAGGTCGAGGCGAAAAACGAACACGACGTGGACTGGTACGGCTTCAATCCCCGCCTGAGCGGCGAATGGACGGTTGTGGACGAAGGTCTAAACGACGCTTCGGAGTACGCCGAGGTCACGACAAACCGCAATGGCTACCCCGTCCTCAATGCGCTCAAGCCGAATGACGGAGCACAGCTGTTTCTGCGCTATCAGCCGAAGGATACGATCGAAACAACGGATAATTTCAACAGCGAGCGGATTGAACTGACCATCCTGCCGGTTGTGCTTTCCTCGGTTACGGTAGAGGGCAGCTTTGAGCCGTTCTACTTCAACGACGGCAGCAACACCGCCGATGTTTCCGCACTGACTGTGACCGCTCTGGACGAGGACGGCAACGATTTTGATGTAACCGGCAAGGTCAAGTGGTATGCAGAAGCAAACGATGACATTACGGTTGACGAAACCACGGGCAGCATTGCGTTCACCGCACCGGGAACTTATCAGGTTTATGCCGTAGTGAACGGCACGGAATCCAACCGTGTACCGCTGCAGGTTCTGCCCGAACGACAGCTCGATACGCTGACCGTGAACGGCACGATTCCCGATCTCATCTATAATGATGATACGGCGAACACCTTTGACCTGAGCACGCTCGATGTGGAGGCCAAGGATCAGTACGGCGAGGACATGACGCTTGACGATGGCCTGTTTGAGTGGCGGCTTGCCACGGACAAGGGCTATGCAGAAATCAGAGGCAGCGTAATCACCGGTCTTGTAGTCGGCACGGATACGGTTACCCTGTATTATCCGGTCGGACAGGACGAGCAGGGCGAAACGGTCTATCGGACGGCACAGCCGCTGCCCGTACAGGTGACGGCAAAGCCGTATCTGAATGAGCTGTATTATAATGACGGCGCTCCCGCCGCAGTAGAGGGCGCAGAGTATGATCTGTCCCGCATTCCGCTGCTGGCGCGCGATCAGCACGGCAATCCCTGTGGAATTCCGTCGGACATCGAGTGGACGCTGGCAGACACCAATCAGACCAATGCCACGATTGAAAACGGAAAACTGCTCGTTGCGGTTGGCGGTGTCCCGGATGCCTCCTATGCGGATGTGATTCTGGAAGCCTCCTCTGCCTCTGCCGGCAAGACTGCAAAGAATGTCGTTGTTAAGGTCGAGCAGCAGCCGACCCTCAAGACAATCCGCGCCGACATGAAGGACGGTTTTGTCCTGCGGCTAGATGAAAATGCGGTTCTTACAGATCAGTTTACCGCTGCCGGCTACGATCAGTATGGCAGAGAAATGACCGGCGGCAGCTTTGAATGGGTTACCTCCAAGCCGGATGTGGTTTCGCTCGAAAACGGAACACTCAAGGCACTGAAAGAAGATTCTACCGAGATCTATGCCCGTTCCGGCGACATCGAGAGTAACCACATTACGCTGACGGTCAATGCCCCGAGACGGCTGACTGCGATCACCGCAGACGGAATTCCATCGTCCGTTCGGAAAAACACTACGCTGGATCTGTCTGCAGCTAAGGTAACGACGTTCGATCAGTTCGGCAAGGCCTTTACTCCGGAAGAGCTGGCGGCCTATCCGGCTTCTGTACGATGGACGCTGGAAAAGAATGATACGCACGCCGTTATCAGCGGAAATACACTCAGCTTTGGTGATCAGGATGGCACGATGACCCTGATCTGTGCTGCGGTCAATGCAGACACCAATGTGATCGTGGAAAAGAAGATCAGCATCCGCATCACAGACTCTACCTCCGGCGGCGGTTCCTCCGGCGGCGGCGGTGGAGGAGGCGGCGGAAGCGTCTCCATTCCCGACACCAAGATCCCGACCGGCATCTATGAGCACGGCACCGTCACCGTATCTCCCGAGTCTGCCTCCAAGGGCGACACTGTGACCATCACGGCAACCCCCGACAAGGGCTACGTCCTCGAAAGCCTGACCGTGCTGGACAAGGACGGCAAGGCACTCGAACTGACCGACAAGGGCGGCGGCAGGTACACCTTCGTCATGCCGGCGGGCAAGATCACGGTGAAGGCGGTCTTTATGGACGACAACACCATGCTCAACTTCTTCACCGACGTTCACGCGGAGGATTACTACTATGACGCAGTCCTCTGGGCGGCGCAGAAGGGCATTACCGGCGGTATGAGCGACACGCTGTTCGCTCCGAACGCTGCCTGCACCAGAGCGCAGATTGTAACCTTCCTGTGGCGCGCGGAGGGTTCGCCTGAACCGAAGGCGCTGAGCAGATTCGCGGATGTTCCGGCAGATGCATACTACGCCAAGGCGGTTGCGTGGGCGGTTGAGAATGGCATTACCGAGGGCACGAGCGATACAACGTTTGCACCCGGCACCATCTGCACGAGAGCACAAGGCGCAGCGCTCCTGTACCGTGCGGCAGGCAGTCCGGCGGTCAGCGGCAGCGCGGCCTTCACCGATATACCTGCCGATGCATACTACGCCGATGCGGCAGCATGGGCAGAGCAGAAGGGCATCACCGGCGGCATCGGAAACGGTCTGTTCGGTCCGCATAACAACTGCACGAGAGCACAGATTGTCACGTTCCTGTACAGAATGTACGGCAGCAAATAAGCAAATCAACCGATGGAAAGCGGCGGCAGGGGAATACCCCTGCCGCCGTCTGTTTACCGATTTTTTGCCGCCATCTCACGCTTTGGAGCGAGCTGCATTCCCGGACAAACCGCTGCAATAAGAGCGGAAGAGACGGAAAAATGTCATATTTTCGGTAAAACTGCGGAAATGTGTCATAAATTCTTCTTTTTTTGTCAAACCCTGTTGACAAAACACGATAGATGCGCTATAGGGAGGATAAAAGAAGATGATGCAGTCGCTTTGACCGCATCTCAAACGATAATAGCA
>OLNR01000524.1_pt1 | contig 31648 bp, 26 predicted proteins | sample 1672231 | NCBI WGS metagenome assembly OLNR01 (sample SAMEA3136662, study PRJEB25190) | human gut metagenome
TGGCGGTTGTTCGAGCCGCCGCGCATCCACTGGCCCGCGCAATCGGCGGGCAGGTAGCACTGGCACCCGCCGCCCGAGATGCACACGGGCGCGCCGATGGCATCCTGGGTGACGCGCTGGAAAACGTTGCCGTAGGTGCCTCCGCCGCCGGCACCCACCATAATGGAGTAGGGGCCGAACTTCTTCGTGGCCGTGGCCATCTGCTCGCCGACAATGTCCAGCGCCTCATCCCAGCTGATGGCCATCCACTCGTTGGTGCCGCGCATGCCGACACGTCGCATGGGGTGCAGCACGTGGCGCGGACTGTAGACTAAATGCTGCTGGTTCAGCGCCTTCGTGCAGATGGAGCCCTTCGACAGGGTGCCGTCATAGTCGCCCTCCATCTTCACGACAACGCCGTCCTCCGTGTACACCCAGACGGGGCAGCAGTTGTAGCATCCATGGCAGCAGCTGTGGTGACGCTCGAGTTTCGCGCTCGACGCAGCGAACGCGGCATCGGTCTCGACCAACGATGCGGACTGAGCCGAAGGCATGGCGCCCACAAGGGCGGCAGCGTTGGCCAGGATGTCGTAATTGCGCTTTCTTGCCATTTTCTATTCGCTCCCTTCTCTCGGTTCGACTCGTTTCCACATTGGCGCTAGCAGCACCCGTGGGCCTCAAGAAACGCAGCGCCGTCCTCAGTGAGGATCCAGCCCTCATCCCACAGAAGACCGCCAGCCCCTTCCAAATGGCCCAGATAGGCGCTCGGATACAGCGGCAGGTCGGTGTAGGGGTTGCGAGACTTCGCCGAAGCCGCGTCCTTCAGCAGCGCCGAAACGTCGTCGAACGTCCGGGGGATACGGCAAAACTCCATGACGCGTAGGTAGGTCTCATTGCGTTCGGGCGCCTCTGCGAAGAGCGCCTGCAGGCGCTCGGCCGGCTCCATATCGGCGATGGCCGCCTTGCCGGCCTCGGTGGTTTCAAGAGCATAGGCGACCACCAGATCATCCCGGTCGTCTTCGGAAAGCGCCCTAAGACGCGCCACAGGGACGATGCCGCCACTCTTGTCAAGGTTCCTCTTTTCCAAAGCGCCGACTTGAACGAGGATATCCAGGATGGCCGCCTGACTATATTCAACGTACCTGAACTCCGGGTAGGTGGCGATCTCAGCTTCCACTTCCGAGAAGGAGCGCTGTTGCGTGCAGAACCCCAGGGCCTTGCGCATGATCTCGGTGAACGATCCCCGACGGTGCAACGCGCTCTTCACTCGCTCGACTGATGCCTCAAAAGGAGACGTCCCCCGGCATCGAGAGGCCACCGTCGCTCCCCCTTCTGCGGCTGCTTGATGCTGTTTGATGGCTGGGGCCATGGGCAACCTTCTTTCTCGCTCGTCCGTAAATGACGGAGAGAACCTTAGGCAAAAATCACCTCTGGCAGAATCGCCGAAACCGTTGATTTCGGCGTTTTCGACTCGGTGACCCCCATCAATCAAAACGTTGGTTTTTGCGTTTAGGCTGATCAGAGCCTTGGGCAAAAGTATCTGCGCGACAGCTTTCCAGTGGGAAGAGGCTATAATGGAGGCACCGGTTGAGAAGGGGGATACCCATGGTCTTCGAGAGCAGGAAGCTTTTTCCCGTTCGCCTTTTTGGCTTCAGCATGTTCTGGGCGTGGCTCTTCCTTGTCGCCGTCTCTCCATCTCCGGCCTTCGGACAGCTTTACGGCCTTTCTGGCGCCCCTTTTGAAATACCTGAGCTACTTTTCCGCGTTTTGGCGCTGGGAATCGTATTCGCCCTGCGCGCGCCATTGGCGAGCGTGATCGGAAAGCGCACTCTGCTCGCTATTTCGATCGTTGCCGGAACGGGCGCAGTGGCACTTCTCGCTGCCAGCTCTTACCCTCTCGCAACAACCGTTGCCTCTGCCCTTGCCGCATTAGCGGAAGTGTCCATGTTCCTCATGTGGCTGTGCTTCTTCGGCTATATGCGCCTCGACGAGACGCTGAAGCTCATCGTTCTCTCTTATGCAGGCGGCTCGATCATCTGTCTCGCAACGAGCGCATTGCCCTCTGAGGCGGCCATCGCTATTGCCGCACTGCTACCTATCGCCTCAGGTCTGTCTTTCTTGCTTTCCGAGCGGCACTATCAAGCGCAACGTGGCAGCGAGCTGTTCGTAGACATCCCGAGCACGCAAAAAGCACTTCCTCGCATGCCCCACTCTGTTTGGCTCATGACCATTGCGCTAGCCCTCGTCTCATCGGCTTTTGCATGGCTTTCCGCCGTCGCCTTATTTGCCCCTGAGCAGGTAATCAGCGGTCCTTTGGTTCAATCGGGCTGCAGTCTGGTGGCAACCCTGCTCGTTCTCACCATTTGCGAGATAAAGTCCTTGAAAACGAGGTTGTATGGACTTTACCGAGGCATACCGCTGCTCATGGGCGGAGGCTTCTGCCTCTTGCTCGTATCGTGGCCGGGACTACCGCTTTTGGGGAGTTGTGCCATTGTCTTCTCTTTTCTGCTTTTTGAGGCCTTAAGCCTCAACGATTACTGCAATGTGGTGAAGACCGACGACTCATCGCTACTCGCCACTATGGTTATTGCCCGTCTCGCCGCATCTCTCGGAATGCTCGTGGGATGGATGGGTGCCGAGGCAGTTTGCTCGTTCGGCAATACGAGCACCACTATGGTCGCTACGGTCATCATTGGGGTCCTGATCGCACTCAGCGTCGGAACGCTCGTTTTCACCGACAAGAGCATCGAAGGCCTGAAAGCCATTTCCTTTGGACGTGCCATGCTCGAGAAAGCCGAGGAGATGCCAGCTCGCGAGCAGATCGTGGCAGGCTTTGCCGGACGGCATGGTCTTTCAAAACGCGAGACCGAGGTGCTCGACTACCTCTTGGCCGGACGCACCACCCAATACATTTCCGAAAAGCTCTTTATCTCCGATTCGACTGCCCGAAGCCATGTGCACAAGATCTACCAGAAGACTGAGACCCATACACGCATGGAGCTCATCGACAGCTTCGAGGGCTACCAAGCCGAAATCGTCCTCCCCTGCGCATGATCCAGCTGTACGAGCAGCGGCGCAACGACCTTTCGAAAGCCTCCGCCAGCGTGGTGATCGCCTTGGCCCACGTTCTCGGCTGCTCCGTGGAGGATTTGGCGGAGAGGGCATAAGCTAATCGAGAAGCACCGCCTGTCCGTCGTCGATCATCACCAGATCGGTCGAGCGGGCGCGTCGCCGCCGGAAGGTGATGGCCTGGGTGGGACAGACTTCGGCGCAGCGGCCGCAACGCGTGCATTCATAGAGCGGGCGGCGTCCCAAATCACGCACCGGATCGATGCCTTCGGGACACACCGAGCCGCAGACGACGCAATCCTCGCCGGTCGAGCGCAGGCACGCATCAACCTTCACTTGCGGACGCAAGCGACGCGCCAACGGAGCGAACAGGGACATCAAAGCGCCGATGGGGCAAAAGCGGTGACACCACTTGCGCAGCAAAACCAGCTCAACCACGATGATCGCCGGGAACACAAGAAGATCGAACGTCGACTCATTGAACCCCACGAAGCGATAGAACGCAATCACCGTGGCGAACGTGAGCCCAACGGGACAAAGGAGGCAGAAGACGGGAAATCCGCACAGCGCCGTTGTGGCCAGCGTCCCGGCCAGCACCGCATGGCGCGAATCAAGCTTTACGCCCTTGCGGGCCCATGAAGCCTCCTCGAAAGACGCGTCTCCTCCTGCGTTTCCAGCACTCGGGCAAACGTCGCCGCAGCCGCCGGAGCAACCCGAGCACGCCTTCTTCCATCGCGTAAGCGACTCCTCGGCCTGAGCCTTCTGCTCTGCCGCGACGCGATGCCGCTGCTTCTTTGTGCGCAAGAATCCCTGAAGAGGGGGGACGGGACATATCCAAGAGCAGAAGGCGCGTCCCGCGACGATGACCACCACAAGCGCGAGCCCAAGACCAATGGCCATGCGAGGAGCAAAGGACCAGGAACCGAAAAACCCTTCGAGAGCGCCGAGGGGGCACACCGCCGCAATGGCCTCGTAGCCCACGCTGCACGCATCGCCCAGTCCTCCGGCAACCACTACCCCGGCGCAGAACAAGGCGAATGCAATCGCGAGCACTGCCTTCCGCACTCGGGATACACGACTGCGCCGCGGCCGTCCACTCGTCTGAGTCTCGCTATTTACGCTCATCGCTCTCACCCTCCTTCCAAGGGACTATGTTGATGCCGCGAAGGCCACTGCCGCCATAGGAACCGTAAGAGCCCGCTACGCAAGCCAGCTCGCAGGCACCGCACCCGTTGCATTTCTCCTCGTCGACGACGAGGCGCCCCTCGCCGTCAATCGTCAACGCGTCCCAGGCGCACGCATCGACGCAGGGCGCATTGCAGTGCGCCGACACGCCGTACAGCTCGCACTCGGCCTCTTCCACACGGGCCATGCCGATTTTGTCGACGTAGGGATCGAAGGGGCGCAAAGCTCCCGTAGGGCAATTGGCGGCGCAACGGAAGGAGCCCTCGCACATATCGCAAAAGCCCAAACGGAAATCCATAAGAGGCAGACGCGCGTTCACCGCTCCATCATCCAACGTCCCGGGGACGATCACTTTGGTCGGGCAGGCGCCCACGCACCGGCCACAGCGGATGCAGCTGCCCCAGAGTGTTCCCGTATCCTGCCCTCCCGGAGGATAGAGCGCGTCGCCCTCCCCCGCAAAGGCTTTGACGGTACCGCCGAAAGCCGCAAGGACGCCAATGGCCACGGCGCCCTCGATCGCTTGGCGGCGGCTTATCGCTCGCCGCGCATCGCGCCCATCGGACGAAGTCGTTGACCGAGGAGCTTCACCGCTCGCATTCTCGTTCACTCCCGTCTCCTTTCTTCAGAGCCTGCAGGCGCCGGAGTCCCGCAATCGGGCCCCCGGCACTGCACACCCTTCGCTGTCTCTCGCACAAGCAATCCTCTCGACTGCTTTCCGCGAGAACCTTTAGCTCACGTACTCCAGCAATTCGTCCATCATTCCCGGCTCATCGTTGAAGAATGCATCTGTTACCTTAAGAACACCCCGGTAGAACCTCGTTGTCACCATAGCGCTGGCGCGGTCTCGAAAATCACCGAACCAGGAAGCGATATGCTCATCGAAGAATGCCCGTTGGTCGGAAAGCGTCCGAGCGGCCGCCGCAACATCCCCGTCCCGCAGATACGTTGCAGCCCGGTCGCAAAGCTCGGCCTCTAACGCCGCGATGAAAGAGAGGTGGTCCTCGGGCAAGTCGAGCCCCTCGCGCACCTTGAGGCGAGCCTGTTTGAGCGCGCGGTACACCTCCCCGCGCGGCTGCCCCATAAGCGAGCCGCCGTCGTAGCGGTAAAGCGACTCGAAGGGTTGCGCCGTCTTCCCCTCCGCCGTGGTCACGCCGTAAAACGCGCCCGTGAAATCGGCGGCCAGAGCCTGGCGGGTGCCCGTATGGCGCAGGCGCAGTGCTCGGTACAAATCGTTGTAGCCCTCGGCGTAGGACGACTGGTCATCTTCCGCCAAAGCCCGCAGATCCTGAGCGGCCAGCGCCTCGATCTGCTCCTCACTCAACGGAGCGAAGTACCATTGGGCGATCTGGCGGTAGAAATCAGCTCTGGAGCCAAGCAGCGAGACAGCTTCTTCGGTGTTCACAATGCGCTCCTTCCAACAACGGGCGGCCCCGGACGAGGCCGCCTGACAGACCTCTAGAGATTCAGCATGACGCTGGGAACGGTATGGGCGAACAGATCCAGGTAGCCCGTGGCGCACGCCCACATGAGCACGCGAATCGAAACCCCGCCCACGAAAACGCAGATCAGGCCGATGGCGTCTACGGGCAAAGCCGGAACCGCACGTCCGACAAGGCGCACCAGACCGGCACCCAGGGTTCCGACGATGCCGCAGAGCACAACTCCTCCCCAAAACACAGCGCCATGGGCCATGGCCGCATCGAAGCCGAGGGCTCCCGCATAGGCCACCACTGCCACGGCGGAGACGGTCGTGCACACCATGAGGGCTACGGGCATGCGGCCGCGCAGCTCCTCTTTTCCATCGCCTAAGCGCGAAGCGATGATGTCATAGGCAAACGCGCCGCAAGCAAGCGACGTGCCAAAGTAGGCCAAGGGCAACGATTCGTGCATCCAGGTCGGTTGGGCCTCAATAACGTAGCCATGGCCGCAGAAATAGCCGAGGGCCAAACCCAAAATGCCGCCGACAAGCGCGAGGACCTTGGCTGCCGCAGCATTGCGAACTCGCTTGACCACAATCGCATAGGCCGCGGCGGCGACGAACGTCAGACCCAGAAGCATCAGCTCAATGGAGATGCCCGAGAACGAGAAGATGTTCGTGAGCGCGGCGAAGGCGTTCTGAGGCGACGCCAGATGCAGCATGGAGAGGCATCCGCCGACGACGATGAGCACAAGCGCCGTCACCGTTGCGGCAAAGCGCGTTTTACCCTTGCCCCCGACAAGCTCGGAAAGGGCGACGAAGGCGAAAAGGGATCCTCCCGTCCCCGCGATGAGCGAGAACAGGACGAGGGGCCATTGGATATCCACCTAGATCAGCTCCTTCCAACTGGCGAACTTCGGGGACAGGATGTAGCGGGTGAGCGGCTTGGCGTTGCCGGGGTCGGGAAGAGCGTGAATGCACTCTTCGGGGTACTTCGCCATTTCCCGGCAAACGTCGCTGTCGGGATCGTCGTAATCGCCAAAGAAACGGGCGCCGCAGTTGCAATTGTGTACGCAGGCGGGCACATCGCTGCCATCGGCGGTGATCTGCGAGCACAGCGTGCACTTCTGGGCCACGCCGTGCTCCTCGTCCATCTGACGCACGCCATAGGGGCAGCCGTACAGACAGTACTGGCAGCCAATGCACTTGTCCTTGTCGATAAGCACATAGCCCGTCTCGGGATCACGGTAGCTCGCGCCCGTGGGACACACTGCCACGCACTGAGGGTTCTCGCACTGCTGGCACTGCGAGGGCAGCCAGTACTTCTCGACATCGGGGAAAGTGCCAGTCGGGCCGATGGCTATCACCTTGTTGTAGAACGACCCGAGCGGCAGACGGTTTTCAAGCTTGCAGGCCACGATGCAGCTGTCGCAGCCCGTGCAGCGATCGAGGTTTATGAGCAGTCCCTTCGCCATTTAGAACACCTCCTCGGTGACAGGCTCGTTCTGCAGCGTCGGCATGAACGGCTCGAATTCCTTGCTCTCCACCCAGATGCGCTCCGGGCGATCGCACTTCTCGATTTTCACCGTGAACGCGCGATAGCTGTTCGTGGCGAAACAAGGGTTCTGGAATGAGTCTGCGGACATGATGTTGTAGCCGCACTCCTCGATGCCCGGCGTGATGGTCTCCTGGGTGGAGTCGTAACACTCCGGATTCCAGAAGCGCTCGGTAATGAGCACGCCGGGGGCAATTCCCTGGGTAAGATAGGCACGGGCATGGGAGCTGCCGCGGCGCGAGGTTATCTTGACCCAGTCCAGATGCTCGATGCCGTACTCGGCAGCGGTCTGGGGATTGATGCGCAGCTCGGGCGCGGGCATAAGCTCGCGAATAAAAGGAGCGTGGCGCATCGTGCCGTGATGGAAATGCGGGAGGCGGCCGGTGGTGATGACGAGCGGGTATTCCGCGTCATTCAGCGGGCTTTCAGTCGGCTCGTGGAACGTGCAGATAGGGTCGTAATCGTCACAAGAGGGCTGCTCATAGGGGTACATGTAGGGGAAGCCCGTGCGCGCCAGGCGGATCATCGCCTCGCTGTAGACGTCGACCTTGCGGGAGATAGTGGCAAACCCACGGGGCAGCCCGTCGGAGACCACGCCCTCGTACTGCTTATACACCAGATACTCCTCTACCGGCGTCTCGGTGTAGCGATGGTCGATGTCGTCGAGCATCTCCTGCCAGCTTTCGCGCCCCATGTCCTCGGCCCAGAATTGACGCGCCGCTTCGATCGACTCGAAGAAGGGCTGCTTGTAGGCATCGGGGTCGAACACATTATCCTCGCCGAGCTTCTCAACGGCCGCCTTCGCCACCTGGTAGGGGGAGACGAACGGATTCACGGTCTCGCCGAGGTGGGTTACTTGGCAGCGGGCGTAATGGCGGTTGAAGTGTGTGGCCGGTGCCTCGTAGCTATCGTATTCCAGCCATTCGGTCGTAGGGAGGAACAAGTCCACGCTCTGAACGGTGAACGAGGTCATCATCGGATACTGCTGGATGATGAAGTCCTGCTGGTCGTAGGCCTTCTTCCATTCGAGGGCCGGCCCCATAACGGCGTACTTGTTGCCGGACATCTCGTACATGACGCGCGGGCGATAGGGCTCGCCGGTGGTGATGCCCTCTCGCAGCTCGCGAGGAGCGCAGGTCTGCCACTGGTGGATGCCCTTGTGGGCGTTGGCCCCCATGGTGTCGCAGCGTGATTGGAAGAAGTAGCGACGCATCTCTTCACCGTCGCGGCCCTTGGCGTCCCAGCCGGCTACAATATCGTCGAGCAGACGATCGTTCTCGCCCTTGGTGAGACCGGTCGTCCAGCCTAATCCGTAGCGCTCGAAGCTCGTGGAGAAAACGCCGGTGCGCACCGTGGGTCGATCGGGCGTAAGGCTCGCCGGACCGTGGTTCTGGAAGGCGGAGAGTGGCGTTTCGACGAACCCGAGCAAAGAATCGATGGCCAGAGCACCCAGGGGGGCCGTGGAGGAATTCTCCTGGTGATCGGAGAACACGCCGTTGCTGATTCCGCCGAAATCGGCGTTTATGTACAGCTCTATGGCCTCTTGGATCTTCTCGGGTTTCAGCCAGCAGGTCTCGGCCGCCGCTTCCAGCGTCCACGGTTCGGCCTCTTCCCAATAGATCTGGCCGGCCGTCTTAGCCTCTTTTCCGTTCACCGTCGCCGTAGCGAAAACGACCGGATCGACCGGGCTGTCGCCTGGGGCCGTGAAGGGAAAGGGCTGGATGGTGTTCGTGCGCGCATCGAAGCAAACGTAGGCTGGCGTATCGTAGACATCGTCCGGATCGGCGGCCGGATTCACGTAGTCGGGCCAAACCTCCTCGGCCCGGTAGGCCAGGCGCGTGTCGGGGTTGATGAGGAACGGCAAATTGGTCCAATACTTCACGAAGGGCTCGTCGTAGGCCTTCTGGTCGATGATGTAGCGGATCCACGAGAGCATGAGGGCGCAATCGGAGCCGGGGCGCACCGGCAGCCAGACATCGGCCTTGGCGGCCTCGGCCGTCAGATAAGGATCGACCACAACGGATTTCACCCCGAGATTAGAGCGCGCATCTACCAGGCCATGACCGCCATGGGCCGCCTTGGAGGAGTGGGGCTGGCTTCCCCACAGCACGAATACGCGCTCGGTGTCGTCGCGCCGCTTGCCATCAAGCTCGGCGTTGTCCACAACGCCCACCCAGCGATCGACATTGTCCATATCTACACAGCAGTTGAACCCAACCGACGTCGTGGAAACGAAATCTCGGGGCATAGCACACTGACAGGCACCAGAGGCCAGGGAGTTGCAGCCTCCGAACGTGTAGTCGAGACCCCACGTCTCCCATTCGATATAGGCACCGCCACCCCCGCGAGCACTCCAGTAGGAGTACGGGCCGTACTTTTCGACAGCCGTTGCAATCTGCTCGCCCGCAAGGTCGGTGGCCTCGTCCCAGGAAATCGCCTCCCACCGGTTCTGGCCCCGATCGCCCACCCTCTTCATGGGATGCAACACATGGCGCGGGCTGTAGACCGTCTGAATTTGGGAGAGGCACTTCAGGCACACACCGCCCTTGTTGAGCGGGCCGTCGGGGTCTCCTTCAATCTTCACCACCACACCGTCTTCGGTGTACACGCAAACGGGGCAGCAGTTGGTACAGCCATGGCACGCCGTCTTGTGCTTCTCGCGCTTGGGGATACTGTCGGCAAAGGCCTGATCAACCTCGTCGAGCAGGACAGGCGCGCCAGCAACGCCCAGAGCCGCCGTAGCGGTCGCGGCGGCTTTCATGAAGCCACGCCGCGTGATCGCCATATTCGTCATCGTTTCTCCTCTCGCTTTCTCTCTTCCGGTCATTTACCAAGTTCTAAACGGCCAGCGCGGGCCGCAATTGCTTCGCAAGCGCACTCCCCTTCCCTGTCGCCTTCCATCCCTTATCCCATACCAGGCCGCCGGAGCGTTCCAGCATGTCCACGAAATAGCTCGGCTGCAGCGGCTGGCCCGACGCGCCGATAAGAGCCCCGGCGTCGGTTTGGTGGACGAGCGCCTCGATGGCCTTGAACGTTTGGGGCTCACCGCAGAAATCGATAATGTCCAGATAGGTGCTAAGGCGGCCGGGCGCCTTGTCGAACAGGTCACGCAAACGACGTTCGGGAGCCATGCGCTCCAAGACCTCACGTCCCGCATCGGAAGCTTCGAGGGCAAAACCCTCGACAAGATCGTCGGCTTCATCGTCCGTTAAATTCGCCCTGCGCTCCTCCGTGATCTCATCGCCTTGTGCATCCACCTCGTACCAATGGATGCCTCCGTTGTCCACAACATTCGCGATAAGCCGGAAGGGCGTCTGCGCCGTAAGTGAGAACCCCGAGCAGTCGGCCACCATGGCTTCGACATCTCCCAAGAGACGGCGCACTTCGCAGAACTCGATAATCTGGAGATAGATCTCCCGATGCAGAGGATTGCGCGCCATAAGGTCGAGCAGTGCCTGGACATTCCCTGACACCGTCGCCTTTTCAGGTAGCTCGGATTCGGGCGAGACGGACAATTCCGGTGCGTCTTCCATAGTGGCCTCCTTGCTCTTGCGCCGCTCAACGGGGCGCGACTGTGCAACGAGGTCACCTTACGATGGGATTAGCCCTGCTTACCATTCGTCAAAACGCAGAGTTTTCAGCGATTCCGACCTAAGTAATTCCGCTTATTTTTTTCTATTCTCCCTGATCAGACATTAAACGCTGCACAAACGGGTCAAATGAGAGCTAGGTGGCGACACCTTGCCCCTTATAATAGACCCATGGTAAAAAGGCCCGAGAGAGAAGGGGCGATGAGGCTGCTTGAAGAAGGGGTGTTCCCCGTAAGGTTTTTGGGATTCGGCTTCTTTTGGGCCTGGCTGTTCATCGCCGGTCTCTCCCCCTCGCCATTGTTCGGTAGCCCCCTTTGCCTGGGCGGCATCCCCTTTGAGCTCTTCGAGCTCCTCATGCGCTGCGCCATGCTCGCCATCTCGCTGGCGCTTTCGCGCGTCATCGCCACCGATCGTGGTAAGTACTGCTTCCTGACCCTAGGAGCCGTTGCGGGCATCGCCGTTACCCCCCTCCTCCTTTGGGGCGGAAGCGAGGCGGCCAACAGCGTCGCTGCTTTGCTGACCGCCATGACCGAGGTGTCACTCTTTTTAATGTGGCTCAGTTTTTTCGGCGCCATGAGACTCGGCGACACCCTCACCTTGCTGGTCATATCCTACGGCGTGGGCGCGCTTCTGTTTCTTGTCGCTCTGATGGGCGGTGAGCGAACCCTCTTGGGCGCCAGCATCGTCTTCCCCCTGCTGTCTGCCGCCGCGCTCGTTTTCTCGAGTCGTCTCATTTCACGGCGAGGAGGCACTGCTCTTTTCGACAACGAAAGTACCGAGCCACTGAAGGATGAGGCTCTGTCCGAGGAAACATCCATCCGCAACGTCACCAAGAGCATCCCCGCTCTTAAGATGACGCTGGCGCTCGTCTGCTACTCCCTCGCCTTCTCGCTGCTTGCGGCCATGGCATTTTCCGGCAGCTTCGCACTGCCAGCCAGCTATCTTGCGGAACCTGTCTGCATTGTGGTGCTAGCAGGCGTCTACATCCTGTATGCCCAATTCGCGAAGGACGCCGCTAAGCCCTATGTGCTCTATCGGGCCGTCGCCCCCTCCATGGGCCTGGGCTTCGCGCTTCTGGCCATCTCGGGGGGAGAGTCCATCGCGGGCGAGGGGATGGTGATGATAGGCTATCTTCTGTTCGAGGTACTTGCCCTGAACGACTACTGCAACATTGTCAAGGCAAACGACGCGTCACTCTTCCGAACCATGGCGATAGGAAGGCTCGCCATTTCCGTGGGGATGCTCGCCGGCTGGACCGCAGGCTTTTTCTCTGGGAGCGTCTCCGTTGCTACCTTGGCTGTTTTTGGCATGACTATCGTATTGATCACTGCAACTCTCGTGTTTACTGATCGCGATCGCATGCCCTTGGTTTCCATCGCGGACGACCGCGCCATCAGCGAGGATCGCGACTTGCGGCCCGACAAAAGCACTGCCTTGGCATCCTTCGCAGCTGAGTGCAAGCTGTCGAAGCGAGAGACCGAAGTGTTCGACTACCTCATCGCCGGCAGAACGACCTCCTACGTTGCAGAGAGGCTTTTTGTTGCCGAGTCCACCGTACGGGCACACGTCTACAATATCTATCAGAAGGCGAATGTCCATTCACGGATGGAGCTCATGGACGCCTTCGACGCCTTCTGGGCGAAGCATAGCTAAGACTTTGCCCCCGCACTTAGACAAGCAGCCCCCGCACAGCGCCGATGCGCTGGCGGATGCCCTCGCGCAGGTAGTCGAGGCGCCGGCGACACAGATCCCCTTCGGCCAGAATCTCGCAGGCCTCGTCAGCAAAGCCTTCCAGTTTCCTCGCATCGAACCAGCCCAGTTCCGCCGCGTACATGAGCTGGCGATTCGGCATATCGCTGAACGGGTGTGACGAGAACGCGTAGTCGCCCCGAGCGACAGCACCTTCGTCCTTGTCGTACCACAGGCTGTTTCCCGTGTCGAAGATCGGCGCAAACCGCCAACGAAGATCATCGATGTTCCGCACAAGCCCGAAGTTGCGCAGATGGCGATCGGTGTTGGCCATGACGCTATCGCACACGATCATTTTCGCAAGCTGCGTTTCAGCGGTTTTCAACGGAATGCCCCGGTTTACGCAAGCGCGTACCACGGTGTCATAAGGCGTCTCGCCCTTTCTGCGGCGTTCGGCTTCCAGAACCAAGCTCATGGGCACGTACTCCTCATGCGGCGACAGGAAACAGGGGCACGCACTCACCACGCCCAAGGCCTCCGTACGCTGAACCTCGTAGGGAACGTAATCGCCCGGAGCGAGAAGGCGCCCATGAAGAGCGGTCGCCACGGCCTCGTTGTAAACCTGCTGGTCGGTCCAGGGGATATGGCCCTTCAGCAGAATTCGCTCATTTCCCCGGCAGAGCCACCGTTTCGGAAGAACACCCTCGGACGTATTGTCCGGCGACAAGAGCCCCACCTCGGCCAGCCACTCGTCCCAATCACCCTCAGCGCCTCCGAAATCGTTCTGAAAATAGTTGACGTCCTCCCAACGCAGAGCATGATCGGCGGGGCGAATCCAATATTGGTCAGAAAGCGAAAACCCCAGATTGCGAAAAGGGATCTGGGAGGGCTCTTCTAGGCCGAGACTGCGCAGCTTCTCATCCATTCCCGCACGGGAACCAGGAATGCTGCGATGCTGCCACCACGTCTTGAGGCCGGACGCCTTCCCTCGCCCCTCTCGCGTCACCGTCCCCAACGGGGCGCGTTCAGCATCGACGACCTCACCTGGAGCGAACGAGTCTGTTTCGCGACGATAGGTGAATGTCATCACCTCGTAGGGACCGTTCATCAGGAGATACGTCTCCCCGTGCCAAGGACGACCTTTTCTTGGCGGCGTCTTTTTGGCAGCCTCCACCGAACGTGCGCTTACCCGCCAGCCAGTATTCGTTTTTTCGCCGTCAAGCGCGCCGCTCTTGACGCGATTATGCACCGTCTGCACGGAAACGCCCAGCTCGGAAGCTGCCTCGCGAATGCTGATTCCATCCACCATTCCAACCCACCTTTCAGCTTTACACATTATAAAGGTTGAAAAGCGAAGGTGTAAAGGTTGAATAATGGAAGTGTAATTGTTTAATCAGTTGCGCCGTCGACGAGTTTGAGGCCGATGACGCAGCCGACGAGGCCAGCGATGAGCAGAATGCGGGCGAGGTTTGCGGGCTCCGAACCCGTGACCATACCGTAGATGACCGTGAGCGCGGCACCGATGCCCACCCACACGGCATAGGCAGTGCCCGTCGGCAGCGTCTTCACAGCGAAGGAAAGCCCCAGCATGGAAAGCACCAGGGCCACGACGAACACGATGGTGGAGCCGATGTGGGTGAAGCCCTCCGACTTCCCCAAGGCAACGGCCCACACCGATTCCATGAACCCCGATGCAATGAGCACGAGCCAACTCATCATTCGTCGATCACCATGGTCGGGTTGTCGCGAGCGATGATCTGCTTGGCGAAGATGTCGGCGCCCAGGTACTGCTGCACCATGGCGGCCAGCTGATCGGTGGCGGCGGCGAGGTCGTCGGCGCGGTCCGGATCCACGGACTCGATGATGAGGAAGGCCTTCTTCGAGTCGTCGGTCAGGGCCGTGCGCTCGCCGTCGCGCCAGTTCCAGCAGCGGCAGATGGCGCCGGCGTCGTCGCGGTAGCACAGCTCGCCCTCCAGCGTGGGGGCGTTCTCCTCCTCGCCGAGCGGACGGAACGCATCGCCGCCCTCGGTGATGCCGAGGCGGATATCGCCGTCCATGGCATCGATGTCCTCGCCGCCCACGGGCAGTGCGTGGGTGAGCGACACCGTGTTGTAGATGTCCACCGACGGCGTGATGGACCCCACGGGATTGCCCTTCAGCACGCGCTTGAGCAGGTTCTCGATGGAGCAGCGCGCACCCTTCTTCGTCTTGAATTTCTGATAGGCCTCGCGCCAAACAGCTACGACCTCGTTCTGCGAGATGGTGTTGCTCTCCAGATGCTGATCGGCCTTGCCGTTGGCCTCGGCGAGGGCACGCGCAATGGCGGCGGCATCCGCGGGCGCCACCTCGGCAGTCGGCTTCATGTTGTGGGCCACCACGATGCCGATCTGGGCCTCGGGGAACAGCTCCCAAAACGACTCTTCCGTCACGAACTGCTTCATAGGTCTTCCTTTCTTCTCGCGCCTCCGGACGTGTCATCTTGAGCGAAGGCCGAAGGCCGACCCCCCCCATGTCATCTTGAGCGAAGGCCGAAGGCCGTAGTCGAAAGATCTCCGCACGAACGCCCAAGGCGGCCTAAACAAAAAGCGCCCGCGGGGCGAACATCTTCAAAGGCCTAACGATGTCCGCGCTGCGAGCGCTTCACGCCTACCCGGCGGCAGGCTATGTACTTCAAGCTGGCTCTATGATAGCACGAGCAACGACAGCTTCTTCAGCGAAGTGTCCATATTCATTCCCGTCCTTGCCAATGACGCATCGAGACCTATCATGATTCCCCTCCTTCCAAACTATTGCCCGAAGATAAGAGGAATCCCGCGCTCGCCGCCTTCCAAATCCCATATCTGAGATATTGCCAAGTTATTGCGATTTCTCAATATCTCGTCCCCGCCAGACCTCGCTCGCCTGCGACTCTGCCCCAATTAATTTCATAGCCATCAGTGGATCAATCTGACAGTGGCCGATAGACACCTTTCCATCCAGCAAAAAGCTCTGCAGCTGTTATGTTTCGAGACCGAGCAAAGCCCTTCCCCACAGGTTGCCCTGGAACGGAGCTCTGCAACTCCCCTCTCAATTCTGCAGCCCAAATTCTGCAAGCAGCGCTTCGCGGTAGTCAGCATCCTCGGAGGCGCGCTTTGCGTCGTCGAGGCGGCCCGCGTCAATAAGACGACCGACGAGAGCTCCTAGGCGATCCATGCCCTGCTCGATGCCCTGCTCCAGAGCCTCTTCCCTGTCCCGGCGACAGCGCATCTCGGTCTCCTGCTCATAGGTCAGCACGCGATTCACCCACTCTCTACCCGATGCCGCCGTAGAAGATGCCCAGCACGATGACGAGCGCGGTGATGATGACGAAAACGTAGCGGGTCATGAAATCGAACCAGCGGCCGAGCGGCTTTTTGCGGCCCATCTCGGCCTGCTTCTTCGCGAAGCCGCGAGGGCATACCCAGAAGAACATGACGGCCGCCAGAAACGCGCCGACGGGAATAACGTAGATGGAAATGACATCCATCCAGTCGCTCACCGAGCTGCCGTTTTCCAGGAACAAGCCCACGGCCACGGCGAGCACCGCCACGATGCCCACCGACACCGCGCGCGACAGCCCCAGCTGGGCCTGCAGCGCCTCCACCGGCGCCTCGAACAAGTTCATAAGGCTCGTGATGGCAGCGAACACCACCGCCGCGAACAAGATGACAGCGAAAATGTTACCGAAGGGCATCTCCTGGAAGACCTGGGCCAGCGTGATGAACAGAAGCGGCGGCCCGGAAGACACGTCCAGCCCAAAGGCGAACACCGCCGGCACCACAACGCAGGCGGCCACAAGCCCGGCGATGGTATCGAAAATGGCGACGTTCTTGGCGGCGTCCACCACGTCCACATCTCGCTTGAGGTAACTACCGTAGACGAGCGTGCCGCACCCGGCAAGCGATAGGCTGAAGAATGCCTGGCCCAGAGCGTACACCCAGGTAGTGGGGTTCAGCAACGCCTCCCAGCGGGGCACGAGCAGATACTCGTAGCCAGCTGCCGCACCGGGCAGTGTGGCCACGCGGATGGCGATGATGACGAACAGCACGAAGAACGTGGGCATGAGCACCTTGTTCACCTTCTCGATACCCCGGGAGATGCCCAAAATCATAATGCCGAAGGTGAGCGCCAAGCCCAGCAGGTGGAAGCCCACGTTGCCGAAGTCCGACGCGATGGCCCCGAAAAAGGCGCCCATATCCGTCTGCGCCATAAGCTCGCCGTCAAGCGAAGCCACAAAGTAGTTGCACGCCCAGCCGAGCACCACGGCGTACCCGATGGCAATGGCGAGCGATCCCAAGGTGGGAACGAGGCCGATGATCTTACCGATGCGCTCGCCGTGCCGCACACCGCGCATCTCCATGGCGCGGCCGAATGCGCCCATGGGGCCAGCGCCCATAGCCCGACCGAAGGACATTTCTCCAATCACGCCCGTAAAGCCCAGCAGCGCCACGAAAATGAGGTACGGGATGAGGAAGGCCGCGCCGCCCAACTGAGCCACGCGATAGGGAAACAGCCAAATGTTGGCCATGCCCACGGCGCTGCCAACGCAGGCGAGGATGAAGCCGGTATGCGTGGCCCAGGTATCGCGGCGCCCACGGCCCGAGCCGCCCGATGCGCCCGGCGCTCCCGCACCCGTCTCCTCACCGACCTCGATGGCCCGCGCTTCCTCCGCAACGATGTTGTCGTCTCTTGTCGTCACAGCGTCCTCCTTGAATTTCCGTGCCTTCCATCATAGCGAAAGGCGCGGCACGAACAAGCAGGTTCTGGTCAGAGGGACAAATCTCGCACGCGCTCCTCCTCTTTTCGTGCAGGATTTTGCGATTAAGAGAGTCCCCCGAGCGCCATTTGTGCAGGATTTTGCGATCAGGAGAGCTTTGAATCGCCAGCCAGCCCTCGGCGGCTCTCTCTATCGCAAAATCCTGCACAAATTCAAGGCCTCGCGCATCCAGCAAAAAGAGCAAAAGGAGATTCGTCCAGCAAAAAAGGAAGTTCGAGGCCAGAGCAGCGCATAGTCCTGCACCCGCTCGAGCTCTCACTCACCGCATCACGAAAAGTGCCTGCCGCGTACGGAAGGCAGGCGCACAACCTAGAAAGGCGAAGAGGGAGGGAGGGCAGCCGACTCGTGCAGCGTCGGCTTAGAAAGGAAAATGCTGCTGGTGGAATTTGCTTACCTGGCGTCGCAACTTTCGATGGGCATCCGCATGAGCAGCCCTGCGCTTCCGACGCTTCTTTCCCGCACGGCCGGATACCCTATCGAGAAGAGCCGTGCATTCCGTCACATTCTGAAACTGGGAATTCGTCATCGTAGCTGTCTCGATGCCGTCAACCATAAGTCCATCCCGCTTGCGAGAATCGCGATCCTGCTGATCGGCGCTCGCATGGGCAGTACGCCCATTGTATTCAATGCCGAAATGCGCCTTGGGCCAGTAAAAATCGAGCACAACCCAATCGGTACGAGCAACCCGGCGCGCCTCCTCCGACAAGGCAACGGGGGCGTTGATGAGCGCTTCGGCAATACCGAGACCCCCGTAAACCTCCGCCGTAAACGCAATGGCGGCAAGCTCGGTTTCCATCACGGATCCCGATTTTGCCCGCACCTGCTTTGCAACCGCTCTCGCGAGCTTTGCACCCTTTGCACCATTCAGACGCGCTGCGTAGGCCATCAGGCGGTTCGGCGTGGTAAGAGGACGACGCACCAGCGGAACACTCTTTTGCGTTGATCGCGGATAGCACCCACAGAGCTCATAGCCAAGGGCAAGCAACTCACCGAAAGAAAGGCAGGAGGCCATTTGAACGAACACAAGCTCTGGCGAACAGACGAATAACCCCTCAGCGATGCGCACGAAAGACCCTCTTGGATAATTCAGGAGGCTGCGATGACGCTCAGCAAGCATCGAACTTTTCGTACCCTCTTTACCATCATGCAGGATATGCCATGGTTTCGCGCCAAGTCCGTCAGTGCAGTCTTTGAGGCAAAAGCGCAGTTCGGGCATCTCAGGCAGCTCGTCAAAAAGACCATGGATGTCGCATTCCCTTATAGCGCAATCTCGCAGCACCGCTGAAGTCTGATAGATGTTCGAAGGGAACAGATTGGCGTCCGCCACCTTCCCTGTACTGTGAAACTCCTGCAACGTGAGAGGGCGCAGGATAGACCATGCGCGCCAGAAGCGTAAGGCCGTGATATGGCTGAGGTATACTTTCATTGAGCGAACTTTAGCGTAATGCGGTTAATACTATCATCGCTTTTGAGAAACCTTACGAATCTCCCATTCATGATTGTTGCCCTCATCCTTAAAAAGCGTGGTGCCAAGCAGGGCAAGTCGTCACGGCAGCCCCGACGAGCAAGGCCGCTATGGCAGCCCAGGTAAGCAAATTCGTTTTTGGCTTATTACGGATATCCTTTGTATACCGCGGCCCAATGACTTGCCACGTCAACCGTTGGGGCTCTTTTGTGCAGGATTTTGCGATAGGGAGAGCCTGCAGCGACTGAAAGGGCGTGCATGGCTCTCCTAATCGCAAAATCCTGCATACTTTTGAGCAATGGCCGACATGGGGCAACAATGTCGGTGGCCAACTGCTAGGAATTCAGGAAACCGCTCGCTTCCATTTCGTCGAGCCATGCCGCCACCTCGTCGCGGGACTGGGTGGGAGTCCCGTTAAAATAATGACGCAACGCATCGGCGATGCCCTCAGCGGAAAGGCCCGTGAGGGCCAAAGCGAGAATGGAGCCGCCCATCTTATTCATGGCAAAGCACTTGCCGTCGGCATCGTACAGCGAGACGCCCTGGCCGCTTCTCGCCAGATAGGCCCCAGGAGCAAGGGTTCGCGTTTTCATGTCGCCCGTCCTTTCGGCAGCAGATAAAGCAGGACCGAGGACGGAAAGCTCTTGCGCCGATCACTACCAAGAAATAACGACAGTGTAACGGTGACTCCTTGTAAATAACCCCAGGTTAACAGCGATGCCGCGTTCTGTTGCCAAAGCGAAATCAATGAGCTATTCGCTTATAGAAGAACATAATCGAGCGAGCCTTATGATTCCGACGAGCAAAATCATTTTCGAAATCTCCCAAGTAAATGCCAGTTCGACCCCGCTTTGGCAAGAAGGGGAGACGATTGAGGGGCGAAAATGCCAGTTCGACCTCGCTTTGGTAAGAAACGGGACTGACACTCTTACCATTACGGGGTCGAACTGGCATTTACTGCATTGTTCTCGAAAACAGGGCCTGTCGGTCGCCTTTGCCTTACGCGCAGGCTTCCACCACGGCGGCGATGGCCTCGGCGTGCGCTTGCGCGGCGGCCGGATCAACCGCCTCCACCATCACGCGCACCACCGGCTCGGTGCCACTCGGGCGCAGAAGCACGCGGCCGTCCTCGCCGAGTGCCTCCTCGGCGGAGGCCACGGCAGCGGCCACCTCGGCGCTGTCCTCCACAGCATGCTTGTCGTTCACACGCACGTTAATCAGGGTCTGCGGCATCTTCTCCATGACCTGGATGGCCTCGGCCACGGGCTTGCCGGAACGGATGACCGCCGCCAAGAACTGGCAGGCCGTCATGAGGCCGTCGCCCGTGGAGTTGTGATCGAGCAGAATCATGTGGCCGGACTGCTCGCCGCCGATGGAGTAGCCGTGCTCGCGCATGGCCTCCAGAACGTAGCGGTCGCCTACCTTGGTCTGCACCACGTTGATGCCCATCTCTTTCATGGCGCGCACGAAACCGAAGTTGCACATCACCGTGGACACAACCGTGTCGCCGGCCAGCACGCCGCGTTCGCGCATATCGAGCGCGCAGACCGCTTCCACCATATCGCCGTCGATCTCGGTGCCATCGGGCGCCATGAGCATGACGCGGTCAGCATCGCCATCATGCGCAATACCCACATCGGCACCCGTCTCGGCCATAAGCGCGCGCAGGGGCTCGAGATGAGTGGAGCCGCACCGCACGTTGATGTCCATGCCGTCGAAATCATCGTTGATGACGCTCACCTCGGCGCCCAACCGCCGCAGAGTCTCCGGGGACGTGAGCGAGGAAGCACCGTGACCCGTATCCAAAGCGATGCGCAGGCCCTTGAAGGAAATGCCCTGCTCCTCGATGGAACGGGCTGCATGATCGATGTAAATGTCGCAAGCGTTTTCCAGCGGAATGACCACGCCCACCTCGGCACCAGCAGGCATCTTGATTTCGGAAGCCAGATAGCTCGTCGCATCGGCGGGAGCATCGGGCGCAGCGGCTTGAGCGGCGCTCCAGGCAGCCTCCTCGGCGGCAGCGACCTCGCCTTCCAATCCACCGTTGACGATGAAGGCCTCGATCTCGTCTTCCACGGCGTCGGGCAGCTTGAAACCCTGGGCGTCGAAGAACTTGATGCCGTTGTACTCCGGCGGATTGTGAGAGGCGGAGATGACCGCGCCGCCCGCCGCGCGCATCTCGCGCACGAGCAGGGCCACGCCCGGCGTGGGGATGATGCCTGCCTCGAGCACGGTACCACCGGCACTCATGATGCCCGCGGAAAGGGCGGCGCCCAGCATGTCGCCGGAGCGGCGCGTGTCGCGACCCACAACGATAGTCTTGCCGAGATAGATGGCGGCGGCCTGGCCGAGACGATAGGCCATCTCGCAAGTCAGCTCCACATTTGCGATACCGCGCACGCCATCAGTTCCAAACAGTCGGGCCATGAAATCCTTCTTTCCTTCAACTCGGGGGCTCCCCCGAAGTTCTTCATATCGTTTCGCTCGCTCAGGCTGCCGCGAGATTCCCGTCTCTTCCCCGCACAAGACCTGCAACTGAACGCTACTTTCCGCGTCGTACGAACTCGTCGTGCAAGCGAACGGCGCCGTGCGGCCGCTCTCCTTCGGTCATGCGATTGTTCAGCTCGGCAGCAAACTCGTCGAGCGTGATGCCGTAGCGCTCCAGCACGACGAGAAGATGATACACCACATCGGCGGCCTCGTAGCGCAGATGATCGACCGCCTCGCCGTACTCCGGGGGCAGCTGGACGGAAAGGGGGAAGTCGGCGCCGCCGTCAGCCGTCTCCGCACCGGTAGTCGTCCCGCCAGCCTCAGTCGCCTCCAACGCCACAGCCGCCGCGAGCGAGGACGTCGCCCAGCCCTCTACGTCCTTGGCGGCCAGAGCCACCTCCCCGGACTCTTCCATGACCTTCTTCAGCACGCCGTCGACGTTGCCAGTCAGAAGCCGGTAGGTGTAGCTCGCCTCATCGGCGTCGCGACGCGCGGCGATAGTGGCAGCGAGCGCCTCCAACGTCGCGCCAATCTGCGAGGCCGGGGCCGCCTCGCCTTCGGGGATGAACGTCTTGTTGACCATTGAATGCAGCACTTTCTCTCGACCAGCCACCATGATGTTTCGTTCTATGATACCCGCCTGCAAAAGCAAGGGCGGCCCGAAAGCCGCCCCTGATAAAAATCACAGGTTTTGAAAATACCCTATGCGCGCTCCTCGCAGGGGGCGAACTTGGTCGCCCCTAGGTCTCGGGCATGATGCCGTCTTTGGAGGGCAGACCAAGGTCTGCCCCTACGGGATCGACCGGTACGATCGCTCGGAGAAGATGCCCGCAGGCGAAAGCGCCCTTACGCTTCTTCGGGTTCCAAATCGTCCAAAGCCGGTGCGGCAGACGTTTTCGCCTTGCCACCGGAGCGCACCGTGGAGAGGGCATCGGCGAAGGGAACGGGCTTGCCGCTGACGACGCGGAAGGAGATGGCACTCGTGGGGCAGGCGTCGATGCAGTCGCCGCAGCGGGCGCAGTCGTGCAGGGGCAGCTCGCCCAAGTCGGGGTGACGCAGGTTCACGTCGAAGGTGCAGGCCGTGGCGCAGCGGCTGCAGGCCGTACCCTTGGCCGTCTCCAGGCAGCGCTCGTTGTCGATGACCGGCATGCCCGTGCGGCTGAAGCGGGAGATGAGGCTCATGAACGCCGAGATGGGGCAGAACCGGCCGCACCATTTGCGCAAGAATACCAGCTCAATGACAAGCATGGCCGGCACGAACAGAAGCGACCAATTCAAGTCGCCCGCGCCGAACAGGCTCACCAGCAAGGCCACCGCTGCGAAAGTGAGGCCCACGGGGCACACGAGGCAGAACACGGGGAACCCGAACACAGCCGTCGTCAGCAGCGCACCGCCGAGCACCGCATGGCGCGAGTCGAAAGGCGCGTTGCGCTTGGCGTGGCAGGCTCCGCAGGCGGCGCAGTCGTGAGTCGCCGACGCCTCTTTCAGCGCTGCGATCTCCTCGGCGGCGAGGGCCTGGTTCGCTTGAGAGAGGGCCTCCGCCTCCTGCTCGCGCGTTTTCACGGGCTTGAAGAACTCCTTCACTCGGCGCCACAGGGTCACGGGGCAGATCCAGCCGCAGAACAGGCGGCCCAAAAGCAGCACGAGGGCGATGGCCACCACGATGCTCAGCACCGCACGCGGGATGAGGGTCTTGGCCGCCACCATGGATAGCAGCGCGCCCACCGGGCACAGAACCGCGATGTCGTTCGCCCCGAATCCGCACCAGGTTCCCGTGGCCACGCCGGCAATAAGGCAGACGGCCAGCGCCGCAAAAGCCACAGCGGCCACCGCAGTGCGCGCATTCTTGAACTTCATGACGACCCCCTACCCTTCCAGCGGCTTCACGACAATGGCACGCTCCGAGGCGTTCATGGTGGAGCCGGCCTGGGCCGACACGCACACGGCCTCGCAGGCGCCGCAACCGTTGCACTTCTCGGCATCCACCACGGGCAGCCGCGTGTCCAGGGCATCCGCCGCATCGGCGTTCTGGTAGTAGATGGCCGCATTCTCCTCGCCACGCACCTGGATGCACACGTCGTGGCAGAAAGCGCAGAAGCTGCTGCGGTAGGCGATGCACGTTTCGGTATTCAGCACCGCCACGCCAATGACCTCGGTTTCGGGTGCGTAATCGACCGGCAGCTGCAAAGCCCCGGAAGGGCACACAGCCGCGCAGAGGGGCACGCCTCCGTTGCGCTCGGCGCAGAAATCACAGTAGCGGAAATCGTCCAGCTGACCAGGGTAGCAGTCGGAGAACTCCATGCGCGGCGTGCGCATATTCAGCACGCCCGCATCAAGAGAGGCAGCCACGATCACCTTCTCGGGGCACGCCTCGATGCAGCGGTAGCAGTGCACGCAGCGGGACACCAGGTTCTCCTCGTCCTGTCCTCCCGGCGGTCGCACGAGCGGCTCGCTGCCCACATAGCGCAGCGCCCCCAGCCCGGCCATGGCCACGGTAGCGCCCACGCCAATACACAACGTCCGCCGCGTCAACGGATTTCCACCAGCCATGCTCATCCTCCTCTCTCGGACTTATCAACAGGAATGGGAGCGACCGATCAACCAGCCGCCCCCATTCCCGGCGCTTCTAGGAAAGCGCGCTCGTCTCCACCCAGATGGCGGGACGCACGCCAATGTTGCCGCCGAGCGTGCTCTTAAGCTCGCTTCCGTGGTCGTCGAAGCCGTCGTGCAGCTCGCCGGCCATGCGGTAGCCGTCGCCGTGCACGTAGCCGTCGTCGGTCACCACCGAGGCGTAGCCGGCGTAGTAGCCGTTGGAGCGCAGCCACCAGGCCGCCGCGCCGTCGGGCTGCTCGTCGTTGCTCGCCACGCCCACGTAGACGCCCTGCTTCACGGCATAGTCGGTGGGATGGGCCACGCGAGCCGCGTTGTTGGCGAAGTACTGCTTCGCCTCGGCCAGGCTCAGCAGGAAGACCTGGTCAGTCGTCTCTTCGGCCGCATGCACCGAAGGGTCCGCCGCCGTGGCCGCCGTATGGGACACGTTGTTCTTCGTATCGGCGAGCGTCGTGGCAGCGATGGCGCCCTTCTCATCGGCGCTGAAGGCCGCATTCAAAAACTCGCCGTTCAGCCACGTGCGAATCGAGCTCGTCGCCCATTCCACGTCCTTCTGGGGGCGCGGCGACTGCACCGACCACTGGTACGGCTCGGCCGTGTTGTCGTAGGGCACGGCATCCAGCACCGACTCGCTGATGAGCAGCGTCTTGCCGTTCTCCTCGGCAAGCGCAAGCCACGTGATGTCCTGACCCTGGTAGCTGCCGAAAGTGACCGTATCGAAGCTCTGCTCGTCGGCGGACTCGGCACCGGTATAGGCCAGTTGGGTGTTGTCGCCCTTGGAAGGGTCGCTCACCGGCGCGCTTTCCGTAGCGCATCCGGCGAGGCCAAGTGCGAGCGCTCCGGCGGCAAGCGCCAGGCCAGCCCGCTTGTATATTCCTCGCATGAGAACCTCCTTGTCTCATTTCTCGAAGGGCGGGGAGGCGCACGCGCACGCGGCCTCCCCGAAGCCCGCTAGTACAGCATGAACAGGGTCTCGCCCATGGTGTACATCATGATGCGCAAAGCCACGGCACACACCAAACCGGCGATGGCGACCACCGCGCCCCACACCTTCCACGCTCCCTGCTTCTTGCCCAAAAGCGCGCCGACGAGGGCGACCACCAGGGCGATGACCGCCACCACAAGGGCCGCCAGCGAGTCGCCCGTGAACAGCGACACATTGGCCGGGTTGGCCATAGCCACGTTCGGGTGCGTCGGATCGAAGTAGTACTGGAAGGACTGGAAGGTGGCGCTCGAGGCCTCCATGGCGAACATGTAGGCCGCCGAGAGCACGGCGTTTACCGCTGCGCCGATGACCGCGAGAAGCCCGATACCCTCGATTTCAATGCCACGCGCGGCGCCGATGAAGGCCACGGTGGCCGGGCCCATGACGCAGGCAGCGCCCAGAAGCGATAGCAGCTGCAGCACTGTGTCCCAAGCGGGCAGCGACGGCATCATGTAGCTGTGGCCCATGGCCACGATGAGCACGAGCACGAGCACGATACCCACCACGGCGAGCCACTGCGGCACCGTGTTGTCCTCGGAGCGGCGCAGCATCAGGAAGAACAGCACCATAGCCACCGCCAGAAGCACAATGGCGATGAGCTCCTGGGTGATACCCGAAGTGATATGCCCGAACCCATTGAACAGGTTGAACGGATGGGTCAGATGGAACACGACGGCGATGCCGCCCACCACGAGCACCGCGGCCGAGCAAATGAGCGCCGGCAGCTGCGCCGCACCACCGCGCTTCTGCAGCGCGAGAATGCACTGGGTGCCGAAGATACCTGCGGCCCAGGCCAGAAAGCTCGTGAAGATAACGAGCGGGATTTGAATCTCCATGGGCTACTCGACCCCCTGCCACTTGATATTGCGCATGATGTAGAACATGCTCGGTCCGTTGCCCACATCGGTGAGCTGATACACCTGGTCCTCGGTAAAATCGTTCACGAAGTCGCCCAGCTTCTCGCCGCGCGGGCCCTCGAAGGACTCGATGCCGGCTTCGGCATCGCCGTACCAGCGGGCCATGCCGCAGCACTGGCTCACGCACTGGGGCAGCTCGCCCTGGGCCGTGCGCTGCTGGCACAGCGTGCACTTCTCCACGACGCCCTCTTCCTCGTTGAGGTAGCGCACGCCGTAGGGGCAGCTCATGACGCAGAACTGGCAGCCGATGCACTTCGACTTGTCAATCTGAATGGTGCCGTCGGGCAACTTGTGCGACGCCTCGGTGGGACACACCGACACGCACTGGGGGTTCTCGCAGTGCTGGCACTGCACGTTCAAAAAGTAGGTTTCGACATCCGGAAACTGGCCGGAACCGCCCTCTTTGGGGGTGGGGCCCACGCGCAGGGTCTTGTTCCAGAAATTGCCGATGGGCACGCCGTTGACCACTTTGCAGGACACGCTGCAAGCGAGGCATCCCACACACCGGTCGAGGTCGGTGCAAATAGCAAGCTGTGTCATTTCTCCCACTCCTTTCTCTTACGCGTCGAACTTATCGGGGTGAATGCCCTCGGCGCCAATGGCCCACAGCTTCAGGCGCGGATCGGACGAGTCGTGGATGATCTCGGTGCCGTCGTTGCCGCAGGGCACGGGGTTGCCGAAGGGGCTGTTCTCGGGCGTGGCCTTGTACACCTTCACCGGATAGCCGCGCACCGTGGACGAGCCGTTGTACTTGTCCTGGGCCGTGCGGTCGACGATGCAGTTGATGCAGGACAGTTTGAAGCCCTTGTCGGCCTGGGCCAGCTCCGGATACCACCACTGATGCTCGCAGTTGATGGTGCCGGGCGCGATGCCGTAGTAGAGGTCCACGGTCTGGCGCACCTTGCCCCAGGGGCTCTCGATCCAGGCCCAGTCGCCCTGCTCCAGACCGAGTTCGGCGGCTGTCTCCGGGTTGATCTCCATGCGGGGCACCGGCCACAGCTCGCGGCACCAGGGCAGCTGGCGATGCTCGCTGTGGAAGTACACGGGGATGCGACGGCCGGTGATGCAGAGGATCGGGTACTCCTCGTAGGTTTCCGCGTCGCGCACCCGGGAGTGGATGCCCTCCACGTAGTAGGGCAGAGCCTCGGTGTGGAAGCCCGGCGTCACCTCGGGGCCGTCGGAGCCCTCAGGGAAGTGGGACTCGATGGTGGTGGCCCACAGCTCGTGCTTCATGGTCGGCGTGGGGAAGCCGGGAATGTTGATGTCCAGCTTCGTCGGCTGCTGATACGGCGCCTTGCGGTAGGCCTGGCCGATCTCGTAGCGGCGGTAGGAGCCCCAGTCGTCCGGGAACACTTCCTTCATGTTCCAGGTGCCGTGCTCCTGGTAGGCGGCCACGAAGTCGTCCCAGGAGTCATAGGGAGCGCAGCCGCCGCCGTGCTCGGCATCGAGGGCGAGGCTCCTGCCAGCTACAACAGCCTGAACGATACGAACTACCTGGAGCAATTGGTGGAAGGCGATGCCGACATCTTGCTGGCCTATGCCGAACTGGACAAGCTCGATAATTTGGGACTTGCCTACATTCCGCTCATTCGTTCGCCCTTCGTTGCCATGGTCTCTATGGACAGCCCCCTGGCCTCTATGAAGTCGGTGACCATGGACGATCTGCGCAGCTACCGCTTCGTGAAATTCGCCGACGGCTATTCCTTGTCGGGCTGGACCAACATCGAACGCGTCTGCCAAGAGCACGGCTACACGCCCCGCACCCGGGCGGTACTCGGGCGCACCTACATGAACTACTGCGCTATTCCGCTGGGCGTGGAAGACGTCATGATCCTGCAGGCATCCATGCCCCAGCTGCGCTACCTGTCGGATTTCTCCCGCATGACGGTGCTCCCCGTAACCGACGACGATGCGGCCTTCCGGCTGTACGCCATCTACAAGAAGGACAACTACGAACGCGTGCGGCCGGCCCTGGACGCTTACACCCGCGCCCGCAAGATCATCCTCAACCATGGCAAAGGCGGCACCCTGGTCGACAGCGAGTAGCCGCGCGCAAGGGAAAGCTGCGCTCAATGGCCAAATTCCGAATGCCAGCTGCAAGTTCGAAGAGCTTGAAGCGACGTTTTGGTCAATTATCGGTCGTTAGCTGCAAACCGAAAAGGCGGCTTGCTTTGTACCAATATTCGTCGACGCACTGACCTGGGAATATTTTCCGAGCAGCCAGCCTGATTTCGTCGCTATAGCCTCCATGGTCAAAAACAGGTACCTAGCTGCCAGCTGGCAGCTACTTTTTGGCCATTTGGCGCCCCACGGGAACAGCAAACACAAAAAAGGGGCGGCCCGAAGGTCGCCCCAATAGAAAACTCCCGAGTTCGTCCAAGGAAGTCAGTGATGCTTCGCAAGGACAGGCGAAACCAATTTACTCCTCGCCGTCTTCCATGGCCTGGTTGGAAGCCGCCTCGTCCTCGGCGCTGGTGAAGCCGAAGCCGAGGGAGCCCAAGCCGCCCATGTTGCCGAGCAGCGCGTCAAGCTCCTCCAGGTTGCGCTGGTAGGAGCGCGGAGGCAGGGCCTCGCCGAGCATCTCCTCGCCGTCAGTGTTGAACGTCGGGGGCTCGTCGCCGCCGATGAGGATGGTGTCATCGGGCGAGAACACCATGTCCAAGAGCTGGCTCATGTCGTCGGAAGAAGCCGCCAGATCGTCCTCGATGACGTGCATGAGGTCGCGGGCCGCCAAGCCCTCCTTCAGCTCCTCGATGGCCTTCACGCCGATGCCCTCGATGCGCAGCAGATCCTCCTCGGTATGACCCAGAAGGTCGGCCACGGTCTCGATGCCCGCCTCGGAGAACTTGTTCGCCCAGCGCTGGGACACGCCCAGATCGTCGTAGATGTACAGGCGCGCGTCCTCGTCGGACAGGTTGTGGCCGCGGTGCCCCGAAAGAGCGCTGTAGTAGCCACCGAACGAGCCCGAGGAGTTGAAGTAGCCGTCGCTGTCGAGCGACCAATCCTGAGGCTGGGGCAGCAGATCCTCGATCTCGCGCAGCGCATCCGGCGCGAAGTCGGGCAGCGCATCGCCGGTGACCTTCTCCACCGGACGGCCCTTGTAGGTGAGACCCACATCGCGGTAGCGACGCAGACCCGTGCCGGCGGGAATGGGCTTGCCGATGATGACGTTCTCCTTCAGGCTGGCCAAGTGATCGGTCTTGCCCTCGATGGCGGCGTCGGTGAGCACCTTGGTGGTCTCCTGGAACGACGCGGCGGACAGCCACGAATCCGTTGCCAGCGACGCCTTGGTGATGCCGAGCAGCAGCGGCTGGCCCACCGGCGGCTCCTTGCCCTCGGCGATCAGCTCGTTGGCCACCTTCTCGAACTCGAAGCGGTTCACCTGACGGCCCGGCAGGAAGTCGGAGTCGCCGGCATCGAGCACGGCCACCTTGCGCAGCATCTGGCGCGCGATGACCTCGATGTGCTTGTCGTTGATATCCACGCCCTGGGACACGTACACGTCCTGAACCTGGCCCACGATGTAGCGCAGCGTCGTGTTCGGATCAGTGAGGCGCAAAAGGTCGTGGGGGTTCACGGAACCCTTGGTCAGCTGCTGGCCCACGCGCACCTCGCACCCGTCGAACACGCCCGGCAGAAGCTGGGCACGGGCGCTCACCACGTACTCGCGGTAGTTGCCCTCCTGGTCGTGGATGGTGATGGTCTTCGACATCTTGTCGCCGGTGACCTGCATGGTGCCGGAGATTTCCGCGAGCACTGCCTGGCCCTTGGGCTTGCGGGCCTCGAACAGCTCCTGAACACGAGGCAGACCGTGGGTGATGTCCTCGCCGGCAACGCCGCCGGTGTGGAACGTACGCATCGTCAGCTGGGTGCCGGGCTCGCCGATGGACTGGGCGGCGATGATGCCCACCGCCGTGCCGATGTTCACCGGACGGGCCGTGGCCAGATCCCACCCGTAGCACTTCTGGCAGACGCCGTGCTCGGCATGGCAGGTCATGATCGTACGGATCGTGACCTCCTCGATGCCGGCGGCATCAATCTCGCGCAGCTGGGCCATGGAGTGCAAGTAGGTACCGGCCTCGGCGAGGATCTCGCCGGTCTCGGGCGCCACCACATCTTCCAGAAGGCAGCGGCCGATGAGGTTCTCGTCCACCTCGTTCTTTTCGTTGCGCACGCGGTAGGGCACGCCCTCGGTGGTACCGCAGTCGATCTCGCGGATGATGACGTCCTGGGCCACGTCCACCAGACGACGGGTCAGGTAACCCGAGTCGGCGGTACGAAGCGCCGTGTCGGCCAGGCCCTTGCGGGCGCCGTGGGTGGAAATGAAGTATTCCAGAACGGACAGACCCTCGCGGAAGTTCGCCTTAATCGGACGGTCGATGATCTCGCCCTTCGGGTCGGACATCAGACCGCGCATACCGGCGAGCTGACGAATCTGCTTGATGTTGCCTCGAGCGCCGGAGAAGGCCATCATGTAGATGGGGTTGAACTTGTCGAAGTTCTCCGCCATGGCCTCGCCGACTTCCTCGTTGGCATCGTTCCAGATGTCGACGACCTGCTTGTGGCGCTCCTCGTTGGACATGAGGCCCATCTCGTAGTCCTCGTCGATGGCGGCGACGCGCTCATCGGCCTGGGCGAGAATCGCCGGCTTGGACGGCGGGATGGTGGCGTCGTACACCGACACGGTAACACCGGCGCGGGTGGCGTAGTGGAAACCGGCGTCCTTCAGACCGTCGAGAATCGGCGGCACCTCGGACAGGTCGTAGGTGTTGGTGACGTCCTCGACCAGGCGGCTGATCTCCTTCTTGTTCATCTCATAGTTCAAGAAGGGATAGTCCGGCGGCAGCACATCGTTGAAGATGATGCGGCCGACCGAGGTCTCGATGCGCTCGCCCTCCTTGTGGTCCTCGAACACGCCGAAGGCGGTGGCCACCTTCGTGTTGTAGGGCAGACGCACCTGGATCTTGGCCTGCAGGTCCAGATCGGCGCGGGCGTCGTAGGCGTTCAGGGCGTCATCGAAATCGATGAACATGCGGCCCTCGCCGGGGAAGCCGTCGCGCATGGCCGTCAGGTAGTACAGGCCGATGATCATGTCCTGGGTCGGCACGGTCAGCGGATGGCCGTGGGCCGGGGACTTGATGTTGTTGGAGGACAGCATCAGCACGCGGGCCTCGGCCTGAGCCTCGGCGCCCAGCGGCACGTGCACAGCCATCTGGTCGCCGTCGAAGTCGGCGTTGAAGGCGGTGCAGACGAGCGGATGCAGCTTGATGGCCTTGCCCTCGACGAGCACCGGCTCGAAGGCCTGGATGCCCAGACGGTGCAGGGTTGGTGCGCGGTTCAGCAGCACCGGATGGTCGACGATGACCTCTTCCAGCACGTCCCACACGTAGCTGGCACCGCGATCGACGGCACGCTTGGCGGCCTTGATGTTGGCGGCGTACTCAAGCTCGACCAAACGCTTCATGACGAAGGGCTTGAACAGCTCCAGCGCCATCTGCTGGGGCAGGCCGCACTGGTGCAGCTTCAGCGACGGGCCGACGACGATAACGGAACGGCCGGAGTAGTCGACGCGCTTGCCGAGCAGGTTCTGGCGGAAGCGGCCCTGCTTGCCCTTCAGCATATCGGAGATGGACTTCAGCGGACGGTTGCCGGGGCCGGTCACGGGGCGACCGCGACGGCCGTTGTCGAACAGCGAGTCCACGGCCTCCTGCAGCATGCGCTTCTCGTTGTTGATGATGATCTCGGGGGCACCGAGGTCGAGCAGGCGCTTCAGGCGGTTGTTGCGGTTGATGACGCGGCGGTACAGATCGTTCAGATCCGACGTGGCGAAGCGGCCGCCGTCGAGCTGCACCATGGGGCGCAGATCGGGCGGAATGACCGGGATGACGTCCAGGATCATGTC
>OLNR01000550.1_pt1 | contig 30494 bp, 29 predicted proteins | sample 1672231 | NCBI WGS metagenome assembly OLNR01 (sample SAMEA3136662, study PRJEB25190) | human gut metagenome
TTATGTAGATATAACTTTCATGCTTTATCCGATGATGTGACACATATTGATCCCATTGTTCGAACCATAAAGAACCTGAGCAGCTTGCAATTGCTGAGAAGATATCTGTTTCATATGCTGTCCATAAAGCAAACAATCCTGCAAGGGAATATCCGATCAGATAAATTTCTCTGTCTGCTCCATAAGCTGTTTTTAATTCTGGAATCAGGTCGTTCGTCAACCACTGTAAAGTTTTTAGACCATTTCCCTTAAAATCTTCATTCCCAAAGGCAGCAGGTGCTTTCCATGGGGAAAAATCCCCATTCCAGTCTTCTACCTGAATACTGCAAACAACGTATTTATGCGGGTTTGAGAGTGTTAGTGTATGAGTAAGATATAAACCTACCGCTTTTTAGCACGGCTAATTACATCTAACAAAGCTTCAAATATTTTGTTGGTACCCAGCTATTTAACTGCTTAATAAGAGCTTCCTTCTGACCATTATTCGTCTGAACTTTGGTAACTGTGTACTTCTTATTCAGATAAGCACTGGAAATAAGTTTGCCTTTGGATGATCCTCCATACGTAGCATTACCAACGATCTTAACTGATACACCTGATTTAAATACAGATGCAATTTTAGCAGTCTTACTGGTTTTGATACTATGACCAACGATTGCTTCAGCTAAAGCTTTACCGATTTTATCAGCACCTACAGTCTTATATAATAAGTAGTCATCCTTATCATCTACGAAGCAGATTTCAAATAGCACTGCTTTCGCTTTCGTATGGTTCAGATAATATAATTCCATAGTTCTTTTATACGGATCGCCATGTGAAGAGAAACCAAGCTTCTTCATATTAACCACAGCTCTCTTAGCCACTTCTTTTTTTATGCCCGAAAATGCTGTAGCCCATACTTCAAAACCGCCTAATTTCTTATCACCTTTGTGGTCGTTGCGGCCGCTATTCAAATGAATGGATACATCGAAGTCAACTCCATTTTGATTGCATTTAGCACAGATTTTTTTTAATACATCTTTCTTGCTAGTTCCGTTGCTAACAGTACAATTATATACTGTAGCACCTGCTTTACGCAAATATTTAATAACAGCTTTCGCAATCTTACGATCTTCTTTAGATTCATCTAGTAAATCTTTAGCTCCACAAGCAATTTTACCTGCTGGATTATGTCCACCATGAACGTTTACTTTTTTAATTGCCATTACAAATCACCTTCTTTTAAATCCTCTACTTCTTTATATGTAGTGTCTTCCAAATCTTTTGAATCAGTATTAACGGCTGGTACTTCTGGTAATCCACCAATACTTGTAAGAATTGAATAGATTGCAGCTACAAAAGCTACACTAAATACAATTTTCCAATTGATATCAGTAATCGCAACACCCACTGTAATCATGGATGCTGCTACCTGAGCAAAAGTTTTTATTGCTCGAATGATAGTAGATTTGAACCACTGTTTTGTATCTACATCAACTTTAAAAACGCAATTCTTTAACATATAATTTCTCCTTTCACATACCCATTTGCTTAAAAATATAGCCGATGATGATACCGGCTACAGTCGTTAATATATATGCGACGATTTTTCGCCACATTTCTCCGTCTCTAGCTTTTAATGTATCAACATCGGCATTTAATGCGTCTATACTATTATTCATAGAAGACATTTTTTCACATAAGCGTATTAAGGTATTCGACATTGTGTGTATTTCTTTGACTACTTCTTCAACTTCGCGAAGTCTAGCGTTCGTACGAGAGTGTTCAGCTTTAAGTCCGTCTTTAAATTCATCATGCTCTTCTCTAGTAATATAGTCACTCAATGTTTGCTCCTTTTTTATTATTCAGTTACAAGTTCTTCGCACCCACTGTCAACTAAGATTTCTTTTACTTTCTCTTTTAACAGTTTTGGTACCTGTGCATATGTCTTTTTGCCAATCATAATCTGCTGTGCCCATAACATAGCCATCATTGTTTCGCCCTCCTTTCCGTATAATAATTTAAATATCAATCTATGCATCATACACCACTTCCGACATTTCTAACACGCATTCTGTCAGCATGGTATTTGATTCCTGCATGTCCACCATTCGTGACTGCATTTCTTTTATTGTATCTACCAGTTTTTGTGCATCTTCATAGGTTATCTTACCATTTTCATCGGGTGTTATTTCTGGCACTTCTGGTACTTCTGGTGCTGTTTCTGGCAAATCCGGTTCCCACAAAGAATCCACTTCTTCGTAATTGTCTTGCGTGTCGTCTTTCGCAAGGATCAAAACACTGTAAGTATCTGTGCCATCCAGAAGTTTCAACCTTTTTCCACTGTCTGGATAAAGATATGTGATATTGTTTTTTACTTCGGTTCTCACTTCTACCACCTCCTACATTGATGCAATCGTCCAGTTTTTAGCTGATAACTTAGCTAATATTTCCGATGTAAATAAGCTATAGATTTTTTTAGAAACCTTTAACGTATAAGCACTATCTAATGTAAGTGCGTGGTCTGCAAAGCTGTTTAGTGTTTCTACGTCTGGTAGACCATTTAAGTTGTCTAACCAAGCTGTTTTTTCAATAATCGTTCCGATATCGCATTGGAAATTGATTTTAACAGGTGTTGGACATTGGTAGAAATTGAACATACTACCGTATGCATTATTAGCAATTTCGTTTTTACTGATAGCTAATGCTTTCCCCAAATTCAAATAATCAATGATAATCTGACCAGTTGAATTTAATTTTCCAGACATATAAAGCATGTGTGCATGAGCATTTATGTTAGTTACTTTTTGCATATTTGGAAACGATATTTTTGATATATGTTCTAATTTATCACATTCTCTAAGTAGAGCTGTTAGTTGTGTTATATTAGCATCTCCTGTAATACTGCCAACTTCTCTTAATTTTTTGCAGTTACTGAACATACCGTCTATTCGTGTAGCGTTGTCTATCACAATGTCTGGTACATTTTCTATTTGTGAGCTTTTAAATGTGAACCTTAACAATGTTGCAGTTCTTATTACTTCTTTATAATCTGGAATAGATTCTATAGATGCTAATGAACTGCCTTCAAAAGTACTATCCATATCGACATTCAATGGTAAATGAACATTTGAATAATCTGCTAACCCACAATTCTGGAACATACAACCAACGCTTGCTCTGGCGTTATCACTTGTATCAATTTTCAAGTTACCTATATGTTGCAATTTTGTCGCTCCACTAAATACATATGTGTAACCTGCATAATCTTTCGCTTTCGACTTAACAACCATGTTTCCAATGCTTGTCACACCACTATTTTGAAACATACTTTCTACATCGTTTTTCACATTACCAGTAATGGAAATATTTCCAAGAGTGAAAGGTCCTTTAACATCACAAAACGCACGTATTGCGATTGACTTACTTACATTCGAGGTAATTTCGATATTAGCACCTTCTAAACGATTGATATTAGACAAACATACACATCCGTCAAATGCGTTATTTATTTGAGTACATTTACCAATCACCTCTGGCGTGATACAATCTGGTAATTTTTCTAAGGCTTTGAACTTGTAGAAAAACTTTTCTAAACTGTTAAAATCCTCATCCAACTCTAACGTCAATCTATCAAAATTACGGAGAGGTGGATATGCTGTATCTGAAGCTGTTTTTGCCCATAATCTATCAGCACTCGTGGTCTTGATATACCCTTCAACCTCAAATGTTGGTGGTAGGTAGAAACGTGCGTTAAATCCGTTATACATCCATTCTGGGGTTTTATATGCTGTAAAATCACAGTTTGCAATTACTTTTCCGATTGACTCTGGTATTACAGTTTCGTCCAATGCTAATATACCCATTTTGGGATTACTTGAAAAATCTATAGTATCAGTCACTTCTACGTTATCCATATAAATAGACTCAAGTTTCGTCATATTAGTATAATTTCCATTATTACTAGATCCTGCAAAGCCAAATGAGTTGTTATAAAAATATCCATTATAAAAAGTTTCGCCACAAATAGCTTCATTACTAATATAAACACCATTCATTTTTGATGTTAAATGAACACTTCTGATATTTGTAAATCGTTTTAGCATGAGACATCTAACTCGTTCCATGTTAATATCTATCTGCTCTTGCATTGTTTTAAATCCTATACCATACAATCTCAAGAGCCCAATACCACAATCTATTTTGAAAGTTTCAATGTGCGTTTCTTTATAACTACTTTGTGCTCCTGTACCATTTATTAACAATATAGGAATATTATCAATATCACATAACTTAAGATTTCTTAACAATGGTGTGTTATTATTATTACTGTTAACAGAAGCAGCAACATTTATTGATACAACATCATCGTCTGTAAATAATTTAGGAGAACCACTGATTGATATCGTTTCTGACCGGATAAGAACCATTTTTCTCCCGTTTTTCACATCGTACTGCATATATGCTTCTGGACAGTTCTCAACTGTAAACTCCGACAATATCGCATCTTTATTAACTGATAACAACCCTAACAATGGCATATTTTTCAAAGACAATGATTGTAATTTACTTGATGTTATCTGTAATGTTTTTAAGTTGCACCCAGTTGTAGGAAACAAGACATTCGTAAGTAACGTATCGTTTAGATTAACCTCACTCAACATCACGAACATAGATAAGTCCAATACAGACGATTTTCCTGTGGATGTATCTCCTAATTTTGTACAGCCATTCAGTTTTATCTTTGAAATAAACTTATTATTTTCATTCAAACGAATATCATTCAGTGCTCTTGCGTTCTGACAATCGACCTCAACCAATCGGCTTGCTTCTACAAGGTTTAATGTTGATGGATTTGCGTTTGTTAGTCCATCAATCTTTTTAATCTGCTTTGCGTTGTAAACGATGATTTCTTGGTCCGTTGCTGTCGCAAGAGTTCCGTTAAATCGTGTGGATTTCATCATGCCGTTAGCATCACGACCAACTTTTAATCTCTGTTCTACCCCATTTCTCCAACGTACTGTCAGATACTGTGGAGAATATGTAAGAATATCAAGATTGATGTTTGCGGTAGTGTTCGCACGAATCGTGATAGATTCTTTCGTATCTTCTTCATAACCGTATATGGTGTCAAGATATAACAGTCTTTCTTTTACCCATTTTTTCATATGCTCGCTTCGTCTACCATGCAGCATGAACAGGTAATCGTTTTTGAACTTGATATATTTTGCTTCCATATCCTTGTTATATTGCAGTTCTCCGATTTGTGCTACCTGTCCGTCATACCAGTATTTCAAGATATTGTCTAATCTATATTTAGAAGTTCTAAGCTTCTTATACATTGCAGATAATTCGTCTGCAAACACATTTTCAACCATCGTCCATAATTTAGAACCAGACGTATTATAAACACCCTCTGTAATGTCAATATCACTGTAAAATTTCAAATATCCTGTATTATCCAGACCTAGCTGTGTATCGAGGTCATAGAACTGCGGATACCAGATGTTTCCGTCCCATGTGGTTAACATCATGTTCTTACCTAAGTTGTCAACCATTCCGAATAGATGTACCTGCAAGAAATATTTGAGTAGATATTCTTTGTTGAAATACTGTTCTAACTCGTTTTTGAATGTTGTTTCATCTGCATTTTTTACCCAAGTAACAAGTCTTTTCAATACGTTGTACTTCTCAGTAATCTGTTCGTATGTGCAATCATCTTCGTCTGGATATCTCAATTCAAAGTCTGTACGTAAAGATTCATCTGTATCATTTTTAAAGGCACCTGCTGATGTGTCAGAGTTTGATGATACCTCAAAAGACATACAGTTTTCCTGTCCGGTAACTTCATTATCCAGTCCGAATGATTTATTACATCCTTTATCAAGGTTGAAATTAAACACACCCATATACACTGGTGTTGATGCAGAATCCTTTGCGATATATAACTGGATTGGAAATCCGTTGATTGCTGTACGGACCTTACTATTTGTTTGCTGAGGCGGTACTTTTGTATCGTATAATTCGTCATTGATAAATTTAGCCATTCCAGTATTATTTGCATGAGATGATTCCATATAATCCGCTTTCAGACAGAATGTATCTTCCAAGATCCCATTCTTGAACGGACTATACTTATATTTACTTCCATCTGGATTCTTTAACTTGATTTTGTAATTCTTTACAGCATACTGCAAGGAAGATGTTCCCTGCCATCCAACTTGACAATTCTCCAAGTCAAAAGAAGCTCCATATTCATCTGCATTACCAGAAATATATTTAATTCTAAGCGGTACTTTGTTTTCTTTCGTCATTGCCGAAGTATCTCCGTAGAAATACATCGTAGGCATAGCATTTTCGTAGTTAAGAAGATATTTCGCTTGCTGTTCATCCATATCCGGAATATCAGCCACAAAGTTCTTAACGATTTCTTCGCTATCTAACGCTCTTGCATACACTCTGAAACTATAAATCTCACAGTTTCCGAACACATTTGGAACCCATTTTGAATCAACTGTTTCAAGTTTTGTACCTAAGAATATCTTTGTGTTGTTTTCGAAATTTTCGCTGTCCTGCATTAAGAATGTTTCTGTCAGAACACCGTTGTTATAGATTTTTGCAATCTTATTGTCACGATCAATAACAAATGTGGCTTTTGAGATATTATCTTGTTCTACCGTACTCTTTAACTGAGATGATGCAGAGTTCATATACATATACTCAGTATCTATTGCAAAACCTTTACTATAAGTATCGTTACCTCTCATATCTAATACACACGCATCTTGGTTACCTACATCTCTTGTGTTATATCGGATATCCACAGTCATTCCGTATGGTGCATTATCGGCTAATGCTTCTAAGTCAATCTCTACATAAGCCCGTCCGTTACATTTCAGAGCATTGTTTTCCCAACCATTAGTATTAAAGTTAAAATTATGAAGAGTGGCAACTGTTCCTTTACCAGATTTATCGGTCCATGTTTCTTTACCGATATCTTGATTTGTTCTTCCTGTCGCATCAAACCAACAAAGCAAAGAAGCATCTTTTACTGGTTCCATTGGTGTATAATCTCTTACTTCAACGATCAGATTTCTTTCAATGCTTGCGGTTTTGCTTCCATCTTTTGTTGTTGCAGTTATCTTAAGAGTATGACTTCCTATTTCTAATGTATTCGTTGCCCAAATATTTGTACCTGATGGAACTTCTACTCGCTTTACGACGACATTATCTACAGTATATTCTACTGTAAATTTAGTTTCACCCTTCATTGATACACGATATGGAAATTCTAGCATGTCCTTATATTTTATAGTTTTCGTATTAAAATCGGTAATTAATGTAAGATTGTCGGCATCTTCAATAATTACATTAAAATTCAACGTTTGTGATTTGTAAGAACCAGATTCTGCATGAAAACTTACTTTATGAGCTCCGGCACTCATTGTAGGTAGAGTAATAATGTTATATCCATTTTCGGCATGTAATCTTGTTTCTACACCGTCAATTGTCTGAACAATATAAATTGGATCAATTGAAATTGTATCGATCGTGATTGGTACTTTTATAACATTTACGATATTGAAATCTACACTGTCGTCAAACGTGGATGTGATATCCAGTGTTCCAACTCGTATGCTAAAACTTAACGTATCAGTGAATGTTCCGGCAGAGTCAACAACATACATAGTGATTGTATGATTTCCTTTGCTCAGATCATTTAAAGTTATTCTGTTAACTCCTTGTGCAACTGATTCTGTAACTGTTTCGACAGAGTCAACCATAACATGTAGTGTACCATCGCCAGACGCTGGAGACACAAAACGGTAACGAATATCCACAGGTGAACCATAAGCGTATGATCCGCCTGTAAAACTACTACTTAATATTGCAATATTTACGTTACCTCCACCACCTCCACCAGAACCACCGAACTCTTCACAAGCCATAGCGACCTTTAAAGGTGTCATCATAACTGTATCATCAACACCAGCTCTTGCCTGTTCCTCTGTTGCAATCGGATAATAAGGCATGGTGTTTTTCATTTCATCTTTTAACGTTTTTACTTCGTTTATAAGTTCTTGATAGTCTTTTGGTAAATTTGATATGACTTTCTCTCCCTCAAGATCTATCATTATTTTTATCTGATCTATCAAATCATTCAGATCGGTATTTTGGGTTATCAATGAGGTGTCGACTTCTGTTTCTAACCCTTCTAATACTTCAAGTTTATGTACTGTCGTATTAAATTCTTTTATAACTGTACCGTCTGAACCAGTCTTTTTTAAACATAATACAAATTTTGTGTACCCTTTATTTTTAGATGCATTTCGTCCAACTAACCATGAAAATTCAACGTATTCACTGGTTGTTTTTTTATCTGTAACTACGTAAATATCTTCAGTTCTACCGTTCAAATAATTTACATAAATATTGAATTCACCTAAATCGAGATCACAATAATATCTAGGTAATCGGAATTTTAATCGATTTACTGACTCATCAGATTCTACGCCCAAAATAGAAACTTTTTCTGGAATACTCATCGTTCGTAAATCGTTATTAACAACAATGGTGCTATCATTTATTGTCACTACATCTTCTGTAACTGACGCTTCCAAAGCTTCTTCTAAATTCATAATTACCTCCTTTTCTGGTTTACTCGTATATCATTTGTAACTAATTTATAATCATCTTTTATTCCAACCACATGAACTTTAAAATAATAATCAGTTAATACTTCTTTCGGAATATCGCAATGATTGTTTACTATTGGTACTGGATAATTACTTCCAGTAGTACTTGTAAATACAGCAGCTTTTTTGCATCCAAACCATTCTGATGAAAAATCAAATTCTGCGTTTAGATAACCTTCTGTGCCTGATACCAAATCAGAAAAATCACAATCAGGATTTTTTTGTAATGTTTGTCGGTCAACATTAAATTTCAATGTTCGCATTTTTATCACCTTCGGTTGTTTCAGCGTTAGAAACTATTTTCTTTTCTTCTTCACTAATTAGCATTGTAAGGTATTTAAGACAGTCTGACATAATGATTGTGTTTTGTCCTTTTGTCTCGATCATATTCATTGTGTTGTATAATTTAGCTAATTTTTCTTTCATTGTTATCTCTCCTTATACATTTTCTGCATCTTTAAATTCTGGAAGCGTTTTCAAAAAATCATATGCTTCTTCTATTGTCATATCTGGATCGTAATCAGTTTCGTAAGTCTTACCCCACATGTATGGGCGATTGGAGTTATTTTTCTTTTCGCCATCGCGAACCTCGGAACTTACATATGACAAAACTGCAATTGAATTTTGCTGGTTCACTGTTGTCTGTAAGAATAAAATTCTGTGATAATCTGTTATAATTCCATCTGGTTGTTTTATTTCTTTAAATAATGCCATTTTGATTTCCTCCTAACTAAACGTTATTTTTCCCGACCACGTTACACCAATTGCAGCGTTGTTAGTTACATTTGCATTATTATTAAAATTCATTGAAACTCTAACTGCATTACCATTAATCGCTGCCTCATACGATGCTGGTTTAACATAAGATGATGAAGCAGAACCATGTGTATATTTTCCATTTGATCTACCAATAAAACCGCTTACAGATGATGCAACTACATTGCTTGCATCTATCGGTTTATTAATTGGTATTGTAAAAACTACATACTTACCATTACTTGTGGCAAATCCGGCTCCCTGATAGTACAGCTCTATAGAATCGCCTGCTCGATAATATGGTCGTATTTTTGATGTCTGTGGTGCTTGATAATATAAGTCTTTTTCATCACAATACAACATCCAACGATTATAGTCTGTATCATGTATGCCTCGATTAATTCCTCCTGATTCGATTCCAATTCCGATATGATTAAAACTTTTAGTATTAGTAAATCGAACTACATCCGGCGTCCGTATATCAATGCCTTCATATGACGCATGTTCAACTGTGGGATCAAAACCATGTTGTATATATATCTCTGTTCGTTTGTTGTTTCCATCAACAGAAAGGTCAAACGTAGAACCTGCATCCTTTGATGCGTTAATGCCTATGTAGGCTGAATTATCACTATATCTCGATGCCATACTAATATCTGAATGACTTTCATTTACTGTTGTGTACATATTTGCCTCTACATTAGCACCATCAATCGTTATAGACTTTCCTATACATATATCCTTAGAAAGAATAAATAAACAAGGAGTATCATCATCTATAGCATAAGAGTTTATCGTTCCAACTCCACCACATAATTCAATGGTAGAATCTTTTGAATTTAGCCCCAGTTCAATTTTCTTTTCAGAATACTTTGCCAAAATGGTATCACCATATCGAATATTAACCGAATCTGGATTAATCAACACATTCGATCCTAGCATTTCATCAGTCATATTTCCAACAACTATACCATCTTCTGAACCTTTAAGATAATTTGTTGCTGTTCTGGAAGAAGGCGGTGCAGTTATGTTACCGACAACTTTGACTGTATGGTCTTCTATTGTGATACTAACTCGATCACCTTTTCTAGCCTCAACGTTAAATACTGCCGGAGCGATAACTCCAGAACCATCCATCTTTACCTTTAAGCTTCCATCTTGCTCTACCACGTTTCCGTATAAAAGCGAATTCGTGTTTTGTGTTTTTTTTTCATCATTCGTAGTTTTCACAAAAGCATCTACTAATGACTTTGATAATTCCAAGTTATCACCTCCATAGATCTATTGCGTATACTGCTGTTTCACTGACTTTACATCCTGGTTTGCAATCAAATGACTGAGAAGTTACTTTAGCTTTGATGTTATTTATTCCAGCTCTCGCGTAATTAAGACGTACACAATCACCCACTCTTACAGACGTGTATCCATGCGAATATGTAATTGTATGTTCTACTGAGGATTTTTCTTTTAAGACTTTGTTTGCGTATTCCTGCAATTGTTTCTCCGTTGGATCGCCAATATTAGGATCACTGACACGATACAGAATTTCTCGTCCACGATTAACTGTAGAAGTGATGCTATCCGGGTTATCGTTAACTGCTCTAGCATATTTGTAAGTATTATCTTTTGAATAGATAACTTCGACTACATTTGGAATTCCATAAAGATCGTGTTCATCTTCAATATCTGGATATAATATAGAAGAATTAGAATCATCATAAGTAAAGACTGGCTGTAAAGATGCGGTTTCCTGCTCTGGTGCAAATAGAATTTCGCCCATTTCATTGACATCTAAATGATACTTAGCAATCTCTATCAACGCTTTTGTATAAGCCAGCCATGTTTCATCTGTGTTTGCTGTGAAATCAGCGTGTAGAATTGTGTCGTCCTTAGGTGTAACAACAGGGGCTCTTGCATAATCATCGCAAAGCTTTGCTCCTGTTAACATTATGTTTGCGCCTTTCCTAACTGTATAACCAGTTGGCGGCTGATTATCTTTCATTTCTATTAATGGTGTATATGCATCAATCGGAATTGAACCATATTTTCCATTAAAGCTTATATTAGAAGTTTGTGCGAGAAATGTACCTAATGGTATTTTATAAGTAACTCCATTTTGAATAGCAATCATATAAGCTCTAAAATAACATTCACCGAGACTCTCTGTACTCTTTATAGAAGCACTTCCTAAAGTCTCGGCGTCACCATCCCGTTTAATAGAACATTCTGTTATTTGTTTTAATCTCCGTTTATCCTTCCAACTCTTAGGGTCAACCTCATAGAATTCAAAGGTTTGTGACATAGATTTTCTCCAGTCAATCATCAAACACCATCTCCTTCCACTCTGGTAACATTTAGCGTTATAGGTATCGTCATATCTCGGTGTTTCTGACTAAAAGAAACTGATATGTTTGCCCAATATCCTAATCCAGATGGTTCTCTAACATATACGTCTCCCTGATAAACAGCGAGTCTTCGTAATGCATATATTGTATCCTTATCTGACTTAGGAATTTCTGTAGCCCATGAACCACTTTCTGAAATTTGTGTCCCGTAATAACTTACAGGACTTCTTCGTCCAATGTATTCAACCAACTCGACATCTTTATCATATGATTCTGGAATATCTACGTTATATGGTAATTCCAGCATAGATCCTGTAGTTACTGGTTCGTCTGTAGGACTAGGATCATTGCGATTGAAATCAGACCATTGTTCATTCCACTGAATAAATATAGATGTAGCGCCGATATACACTCCTGGAACATCATAGAAAAATACTTCGCCTGTGGTTGCTTTTTTTCCAACAATCCTATACCTTGCGTAATCAAGAGATGGATGCGGATCGACGACAGTCTTTGATAATTGATTGCTTATATTTTCTGATATCAGAGTAAAGGAACCATCAAACTCTCGACGATAGACCGATAATAATACATCCGATTCAAGGTTTGACTGCTCTGGTGCCTCTGGCTCTTCGCCATCTTCTTCCTGTGTGATTTCTACAGCTTCTTCTTCGCTTGCTTTTAAACAATACGGAGTTATATAAGCTGCCATAGTATCATCGTCAATACTTATTTCAGCATCTAAACTTACACCTGTGTCTTCGATGGTCACTGGAACTTCAATTTCTTCGTCACAGTGCAAACCAGAATCAAGTGTCATGTTAACTACTATTTTATACGTTATATCGTTTTCAAGAGAGATGTCTTCAGGCCCTATATTTAATATGAATGTATTCGGATCATCTAAATCTTGTAAATCATCTATGTATTTGGAATATATCGTTTCTCCTGAATTAACGATTTTATCTTCTCCAGTATTACTTAACGTTTCACATGGGGTCGTTGGAGAAATTGTTATGTAGTAGCCGATAGGTATTTGACCGCCACTTCTATTATTGCAAATAATACAAAACGGTAATTTCTGAATTGATGTAATAGTCTCTGATTCTGGAGTCATAATTATAATATTTAACATTGGTTGATCGTAAACATTAATCGTTCTTTGTATTGACCAGTCACTGTATTCATCAGTAACACCTCTTGTTCGCACTCGCCATTTCAAAGTAGCACCTTCTGAATAAGAAGTGTTTAATTCATAAGAACTCGTTTTGTCTTTATCCTCATCACTACGATTATTGGGAACTGTTATTATTTTTACATCGTCTCCATTTTGAATCTCTATCTGGGCGTATGTCTGACTTGAGCCATCTTCTGTGTTATGAACCCAATATATTGTCACTGGTTCTTCTGTCATCACACTTAACGCTGAAGACCATGTAGTTGGTGGATTAGGTTTTGTACCTATCACCGTCGAAACTATATCGCTCCATTTTTCAGATACACCGCCTGATTCATTCACCGCTTTTACTCTAAAGTACCATCGCTTTGATCTGTCCAAACCATTGATAAATGTATACGTTCCATCAATAGAATCCTTAGATGAAACTTGATCTGGCGTTGTATCAAAATATTTAGGATCAGATGTGTATTCGACAGTATAAGTCTTTGCGTTTATTACGGAATCCCATGTAAGTTTAATAGAATCTGTACTATTTGCAGTACATGTAAGATTTATAACTTGTTCCGGTGGTGCTTCTACCACTGAGGACCAACTAGACCAATCACCTTTAACTCCTTTAGAGTTGATTCCTCGGCATCTGACTGCGTATTTAGAACGTTTAACTATGGTCCATACCACTTCGCAAATATTATTCAATTTCGAATCATATAGATGTTCATAGTCCAAATTAAATGTATCCCAATTTGGATGTGATTCGATCCATTCATCAATGAGTTTATTTCCCGTATAGCGTGGATCGATTTGCATTATATGGAATTCTATTTCATTTGTATTTTCATCGGATACTTCGACCTTCATACTTAATTTATAACCATCTAAACTAACTGTCGGTGCAGATGGTGTTGCTGGTAATTTATATCTTACAACATTGAAACTACTAGATGTCTTTTTAGTGGCAGTCCAGTAATTAGTTGTTACGGTTTTTGTCTTACCCTTCTTTTTTACTCTCTTCTTATAAGTAGTTGAAACTGGTTTAACTTTAACTCTTACTGTTAATGCGTTATTAGGAAATGAATACGTTGACTGCTTTCTAGTCTCAGTACTGCTTGAACCAAGAAACCATACGCCATTCCCTGTTGTATATTCCCACTCTACAGAATATTCTTTTGTATGCTTATGGGTCCATGACCATGTGGCATAGACCGTACTATCAGAATTTTTCTGAAAAGCTATTTTTAAATTTTTTACGCTGGCCATTAGACCCTCCTTTCTATTCTTGCTGCATGTACAAGTGTCTGTATTGCATCTGAGATATTACTTCCGTCATCATATGTGATACCATTAATCGAGTATGTATCTCCAGACATGTTGTTTATAGCATGTTTTAAATCTTTAATTGCATCTATCACTCTAGTATTCAATCCATTTTGAATTTTTCGATTAATGCTCGCTGAGATACCGCCAAAGTTTCCTAATGTAGTATCATTGAACATACCGTTAATTGCCCCAACACCATTCTGTATGTTAGATAGATCAACTACTGGTCTAATCGTCGGATTTGGATCAATACCATTTGTAATCACATCGCCGATCTGATTCATAGCTTTACCCATTCCATCCATAGACTGACGAGCTAAGTTAGAACCTGATCTGTAGACTGTCTTCATGTTATCTGAGAATGAATTTACGAATCCTAAGACTGCGAACTTACCTATCTTGTAAAATTCTTTTGATGGTGAATGTTCATCTAATTCTCTCTTTGCTGCATTTTTAGCTGCGGAAGCCATTGCTGATGCTCTTGCTTCAGCTAGATATGAATTTGAACTAATACCATTTGCAAAACCTGTAGCTAGATAAGCACCAGCATTAACAAAACTACCTTGGTATCCTTTTATTGCAGAAATTGCCGCTTTAGATAACCCGTCAGCCATACTTTTAGCCGTATTGGATAGTGAACTACTTTTAGATTTCATTCCACTAATTAATGAACTAATAGCATTAACTCCTGCGGTTTTCATTTGAGATGACGCGACACTAAATGATTTAACAAACGCCGATACATTAGCATTTCCTAAAGAATTAATAGCTTGAACAAATGATCCAACACCCATCGTATTAACTCCGGTCATGGCATTAACTGCTGTCACTAAATGTTTCAAAGCGGTCGAAGATTTTGCTATCGCATCGACATTAATATTACCGATAGATTTTGAATATGTACTAAGCGCTTTACCCAAACTACTTAGCTTAGAAGTAAAATCTGAAGACGTAATACTATTTAAAAGACCGACTGAAGTCGCTCCAATGTTAATCGATCCTATAACTGTCATCAATGCTTTTATAGCTTTAGATGAATTCACAATTGCTTCACTGTTTATCCCGGTTATAGATGTTGAATATTTTGAAACAGCATTTCCAATAATGGTCAATTTTTCACCTAAATCGTTTGATATATTTAGATTAGAATTAAATAAGGCCCCACTACTATATACTGCTGAAATCACACTTAATAAAGATTTTATGGCTGATGCAGAACTAGCAATTTTATCAAAAGTTGCATTTTGAATAGATGTTGAATATTTAGTTATTGCTAATCCGAGATTTGATAAATTTGTTCCTAATGACGAAAAATCAACACCATTACCTAATATACCAATGATGTTTCCAGTATTAATAGTTGATAAGGCTTGGAGTAGATTTTTAACAGCTAATGATGATGCTTGTATTGTTTCAGTATTAATAGTTCCAACCGAATTAGAATAGTTACTTAACGCATTCCCTAATTGAGATAACCTATCACCAAATGCACTCAAATTAAGACTTACAAACGAATTAAACAATGATCCTGTTCCGTATACACTTTTTACTATTTCAACCAATGATTTTGCAGCTGATAATGAATTAGTAACATTGTCAGAATTAACACCTGATACAGCTTCTGAATATTGTTTTATACCATCTCCAATATTCTTAAATTTTGAACTAAGTGATCCACTATCCACATTTTCAATATTAGTTATATTTTTTAATAAATCTGATATTGCTTTAATTGCTGTTGCTGAAGAAGAAATCTTTTCTGGTTCGATATCTGAGACATTATCTCCATATTTTTTAACAGCTGCCCCTAATAAACCTAATTTAGATGAGAAGTCTCCTAAATCTTTTGATCCACCAAAGACTTGCGATAAACCACCTGTTTTAGGTAAGGATTTCATTAATTCGATTAATGTCTTTGCCGCTTTGGCAGAATTCGTTACATCTTCTGGCGCTATTTCAACTGATTTTTCACTAAATTTCTTCAATGAATCACCGAGTATCTCTAATTGCTCACCAAAATTCTGGAATGATTGTTTTCCACCAGCCCATGATGTTATTGATTGTACAAAACTCGTTCCAGTCAATAATAATACTGACTTCGAGAGTTCTTTAACATTAGCAAATGTTGATCCATCAACCTTTCCGATACCATTTATAAACGGCTCTAAATTTTTCATGAATCCAGAAAGATTTGTGCCTATTGTCGGTAAAGATGATGTTAACCCAGCAGATATTCCGCCAGTTATACCACCTATAAATTTACCGATAGTTGTTCCGATAGTTTCTAATAATGTACCACCTTCTCCGATAAGCCATTTTAATCCAGGTATTTGAGCAAGTCCTCCGAGTAATGCTAATATTCCAGATAATTCAACAAAGGCTGCACCTATACCAGCAAGTCCCACCATAGCGGATGGTAATACAGAAGTAACTTTTGATAATGTTGTCATAAGAACTGTCATTATTCCAACAGCGCTAACGGCTTTCAAAAGACTATCTGAATTCACATTTTTTAATGAATTAATTACACCATCGAAAATAGATTTAAATAAATTATTGAACGCCACTATTAATTCTGGAATATGTTCTGCTACCGAATCAATTATTTTTACAAACAGAGATAATAACGAATCAGCAATCACTGGTCCATACGTTGATAAACTTTTTAAAGTTTCTGCTAAAACCTTCATTAAAGCGATTGCTATTTTAGATGCGGATTCACTAATAACCTGTACAAAACTTACAACTCCTTCTGCTATTTTCGCTATTATTGTAGGTATCAAAGATATAAGTCCAGTTACAATAATTGTTAATGACGCTACTATAGATGTTGCTCCACTTGCTGCGGATAAGGCTAATGCTGTAATTCCTGCCGAAATAGTTGTTAATCCTACACCAATAAGTGTTAACCCAGCACCAATACTCAATACAGAAATGCCAAATAACGTAAACGCCGCTGCTAATGATAAAATGATTGGAATCAATGGGCTTAATATGGTGGACGATGCCCCAATAATTACAAACACAGAAGCAATAGTTACCAAACTTTTCAAGATAGATGTAATATTTATACTTCCAAGTTCTTTAATAACTTTAGTTATCGCAAGTAATGCAACACTAGCAGATATCAATGCTACAGATCCTCCGATAGACCCTTGCATGGTTTTTAACCCAACTGAAAGAATACTTAACGACGCACCTAAAGTTAATAAACCTTTTGCTAAATCATTCCATCTTGATCCTCCAATTGATGTAACAAAAGACGATAGATTTCCTAATGCGGAACAAACTATCAATAATCCAGCACTAACAGCTAACATATTTTTAGGCATTAGATTCATGCCTAATGCGATGCTTCCTAATGCTCCGCCAATACCGATTAATCCTTTTTGGATATTTTCCAAACTCATATCAGAAATATTGTTCATTGCATCAATGATATTATTCATACTTACAGCAAGTAAATTGATCGCTATACCGATTGATATCGCATTCCCAATACTTTTAGTACTATTAGTAAATACACTCATTAAAGTTAATAATCCACCAATAGCAGCTACACCTTTGCCTATATCTTCCCAATTCATATAACTAAATTCTTCAATAGCTTTGGATAATATCAGCATTGCCATAGCGATCAACACTAATCCAGTAGCACTACTTCTTATTTTCCCAGTTAGATCAGTTTTTGAAACAAATAACGATAATTCGGTCATCAATGCTCCGATTCCAACAAGTCCTCTGCTCAATCCATCCCAATCAACTAATGATATATTTTTCAAAGCTCCTGCCAAGATTCCTATGGAGATACTCATTGTTATCATTAAAGAACATGCTTTTACTGTATTAGAAATATTACCTTGTATGTCGGAAATTTTATTCAAAGCTTGTACTAATTCAACAAATAAAACAGTCAATGCTACTAATGAACTTGTTAATGCATCGGCTTTTATTGTAGATAATGTAAAAATAGCTCCTGCCAAAATTCCTATCGCAACTGCTATTTTAATCAGGGTACCCGCTTTTAATTGATCTTGATAAGCTTTAAAACAATCTCGTACGTCATCTAATATTCCAGTGATATTTTCAATAACACCACTACCAGACTCAAAAGAGTTGCTTAGATCCCCGATGGTCTTTTTTAATTTTAATAAGATTGTAGCTAGAATTCCGTTATTCAATACATCCATTAAATCTGAACTGCTAAAAGTTTTAATTAGATTTTGTATAATATCACTTACAGTTTTTATACCGCCTGATACAATATTTGCGATACTTTCAAATACGTTTGAGAAATCTTTTACGTTAAATTGATTTAAAATAGCTTTACTGAATCCCTTTATATCATTTATAAATGATATGAGAATATTAGATAATCCGCCTGTAATGTTTTCGAATAATCCGATTTCTTTTATGTAATTTCTAAATCCAGTTATTCCTTTTCCAAGTTCTGCAGTAACGCCTAAAATACCGCCTTCTATTCCTGTAAAGCTTCCAAGAACTGAAATAATTCCTTTACCAAGTGAGGTAATAGCATTAATACCGATATCAAATAAAGAAAATACCCCTTTAAATGTTTCTTTTAAATTATTCGCTGTGGTATCGCTTATCTTTAAATACGATGTTAGATTTTTTAATCCGATACTAAAAGAATATAATTGTTTAGCAGTAATCGGTGGAAAAATATCTTTGAATGCTTCATGTATAGGTTTTAATATACTTCCGAGACCTTCAAAAGTATTTTTCAATGAATCTATAATTGCTGTACGTCCACCTAAATCTTTCCAATCGGATAAAACTTTATTTCTTGCATCTGCAGAAGTATTAATCATAGTACTTAAAGTATCACTTATTGATGTTAAGAAACTCTTTGCTTCTTCGAAATCTCCTACGATTATTTCCCAACTCTGTGTCCATCCAGACTGAGCAGCTTCTTTTAAAGTGTCAAATAACTGACTAAATGTCTTAACCTTTGTTGCTGCGTCATTTGCGGTCTTACCCATCTTTATAATAGATTTGATCTGTTCTTCACTGTAACCCATTGTTTTAAGCTGTTGCTCGTTCAGATCACCAGTAAATTTACTCAGGGTCTCTGTTAAGATATCAGAAGTTAACCAGCCTTTCTTTAAAGTCTCTCTGAAACTTCCTTCATCTTTAATCATCTTATCAATTGCTACACCATGTACTTTGGCGGTTTCTTTCAATGCATCCTGAAATACCTGACCACCCATACCTGCATTTACAACTGAGTTCCAATCCTGAAGTTTTACTGTGCCTGCAGCAATCGCCTGAGATAACTGATACATCGCTGTGGATGCTTGCTGAGATGTTGAACCAGAAACCGCAGCTAAGTTCGCGATACCTTTAATTGCTGATACAGATGTATTTAGATCAACACCAGCGGCGGTAAACGTACCGATATTTTTTGTCATCTCTGTAAAGTTATAAATAGTCTTATCTGCATAGTGATTCAGTTCATCTAATGCTTTATTTACATCGTCAAGAGTAGTCCCTTTAGATGAAGTGTTTGCTAAAATTGTCTGAACGGCGTTAATCTGTGTTTCATATTCTTGAAAACCAGACATTACTGGTTCAAGTGTTAATGCATCAACAATTTTCTTTCCTGTGTTAATTACTGAATTAGTAATGTTCGCCAGTGCTGTTACACTCATCACTTCTAAATTCGAAAATTTGGCTTGCACTGTTTCGACTGCTGAACCAAGCCCTGACATGTTGACCTTGCTAGCAGATTTTTCTATATTCTCTAACCCCTTCGACGCACCATTAAAATTAAGCTTTTGCTTAAACTTATCGAGAGTTGACATAGTGGTTTGAACATTTTTCTCAAAATCTTTATTATCAAACCGCATCTCAACGACTCGTTCGTCGACGGTCTTACTCAAAGTTCTGTTACCTCCTTCCACGCTGCTTCTGCAATTTCATTGAAAATAGGTTGTAATGCTGGATTTATATAATCACGACCTTCAACCCATCCACCATTTCTTGTTCCATGACCATACTGTAGAATTACAGCGATGCAAATCCCACGATTGACGTTTGAATTGTAAAAAACTATAGACACACCTTTATCACCTTTTTCTATCTCGTAATACCAGGAACTCGCTGTCAATCCTGTGTCTACTGGAGTGGCTTTAGCTAACGCATCTACACCACGCTGACCGTATTTTGCTAACACAGAATCGAACTTTGATACTTCTTTTGCTTTAATGAGATATTTTGTGAGTTTCGAGAAATCTCCTTTTTGTCTAACAGTAAGCATAGTTTATCCTTTCGTATTTAAACGTTTTTTTCGTTCAGCATTTAGTGCGGCATTACGTTGCATTATTTCTCCTCGACTCATTTTCTTAGGTGGCTGATTTTTAATGCTACAAACTTTAATGAGTGTTATGAGTCTATTCAAATGCCATTTTTCAAATTTGACGGGAATATTCAAAGAAATCATCCAATAATAAATAAGCTCCGATGTAACTATTTCACGGCTACTTTTTCCGGTGTCTCGAATGATTGTTGCCGTCATTGGAGCGTTTATATAGTTTACAATTTCTTGTATGTTTTCAGCTGTTAAACACACGTAAACATTTGGATCTACATTTTTCGTAATAGTCATACATTTAATGTAGTCTATAAGTTCTTCTTCTGTTTTGTCTTTTGTATTAATGAATGATTTATTCCATTTTGACTCCCATATTGAAATCGATAAGAGAGAGTGCTCCAGCTGTATTGTAGTTTCCTTTATCGATAGGAATTGTTGATTCCGCTCGTCCCATAAATCATTCATTGCCGGAATTGTTATCTGAAGCATCTCATCCCTCCTGACTATTTATCAAATGGTGCTGGAATAGAACTCTTCGCAGCTTCAACTTTTTTAGGCATAATACCGTTTACAAAATCTGCTGCCTCTTTACTGTCTGTAGCAAGTTTCATAAATAGCTGAGAATATGCTTCTGTCTGAGAAAACTCTTCTCGTAATGTGTCGTTCTTGATAAATCTTTTTCCATCGGGACTCTTAACACCATAAGAACGTAATACCACATCTTTGAATGTCTGAATAATTGTTGGACCATCCTGAGCCTGCACAATACGCTGAATCATTTCAGCCATACCGCCAGTTACTCCAAGTTCCATCTCCATAACTTCGGCTTCATTTAAGTTAAAATAAAAATCTTCAGTTCTTTTTACACCGTTATAATCGTTATATGTGATTGTCTTTTTTACCATTTTTCTAACTCCTTTAACGAACAAAAATAAAAGCCCCTACAACTTTTAAGCAGGGGCTCTTGTCATTATTTCTAAATGTTTATATTATCCTACAGCAGTCATAATCTGAGCTACTTCATCAGGAAGTGGTAATCTTGCCTGGGCTTTCTCTCCATATAAGACATCTTCAAGTGCTTTTAGTTTAGCTGGATCTGTCTTTGTAGAATCGATTGTAATGATAGCTGTTGGTTTTCCGCCTGTTACAGTAACTGGTGTTGTTGTAACCTCCCATGACATTGTAATAGCATCTGGGCTATCATTAATGGACTCGTATCCTTTTTCTGAAGGTGCAGCCATTCCACCATACATAAGATGTAATTTATAGCCGTAAGCGTCTTTCTTAACATCGTTACCTAAAACAGTTCTCCAAGCCAAACCAAACGCGCTACGATCCTGCTGACCGATACTTACACCTTTTAATAATTCTTTCTCCCCCTGACAAACTCCAAACTCTTCTGGATATGTATAAGCCTCAATTGTTGCTCCATATTCTTCTGCAGAAATAAGATCAAGGTATTTAATATCGTCAGCATACAGAGGGTTTGACTCTGCGCCAGATGGGGATTCCGTAATAGCTGTAACACCATTCCATGCTACACCTTTTGGATATGCTCCGCTTTCATCCTGTGGATATAACACGGTCTGTTTAACACCGGTTTCGTAGAGTCGCTTACCTGTATCATCCCAAGTAAGTCTAGTTTCTGACATAATGTTTCCTCCTGTTTAAAAATATAAATTTAATACATCATGATAGAGATTATCTGATTTGTATTGTCGTTCGTAAGTACAATACGGAAGACTTAATAACTTAGATATCAAATCATCATTGGGTAATCTACCGATCACGATTAGTTCATAAGTATTATTCATGGAATATACAGTATCATCAGCATATGTGATTCTTCGGTCTTTCATTGAATAGACTATAGCTGGATATTCCATTTTTGTTGATTCTGGAGGTTGAAAGTATACATGACGACATCCAAGAATCTCTTCTAATTTAGTCTGTAGTTCCTGGCGTGTCGCCATTGTATACACCTCCTGTTGTTAGGATAAACCGTGGATATTGCGGTTCAATTTCTGTAACCTTCCACTTCGTTCCTATAATTTCCACGTATCGAATATTAGAATAATTCTCAGTCATAAACGGATTGGCAAGAATACTAATTGTGTTAGATAAAACTAACTCATCATTAATATTACTGGACATCTGGTATCGTCTACGACTGGTAGTTATATCTCCATAATGTTCTTGTTCAACAATTTCTGGAACATATACACCAGGTTCAACTTCTTTTGTAATTCCATATCCGACTTTACCAAACCATTTTCCCATTTTGAATTTCTCCTATTCTTCAGCTGCTACAGATTGTACTGTTGCAAGTTTCGCTGTTGTTGGTGTAGTATCTGCTGTTACATATGTAAGAGTTACAGTTCCAGAAGCTTCATTCATCGCTACTGGTTTATACTCTTTCTTATTATCAACAATTACAGCACCTTTATAAAAGAGGTCTTTTAACATCTCTGCTGGGACTCCAACTTTACAGTCAGTATCGCTATATGCTTTACCAGTTTTTACATATACGAATGTTCCAACAATATGCTGGTCATTTGCGTCTTCATAAATTCTTTCCATTTATAAACCTCCATCTAGGCTGTTTTCTTTGTCTCGAGTACAATTGCTGAGAATGGTTTAGTTAAAGCTCCTGAGCAACGTGTTTCAATCAGATATTTCTGCTGGTTGTAATCAATGTCGAAATCGTCGAACATGTTAATTGCTCCACCTTTATCAGCACCAACATTATAATCGTTCAGATTAACGATAATTGCCTGTAAAGTATATGTATCGCTGCCTTCTTTTCTTGTCTGGTTATTCATAACAGGAACAGTAACGATCTTAGATACTCTCATCGCTGTTGCGACTTCATTTTCGTTAGAGTAGATACGTTTACCATTAGTGTCTTTTAATAACAGACACTCTGTTAACATTTCTGCTGTCATATAAGCTGTTGGAGAACCAGATCCTCTATAATCTGTCATAGAACGTACTGACTGATCGATGAATTCTGTCGCTAAAGCCGCTTTATCAGAATCATCCCCTTTAACAATTCCTTTGATTGTGTATAACTCTTCGTCTTTCCAAATTGGACGAATATTCTGTTCATTAATTTTGTCGTCGGAAGAAGCTAAACGACCATCTCCAATAAGAATAGCTCTTGCGATTTCTTCGTCTAACATCATTCTCATTTCAGATTTTAACCATGCAATAACATCGAAATCTGTAATATCGATCACATCGTCACGGTCTAATTTCTGCTTCTTGTAGATTGTTGTAGGTGTAGTTGTTCTCTTAAGTAAGCTGAACACTTCTTCTTTCTTCAGTTTACCTTTCATATAACCTCTAGCTCTCGCTTCATCTGCTGTGATATCAGCAAACATAGATTTAATACGACTGAATGGTGTGTGATGAACTCCACTCATTACAGTCTGAACCCAACCCATTTCACGCTTGATGAAATCAGGTGGTGTATTAAGTGATTTAGCTTCTGGGAACAGGTATTCAATATTTTCAATACCGTATTCGTCAGCGTGCTGAAGGAAGCTTTCCTTTAAACTTCCAAATCGCTTCCCATCTTCAATGATCGTCTGCATTTCAGAATGTGAAAGAACATTTTCGCTGTTCTGTTCTTCAGACTGATCAAATACATTATGTCTCATAGTGTTATCTCCTCCTTCGGAATTATTATTTTCTAACGCTTCTCCGATTAATGCATAAACTACCTCTTTCTGTTTTTCATTTAATGTGTTGAAAATATCACCGATAGTTTCGTCATTTTCGTCTGTATTCTTTTCTGGTTTTTCCACTGGTGGTTTAGGATCATCGGAATGCATAATTGATAATTCTTCTCCTGTATAAATCATCGCTTCATCTTCTATAGTTGCTCCATGCTGAATCACAGATTGGATAGATGCACCTGGATTAGCCCCTGCAAGTACAAGACTTACTTCTCGAATATTTCCATGCACGACATTTGACATATTCTGTTTCAACTGATTCGCATAAATAGAAAGAGCCGAGATGTCACCATGCTGAATAAGTCGCTTGGCTGTTTTTCCCGACTCTGTATCATTGAGTGAACAATATGCGTACACTCCATCTTCTCTGTTTTCTAATAATGCATGTCCTAATACTTCATTAGGATCATCATGCTGATGGTTCCAAACCAACGGAACTTTCTGTCCGTCATTTTGTTTGAAAGCATCTCTCATAATTGTACGTCCGTCTGAGCATTTGAGGTTTGCTCTGGTAGCCCATCCGGAAAAATCATACTTCATTTTGATTTTCTCCTCCTTCATCATATTCATATCCGTCATCATACTCAGGCGGATAATTTTGTTCTTCTGTTGGCTGACTTATATTACTGTTAACCAATTCGTCCGCTTTAGGATCGTTCGAAGGTTTCATACCTATAGCCTGCCTAATCTCGTTTGATGTCATAATTTCGTTTCGTGTAAATTTATCAGCAATTTCTGCCATATCATTTACCGGTACTAATCGGAACGGATCTCTAAAGAAACAAATAGACTGTCCTTGTGTACGGGCAGTCTTAGTTAGAAATTTTCTTTTTAATTCGTTTACGATTGCAGAAATTATAGGTTCGATGGTTCGATTGTTATAGTTTAACATTGTCTTTTCATCGGCCGTTCCATCTAAAATACTTTGTGTGATATTCATCTGTGCAAAGAACTGATTTGTCAGATATTCAACTGAAGACATAAGATTGTTCTCCACGCTTCGGTTTAGCTGTGTTATTTTTTCAGTACCATCTATATATGCGATACCGTACTTGCTTCCAGCTAGCTGATCCTCAATTTGCTTACTTCTTTCTTCAGCCTGTTTTTTTCTTGTGTTAGACTTAATTATGTACGGCAACTGAATAATCAAATCTAGTTTACTTGATGCCGTTTTCTCATCTGTCACATCTAATAAACTAAGTTTTCTTTTCAATCGCTGTAATGTAGAATTACTATCGTTAACTACTGTGTAGAACGGATTTTCAATGATTGCTACATCTTCTTTAGATAATAACAAATCTTCTTTTTTACCAGTTCGATCATTGTATAAACGTGCTTTAACTTTATTCGGAAACCACTCTAAAACTTCACCAACTCGCATTGATAAAATATCATATGAATTTGTCATGTTTGGGTTTGTGGTAGTATCTACAGGAACGATCGCTATAACACCTTTATCGAACATTGTTAATACTGCATCCTGTAAAAACGCTCGATGTGTCTGATCAATATTAGCACTTAATGTCAAACATTCATTTAAATTAGAATTCATAATTTCTATAAATCTGTCTTCTTTGTCTAATCGACAATGCTTCACATCTATTGCTGCTACATCCAATGCTATTCGATTAAACACCGATGCGGATATAGATTTTGCATTTCCTCTGGTTAATCGCGGACGATCTGGACGATAAGTACTTCCAGAACTATAATATTCATAGTTATAATCATCTGTCGGATCACGATTATTCTTAAATACATTCCAAGCGTTTATCAGCCTAGAACCAAGTGTTAATTTCATTTTAAATTATCTCCTATCTTGTCGCATATCCTCGTTTTCGCATTTTAGCAGAATTAAATTCAGATGATCTTGATATTAATACCTGGAATGGTAATCCTGAGGTTGATGCTACAATGTTTGATGCAGCTGCAGAATATAATCTTGAATTTCCTGTTGAGCGAAGTCTGTTATAATTACCAGCTCCAAATGGTCCGAATAACAATGTTTTTGCGAAACTTCTACCTGCTCCAGTTGCACTTGCATAATCCTGTCTATTTTGATCTCTGATTTTACTTTCAGATTTTCCTTTTCGTTCAGCTTTATTTAATTTCTTTTGTCCATGGGATTTATATGTGTATGCAGAACCTTTTCGAGTGGCTCTATGCATATCACCTTTCATATCAAGGACGCCATAATGGTATAATTCATTCTGTGTCATTTTAATCTCCTTATTCAAAAGCTTCTTTGTTTCGTTTAAATGCTACGAGTGCATCCATCATCGCTGATACTGCATCAATTTTCGCCTCGTATCGTTTCTTTAACAATTTTCTATTACCGTTCGTATCTTCCATAACAATGCAATTTCCCATAGTAAAACTCATCAATTCTTCATCGAATAGTAGCATTCTATCTTCTGCTAATTTCTTTAATTCCCCTAATGGTACAGATTCTGTTTTAGATCCCTGTATAACTTTCTCTATACAAAACGATCCGTTTTCACGAGACCATCGTTCTACGAATTCTTTTGCATTATACGGATCATAGCCAAAAGCTCGGACATCATACCCACGTTCGATTATATGGTTGTCTAAATCTTCGTAAACAGACATCATATCAAGGATTGTCCCTTCATGTACAATAAGACTTCCTTCTCTCATGAAATCCTCATATTTAGTTCTCATTGCTAACGGTAAACTGGATAATGTTTTTGATGAAATGTAGTTCCTAGTTTTAACACCGAAGGAACCATCTGATAATGGAAATAGAAATGTGAACGCACAAAAGTCATCTCCTTGAGATAAGTCGGCACCAAGAGCACATGGCATTTGCCAATAATCTCTCTTTCGTCGATGTGTAAGAGTTTCTTCATATGTAAAGAAATATGTATAACCCTCCATAGGAATACCGAAACGTTTTGCTAGGATATCGTTTCTGGATGCGGGGTTATTCTCAGCCTTATCAACGTCTAACTGATAAGTTTCATAAGTAACAGTCTTTCCTAGATTTGGATTAGCTTTTAACCACATATCAGGATCGTTTACTTCTTCTATAGAATCTAATTTGTAATACCAGATTGATACATGTGGATTGAAATATTCACCTTTAAGAATATTCATCAACTCCATTTTGATTGTATCGCCGACTCCATTACGAACTGTACCTTCGGAACTCGTGGCTATGATAAGATAATCATCATTCTTAGATGCTCCCTGTTCGATAGCTCCGATCGGATCTTCCCTAACATCACCGGATAACCATTCGTCAACAGTAGCTATTTTACATCTCATACCCTGTAGTTTATCAATACTCATTGGGCGAACTTCTAACAGTGATCCAGTTAGAAAATTTTCAATTCCTTTTTTTGTACTGGTTAGTTTGACTCGATTTGCTTTCGATCCTGTTGTATTCTGTAGTGAACCCTCTGTTAAGAACTTAAATAACGGTCCTCTTGCCCTTGTTATAGAAGTTCTTATCGGCGACATTACTTCATCAGCCTGTTTCATAGTAGGAGCTGTTGTAATCTGATAAGTTGTACTTGTATCGACATTTAAGAAGAAATTCTGTATGCAAGATTCATACATAGACTTTGCAGCGCCTCTTGCTACAATAAGATACTGTTTGTTGATGAGTCGTTTCTTCATGGTCTTTGTTACATAATGACCGCCATGACCATCTGGATCTGGTTCATACACACTTCTATCTATAAAATAATACCAACCAAATACCTGTTCTGCCCAAACCTTAAATGTCAGTAACAAATTAAGGTCTTCTCCATCGGTTAAAGTTAATTCGTTCTCGCAGTATTCTATAAAACCGTTTACTGCTTTATCATCGTAATAGATTCCAGGATCGTCAATCAACCGATCGATGCGATTCATCTCCATCGAAATTTCTTTACATACCGGTATCTCTCCGCGAATGACAGCATCTCGAAATTGTCCATAATAAAAAGGAGTAGCTGTATTACTTAATGACATAGGCTAATCCTTCTTTGTTTTAAAAGATTTTCGCAATTCTTTTGTAAATAAATCTTTTCCTACTTTTATAGTGGAACCAACTAAAATTTCATTGATTGCTTTATTGGCTATTTTAGAAACTTGTTTTCGCCCTTTTGAAATCGTTTTATTTTCTAGATTACTAACTTGTTTGTTAAGATCTAGATAGTCTTTTTCTAATCTAAGTCTATTTACTTTCTGTTTAAGTTCGATATCACTCATAGCTTTTACGGGTTTATCATTCATCCCCTTAGAAATTTTTTTCTTACGGATATTTCTACCATTTGTCAAATCAGAATATCGATTCTCTAACTTAGCAGCTTTTTGTCTACCTCGTTCGTTTAAAGTCCCGTCACGGTTGTGATACCGCCTGACACCCCATTTCATACCTAGGATGCCATGATGATATAATTCATTCTGTGTCATTTTGACCTCCTTCGACTTGTACGTTTAGTCGCCATTCTAGTTCTTTGATTTGTTCTTTATAACATTCCATAACAGCAGTACTTAAAGGAGGATCGAATAATAATTTCACCTTTAAATGCATATAAGTTTTAACTGCGTGAAGATTAGATTCATCTGATACAAAATCAGTCCAAACAGTATTTTCATCGGTGATGCTAAAACCGTTTTTTGGACCAATACCCAACTGATGTAGAATCATGAATACCGAATTAATATGTACGATCAAATCTTGATCAAATACTTTATAATCGGACGATATTCCAATCATTTTTTTAACACTATTTAAAATGCTAAATTCTTCATCCATGTTTTACCTCTTTTCTATTATTCGAATCATCAGTTTTAAGTAGTTTTAAGTATCTACTCATACAATAACCAATTGCTGGTATTCCGTTAATTTTTGTTATTGAACACCAATCTGTTGATTCACTCAGTTCACACTCTAAAACGGTATCAACATCGATAATTGTTAAAATGTTAGAGTCCTTGGAAGGATTTGCTCTAACACATAATTTTTCACAATCACAAACAGTTGCTTTCATCATTTTCACCTCCTTTAATAATCACATAACTGGACTCTCTGGGGATCGAACCCAGGACCTATCGTTTATGAGACGATTTCTCTAACCAACTGAGATAAGAGTCCATAACGAAAAAAAGACCCGGGGCCCGAAGGTCGCCCGAGTTCTAGTTATCTCTTCCATGGACAAGTATCGTTCTTTTGTCGAATTACTGGATCAGATATCAACAACCCACTATCACTATAATGTATTGCTTTATGGGTACGTGCGCTTACGCATATTAAATACTCTGGATTTAGTAATAATTCAGTCCTATTAATAATGTCATCTCTTGTAATCGGGTTCATATGATGTACAATTATATACGAATTCAATTCACGTCCCTCAATACCTAGATCTCTTCCAGCATCTCTAATAATCACGTCATTTCTTATAGAAAGCCATTCGTGATCTTTATAGAATAATTGATTTAAATAACGATCACTTCCAAAAGTTTCTTGTCCAACTTGTCCATCTAATTTCAAATATTCATACCGTTCTTCAAACGTCGGTAATAATATAAGTTCACTATATGTCCTCATCATTCGTCTTCATGTCCTGAATATTTTTTCATACTCTTTATAGCCTCGGCATATAATTCTTCGACATGTTTTGTTGATTCTAGTGATTCTGTTTTTGCCCGCAACAGCTTATTCTCTTCTTCTAACTTTTCCATCTCTCTTTTTTCTCTTGATGATCCGAGTTTTAAGAAATGGGTGATGACTTGAGACGATGCAGTACCTTCTATCATCTGTTTCTCAGCTAACTTATATGCCCTGTTAATCATTCGAGCTTCTTGTACCTCTGGAGATGTTGCTGGCGGTCTTGTTTCGCCTTTTTTAGCCATGCTTCCACCTTCCTTTTTACATGTTTACTATTGTTAATTCGATAGTTTCTGACAACATTTTGGTGCATACATTGGATTTATTAACTTCTTTTTGGACAACAATATAACTCATGGTAGAATTTTTTTAGGATAAAGTATCTTTATGAAAAATGCTTTGACAAAATCTTGTAATTTTATATAATTTACTTTCTTTATAGGTATGTATGCACCAAAATGTTGTCAGAAAAATACCGCCGGAGAATTTTTAAAGAGGGCGGCATAGTATATGCAGATGAGATT
>OLNR01000554.1_pt1 | contig 30371 bp, 27 predicted proteins | sample 1672231 | NCBI WGS metagenome assembly OLNR01 (sample SAMEA3136662, study PRJEB25190) | human gut metagenome
TCGTTGTTCAGGATCGCCTCCATCGGGGCCTCCTGCTGGGGACGCAGGTTTGCGATCCCCAGCTTTTGCAGTGCCTCCGCCAGACACTCTTTACTAGAAATATGCATATAGATTTTCTCCTGTAAATATGTAAAAACTTAAAAACCAGCTAAACTTAGAACTTTTCGTCCACAATCCAAAATCCGTTGAACGGGACTGTGCCGAACTTGACAGCGTATGATTGCCGTACTAAAATAGCCAATGCAGATGCGCGTTTTTTGAACGTATCGAACAACAGTTCATCCATGTTGACTCGCTTGAGAAGTCGAAACAGCGAGGCGTTAGAAAAAATGATGAAGTGCTTGCCACTCTCGGGACCTCTCGTAGGCGTATGTCGAAAGGCAACAGCCTCTCGCTCCTCGTCGAGCAGCCGGGTGGCCTCATCGGCGGTCGCTGGCTTCGGGATGATTTCGTCCTCATATCGGCTTTGATCACCGAGCAGTTCGAGTGCCCTGCGCAGGGTTTCCTCGCGTTCCTCCTCGGCGCGAAGCTGAGAGGCCTGTGCGGTTTCGAGGCCGTCATAGGCAGCGGTGAAAGCCATGCCGTGCGAGGGGAGGTTGGCTTCCAGGAAAACCCGCACTACAGCATCTCGCCACACTTCGAAAGGATCGAGCTGATAGCGCGCGAGGCTGGTCATAGGACCGTACCAGCGGCGGTACACCTCGGCGGCGTTTGCCTTTGTGAGAGTATGGGCTGCGGCGATACGCAGAAGGTCGAGGTCGTAGTTGGTCAGTGAATTGATAGATGACGGAAGCTCGATATCGACCGTGTCACTGCGGTCAAATATGGTTCGGCTGCGGACAATCGGCACCGTCGACAGTCGCCGCGGCAGTACACCGCCGAAGCGCGTCTGCCGTTCGCATTCATCAAGTGCATCGAATAAAGGCTTGAGCGGCGCTCCGGTCGAGGTTCGTAGAAGTACCAAGCGGTCGCGGCAACCAGACCAGTCCGCGAGATCATCGCTGTCAAGCACGGTGATTTGGGGTGGAGCGGAATTGCAGGCTGCGCCTTCGGTCGTAAGGTTCAGTGCTGTGAATGCGCGAGTAATTGCTTGATCTGCTTGCAAATTCGGCTTTTTGGCCGTAAAATTGTACAGGAAGATCGGCACCTCTGCACACGGAGCGAAGCTGCGGAGCTGCACGTCTAGTGCGGCGGTGATTACAGGAAACAGCCAGTTAGCGTGCTGCTGAAGCAGTTGACCGAGTGCCTCGGGGTTCAACTCATTGCTGCGCCATTCTGTGCGGTTTGACTTTACTGCAGTCCTCGCCGGGTGAGGGCACTGAACGGTGTACTCGGCAGGTGCCGGAGTGATTGAGTTGGCGATGCGGAGGTACGAATCAAGCTCACCGGCGGTCAGCTCAATGTCGGGCAGCTTGAACGTGCCTTCGAGTTTAGGTACAGGGATCGCGTACGCGCAGCAACCGTCAGGGCGAACAAGCGCCAGAATGCGGTGACGGTGCGTAAACCCGGCCATCTGGGTGGCCTGTACGCCCGCCCAAAATGCGAAGCCCGGAACGGTACAGCCGTTCGAGATGATCGTGTTCTCGCCATCCCAGGTCAGATACTCATCGGCGTTGAGGATCTTGTGAAATCGGCGAGCAGAGCGATCATTCAGTTCGCCGGGACCGAGGGAAACGACTGCGTCGGTTTGGCCAGCGGCAAGGGATTTCGTGAGGGAAGGTGCGAAAATAGTTCTTGTAAGGTGGATTTTCATGACGTTTTCTCCTTTCAATGCTTTTATTATGACAGAGCAAGGAGAAAAAATATAACGGAGAAAAATGAGGAAAAATCAGAAAAGTTGAGGAGGGAGAGCGGATGTTCGAGCCAGCCCCGGATTTTAACGCCGATGATAAAGGCTGTGCTATCGCGGCAAAACAGTTTTACGAGCGGGTGCTTCATTATGCGTATCAATATAACGTTTTCAGTGAGCATCGTATCGGTGTGATTAATAATTGCTGCAGCTATTTGGAGAACCTGCATCGAGATAACAAACAGAAAATATGGCCGAAAGGCAGTCGGGAGCCCGTGGAGGAGTTCCAGAATGTGTTCCAGCTGCTGATCTACGCCATCTGCGATCACGGGTTTCTATTTGATGATATAGGATACTTCAGAGGCAGTGCTAATGTGGAAACACCGGAAAAAGAATGGTTTCGGTCGCCGTGGCAGGAGTCCGTCTACCAGTACCGCAAATTTGCATTGGCTATGCGGCGGCGCAATTATGCACATCTGGAATTGAAGGCTCTGCGTTCTCATTTAGATGAGCACGCCAATCAAGATCGAAATTACGGCAATAGCGATTGGATAGCGGAAGAGAAGGTATCTTCTGCGGATGAAAAAGATCTAATAAAAGATCTAATAAATAAGCCATATCGATGTAAGATAGAGGCCAACGCTTTAGCAAAAAACTTCTGGATGAAATCTGATGAGGTTAAGAAACTGTCGCGGCTGCTAAAGGCCATACATAAAGATCGGCTGCTAAAGAAAATAGAGCCGTTTATTGTTTTCATGGTTCTGTCCGGAAAGGTGTCCTGTGATGACGTAACAGATACGGCTTCGGTCAAGGCGATGCTGAAGCCCAATAAGAAGCTGTTTGGTACGGATAAGGCAGCAGAGGATTGCGCGTTATTTGCGGCAATCATCAAGGTTTTTCATGGGCAGGGCGCACAGCCAACCGAAATAAATTACTTGTTCGATCCATATAGTTTGATAGGGAGTCTGCAGTATACTTATGAAATCGAGTTGTCAGATGCGGATTTTGTCAGTCTGGCACATTTATGTGAAAAATGTTTTGTAGAGCCGAGAAGAAAAAAGGAGCTGAAGAAATATAATCAGCCGCTGCATGATACTACAATTGGAGAGGCGTTGATTGCGCTGTTTGTTGTATTTGAGGCGCAGAAATATGTCAGCAGTGATGAAAAAAAGCCTTACGGCTGGAATAAGGCTGTTCAAATGCTGAAAGCAGCGCAAATACTGGATACGGGCGTGGGTGAAAACGCCTCAGAAATTATGCAAAGTCTGAGTGAGCGCTATGCAGTCGAGCAATATAGCTTTGTGTGGGAAGTATTTTGGTTGATTACAGGCTATATGCCGCCCCCGTTGTTTGATTGGAAACCCAATTTCGGAGGAAAAAGTTTGCTGAAAGAACCGTTCGAGTTATATGCTGTGTGCGACGATAACTTGAATGATACACTCAACGGAGTATACGATCACTTTATTAAGGAATGGGATAGCCCCAGAATTTCACCTGAGCTGCGGTTAGATATTGCGAAGGTGCGTCGGACTTTTGCTGATGTCAAAAAGACAGAGGACTTTCGTCATGAGTTATTGGGAAAAATCAATTTCTGGGCGTTGAACACGGAAAACGTGGAGTTAGAATGCGAAATTGCGGAATACTGTTTGCAGCAATACCGGAAGTTAAGTTCTGACAAGGAGTCAAAACTCAAGAATTTGCAGAAATACCCTCGAATTATGTCTTATGCGATGGCTGAGGAGGCTGTAAAGCAGTTGTGCGCGGATAGTTATGCGTGTGTATTCCGGATGCTGGCTTCTTTGAACCAGTATTTGTGGCCAGTTACATGAATTTTCTACACTATGGTTGACGTATTGGAAGGTTTGGCGCTTCGCATGAACTGAAATAAGATACTTATAACGGGCATTCATTCATTTCTCAGAGGAAATTGAATGAATGCCCGTTTCTAGTTGCGAAAAGCGAATATTGGGAAGCGGCGGTTATATGAAGGCGTACGGATTTTTTAGACATTTTGCACCTGTTCTGTTCAAAATTCCTTGACTTTTCCATAGTAAACGAGTATGCTTAAAAAGCATTTGTATTAAAATTCGAAGGAGCGGTAAAATATCCATCTTTGAATGATAAAGACAGGTGTAGAAATCCTATATTTACCACGAAAGAGGGAGTACACATGAAGAAGAGAGCGGCCAGCCTCGCGCTGGTGCTTTCCATGATCCTGTCGTTCACCTGTCAGGCGGGCGCTGTTGATGCAAACAGCGGCGATGACGGACAGCAGGTATCGACCTATGCGGCGCTCGAAGCTTCGGCACAGAGCGGCGGCTTGACCAAGCTGGATGCGGTCAAGTACATTCTGCTGGATTGCGGCATGAAGAAAACGCAGTTCCCGAGCGGCGACAGCGACTACATCGCTATGGCGAAGAGCGTTGGCATCGCAGATGACAAGTTCGACGGTTCCGCAGCCTGCTCGCTGGAAGAGCTGAACACGATGGCAAACAGCACGGCAGCTGTTAACCTGCGCAATGCAGTAAAGAACGGCACTCCGCTGTTCGTAGACGGTGTGGCACAGCCGATTTTTCCGTACACGAGCGGCGTTCCGACCAAGGACGGCTACAGCAACGATAACAGCGACATCATCCGCTACTCGGTTTACGTTGAGACCAACTACGACACCGACGGCGATGGCAAGCTCGATCTCGTAAAGGCGCTGGTGCAGCTTCCTCGTGCTGCCGCAGAGGGCAAGTACAAGGCTGCGGCCATCTATGATGCACGTCCGTACATCACCGGCTGCACGGATAATGGCAAGGCTCGCGGCATCGATTATACCAATGGCGATCAGGGCTATAACTTGAGCAATTTGTATGTGCAGCCTGCTGCACGCGAGGCTAAAGGCACGGCAAATACCATGGACACTGCTAAGAAAGCAAAGGCAGAAGAGTGGTACTATGTCAGCCCATATGAGAGTGATCCGGATTACGATTACTATTTCTACGATTACGAGGACCTCGACTGGTACGATTACTTCCTCGTTCGCGGCTATGCAGCGATTGAGGTAGGCGGTCTGGGCACGCTCGGCTCTGAGGGCCTGGAGACTTGCGGTGCTGACGTTGAGACCGACGCATTCAAGTGCGTTATCGAGTGGCTGACCGGTGACCGTGCTGCTTATACCGACAGAACCAGCAATATTGCAATTAAAGCTGACTGGTCGAACGGCAATGTTGCCATGACCGGCCGTTCCTACGGCGGTACGACTGACTTCGCAGTTGCTTCTACCGGCGTTAAGGGCCTTAAGACTATCGTTCCGGTTGCAGGTATCGCAAGCTGGTATGAGTACACCAACTCGCAGGGTATCTCTACTGGCAGTAATCCGGCATATTCGGATAACCTCGGTTTCTACTGCGCTGGCCGTTATATTGATGAAAACGACTGGAACAGCATGAAGGATGTTTACCAGAAGTACCTCAACCGTATTTACAATGACCAGATGACGCTGAACGGTGACTACGGCACGCACTGGGCAACCCGTGACTATACCGCAGGCAATGACGGCAAAAGGGTAGATGCAGCTAAGAATATTCAGTATAGCAAGTTTAGCTGCCCGGCTCTTATCGTTCACGGTCTGAACGACGATAACGTTCGCACCAAGCAGTTCCAGCTGATGTATGATGCGTTTAAGAATGCAAATCAGAATGTCAAGCTGCTGCTGCATCAGGGCGCGCATATCACCCCGGACTATGACTCTCACAAGACCTCTCTGCTGATTGGCGATGAGACCTACAACGGTATTCTGAACAAGTGGTTCAGCCATTATCTGTATGACCAGAACAACGGTGCAGAGAAGATGGCAACCGTTACCGTACAGAGCAACATTGTTGACGACGGCTGGTCCACCTCGGATACCTGGCCGACCTCGGATGAAGCATCGGCATATGCCAATACGCTGACTCTGACCAACAATGCTAAGGGTACGACCACCATCAACAGCAACATGACCGGTATTTCCAGCTGGCGTGATGCGTTCACTACTGCGTCCACCTCTGCAAGCGCAATGTACACCTATGATGTCAAGGCCGATACCGTTATTAAGGGTACTGTCAAGGTAAACATCTCGGCGGCTCCGATTCAGCATCTGGATAAGCAGGCTGTCGAAGCAGCTGATTTCGATGCAGTCGAAGCTGCTCCGCGCGGCGTGGATCATGAAGAAATCATGAATCCAGACAATCAGGTTGCGGACGAAGAAGAATATGACGCTGAAGATGAGTATGGCATTGCAGTCATGAGAGCAGGCAGTAACAGCCGTGATGCGCTGATGATGAGCGCAATGCTGGTTGACGTATCTGACGAGGCATTCCAGAGCTACACCACCAGCGTCACCGAGAACAAGACCGGTGCGGTCAACTGGGTCGGCAGCGGTGCTGAGGATTACGATGTAATCAAGTTCAAGCCGACTACCTCCAAGTACAAGATTATTGCACGCGGCTGGATCGACCTTGCAAACCCGGGCGCAGGTTTCAGCTCTGCTTCCGCAGCGGACGAGGTTAGGCTTGAGGATGGCAAGTACCGTAACTACACCGTATATCTCCAGCCGAACTACTACACCGTAAAGGCAGGTCACAAGCTGGCTCTGGTTGTTTACACCTACGAGCCAGGCAAGGCGAGCTACTCTGAGAACTACGGTATCACCATTGACAATGCTGCACTGTCTGCCGTTATTCCGGTAGAAAACGGCGCATGTGAGGCGAAGATGTCTGCTGTTGCTGAACAGTGTTATGTAAGTGCTGAGGCAGCAGAAGAAGACGATTATAAGACCCACGGTAAGGTCACCGGCCTGGAGAGCAGCATGGTTGCAGCAGGCACGGAAGTCACCCTTACCGCGACCGCAGACAGCGGCTATGACTTCAGCGGCTGGACGGTAAACGGTGAGGCAGTTGAGGGCGGCGCTACGAAGACCTTTACCATCAACGGCAACACCACCATTACCGCAAACTTTACCGTGCATCATTCGAGCAGCGGCGGCGGCTCGTCCTCCGGCTCGAGCACCACGGTTTCTGCTTCCAAGTCGGATAACGGTTCGGTTTCGATCGACAAGACCTCGGCTTCCAAGGGCAGCACGGTTACTGTTACCGTAAAGGCCAAGGACGGCTACAAGCTCGACAAGCTGACGATTACCGACGCAAAGGGCAACACCGTTGACGTGACGGACAAGGGCAACGGCAAGTTCTCCTTCGTTATGCCGGAGGGCAAGGTAACGGTTACCCCGACCTTCGTTGCAGACAACGGCGGTCAGACCGAGAGCAAGTCTTACTCTGACGTTAAGACCGGCGACTGGTATGCTGACGCGGTCAAGTACGTTTCCGACAAGGGTCTGATGAGCGGCACGGGCAGCGACAAGTTTGCGCCGAGCGCAACCACGACCCGTGCAATGCTGATGACGGTTCTCGCGCGCTACGCAGGCGAGGATACCACCGGCGGCGCTACCTGGTACGAGAAGAGTATGGAGTGGGCAAAGGCTAAGGGCGTGTCCGATGGTACGAACCCGAATGCCAACATCACCCGCGAGCAGCTCGTTACCATGATGTACCGCTACGCCGGCTCTCCGAAGGCAGACGGCAAGCTCGACAGCTTCTCTGATGCAGCTTCCGTCAGCACCTATGCAGCAGATGCAATGCAGTGGGCAGTTGCCAACGGCATTGTCAACGGCTCGAACGGCAAGCTGAACCCGCAGAATAACGCAACCCGCGCACAGGTTGCCGCAATCCTCATGCGCTTCTGCGAGATGAGCAAGTAAAAACTGAAAAAGTAAATCAGTAACATGCAGCCGCCGGGTTCCCCGTATTTGGGAGACCCGGCGGTATTTTATCCTGAGATTCGAGATAACAGCTATTGCATCATAGCATTATTAGAGTATAATATAATTATGATATTACTATAGGAGGTGCTTTTATGAATATCAAACCGAGTGCAAGTATTCGTCAGAATTACAATGATATTGCCGAGCTGTGCAGATCCACCGGAGAGCCGGTTTATCTGACCAAGAACGGCGAAGGTGATCTCGTTGTAATGGATATCAATTCATTTACAAAACGCGAAAAAATGCTAAAGCTACGCGAGGAACTGCTTGCTGTTGAGGAAGACCGCTTACACGGTGCACCGGACTACTCGGTGGATGAAGTCGCTTCCATGATGGATCAGGCAATTCGGGAGACCTGCCATGCCGGAGCTTGAAAACAAATTCCAGGTTATCGTATCCAAGCGAGCAGCGCAGCAGCTGGTTGAGCATGCGGTATTCATGGCACGGTTAGAAGAACGATTGGCACGCCAATTGGCAGCTGACTTCTGGAAAGCGGCAGATTCTCTGCAAAGCTTTCCATATCGAAACCCAATCTTGCGTTCGAGTGTTTTCGTAACAGAAAAGTATCGCAAAATGGTGTTTGGTAAATGGTATCTACTCATTTATCAAATTAAAGGCGAACGAGTTTTTGTTGAATACGTGATTGATGGACGGCAGGATTATCAATGGCTGATTCAGTAAAATTCCAATACAACATCTGACGAGCGCAGGCAGAAATGTCTGCGCTCGTTCTATAGCGCTTACTCGTACTTGCATTATATGGATTTGATGCGTTTAAGCGCAAGAGAAGTCTGGGAGCACCTGCGGTAAAATGTGTTTGCCTTCAGTCCTGTCTGTCGCATGGCCTCGGCTGCCGTAATCTCTCCTGCCCGCCAGCGAGCAACCACTCGCTCGAAATTGTCCGGCAGAGGCATTGGCTTGCGGCCGGTGTATTTACCTTGCTCTTTAGCAATAGCGATGCCTTCGCGCTGGCGCTGGAGAATATACTCGCGTTCGAGCTCCGCGACTGCTGCAAATACGGTGAGCATAAATTTTCCTGTTGGCGTGGTTGTGTCGATAGCCTCTTTGCGGCTGACGAATTCCACCTGTTTCTCGGTCAGCCGTTCCACGAGGTCAAGCAGGTCGCGCGTGTTTCTCGCAAAGCGGCTGATTGACTCAACGATAACCGTGTCGCCGCGCCGGACGTAATTCATCATACGGGTAAGCTCCGGGCGGTCGGCGTTCTTGCCGCTCGCCTTGTCGATGAAAACCTCGTCAACACCGAGTTCGCGCAGCAGGACTTCTTGTCGAGCTGTGTTCTGTTCCTCGGTACTAACGCGGATATATCCAATCTTCATGGTGTATCTCTCCTTTAAGTATGGTATAATAAAAATAATAAGGACGGTGACGCTGATGGATAAGACAATCGAACAGGTAAAACAGTTAGCGCACCGTTGTGGAGTGCCGAAACTGATATTATTCGGTTCGCGTGCCCGCGGTGATCATCACGCTCGCAGTGATTATGATTTCGCGGTATGGGGCTGCACGCCGCAGCAGCGTGCGCAATTCAGCGATGCTGTCGAAAATGATCTGGACTCGCTGTATTCGGTTGATCTGGTGTTTGTCAGCGAACATACCGATGCCGCATTGCTTCAAAATATAGAGAAGGACGGGATTTGCTTGCTGGACCGTTACAATACGAAATTCGAAAATCTCACCAATGCTGTTGAGCGTCTGCGCGAAGGCGTGCAGGCGTATCAAGAGAATCCGGCCAAAATCATTCGCGACGGTGTAATCCAGCGCTTTGAGTTCACCTGCGAACTGGCGTGGAAAACCACACGCGAGTTTTTGCTCGATCAAGGTTTTACTGAATTGAACAGCCCGAAATCAACGATGCGCAAGGCGTTCTCGTACGGTCTAATTGACGATGAACAGGCGTGGATTGCACTGCTGAATGCCCGCAACCAGACCTCGCACATTTATGATGATGCAACCGCACAGGAAATTTACTCGCAGATTGAGGGCGAGTTTGTATCGCTGTTTGATAAGCTTATCGAGCAGTTGAAATGCGGTTAATTTGAGAATTGCTTACTATGCTGAATATACAACAGACTAAGATTACCGAAATTCTTAATAACATTGCTATGTCCTGCCGCATGGAAGGACTGGAGATGACCGATGAAATACGGGCAATGTGCCTTGCTATCTATAACGGCAGCACAACTTTACAGGATTGCCTGCATAAGATCAATGCGAAATACCTTTGAAACTCATTTATGTCAATAGGATCGCCGCACATTCTGACATATTGCAAAAGTCCGAAAGCGACCCTATTGACATAGTTTTTCGTTGTTTCAGATGGGTATAGCCTAATGACACGCTCAAAAAATACCGACTCTTGATGAGTCGGTATTTTTGTGTTCAATCATCGTCGATAAGATCGGCGAGCAGGCCGATAATGGTCAGCGCACCGAGAATAACTTTTCCTGCGTTCATCTTTTCACCTCACTTTAGCTATCCGAAAAGTTTTCGACGGCTTCGATGATTAAATCGACTACCGCGCCTACAGCTTGGAAAATTGGGCCTAATGGAATCATAAGCAGCATCTCCTTTCCTTAATACGCGTAAAGTAATTCGCCGGTCATCTCATGGAGCAAGGTAGGGTCATACAGCATTTCCTCGATTTCCTCCTCGGAGCAGCCATAGTCGAGAAGTGCTTGCACCTCATCCGCAGAGACACCAAAGGCTTTTGCAACGCTGAATAAGTCATCGTAGTTCACGGGCGTATCTACGCAGTAGTCGCGGTAATATGGAGAATAGCGCCGCCACCAATGTTCATAGCTAGTTCTCGGTGCAAATGCCCCGGTACTGATACGGCCTGCTCGGTCAATCTTCAATATCTCACCATCCTTTGGCTCCAGAATATTGGTGGGCGCTTTCAGCCGCAGCTTTTTGATGGACTTGCAGAGGATTTCCTGCGTCGAGGCGTAAATCAGAAAGCCATCATAGAACATGACGCACAGTGGATTGTCCCCGACGACGAACCAGATAGAGTTATCCTTGTCCAGAACGGTAAACACAAAAGAACCCTCGACTGCTTCGGCCATAAATTTCAGGCTGTCGAAGTCGAGGGTCTTGTTTTTCTCTAAGAGTTGAACGGCAACATAGCTATCCGTTTCAACACTCGTTAGCGGAAGATTTTCCTCCATCCGGAGTTCTTTATCATTCCAGAGAACGCCATTGTGAGCGAGAGCAAAGCTGTTTCCGTCAACGTGACCAAGGAACGGGTGGTTGTTCTGGTTAAACTGCGCGTTGCCCTGTGTAGTCATACGGGTATGACCCATGACCACGTTCACACCGTGCGGAATGTGAATCTTCATTTTCCGAGCGGGAAGTGGACGCTTGTAGATCCGAAGGCGGTCGTTAAAGTTATAGGCGATGCCGGTCGCATCCGTGCCGCGCACCTGACACTCGCGCGCTAACGTGTTCAAAATTTTGTTCTTTGTGTGGGTGCTCAGGCACTCCTTAAAGTCGATTAAGCCGAATAAACTGCACATATTACTCCTCCTCCGAAGTGTTTACGGGTTCGTTGACATACAAGCGACGCTCTTTCAAATACTGGATAAGCTCCGGCTCAGTGACATCATCCAGAAAATCAAACCAGCTAAGCTCCTGTACAGCGGTGTCAGACATAGAAACAGCCACCTCGACGAGATGGTTGACCATCTGCAAGGTGGCTTTGAGGGTATTCAGCTTGAGCGTGCCGCGGAACATACGGATTTCAACCGTATCTGCATTCGTGAGATTGACCGCAGTATATCGCCCGGCACAGGAGTTTTTCGCATGGTTCATCTGCTCGGACGGCGTAAGGCGAATGCCGTACCGTGCCGCCCAGCGATTCATCTGGGACTGGGTGCGGCGGCTAAAGCGAAGCAGCTCCGCCCAGAATTTTTCGACGAAATAGAGCAGGCGGGCAATCGCAGCTTCCTGCTGCTCATAAGTACAGCCAAAGGCCAAGCGCGAGATGTGAACATGAAGGCCGCAAGTGCCTGCCGCATGGCTGAGATAATCCATGCTACGGGCCTTGCGGAGAACTTCTGCCCATGGCATTTCGTTCAGATGGTATTCCAGTGTCATAGGATGCGTTACGAGCTCCAAGCCCTCATCCAGACTGCTGTCTGTCTTGATGTACAGGTTTTCAGCGTCCTTGTTCGCGATGTCGAGCAGCTTTTGCGCGTTGCTGTTCACCGTGCCACCGTCATCGATTTCAAGCTCTACGCCGAAATGACGCAGACCTTTGCCGTGGAAAACAAGGTCTGGCGTGTAGCTGTATTCGTGAATAACCTCGCAGTGCTCGTCCCAGCAGGACGCGCAGTAAGCGTTGTCGTCATCGTCCCAGTACGCGCGGTCGCGGTGGATAATCCGGCCGCAGTCATCGCAGCGGACGTAATACTCATCAAAGCAGTGGTCGCAAAGCGTGTGCGTGTCATCCTCAACGGCGTTTTCCTCGTAGACCCGCTCAGCACAGTGATCGCAGATTACGGTCAGGCGATCTGCGCAGTCCTCGCAGAGCCAATCGCCTTCCACTTCAAACATCTGGTCAATTGGATGCTCTCCACCGCAATTTGCACAAATTCTTGTTTCGCTCATTGTCTGTTCCTCCATTTCGTTTAGTAAATCTTAATATTCTTCAGCAAGCAGCATAGTAGAATGCGTTAAATCATCGATGACAAACACCTTGGTATTTACGGCATCGTCACACGGTACATCGAGGTCGTAGCGGTAGGGCGGCTGCTCCTGCTCATGGACGATGTGCTGACCGACCGGCGTTTTTGTCAGTGTGAACACTTGCAGGTAATCCTTTTCCTTGACTTCCATTGTCAGAACCATGTGCCACATAAGATGAACAAGCCATGAGGGAATCTCGCTTTCTATCCCGCGCGTTAGGAATTTTTGATTTTCGAACATCTTTGATTGCTCCTTTCTGCATAAAATAAAGCTCCCGGAATATTTCCGGGAGCTTCTACTGATATAATATATAGATCAAAATGGGGGAGAAACAGAAAAAGCACAGCCGAAGCTGTGCTTTTTGTCTGTATGAGGTTTACTTGCTCATTTCGCAGAAACGCATGAGAATTGCGGCAACCTCTGCGCGGGTTGCGTTATTCTGCGGGTTCAGCTTGCCGTTGGAGCCATTGACAATGCCGTTGGCTACTGCCCACTGCATTGCATCTGCTGCATAGGTGCTGACGGAAGCTGCATCAGAGAAGCTGTCGAGCTTGCCGTCTGCCTTCGGAGAGCCGGCGTAGCGGTACATCATGGTAACGAGCTGCTCGCGGGTGATGTCGGCGTTCGGGTTGGTGCCGTCGGACACGCCCTTAGCCTTCGCCCAATTCATGCCCTTCTCGTACCAGGTAGCGCCGCCGGTGGTGTCCTCGCCTGCGTAGCGAGCCAGAACCGTCATCAGCATACCGCGGGTAGTGGTGTCGTTCGGGGAGAACTGGTTATCGTCGGTGCCGTTCATCAAGCCCTTGTCGGCAACATACTTAACAGCGTCAGCGAACCAATCGGAGGAAGCAACGTCATCAAAGCCGTTCTTCGAGGGCTTGGTGTCCTCAATTTTGCTGAAGGTCGGCGTAATTGTTACCTTGCTGTCCGGCATGGTGAAGGTGTACTTGCCGTCGGACTTCTTGGTGACGTCAACGGTCTTGCCCTTTGCATCGGTGATCGTCAGCTTGTCGAGCTGATAGCCTGCATCCGGGGTGACGGTTACGGTAACCGTATCGCCCTTTTTCGCCGTGCTCTTGTCCAGAGAAACCTTGCCGTTCGATGCAGTGGACGCAGAAACGGTGTTGGAGGTGCTGGAAGAATGGTGAGAGCTGCCCTTGTAGGTTACGGAAACTTTGCAAGACTTCTCTACATCGTTGTAATTGTCCGTGCCGGTATATTTTGCAGTGAAAGTGTAGTCCTTCGTTGCATTCGGCAACTGTGCGGTATACTTGCCGTCCTTTTCGTTTACCGTGATGTCGTTGTCACAGGTTACAGCGAGCTTGCCCTTGGTCGGGACACCGGAAACCGTCAGTTCAACCGAACCGCCGCCGGTAAGGGTATCCGGAGTGGCGGAAATGGTGATAGAGGGAGTGGCCTTGACGATATTAAAGGTGGCTGTGCCGATGACCGTATCGCCAACCTTAACGGTAGCGGTAGCCGTACCGACGTTGGTGTTGGCACTGTATTCGACAGAATATCCAGTTTCAATTACTTTGCCGTTCTTGGTGACCTTAACAGCAGGCTTCAATTCAGTACCGGTATAGGTCTGGTCGGCGATAACAGGATCAATCGAATAGAAATCTTCGCCAGCCGATGTGCCAATGGTCACATCGACTTTTGCAAATGTTGTGCCATCATACTGGGCCTTGATCGTTGCTTTCTGTCCAACGGAGCCAACTGCTTTGATCTTACCGTTCTCATCGACCGTAACGGCGCTCTCATTGGTACTGAGATAGGTGACAGCCGGGCAGGTCTTACCTTCCGGCGTTTCGAATGTCAGCATGGCTTGTTCAGTGTTCTGTCCCATGCTTCCATTCGCCGCCACTGTATATTTTGTACCCACATCTATGAGTTTTTGATTACTCTTCTCTACATTATCAATAACAAGATCACTCGGATACAGTGCACTTTCAAGTGAAGTGGAGTTTTGGAATGCGTAGTTATTGATTTCGGAAACGCCAGTACCGATCACAATCGTTTTCAGCCCGGCTAAGGAATTTGCAAACAAGCTCATGCTGTTTTCCTTGGGGGCTGTACCTACCACGATCGTTTCCAGCTTGTTCTCCTTATACTGTGTAAAGATCCAATATCCTCCATTATTCAGTTTGTCAAACTGAATCTCGGAAAGAGGAATTTTAATCTTCTGGACACCGGTATCTCCAGTGAACGCTGCGTATTCGATCGTTGCATTTCCTTCAGGAAAATCAATCTCCGTGATGCCTAAACAGTTTGAAAATGCATAATCTTTAATTCTCTTCAGAGAATCCGGGAATATTAGCTTACCGCTGATGCCTGACCCTTCAAAAGCGAAACTACCGATTGTTTCCAAGCCTTGTCCAAAAGTCACGGTTGTCAACAGCTTGCAATTCTCAAATGCGTGGTCGCCGATTGTCTTCACACTGTCTGAAAAAGAAACAGAAGTAAAGTTCAGTTCCTTGAATATAGCAGCCGGGAACTCCTCGATCTGCGCTTGGAAGTCCAGTTTCCCATTAAAGCCCGTTTTTGCAAAGGCATTCTTGCCAATCGTCGTTACAGACGCAGGAATAACAAGATTGCCCGTCATTGTAGCGCAATTATAAAAAGCAGATACACCAATCTCTTTTACACTGTTTCCAAGGTTCAGCGAAGTGAAACCGGTTCCCTCAAATGCAGACCGCCCAATGGTCTGCACACTATCCGGAATCACTAATTCGCCGGTGACCTTAGCACAGCCATTCATCGCGAAGTTATTGATAGTCGTGACCGTGCTCGGAATGGTAAAATTACCAGTGCAGTCCTGCGACACCTGATAGAGTGTGGTCTTGTCCTTGTTGTAAAGGATTTTGCCATCTTCCTCGCTGTAAAAATACGGGCTGTTTGCGTCAACGTTGACAACAAATGTACCATAAAAAGCAGTTGCGCCAAGCTCCTGCACGCTGGCCGGAATCGTTGTCTGAATGGTATTACAATTCCAGAATGCGTTTGTACCAATGGAAATGACCGTATCGGGGATTTTCACGTCAGTAACACTTGCCTGTAGAAACGCATTATCACCAATGCGCGTTAACCCACTCGAAAGTTCAATTTTGTTGATCTGGTTGGTCTGTTTGCGATTTTCTTTCGCACCGAGTGCCACATGCCAAGGTGCGCCGTAGACAGTATAATCCGCCATAGAGCCAGAACCGGAGATGGTCAGGGTATATGTAGGATTTTCACTGCCCTCATTGTTTGGCGTCAATTTCCATGTGACATTATCACCCTCTGCACCGCAGCTGCCCTCCAGGACAGAGTTGATTTGAGGTGCGGCTTCATCATCCCCATCTGCCGCAAATGCGACTGTCGGTGCCATTGTCAACAGCATACAAAGTGACAATATTGCCGATAACAATCGTTTTTTCATAACTTTTCCTCCTTATTTTATCAGCCTTAACGGCATCAATATAAAAAAACGCTTTCAAGACATGGCTACCCATGATTTAAAAGCGTTTTCATATCTTTTTGAAACAGCACAAAAGGGTAGAGTTTTACTTGCTCTGCGCTGTGAGCAGTGTATTGCACCGCGAATCGGTTTGTCAAGTTCTTTTTCACGGCGTACACCTCCTTCTGCCAAATAAAGCGCAGAAGAGGTTAACAGCGTCTTCGCTGATGCTTGCAACCAGCTATCATTGCGGCTTTTGCCGCTTTAGACCCTTCTGGCTTTGCGTCCCCGTCTTTCGACGGGTTTGTCTATTTCTCAGGCACTGTGCCTGAGTTCTTAATTATTGTACCATAAGCTGTATAGGTGTGCAACGGGACAGCCATACAATTCGTGTCATAAAAACGACATTTCGTGCAGCAATCTGATGAATATCACCGTTTTAATTAGTACACTTCGTAAGCACATACGCAAATCTTTGTGCAAATCGCAATATTAAATTGAAGTATTTTACAATCATTGAAGCTATATATTGTGCGCTTCAGCTAAAATGGCAGGAGAGCCATATAAAACCGCAATGCTTTTGTAAAATAATATAGGTGGACAGCTTCTGTCCACCCATATTGCTACAATATATAAGAGAAATCACTTTTCAATCGCCAGAACATTCCGCACGATCACGTTGATACGCTCGATGCTTTCGAGCGGGAGGTCGCGGATCTGGTCGCACACCTGTGTGATGACAGCATCTTTCGCATTATCTACTGGCTGCGGATCGGCAAACAGCTCCGCCAGTGAAATGTCGAGCGCCCGCACGATTTTCTCCAGCGTCTTGATGGTCGGACTTTTGAGTCCGCGCTCTAAATGCCCGAGAAAAGCCGGGTTGATTTCCGCCTGCAAAGCCAGCGTTTCCTGGCTCCAGCCGCGTAAATTACGGAAATATCGAATTCGCTCGCCTACATTGACTTCGCAATACATCATCGTCACCTGCCCTTTGATATTAGGTTATCTTGACAATTAGTATTGCGCAAAATGCTATAGGTATTGTATAATAATACTTATGGATAGTTCTACTTTAGTAACGACCATATCTATAGCTATAAATTAACAAGGAGGTAGAGAAATGTATTACTTCTCAGATAAATTCTTGACCGGACTAAAGAGTAAAAGTGAAAACTTTCAAAACGAATTCTTTTATGTTGTTGATCGGTTGTGCCAGGACAGCGGCGACGATCAGTTTATTCAAGCTATGATCGAACAAGAACTATCCTATGACCATCCTGGCAATCTTATCAATTATTCGGAACAGATATGGGGCGGAGAGCCGCAGTGCTGTACAGAGAAAGAATGGGTGCAAAAGATATGCGAAACAGTGCATAATCTGTTCGAGGAAGAGGAATGGGGCGAATATCATGGCTTGGATATTGCAACGCATCTGTTTATTTCCGTGCATTTACCGGAAGATGTATTCTCAGATGCAGCAAGACAGATGGTACAGATTTTTACCATGATGCAGCGCCCGGAAAATCCGCCATTCGTTTATGTGGTTCGAGCCTCCGAAAATACAGGGGCAGGCTGTGAGTGTTTTGTTGCGGTTATGAAATGAAACCATGATGTCGGAAAGAAGGCGAAATATAAAAATTACATAGGAAAATCAGTTTACAAGTATTATCAGTAAAACGCGGAGGTCAAAAATATGATGGAACATACTGAAAAAATTGCATATCTAAAAGCACTAATTTACATTGCGACGGCAGATGACACGATTGATGAATCTGAACGTGAAAAGTTTTCCCAATTGGGACATATTTACGGATTGAATGAAGATGAAATCAATAGCATTGCAGACAGTGTAATCAATAAAGCGGAAACGCTGGAAGAAATTTTAGGGAATATCTCCACGCGACAGACAAAATTACTGCTCGTATATGATCTTTTAGCGATTTGCTATGCGGATGGCTGTTATTCCCTTGCTGAGAAAAATGCGATGCGTTCGATTGTCAATATGCTTCATATTGAGGAAGCAAAACTCACAGCACTGGAAGAGGTAATAGAGGAAAGCACAGTACTAAATAAAAAGCTCGAAACTATTCTCGAAAAATAAGGAGACGATATTATGGGACTCGGAAAAATTTTGGCTATTGTAGGTGCCGGTGCTGCATGCGTAATAACAGGTGGCCTGGCTGCTCCGGCAATCGGTGCTGCGGTTGGCGCTACTATGGGTTTATCCGGCGCTGCGGCTACTTCAGCCGGACTGGCGGCTCTTGGCGGTGGAGCATTGGCCGCAGGCGGTGCAGGTGTAGCAGGCGGCACCATGCTTATTCAGGCGGTAGCCGGTGGGCTTGGCGTCCTCGGTGCAGGCATTGCGACCAATGCCGCCGATGGTGCGAAAGCAAAGAAGCAGAATAAAGAATTGCGTGATGCATTACGCCAGCACAATGTTGACAGTGCCACAAAACAAAAGCTTATCGCACAGTTGAATGCGACGAAAGAAGAATTGCAAAAAGCATTGAATGAAGAACGCAGGAAAAACAACGTCCATGAGGAAACAATTCGAATTCTGCAAGAGCAGCTGGATGATCTTATCGAGACACTTGAGGTTGCAAAAGCTGCGTAAGGGAAGCATCTATGGACAAAGACAGCATCATTCTTAAATACGAACAGGTTGAAATGCAGGCGATTTCTTCTGGTATATCTGATCTTGCGGAAAGTAATCGTAAGCAGGAAGAAAAGCTGAACGAACTAAAAGCTAAAATGGCTCGTGCTTATAAGTTAGCAGGGGCGAAAATTCAGCCGACTACTGTTCATGAGAACAACGCGGCATGTGAGGCAACTATTCCGACTGCTGTTGCTGCACCGAGTACAGAGATGTCGTATGAAGCATTGTATCAAAAGGCGAGCGCTTCATTAGCAGAACGAGGCATTGATGTCGACAGCCTTGATTACCATTCACTTGTGTCAGAAGCAGAACTTCGTGAAATCGAACAGCAACTGAACCGACCTTTGCCGAGACGTGAAAAATGGACAAAGTCTGACTTTATTGCAGTATTCATCGCTGCTGCAATCGGCAGCCTTGCTGATATCGTGCTGAGTGATCGCAACAATGCGTTGACCGGAACAAAATCAGACTTTTCCAAATGGCTGAATGGTTTCCATACACATGAAGGCGGCGCACCTATTGACTATCAGGGTAAAAATTTTGGTGGTGGATTCCATCGAGGTCTGTCAAAAGGACATGATATTCTCCGTTTTATCGAGGGAATTATGATGTTCCAAAATGGACAATTCGAAGCAATTCGTTATGAAAACGGAATCGCCCAAAGGATTATCCGTACTGCAAATCAATATGGTACGCCGTATGAGCAGCTGAGTATAGCGGAAGCAATTGCACGCTATGCAAAACATATGTTTGCAGACTTGTTTTCGACGTGCAGTCTGCCTTTCCCTGGCAGTTCCTTTTTGGTCGAAGCCGATAACCGTACTCTTCGTAAATTTGCCGCAGATATGTATCAGAACGGATTCAATATCAAAAATATAATGACGCAAGGGCTTTCTGTTGTCATTATCGAGGTAATCCTTAGAATTTATTTCAGTATTCAGTCTGTTCGGCAATATAAGGAGAAATTCGAATTATCGGAAGATTATTCAAATTTTGATGCAGTAAAGCATTTCTTCAAACAGGAAAACAAAGATAAACTGGATGAAATGCTGTTAGTTGCACATACGATTGTAGCTGCAATGAATATTGGTAAAGTTATCATCAACAAGGCGCCTTGGCAGATTAATATCGGTGAAATCTTCAGCGTTGTTCGGTATGGCGTCAAAGTACTATCAAGAATGCTGGATCGAAATTCTGATTATGCTAAACTGATGCGAAGCTCCAAGGAAATCCACGAAGGCTGGCTTGCGCTCGAGCAGCAAATTTGTAATAGTGAACAAAGTATAATCATGGCTGAACCCACATTATCAATAGTATAACTATATATTCGCCTCAAAAAACTCCATAATCCCCGCTTTGAGCACTCTCCACTCCCGGCCGACCTTTACGGCCGGGAGTTCTTCGTTGGCGATCATCTTGCGGACCTGCTGGCGCGTTGTTTTGAGCAGGGCAGCCGTTTCCTTGACGGTCAGAATTTCGTCATTTTTCATGCCCACGGGTCCTTCCTCGAATCGGGCTGCGATGAAGTATGAGGCTGATTATACTGCTCCTTGTAGATGAAATTGTGCAGTTTGCGCACCAGAACCTTGCGGAATCCCCGGTTTCCGTACTGGTCCTCCTGCGGCTGAATGCTGTACTTGTCCGCGTAGTGTTTGAGCTCCTGCTTACTGATTTCGAACAGTCGGCAGACCTCGTCGATGGTGTAATACTCCTTCATCCCGCGATAATCCAGATACTTCATAAAAATCATCCTTTTACATATAAGATTTGACAGCACAGATCACAGTTCACCGCAATTCATGCCATCTTATATTTATGTTAGTGATTTCGTTTCAAAAAAGATAATCAAAACCCATGCCAATTCCATTGAAAAGGCATGGGTTTCGCAATTTACAGAACAAATTTCAATTCTTCAATCTCTGATTTATCCTTCAATGTCGCAGGCTGAATGCCGAGTTTTTCAAACTGCTTGCGCGCAGTGCGTAGCTGGCTTTCGGACAGCTCGCTGTTTTTCACAGCCTGTGCATAACATTTGCAGTCGGACAGCTTTTTGACAAGCAGACGCATATTTTTGCGAGTTGAAGCATGTTTCACGGTCTCAACCTTTGCCATGCAGTCCGAATACCGCACAAACGGCAGGTCTGCGTGCAGCATTTCCATATAAGAACGGATGGTGTCCTCGGACTCGTCCATGACAGTTTTCAGGATTTTCTTGTTGCTGCCCTTGACTTCATCGGACAGTCCGCGCTTGAACTTCGCTCCCGAGCGGGCCACCTCGAACCGGAGCATCGGCGCATCATACTGCTCCAGCAGATCCTCCTCCATCAGCTGAAACGTCTTGTCATAGACCGTCAATGCGGTCGTCTTGCAGCAAATACGCCACGAATGTGCGTTCTTTTTCTTACGATTTGAGAATTCTTTACCGAATGTGCACAGCTTGTACTGTTTCATGTACGGACTGCGGCGAACGACGCGCAGCGCCTCGTCAACCCAGTCCTGCGAGTTGGGGAAGTAGTCCAGACAGCAGTCAATGCGTGAAAGCGTCAGCTGCTCAAAATCGCAGTTCAAACCGATTTTATGCAGCAGCTTGGTCATTTCCTTATCAAGCGATTTCAGCTGATTCTCTTTCGCTTGGAATACCTTCTTGGGCACATACTCTCCATGCAGCAAAGTATGCGGATTGAGCCGAAAATGAATAAAAGATGCAAGATTTTTCTTTGCTTTGTTCTTGCTGCGCACCTGCTGGTACAGATAAAGCACCACGCCCTGATTGCAGTAAGAAGTGCAGATATACTTCGTCAGACCTTTCTCGGAATGATATGTCGTGTCCGGATAAAAACTGCCGGAATTCACACTTTTTAGATGCTGAAACACCTTGTTAAAGTCCTTCTTAGACACTCTGTGAAATAATTCAATCGTGTGGATACCATATCGAAAGTCCATTTCACTCACCGTCCTTCGCAAAGCAGCCGATTACGGCATCATGCAGATCGTCCGATGACTCGCAGATTGCATACAGCTCATTGACAGCTTCAACCGCACGATCATCTGTGTGCGAGATAATGTCGAGGTTCATCTGAAAGTCAGCGTCATTCCAGAGCAGCAGCGCCTTTGCACGTCTGCCGTCGCGCCCGGCTCTGCCTGCCATCTGATAGAACGACGCTGCGCTGAATGGAAGCTGAGAGACGATAATCAGACGAATATCCGGGATATTCACGCCCATACCGAACGCAGAAGTTGCAATCATGATGTGCGCCTTGCCGGAACGAAAGCGCTGCTCCTGCTTCGCTCGGTTGGATAATTTGCTGTGGCAGATGGCAATCTCATCAGCCTCGATATCACAATCTTCAATTAAGTAATCGCGCATCTCTTCCACATCACAGACACGGGTGCAGTAGATAACGATTTTGCCCTTATCAGCATATTTTAGAATTGCTTTCTTGACTTTCCCATAACGAATTGCCTCCGTTTTCACGAACACTTTCCCCAGAGAAAGGTTAGAACGTATGGTTTCCTACTCTGAATTTTGAAGCATTTTCGATTTCAGCAATCTTACGGATTCTGAAACTTATAAATGCATCTAAAACGCATTTTTCAATCAATAATTCAAAATCATATTACAAAATGCGAAAAACATTCTTTTTCTGGTTCGTGCAGTTTCATATCGTTTTAGAGGTGTACGAACCGCAAACATTGGTGTAATTATGGTGTCAAGCAGCGGCAGGCAACAGCAGCTAACAAATACAACAAAAGCACGCTTTTTTGGTAGCTACTCATAAAACAGTATCAACTAACAAACTGAAATAGGGTAGCTGCCATACAGGGTGCAAAAAAAGGCGAGTAGGAGACAAAATGTTTCTTACCCGCTCTTTTCATGCCTTTTGTTACGCAGTAGGGGCTGAAAAAGCATTGATACAGGCAGCTTTACGGGTGCGTTTCTCACGCGGTAAGGGATTTATACCTTTTCCCTCCAAAATGGCGTTCTACTGCGTAACAAAACTGTGGTAATTATTCGAGAGAGCGTCCAGCCGCCTATGTTGGATTTTCCTACGTTGGAAAATCCAACGCAATTAAATAAAGATATACTAACTAAAGAAAAACCAAATACAGATTTAATCAAATATCTATTCCCTTCCTATCCTTTCCCTAATCACTTCCCTCTGGGGCAAGGTACAGCAGCAGAGCCGCCGGAACGGAAAAGAATGGAACAGAAGCGGTAATACAAAAAATATCGTTTCATGCTTCTGCTTCCGTCCAAAATCGCGGTATGCGTTGATTGCCGCATTACGGAGAACGACATTACAGAACGCGGCAAAGGTGTACTCAATATGCTCCATGAATTGTCCAGAATACTCCATCATAACTCACCCCCTTTCTTCCCAGTAGGGGGCCATTACAACAAACGCCCATGAAGCATAGAGCCACATGAGCGTTTGGGTAATATGAGTTATTAAGACATACTAAATGATTTGATAGTTCATACTTATAAGCGGAATATCCCGTTTCTGTGAACAGGATTTTTTTGACAGAAAATAGTTTGTCTGATTTTGCCGATTAATAAATAACACGACGGTACCTCCCTATACCGCCTCATTATAAATAATGGCTTTTGTAATTCCTCCGTTATCCGGTCAAAACGGCGGCTTATGATTGTTCCCAAAAAGGAAAAGCCGATAACCGCATTTTTAATCTGCGCGTTATCGGCTCTGCGTCTGTGCGTCTGGCTCTTTGATAACTGATATATTCATTTGTTGTACGTTAATAAGGGTTTCCTGTTTGCATTTCGGGCAGTACAGGGGAAAGTTTTTCAGTTCGGTATCGTTCCGTATCTTCAACCTTGTTTTGCTGTGGCATATGGGGCATATTATCCATTCGGTATTCATACTAAATGCCCCAATCCCCGCTAATCATTTGCAGCTTTACCATATGCGGATAAATTTTGCCTGTGTTCATCAGCTTTTCCGGCGTTCCCTGTTCGGCAACAGAACCGTCTGAAAGCACAACTACTTTGTCCGCGCCGCTTACGGTACGCATACGGTGGGCGATAACAAGTACGGTCTTATCTTTTATCAGCCTTGACAAAGCAGCCTGTATCAATGTTTCGTTTTCCACATCAAGGCTTGCCGTTGCTTCATCAAGCAAGATAATAGGCGCATTTTTAAGGAAAGCGCGGGCGATGGAAATTCGCTGTCTTTCCCCGCCGGACAGCTCGCAGCCGTTTTCTCCAATCATACTGTAAAACCCATCCGGAAGTTTTACCGCAAATTCTTCACAATTCGCCAGTCTTGCCGCCGCAATCACTTCTTCGTCGGTCGCGTCCTTTCTGCCTATCCTGATATTCTCCATGATTGTGTTGTTAAACAGCGTCACATCTTGAAATACGATAGAGTACAAAGACAGCAAGGTTTCCGGATCTATTTTCGATATATCCATACCACCGACAGTGATTTTCCCTTTGTTTATATCCCAGAATCGGGCAGCAAGGCGTGATACCGTAGTTTTTCCTCCGCCGGACGGTCCGACTAAGGCGGTAACTTCTCCTTGTTTAGCCGTAAAGGAAACATCTTTTAATACGGTTTCCCCGGGTTTATAGGCAAATCCTACATGGTCAAATACAATGTCATAACCTTGGTTTGTCATTGTATTGCTTCCTGTCTGAATAGGCTGGTCAAAAATTTCATTCATGCGGTTTATGTTTGTTTTGGTAGAGATTACCGCAGCAAGATTTTGCAATGCACCCTCAAGCGGGGCATATAGCCTTGAAGCCACAAGCAAAAACATAAAGAATAGCGGAATATCAATTTCCCCACGAATCAACAGCGCAGAACCTACAAGCGCAACCGTAGCAATTCCAAACTTTAATATCAGCGTAGAGGAAACAACAAAAAGTGCTGTTCCAAGTTCTGTTATAATGTGCCGTTTTTCTACATAGTTAATCTTTTTGTCAAGTCCTTTCAGATACCTTTCTTCCGCATTGTTTGATTTCAAGTCCTGTAAACTTTCGATACACTCCTGTACGCCGCTTTCAAGAGCGACATTTGCCGCTACGGATTTACGGTTGAAGTATTCCTGTATGCGGGCTGAAAAGAGTGTGATTGTAAATGCAATCGGCAAAACCCACACCGCCGCAAGAGCCATTCGAAAGTCTATAGCAAAAAGGCAGATTGCAATTAGTGTTGTTGAAATGAGGGAGCCTGCCAATGCGGGTACATAATGGGAGAATGCAGTTTCAAGCGTAGCGCAGTCTCCCATAATAGAATTGGTTAAATCCGCAAGGTCTTTTTTGCCGAAGAAAGACAACGGAATTTTGCGCAGCTGTTCCGCTAAGGATATACGCCTTACCCCGCTTTCCACATAAGTCGCTAAGTAAGTGGCGTTATATTGAAACCAAGTCGCAATAAATATAAGGCATAAGCAAACCAAAGAACCAACCGCATAAAAAGCAATGCGGCTTCCATTTAAGTTCCCATTCATGGCGTCAATGACAAAGTAATAGAGCAACCCCACAGGGAGCATAAAGGATATATCCTGTACGACGCAGGCAATACAGCCTTTTATCAAATCGACAGCCCCCTGTCTTGATAATGCAAAACGTCTTTGCAATGTCTTAATCATGCGTTTACCTCCTTTGCAATCTTCCATTCTGCCGCTTCGGAATAATTCTTCCACATTTTTGTGAATATGCCGTTTCTCTCTATCAGTCCACTATGTGTGCCGCTTTCGACAATTTCACCGTCTTGCAGTACATAAATGCAATCCGCGTCTGTGATTGACGACAACCTGTGTGCAATCATAATGACGGTCTTTCCCTTTGAAAGCGCGGATAAAGCCTGCTGTACGCGCACCTCATTATCGGGGTCGGCAAACGCGGTCGCTTCATCAAGAATTAGAATAGGCGCATTTTTCAAAATCGCGCGGGCAATCGCTATTCTTTGCTGTTCACCGCCGGACAGGTACACACCTTTTGTGCCGACAACCGTATCAATGCCATTCGGTAATTTTTCAATAATATCCAAGCACTGTGCAGCTTCCAAAGCATGGGCGATTTCTTCGCGTGTAGCGTCAGGCTTTGCCATACGCACATTTTCCAATATGGACGCTTTGATAAGGCGGCTGTTCTGAAATACAAAAGATACCTTATTCATCAATGTTTCTTTCGGAATATCTCGTATGTCGGTATTGCCTATCAGTACGCGCCCTTTTTGCGGGTCAAAAAATCTTGTGACAATATTTGCAAGCGTTGTCTTGCCGCCGCCGGACGCTCCTACCAATGCGACTGTCTGCCCCGGCTTTATGGAAAGTGATACATCATTGAGCGCATTTTTCTCGCCGTCATAGCTGTAACTAACGTGTTCCAATGTAACCCCATTATCTTTAGGGATATTATTCACGCTGCTTTCAGATAATGGTTTTTCGTTCAGCACTTCATCAATCCTGTTAATTGCGTCGCCTACAATCATTGCGTCCTCGCTCATAAACATAATTTTTGTGAGCGTCGTACCAATGACGGGCGTAATCACAATATAGAAGATAAGGTTTAGTAACAATTCATTTGTTACGCCGCTCCTCGTAAAGAGAATACCTCCGGCAATCAGAAATGCGAATACGCCGTTAATTGCCGTTGTATAGAACATCATAGGCAGACGCAGCCCCTTTGTGTATGCAATTACCCATGTTTCATAATTATCAATCGCATTTTTGAAGCGTTTGAAAGAAAAGATTGTCTGCCCGAAAGTCTTTACTACAGGTACGCCCCGCACATATTCAACGGCTTCGTTTGACATATCAGAAAGAGCATTTTGGTATTGCTCCATTTTCTGCTCCATGTTTTTTCCTGTCATTTTCATCATAATCAGAAAACCAAGTACAACGGGTACGAGGCTTAAAAGCCCTAACCGCCAGTCAAAGGCAAGTAACAGGAAAAGCAGCCCTATGGGTGTGGCAATCGCCCCCGCTTTGTCGGGAAGCCTGTGTGCAAGATATGTTTCAGTAGCAGCACTGGAACTGTTTACGATTCTCCGTAGCTTTCCGCTTCCATACTTTTCCGTTACCCCGAGCGGCAATGCTGTAATATGGCGCATAAGCTCTTTTCGGATATTAGCGGCAACCCGGAACGCGCTCAAATGCGAACACATCAAAGCGGTTATGTAGACAACAATAGAGATAACCGCAAACAATACGGCAGACCAACCGTAGCCTGTGACATTCCCCGCCTGTGAGAAGTCCGGGGAAACCTCCAGTATGTCGTGAATAATACGCCATATATACCAAAAAGGTACAAGAGCCAACAGCGCACTCATTACAGACAGTACCCAAGAAAGATAGGTCAATATCTTATGCCCTCCGGCATAGCCCATCAGTCTTGATAGATTAGACTGTTTTTTCATTAAAAAAACCTCCTTGAAAATTTTTATGATATGAAGACAGAATGAACGCCCTCCAATATCCGCATTTCAGTTAGTGCTGCCTTATGTGGTTAGTACTAACTAACCCATGTGCTAAATATAATGGAAAGTTTACACTTTCCATTATCAGGAATTATAGGGCAGATTGCCCCATAATTTTCATCCACCCGGCGGTATAGAAAGCCCTCATTTCTTTCAAATAGCGCTTTGCTTCTTCAAGCGGCATTTCATGTATAATTAGCTCAAAAAATGTATTGAACATTCCTGTAATCAAGATATGCTCCAACCGTTCGTCAATGGGGGGCGCAGGTCTGCCTAACTTTTCAAGAACTGATAAATAATCGTGTGTTCCTTTTGTTTCTATTTCCACCATTTCATCAATCAATTTTGAAAATCGCGTTCCCTCTGAACAGCAAAGTATGAGCTTAAATTCATTCAAGTGTTCATATGCATACAAGAGCATTTCATACATACACTCGCCGGAAGTAGAGGAAAGATTATCGGGTTGTTCCTCTGGCGGGATTTCAGCAAATTCTTTTTGAGCCTTGCAAAATCGTTCCAGTAAAAAGTTATAGTGTTCGCCTACCAATGCTTCAAACAAGTCCTCTTTGCTGTCATAATAGCCATAGAACGCACCTGTTGTCACACCCGCCGTTTTGACAATATTCCGCAAGGAAGCAGACTTATAGCCCTTCTCAAGAAATTCTTGCATTGCCGCCGAAAGAATTAAGTGTAATGTTGTCTGTCCCGCTTCGCTCATGCGTTCACTATCCTCTCTATAACACTGTTATGTATCACTGTTATATAATACGGCAAGTCAAGGAATTTGTCAATAGTTCAAAATAATTTGCAGATTTATTTTATGGCATTGGCATTTTCAGCACGTCCTCCGTAGTAGGAAATGAGAAAAACTTTTTGAAAAAATCCGTTCAAACTTTGGCAAAATTGCCTTGCGTGGTGTAGTAGGTAGTGAAAGAAATTTCAGAGGGTTTGGGAGACGTCTCGCCTGCCGGCTCGGTCGGCGTTAGACGGTCGCCACCGGCGACCAACGCCCCAACAAGCAAAATGCGGCGCATTTTACGAAAATGGTACCCCTTTTCTATGCTTGCTGCGAAACTTATCACATTTCAAAACAAGGAAAGGACGGGAACGGAATGGAAAAGAAACGGAAAATCAAAGACGGGCATATTGTAGTAGAGAATCCGCTGTTTCAAGAGTTGCCAAAGCACGAAGTAACGCTAAAATCCGGCAGAACGCTCTATCGTTTTACAGGAAGCTATGACGGGGAAAGGAGCCTGCCCCACAAGGTTTTACGCCTCATGGAGCAGGAAAAGGGCAAAAAAGATGTTGATTAAAAATACAGGAGCCGATACAATAGAGACAAGCAATCCTGTATTGGCAGACTGCCCGCCGACGAAAGGAGCAGAAACTATGTTAAGGCAGTCTGACAAAATTACCGCCCTCTATTGCCGCTTATCGCGCGACGACGAATTACAGGGCGACAGCAACAGCATTGTTAATCAAAAGGCGATTTTAAGTAAATACGCGAAAGAAAATCATTTCTCAAACACCGCGTTTTTCGTGGACGACGGGTATTCTGGAACAAACTTCAACCGTCCCAGTTGGGGCGAGCTTCTGGAACGGATTGAAAACGGAGAAGTGGCGACGCTGATTGTAAAGGATATGTCGCGGCTTGGGCGTGATTATCTGAAAGTGGGCTTTTATACCGAAGTCCTGTTCGTGGAAAAGGGCGTGCGGTTTATTGCTATCAACAATGGCATAGACAGCGCAAACCAACAGGACAGCGATTTTACCCCCTTTTTGAACATCATCAACGAGTGGTACGCAAAGGACACAAGCAAGAAAATCCGCGCTGTGATGAAGTCAAAGGGAGAAGCAGGCGAATATCTTTGTACCAATCCGCCCTATGGCTACATGAAAGACCCCGACAACAAAAAGAAATGGATTGTGGACGGAGAAGCCGCCGAGATAGTCAAGCGGATATTTGCCCTGTGTCTGGACGGTTACGGTCCGTCGCAGATTGCCCGTATTCTGAAAGAGGATAAAGTCATAACGCCGACTATCCATTTTCAACAGACAGGCAGAGCGACAAGAAACACGCCGCCGGATAATCTTTATGATTGGGATAATAAAACGGTAGCGGGGATTTTAGAGCGTCCAGAGTATCAAGGGCATACGGTAAACTTCAAGACCTACAAACAGTCCTACAAGAGCAAGAAAACCTGTTACAATCCAGAGGAAAAATGGCTTGTGTTTGAAAACACCCACGAAGCAATCATTGACGTTGACACATGGGCGCGGGTACAGGAATTACGCAAGAACAAACGCCGTCCGACAAGGACAGGCAAGACGAATATGTTTTCCGGTATTGTGCGCTGTGCCGACTGCGGCGAAAAGCTGTATTACTGCACAAGCAAGAACTTTGAAGCGCGGCAAGACCATTTCGTATGCTCTACTTCAAGGCTCAAAGGAAAAGAGGTTTGCTCAACGCATTTTATCCGCGCGGTCGTACTGGAACAGGGCGTGCTTGCTCACATGAGATGGACGATTGCCTGTGTCGCTAACCATGAAGAACAATTCCATAAAGCTATGGGCGCGAAGCAGAAAGCCGAAGCGAAAAAGGAACTTGCGGCGAAGCGGCGACAACTGACGCAAGGAGAACGCCGGATTGAAGAACTTGACCGATTATTCAAGCGTATTTACGAGGACAACGCCAACGGGAAATTATCTGACAGCAGATTTCAAATGCTCTCCAACGACTACGAACAGGAGCAGGAAGAACTGCGTGAAAAGCTGTTGCGATTGAATGAAGAAATTACCGAACAGGAAGAACAATCCGAGAACATTGACAGGTTCATCAGCAAAGTACGGAAATATCTTGACTTGGACGAGCTGACGCCCGCTGTGCTGAATGACATGGTAAAGGCGATGTATGTTCACGCGCCGGATAAGTCAAAGGGGCATAGGGAACAGCAGATTGATATTTCCTATGACCTTGAGGAAATACTCCCCGCGTCTTTACTGAATGACCTACATAACAGAGAAACGTCGTAGCCCGCAAGCTACGCCGTTTCCCGAAAACATTTCTAATACTGTCTTATGAGTGCCGCCCTTTAGAGCGTGCTTTTTGCTATCTACCGGTCCTATACGCATTGGCGCCGTCCGCGCGGCGGCGTGCAGCGCGTAAGCCGACGGCACGGAACGGTGCCGAGGGCGCGGCGACAGCCGCGCCCGAAATATAGATACCCCCTTTCTCTAACAGGGGGGTACAAATCGGAATAGATCAGCGAATCTCGCAAAACTTTGAATATTTCTCGTGCATAAATGGGGGTTTTACAGATAAATACGGAGAAAATGGGAGAGTTTCTGCAAAAGCGATACATTGTAAGGTCGAAAATGATAATTGATCGTAGTCCGGTTCCTGTTAGAGATGCTGATAACTGCGCGATATGGCGGTATCAACCTGTACCGGTGTCGTATCTTACCGCATTGGTGGAGCGATGTAT
>OLNR01000556.1_pt1 | contig 30349 bp, 23 predicted proteins | sample 1672231 | NCBI WGS metagenome assembly OLNR01 (sample SAMEA3136662, study PRJEB25190) | human gut metagenome
TGCCGTTGATGGAGTCGATGGACTGCAGCGGCACGAACTTCTGACGCTGGTTGCGACGTTCGCCTTCACGCGGGGCGCGGATGGAGCCGTGCACGGCGTCGCCCTTGCGCAGGCCGTACTTCTTGACCTGGCCCATGGAGACATACACGTCGTTCGGTCCCGGCAGGTAGCCGGACGTACGCACGAACGCGTAGGAGTCGAGCACGTCGACGATGCCGGCGACCGGCACGAGGTCTTCCTTCGGCTCGTCGCGATGCTGGTCGCGGTCGGCGCGATCCATACGATCGTTGCGCTGGTCGCGGTCGGCGTTGCGGTCCATGCGGTCGGCGCGATCGTTACGGTCGTTGCGATCATTGCGATCGCCCCTGCCGCGACGCTCGTCACGCTCGTCGTAATCGCGGTCACGGCCACGCATACGGCGGCCACGGCGATCGTTGCGTCCACGGCTGTGACGGTATTCGTTGTCTTCGGTCTCGTCGCGACGCTTATCATCGTCGGCGTCTTCCTGCGACGGCAGCGTGGCGAGGATGTCATCAAGGTCGCGCACGACGTCTTCGCTCTTCGGCCCGTCCGCCACGCGACGGCGGCGACGCGGCTCGAAATCGTCCCTACGGTCGTCATCACGACGGCGACGGCGGTCATCCTGCTTCGGAGCGGCATCGTCAAGGCCCAGTTCGGCGAGCAGGTCGGCGCCGGCTTCGGCGTCACGATGGCGACGACGCTTCGGCGCTTCATCGTTCGGCTTCAACGCGTCCACCGCTGCCACGGCATCCGCGACTTCGGAGGATTCCGCGGACTTGGCCTGCTTGGCACGGACGGGGCGTTCCTCCTGCTTGGCTTCATCGGCCTTCTTGTCCTTTGCCGATTTGACCTCAGCGTCTGCGGCGGGAGCGGACTTTGGCGCGCGCACGGTGACGCCGGCCGGAGCCTGGCCGCCGGAACGGGCGGCTTGAAGTGTTGCGATCAGTTCGGTCTTGCGCATGGTGGAGACACCACGAAGTCCCATCTGCTTGGCGAGCTCCTTGAGCTCGGGCAGTTTCATATCATCGAGATTAGGGCTTGTTGCCACTGGTAGTTGCCTTTCCTTGGCTTCCACAGGCATGCGCCCGCGACAGCTGCAAAAAAGAATTGCGGAAAATTTCCGTCGAATGAAAAGTCCGCCGCGAAACATCGCGGTTTTCGAACTGTCCTAACCATACAACGCAACCCAGACCAACGCAAAGCGGGCACGCGCGGTCCGCCCGTGCGGTTCGCGCACCGCGCAATCGCAATAAAAATCGCAATGAAAAAGCCCATGCCAAAAAGCATGGGCTTGATCAAAGTTACGCTGCGAAAAATAAATAACGCGTGCGAAGACGCCCGTCTGAGGCCGAAGGCGTACAAAGGTACGTCGAGCGCCGGAGAAAGGGCGTATGCGCACGCGTTATTTATTTTTCTACTTTTCTTCGTGGTAGGACTTGTCAGTGTTGACCGACCACACGTTGTCTTTCGACGTTTCGCCGCTCTTGATGTCCTTGACGGCTTCGATGGCGGTGGCCATGGAGTGGTCCATGTTGTTGTAACGGTGCTGTCCGTTACGGCCAACGCAGTACAGGTTGCCGAAGGAGTCGAGGTAGTCGACGAGTTCGGGCATGCGGTCGTAGGTGTCGAAGTAGGCCGGGTAAGCCTTCTTGACGCGTTCGCGGTGGGAGTCGAGCACGTCCTGCGGGCCGTTGATGACCTGCATGCGGGTGAGCTCCTGGATGGCGAACTTGGTGGCTTCCTCGTCGGTCATGTTCCAGAAGGAGTCGCCTTCCTCGCAGAAGTATTCGAGGCCGATCCACACGGTGTTGTCGACGTCCTTGACCAGGTACGGGCTCCAGTTGTTGAAGATCTGCAGACGGCCGACCTTGTAGCCCGGATCCTGCACGTAAATCCAGCAATCCGGCACGATCGGCGGGTTGCCGAGGGTCGGAATGTCGGTGGTGTTGGTCAGGCGCAGGTGCTTGACGAGCAGGCCGACGGTGACGAAGTCGCGGTACGGCAGGCCGTTGGCGATTTCGGTCATGTCCTTCGGAGCCGGCTGGTCGGAGGCGTCCACGGCGTTGACAAGGTCCTTGACCGGCATGGAGGAAATGAAGTCGTCCGCGGCCATTTCGGTGCGGTTGCCTTCGGAATCCTCGTACACGACGGATGCGATCTTGCCGTCCTTCTGGCGAATTTCCACCACATTGGCGTCGGTGATGACCTTCACGCCGGCGGCTTCGCAGTTGGATTCGACGGTTTCCCACAGCTGGCCCGGGCCGAGCTTCGGATACCAGAATTCCTCGATGAGGGAGGTTTCGACTTCGGAGTTGTCGCGCTTCTTCGGCAGGAGCTTCTGGAAGGCGTTCTTCAGCACGCCCATGATGCTCAGGCCCTTGACGCGCTGTGCGCCCCAGTCGGCGGAGATTTCGGACGGGTGACGGCCCCACAGCTTCTCGGTGTAGCCCTCGAAGAACATGGAGTAGAGCTTACGGCCGAAACGGTTGATGTAGAAGTTCTCCAGATTGGTTTCCGGCAGCTTGTGCACCATGGACTTCAGGTAGCTGAAGCCGGCGACCATGGTGAGCTTGAAGCCCATGGCCTTCAGGGTGTTGGCGCTCAGGGAAATCGGGTAGTCGAGGAAGTGGCGGTTCCAGTAGATGCGGGACACGCGGTGGCGCTTGAGCATCACCTTGTCTTCGATTTCCGGATCCGGGCCGCCCGGCTCCATATCATGCTCGCGGTGGAGCTTCTTGTCATCATAGCTGGGTGCGCCCTGCAGCGGCAGAACGTCCTTCCACCAGTCCATGATGCGGTCGTCCTTCGAGAAGAAGCGGTGGCCGCCGATATCCATACGATTGCCGTCATGCTTGACGGTGCGGGAGATGCCGCCGAATTCGCGGGTGGCTTCCAGCACGGTCACGTCGTACTGTTCGGAGCCACCGTCCTTGACGAGCTCCCAAGCGGCAGTCAGGCCGGCAGGGCCGCCACCGATGATGACCACGGATTGCTTTTGCGTCACTTTGAAGTCTCCTTACAAACAAAATCGAAGATATTCTACCCGAAGGTAGGGAAACGCACAGCGCACCTGTGCGCATGCACACAAAATCACCGCCAAGTCCGACAGCAATCGCCCTGATAGAAGGAAAACCAGCCGTACGGCTTCCGCCGAAGACTGGTTTTCCGTAGGTCCGCTACATGCTGTCGGGAATGTCGATGTCGGTTTTCTGCACTTCCTCGACGTTCACGTCCTTGAACGTGACGATGCGCACGTTCTTGACGAAACGGCTGGAACGGTAGACGTCCCACACCCACGCGTCGGTCAGCCGCACGTCGAAGTAGACGTCCTGGCCGGCGGAACGCACGTTGAAATCGACCTTGTTGGCCAGATAGAAGCGGCGCTCGGTCTCCACAACGTAGGTGAACAGTTTGATGACGTCGCGGTATTCCTTGTATAGGGACAGCTCGGCGTCGGTTTCGTAGTTGTCGAGGTCCTCGGCGCTCATCGTCTGCCTTCCGTGTCGCGCTTGCGGCCACGTCCAAGCGTGCGCCACCAAGCATCCTTCGAGGTTTTGCGCTCATCCGAGCTGTACGGCCAGTTGTTGTCGGCATCGCCGGCCTTCTGGTCCGTCTTCGCCGTTCCGGATGCTTCGTTCGGCTGCGATTCCTGCGATGGCGCGGCAGACGTCTCGTCGGCGGAGGTCTGCGCCGTGTCTCCACTCTGGCCTGCCGCTGCGGCATCGTCCGCATCGCCCTTATGTACGGAGTTGAGTTGGATGGCGATCGAGTGTTCGCGGGCGCTCAACGCCTCCTTGACGCCCGGATTGTCTTCGATCACGTGCATGCCGAACGCGTCGAGCGAGCGGATCGGGTCGAATTCGTCGACGAGCGTGTCCATGACGATGAGGTCCTGGTAACGGTTCTCCGACGCGTTCCACAGGGCATCGCGCGAACGGCCGGACGGCACGAAGCCGAGCGACTGGTAGACGGATACGGAACGCGTGTTCTGTTCCGGCACGGCCACCCAAATGCGGTGCATGCCGAGGCCCGCCGGTTCCGGCGCGAAGCCGTACGTCATCACGCGGGGCATGATGTCTCGCGAGTAGCCGCGGCCGCGGTAGTCCTTGCCGAGCACCACTTGGATGCGGGCGGAACGTGCCCAGCCGTCGATGTCGATGAGGAAGATCATGCCGATCACGTTGTCGGAAGAGGCCGCGTCAAGCTCGCCGTCGCCGTCATGGTCGGCTTCGGTGACGATGGACCATGCGATGGTACGACGAGATTCCGGATCCCCCACGCCGGATTCGTTCGATTTTTCGCCATTGGACCATGCCACGGAACGACGCACCCACGCGTTCACAGCGCCACGTTCGGCCACGCGGTCCTTGCCGGTGATGCCGGATGCGCCGACGTACGCCTCAATGACCTCCATGCGTGCGATGTCGTCGATGGTGGCGGGGCGCAAGTGCACCATCTCGCCCTTGATGGGCGGAATGACGATGCGTTCCGGCAGCTCCCTCGCCCGCTGGTCCGTCGTCTGTTCCTTCGCTGTGGTTTCAGCGTACTCTGACATGATTATCGTTCCCTATGTTTCTCGGCGCGGTCCCTCGCCGCACCCATACCGACGGTATTGTACCCGACTGAACGCCAGCTGGGAGTTTTGTTAGGCAAAATCCCTGTGAAACCTCCCCAGCCGACGCGTGAATCGTATGAAAAGGCATGTAAAAGCAGATAAAAAGCAACAAAATGCAGAAAGGCGTGCGTTTTTACGATTCCTCTCATCGCAAAAACGCACGCCTTTCGATGCCATCAATCAGGCAACGTTCGGCAATCGCCGGAATGTCACTTGATCTTGCCCATCACGATCTTGGTAACGGCCTTCGCGTCGGCCTGGCCGCGGGTGGCGCGCATGACAGCGCCGATAATCGCGCCCATCGGCTTCATGTTGCCGCTCTTGAGCTTCTCGACGATGTCCGGGTTGGCCGCGAGTGCCTCGTCGACGGCCTTTTCGAGCGCGCCGTCGTCGGAAACGACCTGGAAGCCGTGCTTCTTGACGACCTCGTCCGGAGTGCCTTCGCCGGCGAGCACGCCTGCGACGGTCTGCTTGGCGAGCTTGTCGTTGAGCTTGCCGTCGGCGATGAGCTTCTCGACCTCGGCGACGTCGGCCGGGGTGATCGGCAGCTCTTCAAGGCTCACGCCCTTGTTGTTGGCTTCGCGGGACAGCTCGCCCAGCCACCACTTCTTGGCGCCTGCGGCGGAAGCGCCGGCCTTGACGGTGTCCTCGAGCAGGTCCAGAGCGTCGGCGTTGAGCACGTCGCGCATCTCCAGATCGTTGAAGCCCCACTCGCCCTTCAGGCGGTTGCGGCGCTCACGAGGCATTTCCGGCATCTGGGCCTTCATCTCCTCGATGTGCTCCTTGGTGATGTGCAGCATCACCAGATCCGGATCCGGGAAGTAGCGGTAGTCGTCGGCGTCGGACTTCACGCGGCCGCCGGCGGTGGTCTGCGAGGCCTCGTCCCAGTGACGGGTCTCCTGCAGAATCTCGCCGCCTTCGGAAAGGATGGCGGCCTGGCGGCGGATCTCGTACTGGATAGTCTTCTCGATGCCACGGAACGAGTTCACGTTCTTGGTTTCGGAACGGGTGCCGAACGGATCGGACGGGCTGTTGCGCAGCGACACGTTCACGTCGGCGCGCATGTTGCCCTGCTCCATGCGGGCATGGGAGATGTTCAGCGCACGCACGATGTCGCGGATGGCGCGCATGTAGGCGCCTGCGATTTCGGGGGCGCGGTCTCCTGCGCCTTCGATCGGCTTGGTCACGATTTCGATCAGCGGCACGCCGGCGCGGTTGTAGTCGACCAGCGAGTGGTCGGCGCCTTCGATACGGCCGTCAGCGCCACCGACGTGGGTGTTCTTGCCGGCGTCGTCTTCGATGTGGGCGCGCTCGATCGGCACACGGAAGATGGTGCCGTCCTCAAGCTCCACGTCGAGGTAGCCGTTGCCGTTGGTCGGCTTGTCATACTGCGAGATCTGGTAATCGCGCGGCATGTCCGGGTAGAAGTAGTTCTTACGGGCGAACTGGCTCCATTCGGCGATTTCGCAGTGCAGGGCGAGACCCAGCTTGATCGCGTAATCGACGGCGGTCTTGTTGACCACCGGCAGGGAGCCCGGCAGGCCGAGGCTCACCGGGGTGAGCTGGGTGTTCGGCTCGCCGCCGAAGTGGACTTCGGCCGGGCAGAACAGCTTCGTGGTGGTGGACAGCTCCACGTGGGTTTCCAGACCGATGACCGGGTCGAACTTCTTGACGGCATCGGCGTACTTCATCAACTTTTCAGCCATTTTGTTTTCTTTCCTCCGATGCTTCCTACTTGTCCAGTCCGTCGAGCCACGGGGTCTTCAGGGACTGCCAGATCGGGCCGTTCCAGCTTTCCTCGAGGGCCGCTTCGAGAGCGGCGGCGGGCTTGTACATGACCTCGTCGCGCTGCTGCGGGGCGAGGAACTGGAAGCCGACCGGCAGGCCGTCGTCGCTCAGGCCGGCCGGGATGCTCATTGCCGGCACGCCGGCGAGGTTGGCCGGAATGGTGGTGATGTCGATGGCGTACATGGCCATCGGGTCCTCGGTCTTCTCGCCGAACTTGAACGCGGTGACCGGGCTGGTCGGGCCGACGAGCACGTCGACCTTTTCGAAGGCCTTCTTGAAGTCGTCGATGATCAGGGTGCGGACTTTCTGCGCGGAGCCGTACCAGGCATCGTAGTAGCCGGCGGACAGGGCGTAGGTGCCGAGGACGATACGACGCTTGACTTCGTCGCCGAAGCCGGCCTCACGGGTGTAGGCCATCATGTTGGCGGCGGTCTGCGGAACGCCTGCCGGCGGCATGACGCGCAGGCCGTAGCGCATGCCATCGTAACGGGCCAGGTTGGAGCAGACCTCGGACGGCATGATGATGTAGTAGGCGCCGAGGGAGTACGGCAGGTGCGGCAGGGACACTTCGATGACCTCCGCGCCCATTTCCTCAAGCTTCTTGACGCCTTCGTTGAAGCGGGCCATGACGCCCGGCTGGAAGCCTTCGCCGCCGAGCTCCTTGATCAGGCCGACCTTGAGGCCCTTCAGATCGCGCTTCATGCCTTCGCGGGCTGCGGCGACCATCGGACGCGGGCCTTCCGGAATGGAGGTGGAATCGCGCTTGTCGTGTCCGCCGATCACTTCCTGCAGCAGGGCCGAGTCGAGCACCGTACGGGAGCACGGGCCGATCTGGTCGAGCGAGGAGGCCATGGCGATCGCGCCAAAACGGGAGACGCCGCCGTAGGTCGGCTTGACGCCGACGGTACCGGTCAGCGAGCCCGGCTGGCGGATGGAGCCGCCGGTGTCGGTACCCAGGGCGAGCGGAGCTTCGAATGCGGCCACTGCGGCTGCGGAACCGCCGCCGGAACCGCCCGGCACGCGCTCGGTATCCCACGGATTGTGGGTGGTCTGGTAGGCGGAGTGCTCGGTGGAGGAGCCTTGCGCGAATTCATCGAGGTTGGTCTTGCCCAACAGCGGCATGCCCGCGGCCTTGAGCTTCTCGATGACGGTGGCGTCGTACGGCGGCACCCAGCCTTCGAGGATCTTGGATGCGGCGGTGGTTTCGATGCCCTTGGTGACGATCATGTCCTTGATGGCGATTGGCACGCCGGCGAGTTCCGGCATCTGCGCCTTGTCCTCATCGGACTTGGCGTCGAAGGCGTCGGCCTGTTCGAGGGCCTGGTCGGCGGAGACCTTCAGGAAGGCCTTGACGCTCGGTTCGGCGGATTCGATGACCGCAAGGTGGGCTTCGACCAGCTCACGGCTGGAAACTTCCTTGGCCTTGATCTTGGCCGCCATCTCGGCGGCGGAAAGCTTGACGAGTTCGGTGGTGCTCATATCACTCCTGTCCCAGAATGCGCGGTGCGACGAACATGCCGGTCTCGGAGACCGGGGCGCCTGCGGTGGCTTCGGCCTGGGTCAGCGGGGTCTCGGGGACGTCCGGACGCAGGTAGGCTTCCAGCGGGACCGGGTTCGCGGTCGGTTCCACGTCGTCGGTGGCGACTTCCTGGACCTTGTTGATGGATTCGGCGATGACGTTCAGATCGCCCTGCAGACGGGTGATTTCCTCGTCCGTGAGTGCGATTCGGGCCAGATCGCCCAAATGCACGATTTCTTCTTTGGTGAAAGTAGGCATGACCCTAACAGTAACGCGTCTGTGTGACGAGCGTGTGCCCTATTTCGTGCCCCGTTCGCAACCCAGCCGCGGACGTTGCCTTCCATTTCGCAACCCAATCGTTGGACACCTGGTCATCTTTCCGGTACAGCAACGTTCGACGGCTTTTCTTGCCGCGTGCCGATGGCGCGATCAGGCTTGCGGCGCGGCGTGCTGGGCGATCCAGGCGTGCATGGAGACCGCGGCGGCGGCGCCGGCGTTGATGGAACGGACCGAGCCGAATTGGGAGATGTAGACCACGTCATCGGCCAGTTCGAGCGCTTTTTCGGACAGGCCCGGGCCTTCCGCGCCGAAAAGCATGAGGCAGCGTTCGGGGAAATGGTAGGTTTCCATGGGCACCGCGCCGGGAATGATGTCGAGCGCGATGACGCGGGCGGCTTGCAGTTCTGCTATTTTCGCGTCCAAGGCTTCCAGTTGGGCCATGGTTTCGCTTGTGTTCGGGGCAGTGCCGGAAGTGCCGTCCGTCGCGGCTGCGGAGCCACGCATATGGAAGGCGATGGCGGCGGCTTGCGATTGGGCGGCGGCGATTTCGCCGGCGACGCGCAGTTTCCAACATTCGACAAGTTCCGTTATGGATGGATGGTTTTCGACGTGCTGGTACAGCTCCGTCATGAGCGCGCCCTTGCGATTCCATTTGTGCGGGCCGACGATGTGCACGCGGCGCGCTTGGAACGCGTTGGCGGTGCGCACCATGGAGCCGATGTTGAAATCGTGGGTCCAGTTCTCCACGGCGACTTCGAAATCGTGGCGCCCGCGGGAGTCCAGGTCGGCTTTGATGGCCGCGACCGTCCAGTAGCGGTAGCGGTCGAGCACGTTGCGGCGGTCGCCTTCGTCGAGCAGGGTGGAGTCGAAGCGGATGTCGTAATTGGGGGATGACGCATCGTCCGGGCGTGGTTCGCCTGGATGGGTTTGCGACCACGGTCCTACGCCGACCTCGCGGAACGTCGGTTCGCCGGATGCCTGTGCGGCAACATCGATGGGATTGGGATCGTGCACGTTCTCCCCTTCATAGGAACAGCAATACAAATATGTCAAAGGCCCGCGCATCCGTATGCATCATCATGCTTGTCATCGCACATTCGACGACGTCAACGGCAGATATGTTTGCGGTCGGTCGGCGGGAAACTCGGTGTTCAGTGGAGTTCGGATTCCTTGAACACTTCGACGAACGGCAGTTCGGATTCCTCCGAAGTGACCGGGTTGATGACCTTGATGGTCGGGTCGACCATGTCGACACCGCCGATCAGCGAGGCAACGGCCAGCACTTTGGCGCCTTCGTTCTCCACCACGGAGAAGTCGAGGCTCAGCTCGTTGCCGTTGCGCAGGGTGACCAGCGATGAGGTCTGCACATACGATTTTTCAGACAGCCAGGAGTCGATCAGCACCACGCGTTTGCCGGCAATCGACGGACCCTTGATGGACGGATAGACGAAGTCCATGACGAAACCGTCCAAATCCTCACCACGGGAGGCGGCGGCCTGGATCATGGCGGAGACCAGCGGCACGGCCGCGGCGGTCAATGCGCCGACCGCGTCGAAATCGTCGACGGAATAGCCGGCTTCCTCCAACGTGTCGAGCAGGATATGGCCGACGATGGAGGCTCCACGATGGTCGAACAGCACGGAGGAGAGTTCCGAGAAAGGCTTGTCCTTCATTTCGGCCTGCAGCAGCGTCTTGAGCTGGTCGCGAGGTTCGAGCATGGCGAAATCGACGGTGGATTCCGTCGAAGCGGAAACAGACTGGCCCGCAGCGGAATCATGCGTCGGAACCGGTGTCGTCTTGCGGAAAGTGTTCTCTTCGGTCATGGTTCCAGCCTATCCTTTCGGCTCGTCATTCACCGTGCGGTATGGGTGATTTATGAGCGATAAACATGGTTATTCGGCGTTGGTCTCGGGAGCGGACAACTCGCGGATATCCCCTTTTTCGGGCGCGATCATGTCGACGGTGCCGATGACCTTGCTTTGGTCGACGCGTTGCAGTTTGCGCGCGGTGACCAGCACGCGCGATTCGAGCGACGCGGCGAACGAGTTGTATGCGCCGACCGTTTTGGTGATGGCGGAACCCAGTTTGGTGGCCCGCTCCCCCAATACTGCAAACCGTTCGTACAGCTCTCGGGACAGGTCGAACAGCATTTTCGCGTCATCGGTCAGGCTTTGCTGCTGCCATGCGTATGCCACGGATTTGAGCACCGCCCATAGGGTGATCGGCGAGGTCAGCGCGACTTTCTGCGCGAATGCGTCGTCCATCAGTGTCGGGTCGGTTTCCAATGCGGCCTGCAGCAACGATTCGTTGGGGATGAACGCGATCACGAAATCCGGAGCATCGCTGAACGCGTTCCAGTAGGCTTTGTCTCCCAGGGTCTTCACATGGTCTCGTACCGCTTTGGCATGGGAATGCAGCAGCTCGTTCTTGCGGGCCAGTTCCTCCGGTGAGGCGGTGTCTGGAATCTCGCATGCGCGCTGGTAGTCGGCGTATGGCGCTTTCGCGTCGATCGGAATGGTTTTGCCGCCCGGCATGTGGATGATCATATCCGGCCGTTGCGTATGTCCATCGGCGTCGGTGACCACAACCTGGGTGTCGAAATCGACATGTTCCAACAGACCCGCCGATTCCACGATGTTGCGCAGCTGCGCTTCGCCCCACGCGCCACGCACCTTGTTGTTGCGCAATGCCGATGATAGGGCGCTCGTCTCGCGATCCAATCGCGCCTGCTGTTCGCCAAGACCTTTGAGCTGTTCGCCGAGCGCGCCCATCTCATGCTTGCGGCCCTCTTCGATTTGCGCGACCTTTGTCTGCAGGGCGTCGAGGTTCTTCTGCACCGGAGCCAGTGCGGAGAGCACCTTGCTTTGCTCCTGCAGTTTCCGTTCGCTTTCGGCTTGACGACGGTTCGCTTCTTCGGCGGCACGCTGCCGTTCACGTTCCACGCGCATTTCCTCGGCACGCTGGGCCTGTGCCAATTGCGATTTGAGATACGTCAGCTGTTGGCTGAATCCTTCCGCCTGCGTACGGTATTGCACAACAGCCGCGTTGAGATTGCTGATGTCCTGTTTGTCCGCCTCGATCTGCGCCTTCGCCTCGTTCAGGTCGGATTCCTTCGCGCCACGGGCCATATCCTGCCCTTTGGCACGGCCCGCGAAGAAGCCCGCAGCCGCTCCGAGCGCGGCCACGATCACCAGCAATATCACTACAAACACAGGATTATCGAACATACGTTCGATGGTATCACGTCGTCAGGAACACATCAATCCACGCATCCACATTCATTCGCAAGACCGACCGCATGCCACACAACCGTGCACTATGCTGAAATCAGCCGAACGCGAAATGCATCAGCCCAACACGAAGGGACATTATGGGATTCGATCTGTTTTTGGCGGCCGTGTCGATTGTGGCCGCATCCATCGCCACCTGGGCGTTGTTGCGGCTGTTTCCAAGCTCGGACGCACGCCAGGCGATTCCGCTGCGGACGGACGGCGGATTTGCCGACCCATCCCACACGACCGACGGTGGAGTGACGATAGACGGCAAAGTGACGGCAGACGGCGAATCGACATCCGACATCGACGGACAACCCACCGACCACCTCGGCAAGCGCCTCGTCATCGCGCTTATCCTGACCATTCCAACGTTCGTCATCACATTACTGGCGCTGGCCAAAATCGCCATGCCGGGCTGGCTGACGAATCCGTGGCCGCACGCCATCGTCATCACGCCGGTCATGTTCTATTGCGCGGCGCCGATTCACCACCGCGGCCTGCCCGCATTGCAGCGGCGACATCCGAACGGCGATTCGCTGGTTTCGCTTGGCATGGCGATTGTTTACGCGTACAGCCTGCTGCTGTGCGTGGTGTCGTGGATTTTCCCGGCCGGCTCGCGCGATCCGTATTTCGCGTTCGTCGGCGTGGTCGCGACGCTTTCGCTGGCTGGCACGCTTGTCCGGCGACACGCGACGACCGCGCAGCAGACGGCAGAAACAGAAAAGGCGCAATCGGCACAGTCAACAGAATCAACAGAATCGGCGCGATCTCAAGCGAAATCCCCTGAGCCAACGCAAGAAAAAAGCGCGGAAGAATTGCTCTTCCGCGCTGTGGTAGGTCATGCGATCCGCGCACGTGTGCTGCAGATCACCACGTCGGTGACGATGGTGGTCGCGGTGTGGACGTGCGCGTTGTGGCTGGCGTTCGGCATGCAACCGAAGCTGGCGATCGCCATACTGCTCGGTTCGACCGTGCTGTCGGTCGCAGGCCTGGTATTGCAGGCTTACGACCGACAAGTAACCAATCGATAATCGTCACTCAGCCGGGTTCGGGACGTCGGCGGAATCGTCCGTCTTCTCCTCGCCCATATCCTCCAGCTGGTCCGCGGCCCACGCGGACAGCTCCAGGTGGTCGCCGCCGGTCTGGTCCACCAGCACGGTGTCGCCGTCGTGCACTTCGCCGGCCAGCAGCATGCGGGCAAGCTGGTCGCCGACTTCGGTCTGCACCAGGCGACGCAGCGGACGTGCGCCGTACGCCGGATCGTAACCGGTGTTGGCAAGCCATTCGCGCGCCGAATCGGTCACGTCGAGCGTGATGCGGCGGTCGGTCAGACGTGCGGACACCTGCGCGACCTGGATGTCCACGATGCCGCCGAGCTCCTCGCGGGTCAGCGGGTGGAACATGACCAGTTCGTCCAGACGGTTGATGAATTCCGGCTTGAACTGCATGTGCACGGCGTCCATCACGGCCTTCTTCTTGGCGTCCGCGTCCATGTCGGGATTGACGAGGAACTGCGAGCCCAGGTTGGAGGTCATGATCAGAATCGTGTTCTTGAAGTCCACGGTCCTGCCCTGGCCGTCGGTCAGGCGACCGTCGTCAAGCACCTGCAGCAGCACGTCGAAGACTTCCGGATTGGCCTTCTCCACCTCGTCGAACAGCACCACCGAATACGGACGGCGACGCACGGCTTCGGTAAGCTGGCCACCCTCTTCGTAGCCGATGTAGCCCGGCGCGGCGCCGATCAGGCGGGACACGGAGGCCTTCTCCATGTATTCGCTCATGTCGATGCGCACCATGGCCTTCTCGTCATCGAACAGGAAGTCGGCGAGCGCCTTGGCGAGTTCGGTCTTGCCCACGCCGGTGGGGCCGAGGAACAGGAACGAGCCGGTCGGACGGTTCGGGTCGGAGATGCCGGCACGCGAGCGACGCACGGCGTCGGAAACCGCTTGGATGGCTTCCTTCTGGCCGATCACGCGCTTGCCGAGGTACTCCTCCATGTGCAGGAGCTTCTCGTTTTCGCCCTGCATAAGACGGCCCACGGGGATGCCGGTCCAGTCGGAGACGATTTCGGCGATGGAGTCGGCGTCGACGCGGTCGGGGACCATCGGCACGTCGGCGTTGGCATTGTCGGCTCCGCCCGATTCCGCCTCGTTCTTCTCGGCTTGGGCGATTTCCTTCTGGATGGCCGGGATTTCGCCGTAGTTGATGGCTGACGATTTCGCCAGGTCGCCTTCGCGCTCGTACTTTTCGGCTTGCGTACGCAGCTCGTCGAGCTTCTTGCGCAGGTCGCCGATACGGTTGTGGCCGTTCTTTTCGGCGTCCCAACGCGCTTTCAGCCCGTTGAGCTTTTCGCTTTTGTCGGCGATTTCCTGGTTCAAATCGGCGAGACGGTCCTTGGCGCTGTCGTCCAGTTCCGCTTCGGCCTTTTCCGCGGCCTTGTCGTTCTTCGGATTGCCCAGCAGGTACGACTTCTCCATCTTGAGACGGTCCACCTGGCGGCGCAGTTCGTCGATTTCCTCAGGCGAGGAGTCGAGTTCCATGCGCAGGTGCGCTGCGGCCTCGTCCACCAGATCGATGGCCTTGTCCGGCAGCTGGCGTCCGGAAATGTAGCGGTTTGACAGGGTTGCGGCCGCGACCAGCGCGTCGTCGCCGATGGTCACCTTGTGGTGGGCCTCATACTTCGGCGCGATGCCGCGCAGGATGGCGACGGTGTCCTCCACGCTCGGCTCGCCGACGAACACCTGCTGGAAACGACGTTCGAGCGCCGGATCCTTTTCGATGTTCTCACGGTATTCGTCCAGTGTGGTGGCGCCGATCAGGCGCAGTTCGCCACGGGCCAGCATGGGCTTGAGCATATTGCCCGCGTCCATGGAGCCTTCGGCCGCGCCCGCGCCGACGATGGTGTGGATCTCGTCGATGAAGGTGATGATCTGCCCGTCGGCCTTCTTGATCTCCTCAAGCACGCTCTTCAGACGTTCCTCGAATTCGCCACGGTACTTGGAACCAGCCACCATGGAGCCCAGGTCAAGCGAGATAAGCTTCTTGTTCTGCAGGGTGGTCGGCACGTCGCCGGCGACGATGCGCTGCGCCAGGCCTTCGACGACGGCGGTTTTGCCGACGCCAGGCTCGCCGATCAGCACAGGATTGTTCTTGGTACGGCGGGACAGGATCTGGATGACGCGGCGGATTTCCTGGTCGCGGCCGATCACCGGGTCGAGCTTGCCTTCCTTCGCGGCGGCCGTCAAATCGGTGGAGTACTTCTCCAAAGCTTTATACGAGCCTTCCGCGTCGGCGCTGGTCACCTTGCGGTCGCTGCCGCGCGCGGCGGTCAGGGCGTTACGCAGCTTATCCGCGGTAAGACCGTTCTTTTCCAAGATGTCCGCGCTTTGATTAGGTTTCGCGGCCGCGATTGCGACCAGCATGAGGTCGACGGTGACGTACTCGTCTCCCCTCCGTTGCATTTCTTTTTCGGCTTGCGATAGCACCGCCGACAGCTGCCTGCTGACGTCCGGCTGCGTTGTGGTCGATCCGCTGGCGCTCGGCAGCGATTGCATCGCCTGATGCACTTCGGCGCTCACGTTTTGCGCGTTGCCGCCTGCCGCTTCGATGAGCGCGCGGGCCATGCTGTTTTCCTGACGCAGCATCGCGTCCAGCAGGTGCAGGGTGTCTACCTGCGGATTGCCCAGCGCCGCCGCGTTCTGAACGGCGTCCGAAAGCGCTTCCTGCGCCATCTGCGTGAACTTCTGTTCCATATCATCCTCCATGGTTCGCGCCCGGCCGCCCGGCCTTCGCTACCGGGCCGGCGTTCGGACGCATATGTCGTTGTCTGATATGCTCAACCGACTTCATCGCCATTATATTCCCAAAACTTGAGTCCCATAGACTCAACTTTTTGCGTTTCTCAAAACCGTCTTTCGACACAGGACGGCAGTCACCGACAATCACCAGCGCTCACCGGCAATCGCAATACATACGAAAAAGGCGGGCAGCAACGTAACGAAATCACGAAACGTTGCAAACCCGCCTAATCCAAAGTCCGCCAGCAAGCCGAAAATCAGCAGCGCACCACCACGTTGCGCAGATCGCCGATGCCCTCGACGTGCACGATCGCCTCGTCACCCGGATCCAGATGACCCGACGCGTTCGGCGTACCCGTCATAATCACATCGCCCGGCAGCAGCGTGGTGAAACTCGTAATCGCCGCGATCTGCTCAGGAATGCCGTGAATCAGATTCGCCGTGGTACCCGACGCCATCGGCACATCCTCACCGTTGAGCGTGAAGGAAATCTTCGCATCCTTCCAATCCACATCGTCACGCGTCACAATCCACGGACCCAACGGGCACGCCGTATCAAAACCCTTCGCACGCGTCCACATCGGATCAAGCCCCTGCAGATCACGCAACGTCACATCATTCACGCACGTGAAACCCAGCACATAATCCATGGCCTGCTCCACCGGCACATTCTTGGCGATACGACCCATCACCACAGCCAACTCCGGCTCGAAATTCATATCATTCGAACACAGCGGAATCACAATCGGATCATCCGGACCAATCACCGACGTGCTCGGCTTGGTGAAAATCACCATATCCTCCGGCGCATGCTTGATATCGGAATGACCGGCCTCATGCATGAACTGCGCATGCGCCTCATAATTCTTCGCCAAACCGTACACCTTCGACGGAATCACCGGAGCCAGCAGACGAATGCCGTCACCATCCACCGGATAGCGCTCGCCGGTCGGCTCGACGGCCTGGCCGGACAGCGGATAGCCGTTCAAGGCCACGAGATAGTCCTTGCCGTCGTTCTTGTCGGTCTGAACGAAGGCGTACTGCGGTACATCATTATGCGTAAAACGTGCGATTCTCATACCCGCAAGTCTACCCGCTCGCCACGCCCGCCGTTCTCGACATGCGTCGCTTTGCGGACGATGCCGATTGCTCGCATTTTTTACGATTTTTGCGATTATTTGCGATGCAGTTCCGCCCGCAACGCCGCCACCTCGCGTTCCAGCTCGTCGATGCGGCGCACCTGCTGGGCGATGAGCAGGTCGCGCACGTCACCTCCCGACAGAATCGGGACCTCGGCTGCGTTGCGCGACGCGGGCAGCGTCGCATTGCTTTGCGTTTCCGCCGGTTGCGTTGGCTGCACCGGCTGCGATACCGCAGATCGAGCAACCTCCGCCGAGTCCGCCGACGGAACCACACCCGCCGACGCCGATGGCATCACTCCACCATTCCCATCAACCGATACCAGCCGGTCCGTGCCCATACGGCAGGCAATCTTGCGCCAGCGCGCGAAACAACGTTCGATGCGCTTATAGCCGATCAGCGATGGGTCGAGTCCGGCTTCGCGGAACAGTTCGACCGGCGATTCGCCCGCATGGTACCGGCGCATGCAGTTGTGTTTGAACGATTCCGTGTAGGTGATGCGTCGCGACGTCGCTTCGGCCACCACCGGCAGCGAGCGCAGATATTCGACTTCTTCCGGACTGAACGCTCCCCCACCGTTGCACATGATGTTCCCTTTCGGCTTGGCGTGCGGCGGCTCCCTTCCACCGCACGGCAGTCGAATGGCCTCCGTCATGCCATTCCCCTGTTCGGCTTGCGATTCGGTTTGCGATGCGCGCTTGCGATACGTGTTTGCGATACGTGTTTGCGATGCAAGGCCGCAATCCGATTCGTTGTTCGCTTCGTGTTCCATCATACCGGTACGAATGGCGTTTTTCCAACCATTTCAGGCGGTACTAAACCCTAAATCACCCGTATTCGTCACAACAAAAGCGGGTGAACCGTTGATCGCTCAACGACTCACCCGCCCGAACAAGCCCCGTTGCCTGTCTGCTGGCCCGCTCAGACCGCCATCGGCGTATCGGATTCGCGGAAGCGCAGCACGAGCGCCAGTCCGGCTGCGGCACGGCGACGTTACGCGCGGCGCGCATCACGGTTTTGCGATTGAAGGTGAAGCGATCGCGCATGATGTGTTCGTCGGCGTCGGCATCGTCTTTGGCAGCATCATTCTTGTCGTTATCGTTGCCGTTTTGAGCCGACGCGGCATCCTTGTCGGCGTCATTCTTACCGTTCTTGTCGGCATCGTCGGCATCTTCAGCAGTGTTGCCATCGTTGTCAGCATCGTCCGCATCGCCGGTTTTGCCGTCATCGGCTGTCGCGCCCGCATCGCCATTCGCCACAGCATCCGTGCGATTTTCGCCGGCATGGTCGTTTCGATCGCCGTCTTGAGTCGGTGCAGCACCATTTGCAGGTACGTCAGCGTTCTCAGCCGTCGGCTGCCTAACCGCCTGCCGTTCCTGCTCCTTCTGCTCATTCGGCTGTTCCGTCTTATCGCACGGCTGCCGCTGTTCCGGCATCGTCTCCGACGGTTGTTCCGGTTGCGATTGCGCTTGTTCGTTCGACGGCTGCTGCGATTCACCGTCGTCCGTAAGGCATTGTGCGTCGTCATCGTCCGTTGCGGACTGTCCGGCAACATCTTGCCCGGCAATGTCGGCAACGTCCGATCCGACTGCGTTTTCAGCATCGGATTGTTGTGTCGATTCCGGCTGGCTCGCTGCGGATTCGGCGGCCACGTTGCCGCCATCCGTCACCGTTTCGTCGGCGAACGCGGTCGCGCCGGCTCCCGTGGTGCCGGCCAGCATCGCAATCGTGACAAGCAATGCGGTGAATTTTCCCATCCGCGCGCCACACCGGCTTATGAAGCCGGCAAGCGGGTCCTTCATCCACTTCATGACATGTCCATCTCTCATGGCGCTGCGGCGAATTGCCTATGCGCCTCCATGCCTTGAACCTTATGGATGAACGTTTTGAAACCCGTCCCCTCCATTGATGGGTTCGGGGAACGTACGGACCCGCGAAAATCGCGGCCTTCCCCCTTATCCTTTACGCGGCCAGGCGGAAGCGTGCCGCATGATTCGGTGTCGGGGCCGCATCGACCGCACGACCATGCAGCACAACAGCATGCCGCCCATCGTGCAAACGATGGTCATGGCGAGCACGCCCAGTTCGGTCGCACGTTCGTCGCGCACGTCGGCCGGATCTGGCGCGGGCAGCGGTATTGCGACGCGATGCCCGGAGACTAGCAGCCGATGCGTGTTGATGCCGTATGGCGTGCAGGTCATCAACGTCAGCCGGTCTTCGCCGGGCACGATTTTCAACCGTGAGACGTCGTCCGGTTCGATCACGCTGATTCGGTCCACTTCGTATCCCAGCGTCTCGTCCATCACTTTGATGTACATGAAATCGCCGTCGTGCAGTTCGTCGAGCCGTGTGAACATCAACGATTTGACCAGGCCGCGATGCCCGGTGACCACCGTATGCGAGCCAGTGCCGCCGACCGGCAGGCTGGTGCCGTACAGATGCCCGGCACCGACGACGAGCACCGGTTCGGACGTGCCATGCCGAATCGGCAGTTCCACGCCGATTTTGGGCACCAATACCGTGCCCATGATGCCTGCGCCGGAATCCAGCAGGCCCTGATAGTTCGCGTCCGTGTCCGCAGCGGAAAGCCCGGCACCGCCGGAATGCGCCGAATCGTCAGCGACATCAGCATCTCCGGCAGTGCCAGCCGGTCTGGTAGTGAACGGATCGGCCGCCTCGCCCAATACCGGCTGTCCTTCCACGGCAAGCCGCCGATTGTATGCGCGCGCCCGTTCCAACTCCTCCATCGCCATCGGATACGGCCATCCGGCAACCGTGCGAGCCGCCGAATCGGATGTCTCGGCCAAGCGCCGCGCGGAATGCGCCTGCATGGCGAACGGCAACGACGCGACCACCACCGCGCCCACGATCAGCAGCACGGACACGCACCGCACCAATATGAAACGAATCCGCCGCAGCCTGCGCGCGCGAACCACATCGGCAATGTCAATCGCCTCGTAAAACGACGGCGTTCCAGCGAACGTTCCAGCAGACGTTCCAGCGAACGCAACAGTTCCGGCATGACCACTGTCGGCAGCTGCACCGGCATCAGATCCGACTCCGGCGCCATTGCCGATGCCATCGTTATCATCACCGGCATCATAGGAATCAGCCGAGGCGCCCGCCACGGCACCGAACAGCCGCATGGGCGAACGCAGCACCGCATGCGCATGCACGTAGGAATCCGTCCTGCGGGCGAGCAGACGGACGGGTTTACTCATCAATCGAGAGGCAGACCAAAACATGGGTTTCTCCTTCGAACACACCCATGTTCACACCCGCCATACGAAAGCCCTTGCCCCCTATAGGAGGGCTTACCCCTAGAAAGACAACGGTTTCAGGCACGAAACCGGCAATTATGGCACCAAACCGCGCAGCACCCCACCTACCGGCGGAACGCAGCTCAGACAAGCCGTTTTTCAGAGGAATGCAAGTCAGACGAATGTAAGCCAGACGAATGCAATCCAGGCGGACGAGCCCCGCAAATCCTTAAAAAACAGAAAAAGTCAAAGAAAGCGCTCAGATGAACGCACGCTCACCGAAAATCGCAGTGCCGACGCGCACGATGGTGGAACCTTCGGCGATGGCCAGTTCCATGTCGCCGGTCATGCCCATCGACAGTTCCCGGCAACGGTCCGTGCCCGGTTCGCCGGATGCGAGGATGAGGTCGCGGGTCTTGCGCAGGTGCGAGAAACCGCGGCGAATCACCGTTTCGTCGTGCACATGCGCGCCGATCGTCATCAGTCCCTGCAATTCGATGCCGTCCAACGTGCCGATTTTCTGCGCGATGCGGATGGCGTGCGCCGGATCGCAACCGGATTTCGATTCCTCGCCGGATTCGTTGACTTCCAGCAGCACGCCGACAGTAATACCGCGAGCCACGGCTCTACGTGAAATTTTTTCTGCCAAATCGATTGAATCGACCGATTCGATAGTGTCGACCACCGGCAGCACTTTGCCGATTTTATTGCTTTGCAGCTGGCCGATCAGGTGGAATGGAATATGCTCCGCCGCAGCATCCGGCGCGGCGCCTGCGACGCCCAGCGAAAACCCGCGTTCCGCGCATCGCCGTGCCAGCCCTTCGGCCTTCGCCGTCACTTCCTGCGGACGGTTCTCGCCGATCATGCGCACGCCGGCATCAATCGCAACCATGATTTCGCCGATGTCGCGCGTCTTCGTGGCGGCCAGCAGGCGCACGGAGCCGGCTTCGCGTCCGGCTTGTTCCTCAGCTGCCGCGATGCGGTCGAGCACACGATGCACGCCGTCCGTGATCTCACGTGCGCGCGCATCGTCGATCACCTCGTTGGCGAGGTTCTTGTGATCCATGTATGCAGTCATCGTCCACCTCTCGCAAGTTCATTCGACCGCCGGTCCGCGGCCGGCACCACCGTTTCCGGCATGTCGGCTGATATTTCGATACCAGTGTTACCAGAAAACCGCCGACAACGTATAAAGAAGCCCGCGCGATGACCTGAAGTGAAGCGATAAAACGGTCATAAATTCGCGCGGGCTATAAAACCAGACGGCAGTAGAAGGGGGACTTCAAAGACTCCGTCTACGCATTTAATGTATCAGATAAATGCGCGCGAACCGCCGGAAAAAACCAATAAATCTGAAAACTTTTTTTCAGATTTTATCCCCCTTGCGCAGCCCCTCCACCAAACGCTCCAATTTATCGACGCGATCGCTCAACACCATCACCTGGCATACCAGCGATTGAATCTTGCCCAACGGCACTTCCGACATCGCATTGTGGCTGTCCACAGCCGTATCATGCGGTTCCGGCTCTTCGGCCGCCTTGCGCATGATGTCCTCGTCGCGCTTCCAGCGTGCGATATTGCGTTCGATGCGCTTGTGCCCGATGACCGATGGGCTCAATCCCGCGGAAATGAAGATCGCAGTTGGCTTCTCCCCCTGCAGATACCGCCTCATGCAGTCGATTTGGAATTCCCTCGCATACGTGATTCTGCTGTCCGTCACCGCGTCGATCGACGGCAATGTACGCAGGTATTCGATTTCCGCTCTGCTGAACTGTCGCTTCGTCATATTCGCCCCTTGTAAATCCCCTTTTGACCGGCCATACCGATAACGCATAGACCGAATTGCCGAAATCACCACCCAGAATACCGGATGACGCACACCACCTTACGCACACCCCAAACGAAACGCGCGGCCCGTATCACCATGCGCTAAATATCCTTCTCACACTGTGAGATATCTCACAGCGACGGCACGTTTTCGGAGCACGCTGCAACCTCGGCATGGCACGTCACGGCACGTCCAGCAACGCATTCCACAATCGCGTCCCACGAAACCCGCCGTTCCGGCCGCCGATGCAGGTACAGTTGCAAGCATCGGCGCAACCGGTCTCCGCATCGGCAACACCGAACCGCCCGCCAACGACAGGAAGGAACCCCGTGCCAGGTCGTTTCGCCCCCACCCCATCAGGCCGCATGCACATCGGCAACATCTATGCGATGCTCGGAGCATGGCTGTCCGCGCGCAGCCGCGGCGACGGCATGCTGCTGCGCATCGAAGACATCGACGAACCGCGCGTGGTGCCCGGCGCGGCCGAACTGATGATGGACGATCTGCATTGGCTTGGCTTGGATTGGGACGGCGATCCGGTGTTCCAATCCGCTCGGCACGACCTGTACCGTGAGGCGCTGCATTGCTTGGAAAACCTGACGATTGACGACGCATACGATTCGCCGTTTGACGAGCGCAACAACCACACCCCCGCAGTCGGCAGCGCAGCCAACAACGCAATCGCTGGCACAACCCCGCTGATTTACCCTTGCTTCTGCTCGCGCGCCGACATCCGCGCAGCCTCCGCACCGCAGGAAGGCGACCGTTTCATGGTGTATCCCGGCACGTGCCGCCGGCTTATCGCCAGCAATCCGGATACCGTCCGGCAGCGGCTGGCCAACGGCGACCGCCATTCGCTGCGCATCGCCATGCCCGCCGACACAAACCCGCACGCAACCGTCCAATTCGATGACGCAGTGTTCGGCCATCAGGAATTCAATCTGGCGCACGACGTCGGCGACACCATCGTGCGCCGCGCCGACGGCCTGTTCTCCTACCAGCTGGTGGTGGTCGTGGACGATCTTGACATGGGCGTCGACGACATCGTGCGCGGCCGCGACCTGCTCCGGTCGAACGCCTTGCAAATCGCCATTCGCCAAGCGCTTATCAAGGCGGGATTCCGCAAGGCGAAAACGCAGGCTTCTGCACCATCGCAGCACGCACCACAATCGCAATACACCCCATATAACCCCGAAAACCCACGGTACGCGCATCTGCCGCTTATCGACAACGCGGCCGGCCGCAGGCTCGCCAAACGCGAGCGCTCTTTGGATATGGGGGTGCTGCGCGCGCATGGCGTCACCGCGGAACAGGTTGTCGGCTATTGCGCGTGGCTGCTTGGTTTGCAGGGCGATTCCGCGCATACCAGTCCGCAGCCGATGAGCGCCGTCGAGGCGTTGCAGGAGTTCGATTGGGGTAAGGTACGGGCCGATACGGCCGACCGCAGTATCAGCCAAGACGATTTCGACGCGTATTTCGGCTTGTGACAACGGCTGGCCGGATCTCGCCGAATTGCCGAGACGACCCGGTCAGTCCGGAAAACAGCAGAAAGCAGCAGAAAATAACGGGAAGCAGTCGACGTTCAGCCGATCCACAGCTCCGAGTCAAGCGGATATTCGTTGACCTTGCAGCCGTCCAAATGCATGGATTGCTCCTGCATCAGCGGCGCCAACTGGCCTTCGCCGGCGCAGGTCGTTTCGTTGTCGATGTGCCCCAGCCGGTGTCCGACCTCATGGTTGATCACCATCGTGCGGTATCGCGCCAGGTTGCCGCCGGCGGCGAGCCATTGTTGCGTGCCACCGTTCCAACGGTCGTCGTTGACAATCACGTTGTTGTCGACCCTGCAGCTGTATTCCACCGAGCATGATGGCGAGAACGACGTCATTTCCGACGCTTGGGACAGCACGAGATTGAAATCGCAGTTGCCGTCCGTGGATTGGTCGAATATGGCTCCGGCGCGTGGCCATCCGTGTTCGTCGTTGAGGATGCGGAACGCCGCGTTGCCGAATTCGTCGGCCGAACCGACGTTTCCTTTGGTTGCGATGCAGTAATGGTATTGCGTTACCGGTTTGCCGCTGTTTTGCGCGGTTTCCTGCGCTTTGTTCAGAATCGCGGTTTTCTCGTCGTCGCTCAGTGCCGCCGATTGCGCGCTCACCGCTTTGGCGACGGCCTGCTCTTCCTGCGATTGTTTGGTTTCCGGTTTGGTTTTTTTGGCCGTCTTATGCTGATTGGTTTTGGCTGTTTTCTTGGCTGGCTTCTTGGCCGACGTCGAATGCGTGGCTTGTGCCGTCGTCTGCGTGTTCGGCGTCATGCGGACCAGCAGTGCGTGCACGCTGCAGGACGTCATCGATGCGATCAGCAGGAACAGCACGAGCACCAGCACGGCGGCCCTGCGGATGCGAAACGCCTCAAGCCGTTCCCGTTGGCCCATTGTGGCGTCGGCTTTCGGATCGAGCGCACGTATGATACGACGAATCCGCTTCAATCCAGCCTCCCGATATGGTGATGTTTCTCTCTTCGGCAACAGTACCAGTCTCAGTCAACATGCCGAAGCCGCCGACCGCCATGCATACCACCTATGCGTAAGGCCCGCGATTCCGGAGGGAATCACGGGCCTTACCAGCATGCCAGACGAATGCCGGCAATCGTCAAAGTAATGCTCAGGCGAACAGCACCTTGAACAGGAACGCGCCGACGATAGCGCCTGCGATCGGGGCCACGACCGGAATCCAGGCCTCGCCCCAGCGGGAATCGCCCTTGTTCGGAATCGGCAGGATGGCGTGCAGGAGGCGCGGCATGAGGTCGCGGGCAGGGTTCAGACCAGGGCCGGTCGGGCCGCCCATGGAGGTCACGAGGCCCCACACGATGAAGCCGACGACGATGGATGCGGCGGCCGGGTTCGCCTTGCCCCACGGCAGGGACAGGCAGCACAGGGCGCCGAGCACCAGCATGAAGGTGCCGAAGAACTCGTTGAGGAAGTAGTTCACGCGGTCGTTGTGCGCGTCGGTGGTGCAGAAGGTGCCGAGGATGGCTTCGGCATCGTCGGTGTCCTTGTAGTGCGGCAGGTAGGTGACGTACACGATGAGCTGGCCCGCCACTGCGCCGAGCAGCTGGGCGATGATGTACGGCAGGACCTCGTTCCACGGGAACATGCCGTTGACGGCCTGCGCGAGGGTCATGGCCGGGTTGATGTGGGCGCCGGAGACGCCGCCGAACATCAGGACCGGGAACATGACGCCGAAGCCGTAGCCCATGGCGATGTTCAGCCAGCCGGCATGGTAGCCCTTGGTGTTTTTCAGTTCCGCGTTGGCGACAGCGCCGTTGCCGAAGACCATCAGCACGGCGGTGCCGACGAATTCCGCGGCAAGCTTGGTGAAGAGTGTGTATTCCACTGCAGTTTCCTCTATTGCTTCTTCTCTAACGATTCTTACGATTCGTGCGATTCGAGATGAATTGCGATTCCGCTCTGGGCGGACAACAGCGCACTACCTTACTCCGCACGGAGGAAGTAACGCGGCTTTGGGTGGACGCATGTCCGAAATACGAAAAAGACCCAAGCCATTGGCTTGGGTCTTGTCTGTGCCCCCTCAGGGATTCGAACCCTGGACACGCTGATTAAGAGTCAGCTGCTCTAACCAACTGAGCTAAAGGGGCGTTGGTCTTGGCGAGGTTTTTGTTCTCGCTGAGCACATGGAGTAAATATACTCAGAATCGGAAAGAACGCAACCTTCGGCGTGTCGCAATCATAAAACCGCTATTTTCCAACGTTTTCAGCAAATCGCCATCTATGGTGCACATCGCGTCATACGACGAAAAATGCGGCGCGATGGCGCCCTAGAATCCAAGTAATCACATTTTCTTCACATTCTGGCGCAATGCAACCACTCCGACAGTCAACGGCACGAACTTTTCCATCACACATTTCCACCGCGGCGAGCCGAATAGCACGCATCATCGTCGAGCCCGTCGACGCGCCAGAGGCCCTTTATAATAAGGACCATGGCGCGTCACAGGAGTATATGACGCGCATCAAGAAGGAGAAAGGCTTACCTATGGCATGCCCAAATTGCGGTCAGCCGACCATCGAAGGCGCTAAATTCTGCGCCTCGTGCGGCTCACCGCTCATCCAAACGACCGCGGCGGCACCGCAAGCGCCGGCCGCGGCGGAATCCGATGACGGCACCATGCTGTCTTCCGCGCCGCACATGGCACCGGCCCCGCAGATGCCGACCGCTGCCGTCCCACTGCCCAATAGCGCCGCACCGGCAGCTCCGCAAACCACCGTCCCGCAGCCCACCACACCGCAACCGGCGGCGCAAGCACAGCCGACCGCTCAGGCGCAGGCAACGCAAACGGTGGCACCACAGGCCGCGCCGACGCAGCAGTTCCAGTATGCGCCATCCCCGGCCCCGCAGCCGGCAGCAGCGCCGCAGCCAAGCCAGCCGACCCAGCAAATCGCCCGTCCGGCGGCCGATCCCACCATCACCGCGCTGACCACACCGCAGTCCATGAAGACCATGGGCGCCAGCCTCGGCATCGGTCTCGGCGCGAGCGTGGTGTTCGCGCTGCTCGCATCGATCGTCTTCTTCATGGGCAATGCCGCGGCCAGCAACGGGCTTGCCGGCATTCCGGGCTTTTCCGACACCGCCTCCTTCCTGGGCAACAACGGTGTGTCCGGCTCCGGCCCGAATTTCTTCCAGATTCTCTTCACCGTGATGACGCTCGGCGTTGGCGGTTCGCTGAATCTCAAAACCAGCTCCCAGGGCTTCTCGCTGAGCAATCTCGGCATTGACGCCTCGCACGTCAGCGTGACGCTGCCGGTCGGACTGCCCGGCGTGGCATTGGCGATCGGCGCCGCGTTCGGCGCATATATGCTGGCACGCAGGTTCGCGCTTCGTTTCAAGTGGACGGGCGTCATCAGCTCGCTGATCGTCGGCGTGCTGTCCGGCCTGGTGCTGCTGGTCTTCGCCGCCATCTTCCCGGTGACGGTGGGTGGTTCCTACAGCGACTATTCCGCTTCCGCGTCGCTTTCCGGCGTGTCCTTCCGCACGTTCTGCATGGCGTTCCTGCTGTCGGCGGCCGGTGCGCTGGCCGGCTACGCGTTGGCACAGTATGCGGGCGATTCGGGTAACGTCTTCTCCGCCGCTTGGCGTTGGGCGCACCGCGCTCGTGGCTTCGTGCGCACGCTGGTCGAATCGTTTGCGATCTACGGCGTGCTGTTCCTGGTGCTTGGCCTGGTGGCGACGATCGCCATGTCCGCCGCGAACCATCTCGGCGCAGGCGGTCTGCTGCTGGTTCCGCTGCTGTTCCCGGCTCTGCCGCTTATGCTGATTTCGCTGTCCTCGTTCGGCGGCATCGCCTTCTCGACGTCCAGCTACAGCGTCCATACGATCACGTTGTTCAACGTGTCCTCCCTCAGCCAGTATGGCTGGATTCTGTGGATCTGCTTCGTGCTGTTCCTGCTTGCCACGTTCTATATCGCGCTGCGTGAGACCGCGCGCAATATGTACGACCCGTATTACGCGGGCTGGCAGCATACATGGAAGGCTCCGGTGGCCGCGATGGTGTTCTGGCTGGCCGCGGAGTTCCTGTTCACTTATTTCGCGGCGGGATACGCCTCGTCCAGCATGTCGATGACGACCCCGATGTGGTATTTCCTCGTCGCCGGCATCTGGGCGTTCCTGATCGAGGTGGCCGCGATGACGTTCGGTCCGACGCTGGTGGCGTCCCTGCCGGGCATGTGGCGGATCATCGTCGGTGGCACCGTGCAGCAGACCCCGCAGAACGTGGTCGATTACGTCAAGTCCTGCGATCCGTCCTACGGCATGAAGAAGACCTCTGCCACGGCGAGCGGCACGACCGCAACAGCGACCATGCCGACGGCTTCGGCTGCCGCACAGCCGGCCAATCCAACTACTCCGGCAGCTCCGGCCGCATCGGTCCCCCAGCCCGCGACGCCGGCTGCGCCGATGCCCGCGCCCACCGCTCCTACCGCAACGCCTGTTTCACAGGCCGTTCCACAACCGGTCGCCCCGACGTCCATGCCCAATACGACAACGGGCAACACGGCAACGGGTGCGGTGCCGCTGCCGCAATCGCCAGCAGGCGCGGCTTCTATGCCGGTCGCAGCTCCGGGGGCAGGTCAGCCGCTCGACCCAAAAACTAAGAAGACGATCCTTATCAGCGGCATCGTAATTGGTGCCCTGATTGTGTTGGGCATTGTCTACGGTGTGCTCAACTCGACCGTCTTCAGCGCGAAATCCGTGGCGCAAAGCTATCTGACGGCGATTGCCGACGGCAAGTATGACAAGGCCAATGACATCGCCGATCCGCAGGTGGACAAGGACCAGCTCAAGCTGCTGTCCGACACCGTAGCGAAGGCCGACAACGCCACGATCGCCAACCCGCATATCGATAGTGTCAAAACCGTCGAAGGCGTGGCCAAGGTCAACGTGACGTATTCGCTGAACGGCAAGAACGTCAACGATTCGCTCACCATCAACAAGGACGGGTCGAAGTTCCTGCTGTTCCCGAATTGGAAGATCTCGAGCCCACTGCTCAAGACCATCACCGTGTCGGTGCCCAATGCCGTGGAATCGTTGTCCGTCAACGGTGTTGACGTGACCGCGAAGAATGCGGAGAAGTCGGACAGCGGCACGTGGACGCTGCGCGTCTACCCGGGTTCGTACAAGGTGTCGATCGGCAAGTCGGGGTATGTCACCAGCGGCATCACCATGGTGCGCACGAACGCGGACTCCGATGCCGCCGATCTCAAGATCATGCCTACGGCCAAGCTTAAGGAGGACTTGAGCAAGGCCGTGAACGCCAAGCTGGACGAATGCGCGAAGTCCACCGACTACGCGCCGGAAGGCTGCCCGTTCGGCTTCGACCTGTACGACGAGGACTACTACCGCAACTTCGCATGGTCCATCAGCGTCTATCCGAAGCTGTCCGACATCGATCTCGATTACGGCACGTTCTCCACCCGGCAGGGCAAGGCGAAGTGCACGTATGAAGAGAAGAATTTCGACGATTCGTGGGAGTCTCAGGACGACAGCACCCACTTCACCGTCAACGGCAGCTTCAGCATCAGGGATGGCAAGCTCAGCGTCACGATTGACGATGAGGACTGATGCCGGCTAAAGAGCGGATATAGGAAAATCCCCCGCACCAATCGGTACGGGGGATTTTCGATGCTTAAGCTCAGACGTGTTTCAGCCTGAAGTCATTCACCGCCGGTCCGTAAGGACGTCGAGCGGTGAATGGGGCGAAATCACTCAGCGACGACCTTCACGAAGAAGTTGGCGGTGATTTCCGGGTGCAGGGCGACGGTTGCCGGGAAGTCACCGGTGGTCTTGATCGGCTCAACGGTGATGTTCTTCGGGTTGACCTCAACCTTGGAGGAGAGCGCGATGGCGATCTTCTCTGCGGAGATGCCGCCGAACAGCTTGCCGGACTCGGAGACCTTGGCAGCGATTTCGACGGTGGAGCCCTCGATGATTTCCTTGGCGGCAACAGCCTCTTCGCGGGTGGCGACGGCCTTGGCCAGACGAGCGCGCTTCATGGCCTCGATCTGGGCGGCGGCACCCTTGGACCAAGCGAAGGCCAGGCCCTGCGGGAACAGGTAGTTGCGGGCGTAGCCGGACTTGACGGCCACGACGTCACCCGGGTGACCCAGGTGGTTGACGGACTTGGTGAGAATAACCTTAGTTTCAGCCATTGTTCAAACCTCTCTAAGATCAGCGGCCGGACGTGGCGTACGGCAGCAGGGCCATCTCGCGGGCGTTCTTGATAGCCTTGGAGATCTCGCGCTGCTCCTGCACGGTGACACCGGTGATACGACGGGAACGAATCTTGCCGCGATCGGAGATGAACTTACGCAGCAGGGCGACGTCCTTGTAATCGATCTCGGTGACCTTGGCGGCCTTCAGTGGATTCGGCTTCTTCTTAAACGGCTTGACCGGCGGCTGCGGCCTCTTGCGTGACATCTTGATGTTCTCCTTAAAATCTGGAAATACTGCGATTAAGCTGCTTGTTTCGCTGTTCGCCTATATTGCGGACGGGGTTCGGTCCGTCAGAATTCCGGTTCGTCGCTGTCGCCGCCGAATTCGGAGGAACCTCCGAAGGACTGGGACGCGCCGAAGGAACCGAAGGACGAGCCGGAGTTATCCGAGCTTGACCACGGGTCCGAGGCCGGAGCGGACTGTGCGGGAGCGGCGTTGACCGGAGCGGAGGCTCCACCCTGATATCCGGCGCCGCCAGCATAGCTGGAGCCGCCCTGATATCCGCCGTTGTTGCCGCCGAAACCGCCGTTGTTGTTGGCGTTGTTGTAGCCGCCGCGATTGCCGCTGAAGCCTCCGTTGCCGGACGAGCTTTGACGGGTCACCTGGGCGGTCGCGTAGCGCAGGGACGGGCCGATTTCGTCGACCTGCATCTCGATGACGGTTCGCTGGGAACCGTCCTGCGCCTGGTAGGAACGCTGCTGCAGACGGCCTTGCGCGATGACGCGCATGCCCTTGGACAGACTCTGCGCGCAATGTTCGGCCATGTCGCGCCACGCGGAGCAGCGCAGGAACAGGGCCTGACCGTCTTCGAACTGGTTCGAGTTACGGTTCCAGGTGCGCGGAGTGGAGGCGATCGTAAAGCTGGCGACGGCGGCGCCGCTGCCAATGGTACGAATTTCCGGATCGGCCGTGAGGTTGCCCACCACGGTGATTACAGTTTCACCTGCCATGTCGTTACCTACTTACTTTGCAGCTTAGAAAGCTTGGTTTACTTACTTGCGAAGAATCTTCGTACGGATGACGGATTCGTTCAGGTTCAGCAG
>OLNR01000561.1_pt1 | contig 30091 bp, 28 predicted proteins | sample 1672231 | NCBI WGS metagenome assembly OLNR01 (sample SAMEA3136662, study PRJEB25190) | human gut metagenome
CGGCCAGGGGAAAGCGCAAAGGGCCAAGGGCTCCCAGGGCCGCTCTCGCTCCGGCCAGAGCGACGGCAAGTCCAAGGGCGCCTCGCCGCGGCCGGGCCAGAAATCCTCGGGGCTGCGGGCCGAGCAGGGTAGTGCGTCCCGGGGCGAGGGCGCCAAGGCGGACGGGGGCGCTTCCAAGCCCCGGCGCCGGCGCCGCTCCCGCAAGCCCAAGGCCGACGGCGGCGCGGGCGCGGGCGCGGGCTCGGGCCAGCAGCCTGGCGGCAACGGCGGCAACGGCACCGGAAACTAGGGAGGCACCTCACTCATGAACGTGGACTACGCCCTGCTCACCGATCTGTACCAGATCACCATGGCCCAGGGCTACTGGGACGCCGAGAAAGCGGGCGAGGAGGCCTGCTTCACCATGTACTTCCGCGACTACCCCTTCAAGGGGGGCTACGCGGTGGCCTGCGGCATGGCCCAGCTGGCCGACCTGGTGGAGACGTTCCGCTTCAGCGAGGAGGACATCGCCTATCTGGCCTCGCTGGACGCCCCGGCCGGCGGCCCCTTGTTCGATCCGGCCTTCCTGGAGTATCTGCGCGATCTGCGCCTGTCGGTGGATATCGACGCGGTGCCCGAGGGCACGATCGTGTTCCCCCACGAGCCGCTCGTGCGGGTCACCGGCCCCATCATGCAGTGCCAGCTCATCGAGACGGCGCTGTTGAACATGGTGAACTTCCAAACGCTCATCGCCACCAAGGCCGCCCGTGTGTGCCGCGCCGCCAAGGGGCGCCCCGTGGCGGAGTTCGGCCTGCGTCGGGCCCAGGGCCTAGGCGGCGTGTGGGCATCGCGCGCGGCGGTGGTGGGCGGCTGCGCCTCAACCTCGAACGTGCTGGCCGGCAAGCTCTTCAACATCCCGGTCTCGGGCACTCACGCCCATTCTTGGGTCATGTCCTTCGATGACGAGCTTACCGCCTTCCGCGAGTACGCCCGCATCTTCCCGAACAACTGCATCCTTCTGGTGGATACCTACGATGTGGAGCAGGGCATCAGGAACGCCATCACCGTGGGCCTGGAAATGCGCGAGCGCGGCGAGCGCCTGGCCGGCATCCGCATCGACTCGGGCGACCTGTCGTGGCTCTCGAAGATGGCCCGGCGCATGCTGGATGAGGCGGGGCTTACCGATTGCGGCATCGTGCTCTCGAACGATCTGGACGAGTACACCATCCAGTCGATGCTGGAGGAGGGGGCCGACGTCATGTCCTTCGGCGTGGGCACGAAGCTGGCGAGCGCCTATGACCAGCCGACTCTGGGCGGCGTCTACAAGCTGGCCGCGGTTCGCGCGGGCGAGGATGCCCCTTGGACGGCGCGGCTGAAGATCTCCGAGTCGGCCGCCAAGCTCACCACCCCGGGCGTGCTCGACGTGCGCCGGTACTACCAGTCCGACGGCCGCATCGCTGGCGACATGGTCTTCGATGTGAACGAGACGCCGGATGCGCGGGAGGTCATCGTGGACCCCATGGACGATTTGCGCCAGAAGAACCTCTCGGGCCTGCGCTTCGAGACACTGCTGCGTCCTTTGGCCCGTGCCGGCAAGGTGGTGCTCGCGCCGGAGGACCGCAGCGCCATGGCCGCCCGCGCCCGCGCTTGTGTTGGTTTGGAAACCCTTGACGAAACTCAGTTGCGTATGCTGAACCCCCACACCTATCCTGTTGGTCTGGAGCTGGGCCTCAACGAGCGCCGCCGGGCGCTGGTGGCCGAGCTGCGACATATTTTATAGAGAGGACGCTCTATGGCGAAATGCCACCTGATCATCGATTCCTGCTGCGATCTGCCCGCCTCGGTGGTGCGGCGCCCAGGCGTCACGCTCATGAAGTTCCCCTACACCGTCGACGGGGGCACCTTCGAGGATGACCTGTTCGAGTCCGTGTCGGCCGAGGCCTTCTACGGGGCCATGCGCAAGGGCGCCGAGCCCTCGACGGCCCAGGTGACGCTGCAGACGCTCACCGACACGTTCACGGCGGCGGCCGAGGAGGGGACGCCGGCGGTGTACCTGGCGTTCTCCAGCGGGCTGTCCGCCTCTTTCGACGCCGCCTGCGTCGTGCGCGACCAGGTTCTCGCCGAGCACCCGGACTTCGAGCTGCACATCGTGGACACCCATTTGGCCAGCGTGGCCGAGGGGCTGCTCGTCTACGAGGCGCTGGTGCAGCACGAGAAGGGCATGTCGGCCGCCGAGCTGGCCGCTTGGGCCGAGGAGGCCCGCTGCTTCGTGAACGAGGAGTTCATGGTGGACGACCTGGAGGCCTTGCGCCGCGGCGGCCGCATTCCCGCCTCGGTTGCCGTGGCCGGTGCCGCCCTGGATGTGAAGCCGCTGCTCGTCATTGCCGAGGACGGGACGCTGTCGTTGGTCGGCGTGGCCCGGGGGCGCAAGAAGGGCATCAGGCAGCTGGCGGAGTACTACAAGAAGAACGTCGACGACGCCGGTCAGGCCCATGTCGCCATTGTGGGCCACGCCGACTGCCCCAAAGATGCCGCGCGTTTGAAGGAGGCCCTGGAAAAGGAGGCGCCCGGGCTTTTGTGTCTGGTGTGCAACATCGGGCCGGTCATCGGGTCTCATGTGGGCACCGATATGCTGGCCGTGGTGTTCTGGGGCCATGACAAGCGCGAGAACCTGTCCGTGGCCGATCGCATCGCCCGCAAGGTGAAGGGAGACAAGTAATGGCGAAGTCGTACGCCTACGTGGGAGCCCCGTCGTTCATCGGGGCCGTGGAGGGGCGCCTGGCCGACGCCGGCTTCTCCCGAGTGTCCGATGTCGCCTCGGCGGACATCGTGGTGACGTTCGCCACCTCCGGATCGGCGCTGGAGGACTTGTACTTCGGCGACGAGGGGCTCGTCACGACGGCGGCCCCGGGATCCACGCTGGTGGACTTGTCGGCCGCCACGCCGAACTTCGCCCGTGAGATCAACGCCGTGGCGACGGTGAACGACCTGGTCATGGTAGAGGCGCCGGCGACGGTGCGCTCGCTGGTGGCCGCCGATGCCTTCGCCCGCGAGAACCTTCTGGGGCCGGTGGCCACCGAAGCCGAGCTGACCGATGAGGTTCGCCGGCTTCTGGACGCCATCTTCGGGGAAGTGGTGGAAGTGGGGGCACCGGGCCGCGCGCAGCTTCTGCGCAACACCCACACGCTGCCCTTGGCCGCCGATCTGGTGAGCGCCATCGAGGCCGTGGCCTTGGACGATGCCTCGGCTCGCTCGGTGGGGGCGCTGGACGCCGACCAGATTCCGCTGTTCAGCCCCGTCTCCGCCGATCCCGTGGTGCAGGCCGTGCGCCAGCAGCGCTACACCGGCGACTACACGGCCGAGATGCTTCTGGCCGAGCTGTCCGCGGCGCTCATGGCCGCCGACGACGCCGAGGTGATTTTGCCCGGCGTGGAGGCGACCATGCACCTGCTGGAGCTTCTGGTGGTCATCGGGGGCGCCGATATGGCGCCGGCGGCGCTGTCGCTGGTGTACCAGGACGAGGCGGCCGGGGCCCGGGCCGGGCTCGATTGGACGCGCGCCGAAGTGGCCTATGGGCACCCTGCCTCCGAGGAGGACGAGGACTGGAGCGCCTACGACGACGAGGACGGCTGCGGCCACGACCACTTCCGCGAGGATCACGACTACGACGACTATGACGACTTCGCCCCGTACAACGACGACTTCGATTACAGCTCCAATTAGCTGTGACTCGCCAGGGTCGGGGCTGCGGGATACCTTGATTCGCTCAGACAGTCCTCGCTCGGCGGAAATGCCCACCGGGCATTTCCGTTCGCTGCGGAACTCGCTCGGTCAAGGCATCCCGCATCCCCTCTGCACGTTGCCATCGTCGTGCGAGTTATGCCCCCGGAGGTGCGGGGCCGATCGGGCGGCGGGGGAGCGCGGGGTTTGCGGAGCTGCGGGCGAGGTGCTCGTGGCCCGGGCGGCGCTGCACTTCTGGGAGGAGCCGCCGATCTCCGGCGAGGACGGCAGCGGCACCATCTTCTTCTCCGGCTGCCCTCTGCGCTGCGTCTACTGCCAGAACGCCTCTATCGCCCTGGGCGAGGCGGCCCGGGCGATCACCGTCGAGCGCCTTGCTGTCATTATGGGCGAGCTTGAGCGCGCCGGGGCGCTGAACATCAACTGCGTGACGCCGACGCACTTCGCGCCGCAGATCCGCGAGGCGGTTGCCCTGGCCCGCGAGCAGGGCGTGGTGCTCCCGGTGCTGTGGAACACAGGCGGCTACGAGACCGTGGAGGCAGTGCGCGACAATATCGGCTTCGTGGACGCCTACCTCACCGATTTCAAGTACGTCGACGGCGAGCTGGCGGCGCGCTACTCCCGTGCCGCCGACTATCCCGAGGTGGCTCTTGCGGCCCTGAAGGCGATGGTCGAGGCGACGGGTGCCCCGCGCTACGATGGGTTCCGTGGCCAGGAGCGCCTCGTCTCCGGCGTGGTCGTCCGCCATCTCATGCTGCCCGGGGCCCTGGAGAACTCCAAGGCCGTGGTGAGGCTTCTCCACGAACGCTTTGGAGGCGATATTCGCCTGTCGCTCATGAACCAGTACACGCCGGTGATCGCCCGGGCCGCTGATGCGGGTGATGCGCGGGCCGCCGCGGCTCTGGTCGCGAGCCCCGAGCTGGGGCGCGCCGTGCCCGATTCCGAGTACGAGGAGCTGCTGGATTTCGCTGACGCGTTGGGAGTGGAGGACTACTTCTGGCAAGAAGGGGGAGCCGCCGAGGAGAGCTTCATCCCGGCTTTCGATTTCACGGGCGTGTAGCGCCTAGCTGCCAGCGGCATGCGGAAGTATTAGCCGACTTTTGGCTCAACGGTCGCATGAACTTCTCCTCTGCGCGCGTTTTCGACCGTGCACATGGTGTACGATAGCAAAAATGCCCCATCGCGGCCGCAGCGTCGCGATACGCCGTCGCGTGCGGCGCGGATGCCTTCGGGTGCCTCGCTGAAAGGAGAAGTCGTGGTCAAGATCGTCACCGATTCGGTCGCCTCTATCCCCGCCGAGGTGGTGCGGGCGCGCGATATCGAAGTCGTCTCGCTGTTCGTGAATCGGGATGGTCGTGAGTACCGCGAGGCCGACATGGACGTCGATGCGTTCTACGAGGATATCGCCGACATGATCGACAATCCGCCTACGTCGAGCCAGCCCTCGCAGCATGCGATGGAGACGATTTTCGAAAAGGCGGCGCAGGCGGCCGATGAGGTGCTCGGGGTTTTCATCTCGTCGAAGATGTCCGGAACGTTCGAAGGGGCGGTGCGCAGCGCTCGGGCCTGCAAGGAGCGCTACAAGCAGTTCCGCTGCACGCTGATCGACTCGACGTCGAACTGCGGCGATGAGATGTTCGCGGTGCTCGATGCATGCGATGCGCGCGATGCGGGCGGCGATCTGACGCGGTGCGCGCAGGCGGCGATTGATTCGGTCGTCTCGTCGCGGTTCATCTTCGCTCCGGAGAGCCTTGCTTTTTTGAAGGCGGGCGGTCGCATTGGAGGTGCGTCGGCGTTGCTCGGCGGTCTGCTGCAAATTTCTCCCGTGCTCACGGTGGCCGATTGGGAGACGGCTACGTTGGCGAAAGTGCGCACATGGAAGAAGACGCTGGCGCGCATGGTCGATATCTTCAAGGAGGATATCGATGCGTGCGGCCTGGCGCGCGTGGTGGTGCACTACATCGGATCGGCGGCCCCCGCCATCAAATGGGCGCGCGAGGCTATCGAGCCGGTGGTGGGACACGCGGTGGAAGTGCTGCCCGTCAGTCCGGTCATCGGCGTTCACGTGGGGCCGGCCGTGGGGATTGCCTATGAGTGCGAGCGCCCCGTGCCCGGCAAGCTGACCGCCCCGACCGGCGAGCTGGTATTCAGCTTGTAGGCCCGTCGTCGCACCGGCGGGGATGTTTGCGCGGCCGCGGCTCACCCGCGTTCAGCGTAGCGCGGGCGCAGGGCGGCAGGGCTTTCCTGCAGCTCGGTGAGGTTCTTCCAGAAGCGCTTGGGCATGAATTGACGGCGCAGCTCCGGGTGGTAGCGGGCGTCGATGGAGACGCTTTTGTAGAAGGTGCGCCAGGCCTCGCTCATGAGGGCCTCGTCGGCGGTGCGGTCGGGCAGCGCTCGTTCCAAGTCGCCGGCGCCCTCGGTGTTCACCAGCTGCCAGTCGCCGCCGTCGTAGACGCCGGCGAGATGGTGCACCTCGTCGTAGATGATGAAGGGCTGCACGCCGAGACGTTCCACGAAATGATCCATGATAAGCGGCACCACCGAGGCTTTCGGGTTCACGCGGGCGAACCATACATCGGCTCCTTCGCCGGCGAGGTGCTGGAAGCGCACGAACTGGCGCATATGCTCGCATTCCTGACCGACCGAGCGCGAAATGCGGAAGAGCCGCTCCACGGCCGGATGCGTGATGTCCGAGAAGGCGCGGCCCCGCTGCTTGGGGCACGGCCCCATGCCGCCGCGGCCTGCGCAGGAGGCGCGCTTGCGACAGTGCTCGCATGCGCGATGCTTTTGCTCGTCGATGGCATAACGCACGAAGCGGTAGACCGCCGTGCCCGCACCCGGCTCGTCCGAGCAAGCGGCACGGGTCACCGCCAGCGTTGCCGCACGGCCGCATTGGCGGCGCAGGGTGTCCATGACGCGCAGGGCGCGGTCCTGGTCGGTGGGGATGAGGGCCACGCGCTGCCCGAGCCGGGGCTGCAGGCTCTTTTCGGGGGCGACATCGGTGGGGTGCTCGCGGCGCTCGTAGGCGACGAAGACGGCCGAGAGCAGGCCTTCCAGAGAGCCGTCGTAGGCGTAGGCCACCTCGTCGTAGATGTCGGGAGAAGGGGAGGGCGTCGCAGGGGCGTCTTCCGCGGATGCGTTCGGGATATGCTCCATGGCGCCCACCTAGGCCACCGAGAGCAGCGGGCTGTCGAGCGTTTTGCGGCCGTCGGCGATCGAGCGTTCTGTGGCCGATGCCGCCTCGGTTGCGATCGCTTGCCGTCCGTCCGCCGTCCCGGTCGTCTCGAGGGCCCGGCGCTGGGCGGCAAAGGCGACCTCGCGGGCGGTTGCCGCATCGGGGCTCGTCTCGGGCAGTACGGGCGGTGCCTCCACGGTTTCGAAGAGGCTCATCTGGCCGGCTGGGGCGCGGTCGGCGCGGCGTCCGTGGCGACCGCCGTCGATAGGGGCCGAAAGCCGCGCGTGCAGGGCCTCGCGGGAGAAGTCGATCCCCGATCCGCCCCAGGCGCCGTTCATGGTGATGAAGTAGCGGGCGCGCTTATAGGCGATGCCGAGCTTTCTCAGCTCCGCCTCGCCGAGGGTGGATTGCCGTCGTGCCCGACAGATGAGCTTGGCGCCGCGCACGCCGATGCCGGGCACGCGCAGAAGCGCCTTCAAAGGCGCGCTGTTCACCTCCACGGGGAAGAAGTCCAGGTGGTTCAGGGCCCAGTTCGCCTTCGGATCGACATCGGGGGCGAGGAAGGGATTGTCCTCGTCGATGATCTCGCTCACGTTAAAGCCGTAGAAGCGCAAGAGCCAGTCGGCCTGGTAGAGGCGGTGCTCGCGGTTCAGCTGCACGGCGTCGGTGGCGGGCAGGAGCGGGTCGGCCACGACGGGGAGGTAGGCGCTGAAGAACACGCGCTTCAGCGACAGGTGGGTGTAGAGGGCCGCCGACAGGTTCAGGATCTGGTAGTCGCTTTCCGGAGTGGCTCCGACGATCATCTGGGTGGACTGGCCCGCCGGCGCGAAGGCCCGTGCCTTCCGGGCGTTCTTCTTGGTGAGGTACACCGTGGTGCGCTTCTTCGCCAGCGAGCGGGACTCCGCATCGTCGGCGATGGAGTCACAGATATGCCGCATGGGGGCCAGGATGGACGAGCGCGACTTGTTGGGGGCCAAAAGCCCCAGGCTCTGCCGGCTCGGCAGCTCCAGGTTCACCGAGAGGCGGTCGGACAGCCGCCCCAGCTCGTCGATGAGCTCCACCGAGGTGCCGGGGATGGCCTTGGTGTGGATGTAGCCGCGAAAGCCGTACTCCTCCCGCAGGATGCGCAGGGCCTCGATCATGAGTTCGGTGGTGCGATCGGGGCATCCGGCGACGCCCGAGGAGAGGAACAGCCCCTCGATATAGTTGCGACGGTAGAAGCCGATGGTGAGGTCGGCCAACTCGCGGGGCGTAAATGCGGCTCGGGGTGCCTCGGCGTTGCTCGTGCGGTTCACGCAGTAGCAGCAATCGTAGACGCAGACGTTGGTCATGAGCACCTTGAGCAGCGTGACGCAGCGCCCGTCCGGCGTGAACGAATGGCAGCATCCCGCCTGGGTGGCCGCGCCCAGCTGCCCGGCCTTGCCCGCGCGCTGAACCCCGGAGGAGGTGCAAGCCACGTCGTACTTCGCCGCATCGGCCAGAATCTCCAGCTTCTCGATGACGTTCACCGCGCAACCCCTTCCAACCGCCAGCCCTAACAGGCACACTTGTTCGCCCGAATGAATGTACGCTATACTACCCGAATAGATGTTCGCGTGTCAATGGGCGGAACATCGCCGGTTTGCTTGCGGCGTATGTCTTCTGGGGTCGGGAGAGGAGTGTGGCGGCGAGGGGGCTTGCGAAGGGGGAGACTTCGTTGTCGTCGGTTCGCGATTGCTCCTGCTTCTACGAGTCAAGCTCCTCGAGCAACCCCTCACGGTATTCCGCATCGGTCGCCGCACGGCGGGCGTCCTCGAAGCGGCCGGCATCCATAAGCTGAGCTATCAGCTTTCCAAGTTGGTCGGCTCCTTCCGCCCGTCCCGCGGCCCTACCCTCGGCTCTGCCCTCGGCAAGCCCCTCCTCACGACCCTTCTTCTGCAGGAGGCGGCCTTGGGCGCGCATATCCTCTTCCAGCGTCAGCATGACAAGAGACTCCTCTCTCCATGGAGCGTCTTCGTTGGCGGCCTCCACGGCGGCCGCGAGGTCGGCGGTAAGGCCGTCGCCTCCGACCTCCTCGGTGGCGACGTACCGAAGTAAACCACGAAGCGGCCCGTCTGGCAACATCTCCCAAGCGGAGGCGTTGAGCACGACCCATCTGAAGCCGTGCCCGAGTACCACGGATCCGCTCTCATCGCATATCATGTCGAAGGTGTAGACGGGGAGCCCCTCCTTGAACTCGTCGTGTAGGCAGATGAAAACGATAAAGCTCTCGGGCAAACTGTCGTAGGTGGCTCCCGGGCGCAGCATCGCAGTGTCCATGGCGCTCTGGTAGTAGCGCATGCGTCGACCCAGGCCCTCGCGGGAGTAGGTCTGCATCTCCACGTCGTAGAGCGCGTCCGAGGTGCGAACCCAGGCGTCGAGGCGCACTCCGTGGGAGCCGACGCGGGGCTGCAGGGTGCGCTCGGCGACGACGTTGCGTACCTCGTCCACGGGCACACCGAGGGCCGTCTCCAGCACTCGGCGGCACAGATCGGGGCGCTCCTCCATGATCCTGTCAAACATGGGGTACTCGCTGAACAGAAGGTTTCTCGACATCTAGGTGTCCTTTCACCGGGGGTTTGGATCGTGCCACGCTACGCGATCCGAACCGCAGAAATGACGCGGGAATGTCCCGGTTCGTTCCCCGCGCCAACCGTGCTGGAGCCGCACTTTGATCGATTCGGGGAAACCGACGAGGAAATCGGGTATCATGGTGCCCATAGGAAACATGAGGGAACTCCTCACGGATGAAAGGGCGGCTATGGAGGCTTACAAGCGCGAGTTCATCGAGTTCATGGTTCAGAGCGACGTGCTGAAGTTCGGCGATTTCACGCTGAAGAGCGGGCGCAAGTCGCCGTTCTTCATGAACGCGGGCGCCTATGTGACCGGCGAGCAGCTGCATCGGCTGGGTCTGTACTACGCCCAGGCCATCAACGACAATTTCGGGCTCGACTTCGATGTGGTGTTCGGGCCAGCCTACAAGGGCATCCCCTTGGCGGTGGTGACGGCCATGGCGCTTCAGGAGCTGTACGGCAAGGAGGTAAAGTACTGCTGCAACCGCAAGGAAGTGAAGGACCACGGGGCCGACGCGGGCAACCTGCTCGGCGCGGAGCTTCACGACGGCGACAAGGTCATCATGGTGGAGGACGTCACCACTTCGGGCAAGTCCATCGACGAGACCTACCCCATCTTGAAGGCCGCTGCCGATGTGGATGTGCGCGGGCTCATCGTGTCGCTCAACCGCATGGAGGTGGGGAAGGGCGGCGTCACCACGGCCCAGAAGGAGATCGAGGTGAAGTACGGCTTCCCGGTGGCCTCCATCGTGTCCATGGCCGAGGTGAAGGAGTGCCTGCACAACCACGAGGTGGCCGGACGCATCGTGATCGACGACGATATCGCGGCCGCCATCGACGCCTACTACGAGCAGTGGGGCGCCAAGGAGTAGGGAATCTGCGGTTGCAACTTCCCTAAATCGGAGCGTTGTCGTACAATGGGCCGACGCGGAACGGCATCGATGGGGAGGGTCGGCCGTTCACGCGCTCGTCGCCGGTGTGGCTCAACGGTAGAGCAACTGATTTGTAATCAGTGGGTTGCGGGTTCGATTCCTGTCACCGGCTCCATGTTTTACCAGGTCAGAGGTTTATAGCCTCTGGCCTTTTCTCTTTTTTGGACACTGAAGATACTGTTTGGTATCCAACGGTGCCCAGGCTGGTGGCCGGTCGTCTCCAGATGTTTTTCCGATTCTGCCTTCGAAATGCCACTTTGGCCTAGAAATGGTTGATGGACAAGAGACGGTTTGTACATTTCGGGGCTGAAATGGCAGAAAAGTGCCAGTTGAAGATAGAAATGTACAAGACGTGGAAAATGGGGCGCACATTTCGGGGTCGAAGTGGCATTTACCTGGCAGAATCTGGCGTCCGGGCCATCCACGAAGTTCGTGCGCTCTGCTATCATGGCTCGGGAACGTTTGAGAAAGGAAGCGCGCGAGTTTATGGCAACCTACATCGCCCATTACCAGTCGCCGAAGGGCTCCTACGAGAGAGAGCGCGGGCTGTTCGAGTTCGAGAGCGACGCACGGGCCGGCACCAAGGCCAACGCCCACGACGCGCGCATGAAGATGCTGGAGCTGTTCGGCGCGAGCGCGGTGTCGTGGACCATCGAGAAGGTGGAGCGCGCCGGCGCCGCTCCCGCCGAGAAGCGGGAGAAGACCACCGACGGCCAGCTGGCGCTGGACTTCCGCCCTCCCAAGCCCGAGCGCAAGCGCAAGCATTCGAAAGGATATTGGTGATATGAAGAATAAGCACCTGAAATTTCTGAAGCAGCTGGTGGAGACTCCCTCGCCGACGGGCTTCGAGGAGCCGGCGGCGTCTCTCGTGCGCGAGAGGCTCGCCGATGTGGCCGACGAAGTGGCCACCGACACCATGGGCTCGGTGCGCGCGGTACTCGAGGGCCGCGACGCCGGTGCGCCCTCGCTCATGCTGGCGGCCCATATGGACGAGATCGGCCTCATGGTCACCTACATCTCCGACGAGGGCTTCCTCTCCGTGGCCTCTTTGGGCGGCGTGGACGCGGCCATCCTGCCCGGCATGCGGGTCGACGTGCACACCGCTTCCGGCACCCTCCGCGGCATCGTGGGCCGCAAGCCCATCCACCTCATCGAGCCGGACGAGCGCAAGACGGTGACGCCGCTCTCCTCCCTCGTTATCGATTTGGGCATGAAGCCCAAGCGCGTGAAGAAGCTTGTTCGGGTGGGCGACCCCATCACGTTCGGCGTCGGATTCGAGCGGTTCGGCGACGACATGGCCGTCTCGAAGTGCTTCGATGACAAGTGCGGCGTGTGGATCGCCTGTCGCGTCATGGAGAAGCTGGCCCGCGCCGGCCGCGCCCCGGGCGACTTCATCGCCGTAGCCACCACTCAGGAGGAGATCGGCACCCGCGGCGCCATGACAAGCGCCCATGCCGTGAATCCGGACGTGGCGCTCGCCTTCGACGTCACCCACGCCACGGACTACCCGGGCATCGACAAAACGAAGTACGGAAAGATCGTCTGCGGGGCGGGCCCGGTTATCGCGCGGGGGCCGAACATCAACCCCGTGGTGTTCGAGCGCCTCGTGGCCGCTGCCAAGGCGGAGGGCATTCCGTACCAGCTGGAGGCCGAGCCGTCGGTCACCGGCACCGACGCTCGGGCCATTCAGGTGACGCGCGGGGGCATTCCCACGGGCCTCATCTCCGTGCCGCTGCGCTACATGCATACTCCCACCGAGGTCATCTGCCTGCGCGATTTGGAGGCCACGGTGCGCCTCATCGCCCGCTTCGCACAAGACCTCGCCCCCGACACGAGCTTCGTGCCGGGGCTGGGCGGCGCGGTGACCGAGAATGCGGAAGGGAAGGCCGCCGGCGCCGATGCCGATGCCGATGCCGATGCGTCCGACGCTTCCGCCGCACCCGAGGAGGCGTGAGGGCCGTGCCGAAGCGCGAGGAGAAGACCATCGCGAAGAACCGCCGGGCCTTCCACGACTACGAGATCTTGGAGACCTACGAGGCCGGCATCGAGCTGACGGGCACCGAGGTGCGCTCGCTGCGGGAGAACAACTGCCAGCTCACCGATTGCTTCGCCCTCATTCGGAACGGCGAGGTGTGGCTCAACAACGTGCACATCTCGCCGTACTCCAATGGCAGCATCTTCAACCCCGACCCCGACCGGCGCCGGAAGCTCCTGCTGCACAAGAAGCAGATTCGCTACCTGGACGCGAAGGTGGCCGAGAAGGGCCTGGCCATCGTGCCCTTGAAGATGTACTTCAACGAGGACGGCCGGGTGAAGGTGGAGCTGGCGCTGGCCCGGGGCAAGAAGCTCTACGACAAGCGCGCCTCCATGAAGGAGCGCGACACCAAGCGCGAGATCGACCGCGCGCTGAAGGAGCGCGTTCGCTAGGCCGGGGTCTGCGGGGCTGCGCCGCGCGCCGGCGTTCGGTTGCGCCACCGCCTTCGCTCGGTGTCTGCGGGCTGCACGACCGGCGTCGCGCCTTGGCACGTTCACGCTCGGTCAACGAAACGGCGCGGGAGGGCCACGGCGCGGGAAGTCGTGGCATCATAGGTTCGGCGGGCGAGGTCGCCCGCGCACGTACATCACGAGGTTAGGAGTCTGGCAATGGGTCTTGACGAAGAGCTTGAGAGCATGGAAGAGGTCGGCGAGACCGATGCCGAGTGGACCGACCAGGAAACAGAGCTGGAAGACGCCGAGGACGACGAGGACGCCCTCTTCGACGCCGATGAGGAGGATGCCGCCGAAAGCGACTTGGAGCACGCCTACGACAGCTTCATGACCGACAACGAGGCCGACTACGACGGCTGGGATCCCGACGAGGTGCCCGAGGCCATCCAGGCCGAGGAGGACGCCGACATCCTGCACTCGGAGGGCTATCACATCGAGGAGGAGCCCGAAGAGGAGAGCGAAGTCATCGAGATGGAGATCGAGGACGGCGATGTCTATGCGGTGATCGTCGACGAGCACGACAACGAGATCGGCTTCATCTTGCTCGACGAGGACGGCAACGAGCAGGAGTACTACTACGTCGCCGAGGTCAACGACGGCGACGGCGTGCGCGTGGAGCGCACCTCGGACGGCGATGAGTTCGACCTCGGCATCAGCCGCGAGGGCGTGGCCGCCGCCACCAGGGACGTGAACGCCATCTACAAGGACGGCGTTCAGGTGGCCGCCGAGCTGAAGAGCACCTTCGACGAGATCTCCGATTCGCTGAGTTTCCTTAAGAAAAAAAAGTAACGGCGACAAGGCGCTGTCGAAACGACAACGGAGACGGCCCGCATCGGCGAACGTCGGTCATCGGGGCCTACCATGAATGGGAGCGATCGGTTGGGTCGCTCCCATTTCGTCGTTAGGAGATCATTATGTGCACGGGCGTTCGTTTTGCCGATGCAGCCGGCAACTTGTATTTCGGCCGCAACCTCGATTGGTGCGAGAGCTACGGCGAGGGCGTGGTCATCACCCCGCGAGGGGCGTCTATCCCCACGCAGTTCCTTGGTTCGCTGAGTCCCGAGCATGCCTGCGTGGGCATGGGCATCGTCGTGGGCGGCGTGCCGTGCTACTTCGATTGCGCCAACGAGGCGGGACTCGCCATCGCCGGCCTTAACTTCCCCGGCTACGCCCAGTTCGCCGAAGCTCCCGAAAAGGGAGCGGTGAACGTGGCGGCCTACGAGTTCCCTCTGTGGGTGGCGGCGAGCTTCTCCACGGTGGCCGAGGTGCGCAAGGCGCTTAAGGACGTTGTCATCGTGGCCAAGGCGCCCAGCGAGGGCTATGGCGTGGCCCAGCTGCACTGGCTGGTAGGCGATGGGAAGGAGTCCATCGTCATCGAATGCCAAGCCGACGGCATGCACGTGTACGACGACGGGCTGGACGTGCTTACCAACCAGCCGCCCTTCCCCTGGCATACCGAGAATGTGCGTAACTATATGCACATCGAGACCGCGCATCCCGAGCCGGTTGCGTGGACGCGCGACACCCTGCGCGCGTTCGGCAGCGGCGCGGGCATGATCGGGTTCCCGGGCGGCTACGATCCGGCCAGCCGCTTCGTGCGGGCCGCCTTCCTGAATGCGCATTATCCCGCAGAAGAGGGGGAGGCCGCCAATGTGACGCGCCTGTTCCGCACGCTTGAGGGCGCGTCCATGTGCAAGGGCGGCGCGCAGATGGCCGACGGTCGCTTCGAGTACACGATGTTCTCCGACGGCTACTCGGTGGCCACCAAGACCTATTACTGGTGCACCTACGACGAGCCGGCGCGCCAGAGCGTGTGCTTGGACGATTACGACCTGAGCGGCGCCGAGCTCATCCGCGTGGCGGCCTAGCGCCGCGGCGGCTCGGGCGTGTCGGGCTGACGGGGCCGATGGTGCGGCTCTTGACAGGAGCGGCGCGCCCGCTAGAATAAATCGACAACCCTTAAAGGGGGCGACTGGTTTCGACATGGTAAGTTCGAAACGAGGAGCAGGCCGTGGTCTCCTCGCCACGCTAAACAGGGGTACCGTCAAGTTAATTGGCAAAAACACTTCTAAGACCGGCTACTACATGCCGGCCGCCATGGCTGCCTAACAGCAGTTCTGGTGATCACCGACCCCGGTGTTTCCCCGAACCGGGCAAGGTGTCATTTGAGGGGAATGCCCCGCGGCACGTAGTCGGTATGGCCGCTGGAAAGACGGAACCGACTAGGAGCGGCCACGTTGGTCTGCGAACCGATCCGCTCCGAAGCCCGATCGCTGACTAAGCCTGTAGCGCCTTGTGGACAATTTAGTATGGACCGGAGTTCGATTCTCCGCGCCTCCACCAAGCTTTTCGCGGCCGCTCTTCGGGGCGGCCGCTTTTCTCTCCTTGCGTGGCTTATTCCTTACGAAAACGGTCATGTTCTGGGGAAACAGGCTGAAAATCCTTTAAGTTCTGTGGGGGAGTCGTGGGGAATGGCGTGCAGGGTGGCGCGCGGGGCGCGGTCTGTGGGAAAGTAGCGCCGAACGACGTATCCGCCGGCGGCCGCGGGCTCCTTGGCTTATAATGGGCCTAAGGCGCATCCGCCGACTTGCGCGGCGGCCCCAAAGTAAGTTGAATCGCACCACGGAAGCGCACTATGCCACGACACAGCACATCTGACAATCGAATTTCCGAAGCGGGCGCAAGCGCGACCCGCGGTTTCGTCATGCCCGAGGGCCGCTTCGGCGCGCCGAGGCCCGTGGGGCCCCAGGCCACGGGCGCGATGCCGCCCCAGCACGACCAGGGAACCGCCGCGATGCCCCCTCAGCCTTCGCGCCCCGCAATCAGCGGCGCCGGCGCCATGCCCGTCGTGCCCCCCATGGGCCCGACGTCCGGCGGCTACGTGCCCGGCTACCAGGTGAATGCCCGGCCGCCCAAGAAGCATCGGGGGCTCAAGATCTTCGGCATCGTGATGGCCTCCATTCTAGGCGCCATCGCCCTTGTCTACTTCGCCGGCGTCATCGTGTTCTCCGGGCGCTTCTTCCCGCAGTCCACCATCATCGGCATGGACATCTCCGGCAAGACGCCCGAAGAGGTCCATCAGATGCTCGACGAGGTGCTGGGCGACTACACCTTCAAGGTGGAGGGCCCGGGTCTTTCCCTCACGCTGGACGCCACGGACATGGGCATGGCGCTCGACAGCCAATCTATCGCCGACGGCCTTCTGGCCGAGATGAACCCCTGGGCGTGGCCCTACGAGGTGTTCCAGCGCCACGACGACACCGACGACTTAGTCTCCACTCTGGAGAACTCGAAGCTGGCCGACACGCTGACCGCCGCCGTGGAGGAGGCCAACGCCCGCGGCACCGCTCCCAAGAACGCCACCGTGGCCTATGACGCCGACGAGGGCGGCTATGTCGTCGTGCCCGAGGAGGAGGGCAACACCCTTTTGGCCGACGTCGTCATCGACGAGGTGACGCGGGGCACGGTGAACTTCGCGCCGAAGGTGACGCTCTCCGACGCCGTGCTGGCCAAGCCCACGGTGACGCGCGACGACCCCGCGCTGGCCGAGGCGCGCGATGCGGCCAACAAGCACCTCGGCGGGGCGCTTTCCCTCACCATGGCGGGCGCCGGGAAGATGGCCATCACCGCCGACGAAATCGCCGAGCACATCACCTTGGGCGACGATCTCTCCGTGACCTTCGACCCTGAGCCTTTGGTGGCGGCGGTGAAGGAGAAGGTGAACGCCATGGACACCACGGGCGCTACCCGCACGTTCACGCGTCCCGACGGCAAGGCCGTCACGGTGAAGGGCGGCGACTACGGCTGGATCACCGACAGCCAGGCCACCGCCGACGCCGTGCGCGAGGCGCTCACCTCCGGGGCGGGCGGCACGCTGGAGATCATCATGAAGCAGAACGCGGCCCAGGCCCCCGACGAGGGCGGCCGCGACTTCGGCACCCGCTACATTGACGTGGATCTCACCGAGCAGCACGCGCGCTTCTACGGCGAGGACGGCGCCATTATCTGGGAGAGCGATATCGTCAGCGGCAAGCCCGCCGACGGGCGCGACACGCCCCAGGGTACCTACTACATCAAGACCAACGACGGCAAGTCGGTGCTGCGCGGCTACAAGCCCGACGGCACCAAGGACTACGAGACCGAGGTGGAGTTCTGGATGCCCTTCAAGGACAACTCCGTGGGCTTCCACGACGCGGGTTGGCAGGAGAAGTTCGGCGGCGACTGGTACGTCGAGCACGGCAGCCACGGCTGCATCAACCTGCCTCCCGATAAGGCCGAAGAGCTTCACGGGCTTCTGTCGGTGGGCGACGTCGTCGTCGTGCACGAGTAGGGCGCTGTGGATACGGAGCATTTCGACAACCGCCCCATCGGGGTGTTCGATTCCGGCTACGGGGGCCTCACGGTGGCCCGCGCGCTGCAGAAGCGCCTGCCGGAGGAGTCCATCCTGTACTTCGGCGACTCGGCGCGCTGCCCCTATGGGCCTCGCGATCAGGCCGAGGTGGACGGCTTCGTGCAGCAGATCTGCACGTGGCTCGTCGGCCGGGACGTGAAGATGATCGTCATCGCCTGCAACACGGCCACGGCCGCTGGCCTCGCCCATGCCCAGGAGAACTTCTCCGTGCCCGTCGTCGGCGTGGTGGAGCCGGGCGCCCGGGCGGCGGCCCATACGACGCTCAACCGGCGCGTGGGGGTCATCGCCACCAAGGGCACCGTGGATTCCAACGCCTACAGCGACGCCATACGCCACATCGACGCCGGCATCACCGTGTTCTCCACGGCGACGCCTCGGTTCGTGGAGATCGCCGAGATGGGGCTGAAGCTCTCCGACGGGCCCATCGAGGACTACATGGCCGACACCACCAAGGTCTACATCCGCCCGGAGTTCGAGGACATCGCTCGGCAGTACCTGGAGCCGCTGCGCCGCTGCGACATCGACACGCTCGTTTTGGGCTGCACCCACTATCCGCTTCTGAAGGCGCTCATCGGGGGCGTGGTGGGGCGCAAGGTCACGCTGGTGAACTCGGCCGACGAGACGGCCCGCGACGTCGATCACATCCTGCGCCGGCGCCGCGCCCACGCCCGCTCGGGCAACGTGCCCGTCCACTCGTTTTTCACCACGGCCGACGACGTGGAGGAGTTCCGGCGCTTCGGCGGCCGCGTGCTCGCCCGCCCCATGGACGTCGTCGCGCACGTGGATCTGCCCGCACTGTAAGCAACCGCCCGCACCGGCGAGGTGCCCGTCTGCAAGGAGGAGCCCGTGAAGGAAGTGCTCATCGCTACGAACAACGCCCACAAGGTGGAGGAGATCCGCACGGCCCTGAACTTCGAGGGCTGGACGTTCACGACGCTGGCCGAGGCGGGGGTGACATCAGATCCGGCCGAGGACGCCGACAGCTTCGAGGGCAACGCCCGCATCAAGGCCCGGGCGGCGCGTGCGGCGGCACGGGAGTCGCTGGGGCGCTTTGTGGCGGTGCTCGCCGACGACTCCGGTTTGGAGGTGGACGCCCTGGACGGCGCGCCGGGGGTCTTCTCGGCGCGCTACGCGGGATCCGACGGGGACGATGCGGCCAACAACGCGAAGCTTCTGGCCGAGCTTGCCGCCGTGCCGGATGCCGAGTGCACGGCACGGTTCGTGTGCACGCTCGTGTTCATCGACGAGGACGGTACGGAATCGGTGGCCCGCGGCACCATCGAGGGTTCCATCGGGCGCGAACCCCGCGGCAGCGAGGGCTTCGGCTACGACCCGCTGTTTTTGCCCGACGAGTACGGCGGCATGCGGGCGCTGGCCGAGGTCTCCCAGGCCGAGAAGAACGGCATATCTCATCGGGGAAATGCCTTGCGCGTGCTCAAAAAGGCCCTTTCCCAAAGCGTTGACGAACGGTAAAAATGGGCTGTGTGCGGGGCTTTTCCGTGGGATATTATTTCGATCTATTGACTTATAGCATACTCCATATGGTCTAATGGACACGCAGGTTGCGCGAACATGAGATGCGCAGCGGCGCGTTTCGAAGGGGACGGCATGAAGATTGCGGAAGTCAGCAAGCGCTACGGTGTTTCCACCGACACGCTGCGCTATTACGAGCGCATTGGCCTGTTGCGCCATGTGCCTCGCAACAAGAGCGGCATTCGCGATTACGACGAGGCCAGCTGCAATGCCGTCGAGTTCGTCAAGTGCATGCGCGATGCCGGCATGTCCATCGAGTCTTTGGTGGAGTACATGGAGCTTCTGGAGCAGGGCGACGAGACGACGGCGGCCCGCAAGGAACTTCTTTTGAGGCAGGGCGACGAGATCCGGGAGCGCATTGCCGGCCTGGAGCGGGCCTTGGCGCGTCTCGAGTACAAGATCGAGCACTACGACGAGGTCATGACGGCCACCGAGCGGACTCTGCGCGCGGGGGAGTAACCGCCGCGAATGCGTTTGTTCCGTGGGCGTTGCCCTCGAGTCTTTTATTGGAGCTGACTCCAACATTTATCATGGCTTTCCGAGAAACCAACTGAGAACGAGTGAGGGCGTTCGTCGGAAAGCGGGGTGGCCGTGGCCTTTCACCAGAGCGAGAATTCTGAGAGTCTTTGCGGCGGAGCCGCGTTCGCGCGGCCCGACTACGACCGTGCGATGCGACAGGGCGCCGGCGAGGTGATTTACGGCGAGGGAAAGACCGCCGAGCAGATCGCCGCCATCGCCTCGTCGCTCATGGGCGCCGGTCAACCGCGCGTTCTGGCGACCCGCGTGGACGCGAAGAAGGCCGATGCCGTGGCCGCTCTATGGGGCGACGACGGCGGGATCGCCCCGTGCGCCTACTACGAGACGGCGCGGCTCGTCGTGTTCGGCGGCATGCCCGCGCTCGACGGGGACGGAGTGGTGGCCATCGCCTGCGCCGGCACGAGCGATCTGCCCGTGGCCGAGGAGGCGGCGTTCACCGCGGAGTTCCTCGGCAACGAGGTGCGGCGCTTCTACGATGTGGGCGTGGCGGGCATCCATCGACTCTTGGATGTGGCCGACGAGCTGCGCGCGGCCCGAGTCGTGGTGGCGGTGGCCGGCATGGAGGGCGCGCTCGCCTCCGTGGTGGGGGGTCTCGTCTCCGCGCCGGTGATCGCGGTGCCCACCTCGGTGGGCTACGGCGCCTCGTTCGGCGGCGTGACCGCCCTGCTCGCCATGTTGAACTCGTGTGCGAGCGGCGTGTCGGTGGTCAACATCGACAACGGCTTCGGCGCCGCCTTCCAGGCAAGCGCCATCAATCACTTGAATTCCCGACAGGGATAAACCTGCGGCGGTTCCCGCCGAACGCGGGCGCCTCGAGGGCGGCACCATCATGAAAGGCGATGCAATGACGAAACTTCTCTACTTGGAATGCACCTCCGGTATCAGCGGCGACATGTGCGCGGCGGCCCTGCTGGATGCAGGCGCGAGCGAGGAAGCGGTGCGCCGGGCGCTGGAGAGCCTGCCTGTGGAAGGTTTCGCTGTGGAGATATCCCGGGTGAAGAAGTCGGGTTTGGACGTCTGCGACTTCAGCGTCGTGCTGGATGCCGCCCACGAGAACCACGACCATGATATGGCCTACCTGCACGGGCACGGAGGCGCAAGCGAGCACGGCCACGGCCATGACCACGATCGCGACCATGGTCGCGCCCACGATCACGACCATGCCCACGGTGCCCCCGGTGGCCACCACCACCGCGGCCCTGCGGAAATAGCGCAGATCATCGACGGTGCCGCCATGACCGACGGCGCCAAGGCCATCGCGCACCGCATGTTCGGCTTCGTGGCCGACGCCGAGGCGCGGGCTCATGGCGTACCTGTTGGGGAAGTTCACTTCCACGAGGTGGGCGCCGTGGATTCCATCGCCGACATTATTGCCATCGCCGTGGCGGCCGACGACTTGGCGCCCGACGGCGTTGTCGTGTCCGATCTGCCCTGCGGGTACGGCACGGTGCGCTGCCAGCACGGCCTCATCCCCGTGCCCGCCCCGGCCACGGCGTTCATCGCCGAAGCTGCCGGATTGACGCTTTCCCCGGTGGACGTGGAAGGCGAGCTCGTCACCCCCACGGGCGCCGCCGCGGCCGCCGCTCTGCGCACGGAAGCCGCCCTTCCCGAGCGCTTCTCCATCAAGGCCATCGGCATGGGCGCCGGCAAGCGCGCCTACGACACCCCCGGCATCCTCCGCGCCATGATCATCGAGCCTGCGGAGTAATTCCAACCGTAGGCGAAAATCCCATTGCTTTAGCACTCTACTGTGATAAAGTACTAGCATCGATGCGAGATCCTCGTGCGTTCTTTGCGCGGGAACTCTGTCGATAATTCGCCGTTTGCCGTCCCGGTGCGCCGGGAGGGGAGAGGGCGTGTAACATGACAATCTCGGTAATCGAAGGCGCTTGCGACGAGACGAGCCAGGCGATGGCCTCGGCTGACTGCGAGCCAGGGCGAAAGCTCCGGCTGCATGCATGCCGGGTCACAGGTCTTGGGCCGTTCGCGCGTCGTTTGCGCCAGTGAGGAATGTGCGTTGAACGCTGTGACACCATCGGGCTTCCGCGACGTGCTCTCCGAGGAGGCGCGCGTCCGCGAGGCCATCACCCGGGCCGTGGCCGACCTGTTCGCCTCTCGCGGCTACGTGCCCATCGAGACGCCCACCCTGGAGGTGATGGACGTCCTGCGGGCCGGCGGACGGGTGCCGGCCACTCCCTTCAAGTTCTTCGACTCCCGGGGCGACCTTCTGGCCATGCGCCCGGACGTCACCCTGCAGATCGCGCGCATGTGCGCCACGCGCCTGGCCAACGTCCCCGGCCCCTTGCGCTTCCGCTACACCCAGCGGGTCTTTCGCGAGGCCGAGACGGAGAACCAGGTGCAGGCCCGCGAGCTCACCCAGTGCGGCGTGGAGTGCATCGGGGAAGTGGGGCCGGCGGCCGATGCCGAGATCGTCGCGCTGTTCGCCGAGGCGCTGCGGCTGGCCGGAGCGACGCAGTTCGTGCTCGCCATGGCCACGGTAGGGGTGCTCCGGGCCCTGCTCGAGCGCTCGGGGGCCGCCGAGCCGTGGAAGGCCGCGGTGCTGGATGCCTATCACGGCTCCGACTTCGTGGCCCTCGACCGTTTGTGTGACGCCGCCATGGGGCGCGCCGTGGAAAGGGAGGCCGTCGATGCGGGGGCTGCCGCGCCCGCCTACACCGAGGCCATCCGTCAGCTCGCGCGCATCCGGGGCGCCCAGGACGCCATCGACGCGGTGCGCGCGCTCGTGACTCCGCTCGGGTGCGTGGCCGACCTGGACGACTTCCAGGCCACCTACGATCTTCTGGGCGAGGCCGGCCTGGCCGACTCCGTGCTCGTCGACTTCTCGGTGGCCAGCTCCTTCAACTACTACACGGGCCTCGTCTTCGAGGCCTGCTCGCCCTATCTGGGCTCGCCTCTGGGCTCCGGCGGCCGCTACGACCGCATGATAGGCGCCTTCGGGGCCGATCGTCCCGCCGCGGGCTTCGCCTTCTCGCTGGAGCAGGCCATGGCCGCTGCCTCTGCCGAAGTGGACGCGGCGCCCGCAGACGCGCGCCCGCTGCGCATCGCCGTGCCCAAGGGCTCCCTGAACGCCGAGGCCATCGCCTGTTTGGAAGAGGCCGGCCTCGATGTGACGGGGCTTGCCAACCCCGGGCGCGCGCTCGTCATCTCCAACCCCGGGGTCGACTACATCATCGTGCGGCCCTCCGATGCCCCCGTCTTCGTGGCCCTGGGCGCCGCCGACTGCGGCATCTGCGGCAAGGACTCGCTTTTGGAAGTGGGCGCTGCCGTGGAGGAGCTGGTCGATCTGCGCTTCGGCGGCTGTCGCTTCGTCGTGGCGGAGTCGGCCGGCACGAGCGCGGCCATCGAGGAGCGCTACCGCAAACTCGGCAGCATACGCATCGCCACGAAGTACCCTTCCATCACCCGTGCCCACTTCGCGCGCACCGGCACCCAGGTGGAAATCGTCTACCTGCACGGCAACATCGAGCTGGCGCCCATCACCGGCATGGCCGAGCGCATCGTCGACATCACCGCCACGGGAACCACCCTGCGCGAGAACAACCTGGAGATCGTGGAAGAGGTGCTCGCCTCCACGGCCCGCTTCTTCGCCAACGGCTGCGCCCTGCGCACCGACGAGCGCATCGTGGCGCTGGCCCGCGTGCTCGCCGAAAATGCCCCCAAGCACACTTACGCGCCCATCGCCGGCGCTTCCAACCCTGTTCAACCGACCCTGTCCTAAGGAGTGCGCCCCATGACCATGAGACGAATCGACCTGCAACCCCTCGAGCCCTTCACGAGCGACTTCATCGACCGTACCGGCGCCTTCAACCCCGGCGCCCTTGAGGCGGCCACCGCCATCATCGAGCAGGTGCGCCGGGACGGCGACGCGGCCCTGCGCGCGCTTACCGAGAAGTTCGACGGCGTGGCCATCGAGAACTTCCGCGTGCCGGGCGAGGCCATCGACGCCGCGATGGCGGAAGTGGATCCGGACACCCTCGAGGCCCTGAAGCACGCCGCGGCCCAGATCCGCGACTTCCACGAGCGCCAGAAGCAGCAGAGCTGGTTTTTCGCCCGCGAGGACGGGGCCATCGTGGGCTCGAAGGTGACGCCTTTGGAATCCGTGGGCATCTACGCGCCCGGAGGACGGGCGCTGTACCCCTCAACGGTGCTCATGAACGCCCTGCCCGCCCAGGTGGCCGGCGTGGAGCGCATCGTCTGCGTGACGCCGCCCACCAAGGACGGCACGCTGGACGCGGCCATTCTCGCCGCCTGCAAGATCGCCGGCGTGACCGAGATCTACACCGTCGGCGGCGCCCAAGCCGTGGCGGCGCTCGCCTACGGCACCGAGACCATCCGCCCGGTGGCCAAGATCACCGGCCCGGGCAACGCCTTCGTGGCCGCGGCCAAGAAGCTCGTCTCGGGCGATGTGGGCATCGACATGATCGCCGGGCCGTCGGAGGTCTGCGTCGTGGCCGATGAGACGGCCGACCCGCGGCTGGTGGCCATCGATCTCATGGCCCAGGCCGAGCACGATCCCCTGGCGGCCTGCTACCTCGTCACCTTCTCGGACGCCTACGCCGACGCGGTGGAGGCGGCCATCCAGGTGCACCTGACCGATTCCACCCGCGCTGACATCACCCGCACCTCGCTGGACGACCACGGGCTCATCGTCGTGTGCACTTCCATGGAGCAGGCCCTGGAGGCAGTGAACGTCATCGCGCCGGAGCACTTGGAGATGCACGTGGAGGGCGCCATGGAGTATCTGGGCGCCATCCGCAACGCCGGGGCCATCTTCTTGGGCGCGTGGACGCCGGAGGCCGTGGGCGATTACGTGGCCGGCCCCAACCACACGCTGCCCACCGGCGGCACGGCCCGCTACTCGTCGCCCCTTTCCGTGGACGACTTCGTGAAGAAGTCCTCCATCATCCAGTACAGCCCGGCGGCCCTGAAGAACGACGCGCGCGCCGTGGTGCAGATCGCCACCCACGAGGGGCTGTGGGCCCATGCCCGCTCGGTGGCCCTGCGTCTTAAGGCGCTGCTGGACGCCGAGCAGGCGAGCGTGGCCGGCTCGGCCGCGGCGGGCGTGGAGGACGGCGAGGCGCGCGGTGAATAAGGTTCGCGCGTCGGCGCCCCAGCTTGAGGGACTCGTTCCCTACGATCCGAAGTACCTGCCGGCCGAGGCGTACCTGTCGGCCAACGAGAATCCGCGCGACGTGGACGCCGAGGTGCGCGCCGCTATTGCGCGTCGCATTGCCCAGGTGCCTCTGAACCGCTATCCCGATCCTCTGGCCAACCGCCTGCGCGATCTCATCGCCGAGGCCAACGGGCTCGACCGCGCCAATGTCCTTCTGGGCAACGGCGGCGACGAGCTTTTGTTCGATGTGGCCCTCGCTTGGGGCGGCCCGGGGCGCAGCTTCCTGAACCTGCCCCCGACCTTCTCGGTGTACGCGGCCAACGCACGGCTCACGAACACCCGCTGCGTGGATGTGCCGCGTCGGGCCGACTTCTCCATCGACGAAGCGGCGGTGCTTGAGCGCGTGGGGAAGGGCGACATCGACTTCGTCATCGTGACGAGCCCGAACAACCCCACGGGCCAGAGGGCGTCCACGGCGTTCATCGAAGAGCTGCTCGACGCCACCGATGCGCTCGTGCTGGTGGACGAGGCCTACTTCGAGTTCTCGCGCGCCACGGTGCGCCCTTTGCTGGCGACCCACGAGAACCTCGCCATACTGCGCACGTTCTCGAAGGCGTTCTCGCTGGCTGGTGCGCGCCTGGGCTACGTTTTGGCGAACGCGCCGGTCATCGAGGAGCTGTGCAAGGTGCGCCAGCCCTATTCCGTGGACGCCGTCTCCCAGGCCATAGGAGAGGTGGTCTTCGAGAACCGCGCCCGCTTCGAGCCGGGCATCCGCGAGATCATCGAGGAGCGGGGCCGCGCCATGGAGGCGCTGCGCACCCTGCCCGGCGTGACCGCCTACCCGTCGGATTCCAACTGGATTCTGTTCTCGATGGAAGATGCCGGGGCGGCCTGGCAGTACCTGTACGACCGCGGCGTGCTCGTGCGCGATTTCAGCAGCGCCCCCATGCTCGAGGGCTGTCTGCGGGCGACCATCGGCACGCCGGAGCAGAACGACGCGTTCATCCGCGGGCTGCGCGACTTTCTGTCCGAGAGCCGCGAGCGGCGCGCGCGGGCTATGCAATAGGGAAGGAGAGCAATGACGAGAGAGGCCACCATCCTCCGCGAGACGGCGGAGACGCGCATCGAGGTCACGGTGAACCTGGACGGCGCGGGACGCGCGGACGTGGCAAGCGGCATCGGGTTCTTCGACCACATGCTGTGCGCCTTCGCGCGTCACGGCCGCTTCGATCTGAAGGTGTCGGTGCGCGGCGACTTGCATGTGGACGGCCACCACACGGTGGAGGACACGGGCATCGTGCTGGGGCGCGCTTTGGCCGAGGCCTTGGGAGAGAAGGCCGGCATCGAGCGGTTCGGCAGCGCGTTCGTGCCGATGGACGAGGCGCTGGTGCTGGCGGCCCTGGATATCTCCGGGCGTGGGCAGCTGCACTGGGATGTGGAGGCGCCTTTCGGCATGGTGGGCGATTTCGACACCCAGCTCGCCCGGGAGTTCTTCATCGCGCTCGCGGCCAACGCGGGCATCACCCTGCACATCCGGCAGCTCGCCGGCGACAACGTGCACCACATCTTCGAGGCCGCCTTCAAGGCGGCAGGCCGCGCCCTGCGCCAGGCCGTGGCCGTCGACCCGGCCTTGGGTGGCGCGGTTCCCTCAACTAAAGGCGTGCTATGAGCATCGTCATTGTCGACTACCATAAGGGAAACCTGCTCTCGGTGGAGCGGGGACTTGTAGGCGCGGGGGCAGACGTCGTCGTGACCGACGAGGCGGATGTCATCCGCGCGGCCGACGCCGTGGTGCTGCCCGGCGTGGGGGCCTTCGCCGATGCCGCCGCGTCCATGGAGGAGATGGGCCAGATGGAGGCGGTGCGCGCGGCGGTGGCCGGCGGCGCGCCGTTTTTGGGCATCTGCCTTGGGATGCACCTCATGTTCGAGGCGGGCACCGAGCACGCGCCCGCTGACGGCCCGCTGCCACGCGGCCTCGGCTTCATCGAGGGCGTGGTGGACGCCATGCCCCGCACCGACGCTGCCGGCCGCGCCTACAAAGTGCCCCATGTGGGATGGAACTCCGTGGAGTTCTCCGAGCCGAATTCGCTGTTCGATGGAATCGCGCCCGGCGAGTTCTTCTACTTCACCCACAGCTTCGTGGCGCCGCCGAGCGTGGCCACCATTGCCGAGACGGTGCACTCGGTGACCTTCCCCTGCGCCGTGCAGGTGCCGGGCCGTCCCGTCTTCGGCGTGCAGTTCCATCCGGAGAAGAGCTCGGATGCGGGCGCGCGCCTGCTTGCCAACTTCGCAACCATTGCACGAGCCGCGCGCGCCGGCAGCGCGCACGCTGATAAGGTGGCGGAAAGCCCCGCCGCGTCAAAGGAGTAGCCATGTATCTTCTTCCCGCCATCGATCTTTTGGGAGGGCGCGCGGTGCGCCTGGCCAAGGGAGACTATGCCGCCGTCACCGTGTACAACGACGATCCGGCCTTGCAGGCCCAGCTGTTCGAGGAGGCCGGTGCGACGTGGCTCCACGTGGTGGATTTGGACGGCGCAAAGTCCGGCAATCCCGATAACTTGGAAGTGGTGCGAGCGATTTTAGCTCGCACGAGCCTGAAGGTGGAAGTGGGCGGCGGCGTGCGCTCCCTGGAGGCTGCGGAGCGTTTGCTGGACGCCGGAGCGACCCGCGTCATCCTGGGCACCGCGCTCGTGCGCGATCCCGAGTTTGCCCAAGCGGCCATGGAGAAGTTCGGGCCGGACGCGCTGGTCGCCGGCATCGACGCCAAGGCCGGCGAGGCCGCTGTGGCCGGCTGGACGGAAGGCTCGGGTGTGGCCGCCGCCGATCTGGCCCGCCGCATGGCGGCGCTGGGCTACGAGCACCTCGTCTACACCGACATCGCCCGCGACGGCATGCAGACCGGCGTGGAGAACGACGCCTACGCGAAGATGGCCGCCGCCTTCGGCAACCCGGTCATCGTCTCCGGCGGCATCGCCACCGCAGCTGACATCCGGGCGCTGGCCCCCATCGCCGACGCCGTGGAAGGCGTCATTACCGGTCGGGCCATCTACGAGGGCACTCTTACCGTGGCCGACGGCGTTGCGGCGTGCGACGGCACCTTCCAGCTGTCCGACCAGCTGGAAGAAGAGGAGCACCCCCTGACCATCGAAGAGCTGGAAAACTAGCAAGTAAGGAAGAGTAGTCGGCGAACCAGACGGTGTTGCGACCGAGCGAGTTTAAGCAAGCAAGGAAGAGCAGCCCGGGCGACGCCGGATGCCTTGACCGAGCGAGTTCCGCAGATGGTATCGAAGGCCAAAGGGGAAGGGGAGAAGTTGGCCTTGACGCCTTCGATACCAGAGAGGACTGTCTGAGCGAATCAAGGTACCCGGCGGCGCCCGGGCGGACGGGTTGAAGAGAGTATGCTGACAAAGAGAGTAATCCCCTGCCTGGACGTAAAGGACGGCCGCGTCGTGAAGGGCGTGAATTTCGTGGGCCTGCGCGATGCGGGCGACCCCATCGAGCTGGCCCGCGCCTACGACGAGCAAAAGGCCGACGAGGTGATCTTCTTGGACATCACCGCCACGAGCGACGATCGCGCCACCACGGTGGAGCTCGCGAGCCACGCCTCGGCCGAGCTGCATCTGCCCTATTGCGTGGGCGGCGGCTTCCGCAGCGTGGCCGACATCCGCAAGATGATCGCCGCCGGCGCCGACAAGGTGTCGGTGAACTCGGCAGCCGTGGCGAACCCCCAGCTCATCACCGATGCAGCTCGGGCCTTCGGCACGCAGGCGATCCTCTGCGCCATCGACGCGAAAGCGGTTCCCGGCAATCCCAACAAGTGGGAGGTCTACGTGGCCGGCGGTCGCAAGAACACCCATATCGACGCCATCGAATGGGCCCGCGAGGCGGCTCGGCGCGGAGCGGGGGAGATCCTGCTCACCTCCATGGACCGCGACGGCAGCCGCGACGGCTTCGACTGCCACCTGACGCGCTCCGTGGCCCGGGCCGTCGATATCCCCGTCATCGCCAGCGGCGGCGTGGGCAAGCTGGAGCACTTCGCCGAGGGCATCATCGAGGGCGAGGCCGATGCGGTGCTCGCCGCCAGCGTCTTCCATTTCGGCGAGCTTACCGTGCGCCAAGTGAAGGAATCCATGCGCGCCGCCGGCATCCCGGTACGGCTTTAGGGCTGATCAAGGCTTCGGAGGAAATGACCGCCTCGGATGTTGCTTATCGTGCGACCTTTGGCCTTCCCGCTGGGGTGGGGGAGGCGAGGCGCGCGTCGATGCTGGCTTTGGTCACCCAGGTGTTGCGGCCGTCTTTCCAACCTTCTAGAAGGCCCGAATGCAGCATAGCCGTCACGCGGCTGCGGCTGACTCCGAGTAGTTCCGCCGCCTGAGCAGCGCTCACTTTCTCGATGTCGTCCAGCGTGGCGTCGACGGACACGACGAGTCTCACGCCTCCGTGGGAGGGCTCGTGGCCGAATGTTGCCTTGGGCGGTATCTCGCCGCGCATCAGGTATTCCCGAGCGAGCTCCCTCAAAAGGTCGGCCGCCGACTCGCAGACATCTTCCACGTCGACGCCCTGGGTGATGCCCGCAAGATCGAAGGGCGCAGCAATCCACGCGAACTCCCCGCGCCACATTTCGAATTCATAGGTATATTGCATAGCCCCACTCCCCTCGAAAAGGATTCGCATAATGTGAATTCAATTAATAGTTAAAGCATACCATGATTTTCGTGGTTTCGGTTGGATCCGCAGCGATTCAATTACTTGCTCTATAATTATGTCAATAACGTCATAGCTGCAAAAGCATTCCTCGTTTCCGAAAGGATGTCTCATGAGAACCGTTGACTCCAATATGTACATCCACGATCTTGATCGCAAAGCCATGCGTTCTCTCAAGGCTATCCCGGCTTTTTCTCAGGTGATGAAGGCTTTCATGGGGGCATGGAACGAGCAGCTGTTTTACATCGAAAATATGTCGACGAACTTGCGCATCAGCGAAAAACAACTCCCTGCTTATCATGCGATGCTGGAAGAAGCTTGTGCGAAGCTGGGTATTGCCGTTCCCGAAATGTATTTGAAGCTTGACGTCAATCCCAATGCGTACACCTATGGGGACACAAAACCGTTCATCGTTCTAACCTCGGGGCTTATCGAGACGCTTCCAGGGGAGCTGATCCCCACGGTTATTGCTCACGAGTGTGGGCATATTGTTTGCCGTCATACGCTTTATACGACAATGGGCAATTTGCTGTGTGGCGGTCTGCTGAATGCCCTGCCGTTCGACGTGGCCCAAGTATCTTCCATGCCCGTCATAGCCGCATTCTCGTACTGGATGCGCTGCTCTGAGTTCTCCGCCGACCGCGCGGCAGTGTTGTGCGACGGCGGTGCCGAAAAGATGAAGGAAGTTTGCGCCCGCTTCGCTGGCTTCGATAAGGATATTCCTGGCGAGTTGAATATGGATGCCTTTATGGAGCAAGCAGCTGCTTATGTGAGACACATCGAAGACGGTCCTGCAAACTCAATCATGGAGTTCATGCCTCCTGCGCGCTTGTCCGATGATGATTCCGCGCGTCGCCGATACTCATTCCA
>OLNR01000562.1_pt1 | contig 30043 bp, 27 predicted proteins | sample 1672231 | NCBI WGS metagenome assembly OLNR01 (sample SAMEA3136662, study PRJEB25190) | human gut metagenome
TAGACAGATCGTCGTTTAATACAGAACCCGGCTTACGGTCTATCTCGTTTTCCATCTTTTGTTTTCAGCGCTGTCTGCGGTGTGCAGGCAGCGTTTTTCGTTTCTTTAACCACACTGTCACTTTTCGTTTGGGCTGGTTTGTGGTATACTGAACAAAACCCCACAGAGCACGTCTCCGCCGGGGCCTTAATTCAACAGACAGGATGTGAAATCCTCCGATGAAAGATGGTTTTTTGAAAGCAGCCGCCCTCTCGCCCTCACTGCGGGTGGCCGACTGCAATTATAACGCTTCCCAGATCGTATCTCAGCTACAGGACGCTGCGGCCCGCGGCGTCAGGCTGGCGGTGTTCCCCGAGTTCTGCCTCACTGGCTACACCTGCGGCGATCTGTTCTTGCAGCGCACATTGCAGCAGGGCGCACTGGACGCCCTGCAGACCGTGCTGGACGCCAGCCGGGAGCTGGACGTCGTGGCCCTCGTGGGCCTGCCGCTGCTGGTGCGGGGCAAACTGTACAACTGCGCCGCCGTCCTCTGCGGCGGGCGTCTGCTGGGCCTTGTCCCCAAGACCTACCTGCCCAACTACGGCGAGTTCTACGAAAAGCGCCAGTTCACCCCGGGCAGCACCGAGGTGGAAAATGTAACAGTCTGCGGGCAGAAGGTGCCGTTCGGTACGTCCCTGCTCTTCCGCTGCCGCCAGATGCCCAGCTTCGTTCTGGGCGTGGAGATCTGCGAAGACCTGTGGAGCGCTCTGCCCCCCTCCACCTTCCACACGCTGGCCGGTGCCACCGTCATTGCGAACCTTTCGGCCAGCGATGAGACGGTCGGCAAGGCCGAGTACCGCCGGGCGCTGGTGTCGAACCAGTCCGCCCGCCTGCTCTGCGGCTACCTGTACGCTTCTGCCGGCCACGGCGAGAGCACCCAGGACATGGTCTTCGCCGGCCACGACCTCATCGCCGAGAACGGCACCCTCCTCGCCGAGACGTCTCCCTTCGAGGGCGGCTGGGCTGAGACGGAGCTGGACTGCCAGCGGATGGAGTCGGAGCGGGCGCGCAACACCAGCTTCGAGCCCAGCGCTGAGGGGTATCTGACCGTCGATTTCGACCTTGCCCTCACCGAAACCAAGCTCTCCCGCTGGGTAGACCCCACGCCTTTCATCCCCCACGACGAGCGCCGCCGGGCCGAGCGCTGTGAGCTGATCTTGAAAATGCAGGCCGACGGCCTCGCCAAGCGCCTCGAGCACGCCCACGCCAAGACGGCGGTCATCGGCATCTCGGGCGGTCTGGACAGCTGCCTCGCTCTGCTGGTGGCCGTCCGCGCCATGAAGCAGCTGGGCCGCCCCACCGGCGATGTGCTGGCCGTGACCATGCCCTGCTTCGGCACCACCCACCGCACCCGCAGCAATGCGGAGATCTTATGCGACGAGCTGGCCGTCAGCTTTACCGAGATCGACATCGCCAACACCGTCCACAGCCACTTCAAGGACATCGGCCAGGACGAGAGCGTGCTGGACGTCACCTTCGAGAACGGACAGGCCCGTGTGCGCACCCTCGAGCTGATGGACACCGCCAACCGCACCGGCGGCCTCGTCGTCGGCACCGGCGACCTCTCCGAGCTGGCGCTGGGCTGGGCCACCTACAACGGCGACCACATGAGCATGTACGGCGTCAACGCCGGTGTCCCCAAGACGCTGGTGCGCCACCTCGTCCAGTATGAGGCCGACATTGCCGCCTCTGCCGAGCTGCGCCGGGTGCTGCTGGACATCCTCGACACCCCCGTCTCCCCGGAGCTGCTGCCTGCCAGGGACGGCGAGATCTCTCAGAAGACGGAAGACCTCGTGGGTCCCTATGAGCTGCACGACTTCTACCTTTATTATGTTCTCCGCTTCGGCTTCGGCCCGTCGAAGATATTCCGGCTGGCGAAAGCGGCCTTCGCAGGCCGGGCCGAGTACCCGGACGAAGTGCTCTACAAGTGGCTGCGCAACTTCTACTGGCGGTTCTTCGCCCAGCAGTTCAAGCGCAGCTGCCTGCCCGACGGCCCCAAGGTGGGCAGCGTCACCCTCTCGCCCCGGGGCGACTGGCGGATGCCCAGCGACGCAGCCGCCGCGCTCTGGCTGGCCGAGCTGGAGCAGATCCCGCTCAAAGGATAATTTTTTATGAAACAACACAAAAAACTGCTGATGGATCTGGTCTTTGCTGCCATCATTCTGGCCGCAGCCGCCGTGCTGCTGCTGGTGCGGAAAGCAAACCAGACCGGTGCGCCGCTCTGCGCAGAGCTCATCTATGGCGACAGCAACACCAGGCTCACCTTCCCTCTCGAAAAAGACGCCGATTACGACGTGGACACCGGCTACCTCACCGTCCACATCAGGATCCAGGACGGCGCGGCCCGCTTTGTGGATTCGCCCTGCCCTGACCACATCTGCGAGTCCTTCGGCTGGCTCAGCGAGGAAGACCAGACGGCCACCTGCCTGCCCGCCCGGGCTGTGCTGAGCATCATCCCCACCACATGACGGCATACACATCCAAAGGAGTGAACGCCTATGTTTGACGAAAACGAGCATCTCCATCCCCAGAATAACGACGAAGGCCCCCGGCACATCCACCGGGGCATCAAGCGCAGCGAACCTGACGAAGTGGAGGTAGACAGCGCCGATTTCTTCTCGCCGGAGCCTCCCCGCCCCAAAGCACCGCCGAAACCGGCACCGACGCCTCCGTCTGAGCCGCCGAAGCCTCCGGTGCCGCCCCGCAGACAGTGGGAGCCGCTGCACCCCAGCGAGCCCGCCCCCGCTGACGACAAACTTCCGAAAGGAGGAATGGTCTTGCTGGTACTGCAGGCCATCCTGAGCCTTGCCGCGCTGGTGCAGCTCTGGCGCACCCAGATGCTGCCGGTGCTCTACCTCGTTATCATCACCGCGCTTCTGGTGCTGCTCTGGCTGCTGGTGCGCAAGTGCCTCGCCTCCCGCAGCGGTGCCGTCGTGGCCCGGGTGCTGTCCGTCCTGCTCTGCGCCGCGCTGGCCGTGGGCTGTGTCTGGGCGCAGCAGGGTCTGACCGCACTGGACAGCATGACTTCCGGCCTGCTCACCGGCGCAGAGGCGAATAAGATCACGAAAGAGCCCTTCGTCGTCTACCTCAGCGGTGTGGACAACCGCGGCGAGCTGACCGAAAAGGCCCGCAGCGACGTGAACATCCTCGCTGTGGTCAACCCCACCACCAAGCAGGCGGCCCTCATCAACACCCCGCGCGACTACTATGTTGACCTCGCAGGCACCGACAGCAAGGACAAGCTGACCCACGCCGGCCTCTACGGCGTCGATACCAGCATGGCCACGCTGGGCAACCTCTACGGCGTGAACGTGGAGCACTACCTCCGCATCAATTTTGCGGGCTTCATCAACATCATCGACGCCATCGGCGGCGTGGACGTCTACTCCGACCAGGCCTTCACCTCGGTGGGCAGCCCCGGCTACTACGACCCCACCACCTTCGCCGAGGGCTGGAACCATCTGGACGGCAAGTCTGCTCTGGCTTTTGCCCGTGAGCGCCACGCCTTCAAGACCGGCGACATCCAGCGCGGCATCAACCAGATGAAAGTCATCGACGCGATGGCCAACAAGCTCAAATCCCCCGCCCTGCTCATGGGCTTCTCCAAGCTGATGGACGCCGCCGCCGACTGCTTCGTCACCAGCCTCTCGCAGGAACAGATCTCTGCGCTGGTCCGGATGCAGCTGGGCGACCTTGCCAACTGGGACATCCAGAGCTACACCGTCACCGGCTCGGGCGCGAAGAGCAGCAAGTGCTACTCCGCCAAGGGCCAGAGCCTCTACGTCATGAAGCCGGATGAGAACTCGGTCAACGAGGCCAAGGCCCTCATCGCAGCGGTTCTGGGCGGCGAGGACAAGCTCACCAGCACCAGCCAGACCCCCGAGAAGACCGATGTCTTCACGCCGACCGCCGACCCCAACGCCGGTGCATCCATCCCGGAGGAATCTCCCGACAGCGTGATCGCAGAAGAGCCCGCCGGGAGCGAAGTCCCGACGGAAGAGGCCCCCGCTGACAGCCAGCCCGCCGAGGGCGACGCCTCCGGTGAGCCCAGCGCTTCCACCGAGGTCCCTGCAGACGGCAGCGAAGAAGCCCCGGCAGACTCCACCGAGTCGCCGTCCTTCAGTATGCCGACTCAGGAGCAGGTGGAGCAGGCGGCTTCCTCCCTGCATCAGGCCGCTTCCACCGTGCTGGACGCCCTGTTCGGCTCCGGCAGCGGCGACGCTTCCAGCGCTGAAAATGATGCAGCGTAAATAGAATTGCAAAAGAAAAAGGACTGCTCACGCAGTCCTTTTTCTTTTGCCTGTTTAAGCTAAAATGTCGCCCAGCACGCTCTGGCCGTCCAGCGTGGAAGCATCCACGCCCAGATAGTCGCAGATGGTGTGTGCGATGGTGCCGAAGCAGAGCCTGGTGCCGAGGTCAACGCCCGGCTTGACGCCCTTGCCGCAGATGAGGTACGGCACATACTCGCGGGTGTGGTCGGTGGTCTTGGTGTAGGAGGGGTCACAGCCGTGGTCGGCCGTGACCATCAGGATGTCGCCCTCCCGCATCCCGGGGATGAAGTCGGCAACGAACTTATCGAACTCGGTGGCGGCGGCGGCGTAGCCTGCCACGTCGCGGCGGTGGCCGTAGAGCATATCGAAATCGACGAGGTTCACGAAGGCCAGACCCTCAAAGTCGCGGGTCTGCAAAGCCTTGGTGAAGGCGATGCCGTTGGTGTTGCCGGTGGTCTTGATCTTTTCCGTCACGCCCTCGCCGTCGAAGATGTCGAAAATTTTGCCCACGGCGATGACGTCCCTGCCGGCGTCCTTGAGCAGATCAAGCATGGTCTTGCGGGGCGGCTTGAGGCTCAGGTCGTGGCGGTTGGTGGTGCGGTAGAAGGTGTCGGCGGTGTGGCCGAGGAAGGGGCGGGCGATGACGCGGCCCACGCCGTACTCGCCCTTCAGCATCTCGCGGGCGATCTCGCAGTAGCGGTACAGCTCATGCACCGGCACAAGCTCCTCGTTGGCGGCCACCTGGAACACGCTGTCGGCGCTGGTGTAGACGATGAGGGCGTTCTCCTTCATGGCCTGCTCGCCGTAGTCCTTCAGCACCTGGGTGCCGGAGTAGGGCTTGTTGCAGAGAACTTTGTGGCCGGTCTTTTCCTCGAACTCGTGGATGAGGCTGTCCGGGAAGCCATCCGGGAAGGTGGGCAGCGGTTTCGGGCTGACGACACCGGCGATCTCCCAGTGGCCGATGGTGGTATCCTTGCCCATGCTCTGCTCCTGCAGGCGGGCGAAGGAGCCGATGGGGGCGGCATCCTTCTCGCCGGCGGTCACACCGTCGATGTTGAACAGGCCGAGTTTTTTCAGGTTGGGGCAGTTGAAGTTGGGGTGGTTGGCGATGGCGCCGAGGGTGTTGGTCCCCTCATCGCCAAAGGCTGCGGCGTCCGGCTCTGCGCCGATGCCGAAGCTGTCCAGAACGATCAGAAAAACGCGCTTTTCCATTACGCTTTCACTCCGTTTCTATCATTTTGCGCTCACCTCTGTCCCTTCGGGGCAGAAGTGAGACTTTTGCTAGCCTTATTATAGGCGATGAACGCACTTTTCGCAAGCGTTTTATCGCTCCGGCATCTATCACGAAAATTTAAGGTTTTCTTTGCCGAATTTTTTCTTGCTCTCTTGTACACAAGCGGTTATAATATAGAATGGTAAGGTTTTCAAACACCCCTGACCGGGCCGATGTCCGGCCAGCGGCCGCAGGGCATATCTGGCACCTGTGCGCCCATCATAGAGGAAAAAAGAGACTGTTAGAGGTATATTTATGAGAAAAACGAAGATCATCTGCACCCTTGGCCCTTCTACCGATAAGGACGGCGTCCTGCGCGAGCTGGTCGCCAACGGCATGAACGTGGCCCGCTTCAACTTTTCCCATGGCTCCTACGAGGAGCACAAGGGCCGTCTGGACATGCTGAAGGCTATCCGCGCTGAGCTGAACAAGCCCGTTGCTGCCCTGCTGGACACCAAAGGCCCTGAGATCCGCCTGAAGGAGTTCAAGAACGGCGTTGAGATGCTGGAAGCCGGTCAGACCTTCACCCTGACCACCCGCGAGGTGGAGGGCACCAAGGAGATCTGCTCCATCACCTACAAGGACCTGCCCCAGGACGTCCACGAGGGCGGCACCATCATGCTGGACGACGGCCTCATCAAGCTGGCCATCAAGAGCGTCACGGACACCGACATCGTCTGCGAAGTGCTCAACAGCGGCAAGATCAAGACCAAGAAGGGCGTCAATGTCCCCGGCGTCCACCTGTCCATGCCCTACCTGAGCCAGCGCGACCGCGATGACATCATCTTCGGTGTCCAGCAGGGCTTCGACTTCATCGCTGCTTCCTTCGTGCGCACCGCACAGGACGTCTACGACATCCGCAACCTGCTGAACGAGTACGACTCCAACATCCGCATCATCGCCAAGATCGAGAACCGCGAGGGCGTCAATAACATCGACAGTATCCTGTCCGCTGCCGACGCCGTCATGGTCGCCCGCGGCGACCTGGGCGTCGAGATCGACTTCACCGAGCTGCCCGGTATCCAGAAGAGCGTCATCGACCGCTCCTTCTCCTTCGGCAAGCCCATCGTCACTGCTACCCAGATGCTGGACAGCATGATGGTCAACCCCCGCCCCACCCGCGCCGAGATCTCCGACGTGGCAAACGCCATCTACGACGGCACTTCCGCTATCATGCTCTCCGGCGAGACCGCTGCGGGCGCATACCCTGTTGAGGCCCTCAAGACCATGTCCGCTATCGCAGAGCGCACCGAGAACGAGGTCCACTACCGCGACAACCGCCTGACCGATGCCGCCGGCCAGATCAGCGTCAGCGACGCTACCGCACACGCTGCCTGCCTGACCGCAAAGGACGTCAACGCTTCTGCCATCGTCACCGTGTCCGAGTCCGGCAACACTGCCCGCCTGCTGAGCAAGTACCGCCCCTCTCAGCCCATCATCGCCTGCGTCATGGACGAGCAGGTCCAGCGCCAGCTGTCCATCTCCTGGGGCATCACCCCGCTCATGATGGACCTCGCCACCAGCACCGATGAGCTCATCGAGAAGTCCACCACCCTGGCCAAGGAGCACGGCTATCTGCACGACGGCGAGCTGGCTGTTGTGACCGCCGGCGTCCCCGTGGGCGTCTCCGGCACCACCAACATGATCAAGATCCACATGATCGGCAACTGCCTGTCTACCGGCGTCGGCGTCGGCCCCGAGGGCTCTGCTCTGGCCAACGCCACCGGCAAGGCCTGCGTCTGCCGCACCATCGAGGAGATCCGCGCAAAGTTCAAGCCCGGCATGGTCCTGGTCGTCCCCTCCACCTCCAACGAGATGCTGAGCTACGTCCGTGACGCCGCCGCTCTGGTGGTCGAGGAAGCCGGTCTGAACAGCCACGCCGCCATCGCCGGCAAGGCCCTGCTCAAGCCCACCATCGTGGGCGCCGTCGGCGCTACCGCCCACATCCGCGACGGTCTGATGGTCGCTGTGGACTGTGCACACGGCAGCGTCCAGCGCCTGCAGGCCTGATCTCGGGAGGCACAGCATGGAACGCATTGCAAGTTTCTGTGTAGACCACACCAGGCTCAACCGCGGCATGTACCTGAGCCGTCAGGACGGCGATGTTCTGACCTGGGACATCCGGATGAAGAAGCCGAACCACGGCGATTATCTCTCCACCGGCGCAGCCCACACGCTGGAGCACCTCTTCGCCACCTACGCCCGCAACAGCCAGTATAAGGACGGCGTCATTTACGTCGGCCCCATGGGCTGCCGCACCGGCTTTTACCTGCTGACCCGGGGCCTGACCCCCGCCGAGGCGCTGCGCCTGACGGTGGAGTCCTTCCGCTTCATGGCTGCGTTCGAGGGCGATGTCCCCGGCGCAAGCGAGGTGGAGTGCGGCAACTACCGCGACATGGACCTGCCCGCCGCAAAGGCTGAGGCTGCTGCCATGCTGCCCGTGCTCGAGGCACTGACCGCTGACGAGCTGCACTACTAAGCTATCACACACAAAGAGGCTGTTGCACTGCAACAGCCTCTTTTCTTTTATCGCGTCCGCGCCTCACACTTCCCCGATGACCGGGAGCAGGTCTTCGAGCTTATTGAAATAATTGACGATGGTGACCACATTGTTGACGATGGAGCTGCCCGCCGAAAAGATGCGGGCCACATAGTTCAGCACCCGGCCAATGTCCTGAAACGTCTGCCATGCCGTGGTCTCGCCGCCGCAGAGCAGCACCATTTCGTCGTCCCCGATGGATGTATACTGGGCGGGCATCTGCATCTGATAATTACTCATAGTATTCTTTCCTTTCCGCTGGTGAGAAGTTTTTTGTTCCTCGTTCAGAGTCAGCGCCCTCGGGGCCTGTCCTCTATTCCATCCTACCAGATACGAAAGGCAAAGCATGTCAGACCCTGCGGCTGAGGAAATGATTTCCTTTTTAGGCTCTCCCCTTGGGAGAGCTGGCGCACAGCGCCTGAGAGGGCAGGGACGCTGCAGAGAAATAAAAAAACAGCGATAGCATCACTCTTACAAAAGCTAATGCTTATCGCTGTGCAGATCTTCTTTGGAACCGAGCTTGCCCTCTCCGTCACCTTCGGTGACACCTCTTCCAGAGGGAGAGGCTTAGACACGTCAAAAATCCATTATTCGTACAGGGGGAAAGCCTTGGTCAGGGCCAGCACACGGGCGGAGATGTCGTCCTTCTTCTCGTCGTAGTGCCAGATGCAGTCGGCGATGCAGTCCGCAATGACTTTCATCTCGGCTTCGCCCATGCCCCGGGTGGTGACAGCCGGAGTACCCAGACGGACGCCGGAAGTCACGAAGGGGCTGCGGGTCTCGCCGGGGACGGTGTTCTTGTTGGCGGTGATGTGGACGCTGTCGAGGCGGGCTTCCAGCTCCTTGCCGGTGCATTCCTCGTCCCGCAGGTCGAGGAGCATCAGGTGGTTGTCGGTGCCGCCGGACACCAGCTTGACACCGCGAGCCTGCAGTTCAGCGGCCATAGCCTGTGCGTTCTCCACGATCTTGCGGGCGTAGTCCTTGAACTCGGGCTTGAGTGCCTCGCCAAAGCAGACGGCCTTGGCCGCAATGACGTGCTCCAGCGGGCCGCCCTGGGTGCCGGGGAAGACGGCGGAGTTGATGCGCTTGGCCAGCACGGCGTTGTTGGTCAGAATGAGGCCGCCGCGGGGGCCGCGCAGGGTCTTGTGGGTGGTGGTGGTCACGACGTCGGCGTAAGGCACCGGGCTCTGGTGCATCCCGCCGGCCACGAGGCCCGCGATGTGGGCCATATCCACCATCAGGAAGGCCCCGTAGCCGTGGGCGATCTCGGCCAGCTTCTCGAAGTCGATGGCACGGGGGTAGGCCGAAGCGCCTGCCACGATCATCCTGGGACGGACCTTTTTGACCTGCTTTTCCAGCTCGGCATAGTCGATGCGGCCATCTTCGCCGACGCCGTAGGAGACGAAGTGGTAGTTCTTGCCGGACATATTCACCGGAGAGCCGTGGGTCAGATGACCGCCCTGAGACAGGTCCATGCCCATGACGGTATCGCCCAGATCGAGCAGGGCGAAGTAGACGGCCAGATTGGCCTGTGCGCCGGAGTGGGGCTGGACGTTGGCGTACTTTGCGCCGAACAGCTTGCAGGCGCGCTGGATGGCGATGTTCTCCACCTCATCCACATAGGCACAGCCGCCGTAGTAGCGCTTGCCGGGCAGGCCCTCGGCGTACTTGTTGGTGAGGATGCTGCCCATAGCGGCCATGACGGCGGGCGAGACGATGTTCTCGCTGGCGATGAGCTCGATATTTTCCCGCTGGCGGGTCAGCTCACGGTCCATGGCCGCAGCCAGCTCCGGGTCGGCCTTTTCCACGAGGCCGATGGTATCCATCATATCGTTGTACATACGATTTACCCCTCTCTCTGATGCAAAAATCAGTTTGCACGGGCGTCCGTTCATTCCGGCCCCGCCTGTTTCCATGATACCAGACATCGTGGATTTCTTCAACAGCATTTCGCACAAACCGATACGGTTTGGTTCGTTTCTTTTCGGTTGGATGAAGATATTTCACCCATCCTGCCAAAGCCTTGCTTTTTCTGCGCCCAGCGCTTATTATTATAACAAAAATCCGTCCCGGTTTTTGTGCAGATTTGCCCATCGGGTGCAGAAAGGAGCGCATTTCCATGACCATCACGGAGCAAAAAGCCGCACAGCGCAAAGCGGGCATTGCGGCCCGCCGGGCATTGTCGGACACCGAGCGCACCCATTCCAACGCCGCTCTCTGCGCCCGCATCATGGCTCTGGACTGCTTCAAAAAGGCAGAAAACATCCTGCTCTACGCGGCCTTCGGCGGCGAAGCCGACCTCTCGGCGCTGGCTGTGGAAGCGGCCCGGCAGGGCAAAACGCTGGCCTACCCCGTCTGCGGCGAGGGCTTTTCGCTGACAGCCGCCGTACCGGGGCCGGACGGCTGGGAAGTGGGTACTTACGGCATCCGCACGCCCATTTTGAGCCGGTCTGCAGTTTTGCCACCGGACAAGCTCGACCTCGTGCTGGTTCCCTGCACGGCTTTTGATGCAGTCTGCCGCCGCGTCGGGATGGGGAAAGGCTACTACGACCGCTATCTCCCCCGCTGCACCCGGGCTGTGAAACTGGGCGTGGCCTTCGAGGCCCAGCGGGTGGACGCGGCAGCAGTGGACGCCCATGACGAAAAACTGGACGGATTCGTGACAGAGGGAGGACTTTACTTTGGATTTGACACAACTGAGCTGTGAGGACTTTCTGATCCGGCTTGCCAGCAAAGCCCCCGCCCCGGGCGGCGGCGGCGCGGCGGCCCTCGTGGGCGCGGCAGGCGTGGCGCTGGGCAATATGGTGGGGAATCTCACCACCGGCAAAAAGAAATATGCCGCTGTGGAAGAAGAGATCCTGGCGCTGAATGCCCGTGCTGAAGCCCTGCGCAAACGGCTGGAAGCCCTTGTGCAGGCTGACGCCGACGCATTCACGCCTCTGGCGGCGGCCTACGGCCTGCCCAGAGAGACGCCCGAACAGCAGGCCCGCAAGGCCGCTGTGCTGGCCGAGGCGCTGGACGGGGCCTGCGCCGTGCCGCTGGACATCATGGACGCCTGCTGTGAGGGCATCCGCCTTGCGGCCGATTACGCCGAAAAGGGCAGTGTTCTGGCTGTCTCAGACGCAGGCTGTGCGGCGCTGTTCTGCAAGGCCGCGCTTCAGGCGTCGGCGCTGAATGTCGCCATCAACACAAAGCTCATGACGGACCGCACCCATGCCGCCGCGCTGGACGAAAAAGCGGCCCGGATGCTGGCGGAATATCTGCCGCTGGCCGACGAAGTCTACCAGTCCGTAGCAAGCCGCCTGCGGGCCTGATGCATAGAAAGGGAACGTATATGTCTACCATTTTGAAGGGTGCGCCCGTCGTGGCCGCCATGAACGAAGCAAATGCCGCCCGCTGCGCCGCACTGCGGGAAAAGGGCGTTGTCCCCACGCTGGCCGTCGTCCGGGTGGGCGAACGCCCCGATGACCTCTCCTACGAGAAAGGCGTTATGGCCCGCTGTGCGAAAGTGGGCGTCGAGGTGAAGCAGTTCCTTCTGCCCGCCGACGCTTCGCAGGAAGAGCTGCTGCGCGTCATTGCCGACATCAATGCAGACGCCGCCATCCACGGCTGTCTGCTCTTCCGCCCCCTGCCCAAACAGTTTGATGACAGGACCATCCGCGCCGCACTCTCGCCCGAAAAGGACATTGACGGCATCACCGACGGCTCGCTGGCCGGTGTCTTCACCAACACTGCCGTCGGCTACCCGCCCTGCACGGCGCAGGCCTGTCTTGAGATCCTGAAATTCTACAACATTCCCCTCTCCGGCAGGCGGGCCGTCGTCGTGGGCCGCAGCCTCGTGGTGGGCAAGCCCGCAGCCATGATGCTGGACCGGGAAAACGCCACCGTCACCCTCTGCAACTCCCGCACCCAAAATCTGCCGGAAGTCTGCCGCGAGGCCGATGTTGTGGTGGTGGCCATGGGCAGAATGGGCTTTATCGGCGCAGAGCATCTGCGGGCCGGTCAGGTCGTCGTGGATGTGGGCATCCACGTCAACGAGGAAGGCAAACTCTGCGGTGACGTCCGCTTTGGCGAGGCAGAGCCTGTGGTGGAGGCCATCACTCCCGTCCCCGGCGGCGTCGGCACCGTGACGACTTCCGTGCTCGTGAGCCATGTGGTGGAGGCGGCAGAGAAAGCTGCATCATAATAACCTCTCCGTCACGCCTGCGGCGTGCCACTGCCCGGGTTGCGGCTCCCAGCGTCTGCTTCGGCCCTTGGTGCGGGCCTCGCATCCTGCTGGCCGCGGCCCCAACAACTCCTCCCTGTTTCCGCCGCTGGCGGCGGTCGTCGTTGTTGCTCCCAAGGGGAGAGGCTTTGGCATATTGAAAAGCTTCTATTTTTATCTCTGTACACCAAAAGCGCCCGGCGGATACCCACCGGGCGCTTTTGGCATTGACAGAACAATGACAGGGGAATAATTGGGAATTGGGAAATTGGAATAGGTCTTAGTTTATGCGGCCTTTGCCGGGGCAAAGACCAGAGCCTTCTTGCGGCGGTTCTGCATTGCGCGCACCACACAGCTCAGGGTGAAGTTGATGATGAAGTAGATGACGCAGGCCGTGCCGAACAGCACCATGACGTCGGAGACATTCACCGTGCCGAGACCGTTGTAAGTACCGGCGGCGCTCAGCAGCTGGCGGATGCGGGCCATCAGCTCGATGGTGGCCACGTTTGCCAGATAGGAGGAGTCCTTGATGGTGGTGATGACCTGACTGAGCAGGGTCGGCACGATGTTGCGGTAGGCCTGCGGCAGGACGATGTAGAGCAGCACCTCAGCGGTGTTGAAGCCCTGTGCATAGCCGGCCTCGAACTGGCCCTTGGACACGCCGTTCAGGCCTCCACGGACGATCTCGGCGATGACGGAGGAGTTGAAGAGGATGAGGGCCAGAGCGGCCTTGAACAGAAGCTTCATCTCCACGCTGGTCAGGCCGAACATCTTGCGGGCGAAGAAGCCCGGGCAGGGGCAGAACACCACACAGATGAAGATCCAGAGCAGGTAGGGCGTGTTGCGGAACAGCTCGATATAGGCGGTAGCGAACCAGCCGAGGATGCGGGCCGGACCCTTTTTGCAGTAGGTGCGGGCCAGCGCCAGCAGAGAGCCCACGATGAGGCCCATGATGACGCCCAGCACCGAGATGATGCAGGTGAAGGCCACGCCGCGCAGCAGGTAGAGCATGACGCCTTCTCTTGTCAGGATGGAAAGGCTTGCAGCAAGCGTTTTCATATCAGGCAGCCTCCTTCAGCTCTACTTTCTTGGCAGCGGTCTTGAGACCCGGGTTCACGCGGCCCTTGCGCTCCTTGAGGGAAGCTTCCCAGCGGGCTGCCAGCGTGGACAGCGGGAAGCAGACCACGAAGAAGATGAGGCCACAGACGATATAAGCGGGGGCGTATGCGCCGCCGGTGGAAGCGCCGGTGACGAAGCTGTAGGTCACGCTGATGAGGTCAGCGCCGCCCACGATGTAGAGGCAGGAGGTGTTCTTGAAGAGGTTGACCACCTGGTTGACCATCGGAGGGAGCATCACGGGGATGCTCTGGGGCAGGATGATGTAGCCCATCCGCTGCAGATAGTTGAAGCCCTGCGCCTGTGCGGCCTCGAACTGGCCCTTCGGCACAGACTCGATGGCGGCGCGGACGACCTCGCCCATGTAAGCGCCGGTGTAAACGCCCAGTGCAATGATGCCGGTGCGGATGACGCCGAGGCTCACGCCTGCAAATGCCAGAGCATAATACAGGAAGCACAGCTGCAGCAGCAGCGGGGTGTTCTGGACGAACTCGACGTAAATGCGGGCGATGATGCGCAGCAGCTTACTGCCGCTGGTGGACATCAGGCCCAGCGCAGCGCCGATGATGAAGGCCAGCGCCAGTGCGCAGACGGCGGTCTGTAACGTGTTGCCCAGACCCAGCAGAAAACTCTCACGATGCGTCCAGACGGTGGACCAGGACTCTAACGAAAACAAGCCAGACATGGCAAACTCCCCTTTCCCTGCACTCTCTTGGTTCTGAAAAGTCTGGGCTTAATCCAGACCGTTGTCTTTGATGAGCTGCTCGATGGTGCCATCTGCCAGCCAGCCCTTGACGAGGTCGTCGCACAGGGTGGAGAAGTCGCTGCCCTTCTTGGTAGCGACGCCATACTCCTGCGGGCTGAACTCAGCGTCAATGTAGCTGCGGCCCTCGGTCTTGTAGATGGCGAGGATGGACTTATCGACGCAGAAGCCCTGCACTTCGCCTGCGCTCAGTGCGGTGCTGATGGCGGGATAGTCGTCGTACTGACGGAAGGAGACGCCATCCTTCCAGGTGTCGGCGTTGAAGGTGTCGGCGTCGAAGTTTGCGCCGTCCAGCACGCCCTCGTCGATCATGGCCTTGACCAGAGCACGAGCGGAGGTGGAGCCGGAGGAGACGCCCACGACCTTGTCCTTCAGGTCAGCCAGACCCTTGATGCCGGTGGAGTCCTCCACCAGAACGGAAACGTAGTCGGTATAGTAGGGGGTGGAGAAGTCCCAGGTCTTCTTGCGCTCATCGGTGATGGTGAAGGTAGCCAGAACGGCGTCGATGTCGCCGGAGTCCAGCAGCTCGCCGCGGGTGGCGGCGGTGACTGTGGTGAACTCAACGTCCACGCCGAGGTGCTCTGCGATCATCTCGGCGAGGCTGTCCTCGAGGCCCTTGTACTCGCCGGTGAGGGTATCCTGGAAGCTGAAGCCCTGAACTGCGTTCTTGACGCCCACCTTCAGGACACCGCGGTCCACGATGGCCTGGGTGTCAGCGCCCAGTGCTACGGTGGAAGCGGCTGCGCTGCCGGCGGCAGAAGATGCCGTGGAGGCTGCGGTGGAGCTTGCAGAGCCGCCGCAGGCGGTCAGGGCAGCAGCAGCGCCCACCAAACCAGTGACTTTCAGGAAATCACGACGCGAGATCTTTTTCATAATAAACCACTCCTCTTTGTTTTTTTCGGCCCGAGCGGCTTTCCCTGTCCGCTCCGAAAACGGCCTGTTATCAACAACGGCGTCTCACCACAACTTGTGAGCCCCTGCCGTGTCAACCTTTGTTGTTCGTCCTCTCAGCGGACGATCTTGCTCAGGAACTGCCGGACGCGCTCGTTCTTGGGGTTGGTGAAGAAGTGCTCCGGCGTGCCTTCCTCAATGATCTGGCCGTCCGCCATAAAGACGATGCGGTCGGCCACATTTCGTGCAAAGCCCATCTCGTGGGTGACGACCACCATCGTGATGTTCTTCTCGTGTGCCAGCTTTACCATGACATCCAGCACTTCCTGAATGGTCTCAGGGTCGAGGGCCGAAGTCGGCTCGTCGAACAGGATGATCTTGGTCTGTGCGCAGAGGGCGCGTGCAATGGCGATACGCTGCTGCTGGCCGCCGGACAGCTGCGGAGGGTAGACATCCGCTTTGTCCCGGAGGCCGACGACCTCAAGATAATGATATGCCAGCTCTTCGGCCTCTGCCTTGGTCTTGTGATGGAGCTTCATGGGTGCCAGCGTCAGGTTTTTGAGCACCGTCATGTGGGGGTAGAGGTTGAACTGCTGGAAGACCATGCTCATGTTGTCGCGGACGATCTTAGTCTTGTTCTTGTTGGTCAGCTCCTGACCGTCGATGTAGACGTGGCCGCTGGTCGGCTCTTCCAGAAAGTTCATGCAGCGGACGGTGGTAGATTTGCCGCTGCCGGACGGTCCGATAATGACCAGCTTTTCGCCCTCGGCGACCTCGAGGTTCACGTCTTTGAGGACGTGCAGGTCTCCGAAGTACTTGTCAACGTGTTCGAGTTTGATCACTGTGATCCCCGCCTTTCCCTATCCTGTTCTGTCGTCCGTGCTCCAGCGCCGCGGACAGCGCATCCTGTGCGGCTTTCCCGAACCGCACGCAAAAACGAAAAAAACAAAAAAGGCGCAAAGTGAATCCATTCACTTAAGCGCCTTTGCTTTCGTTGGTTAAAGTATAGTCTTTTTCCGCTCGACTTTCAATCCATAAAGTGCAACAAAAATCAGAGCGGGTCAATCTGCATTTTGGAAAGCTGCACAAACATCGTACTTAAAATCCGTAAATCAGCGGGTCATCAGCAGGAGCAGCGCCGATGCGACGGCCTGCAGGATGAGCCAGCGGGCCACCACCTGCTCGTCGCTCCAGCCCATGCGCTTGCGCACATGGTCGTGCAGCGGAGTGAGGGTGTTCTTGAGGATGCTGATGTGGAGGAAGCGCTTGAAGCTGATCTTCAGGATGCCGAGGCTGCCGTCCACGATGAACACCAGCGCCGCCAGCAGGAAGGCGAACGGGTGGCCGCACTTGAGGGCCAGGATGGCGAGGAAGAAGCCCATGGCGCGGCTGCCGGCGTCGCCCATCAGGAGGCTGGAGGGCTTTGCGTTGGACCACAGGTAGGCCAGCAGTGCGCCGATAAAGACGATGGCAGCGGTGGAGTAGTCCCCCAGCTCCTCGCCGTAAGCCAGCAGGAAGGTGCCGATGCTCACCACCGCGAGGCTGGCGGACAGGCCGTCCACGCCGTCGGTGCAGTTGACCACGTTGATGCTGGCCCAGATGAGGATGACGATGAGCAGCAGGTAGAGCGGATAGGCAATGGTGAAGGTGGTGCTCAGGAAGTTGACGCTCGTGCCGTTGAAGTTCAGGTAGGTAACACCTGCCACCACGGCGATGACGAAGTCGATGAGGCCCTTCTTGTACTCGTTCCACGCCGTCTCGGAGGCGTCGTCAAAGTAGCCCGACAGCATGGAGGCGATGAGCAGAACGGTATAAATAAGGTATTCTACCTTAAAAGGCACCACCGCCAGCGTCACCAGCGCGATGCAGAGCACGAAGATGAGTCCGGAACCCCGGGCCTTGCCCTTGGAGAGCTCGCCGTTGACGGCGAAGGCACGGCCATGGTCGTGGGGGAGCTTGTCGTGGAAGACCGAGTCCATCAGGGCGGTCAGGGCAAACGCCAGCAGGAACGCCAGCGCGTCCACGGTCTGCTGGCCGGTAGCTGAAATAAGCTGCAGCATATTTTGAACCTCTTTCAATGATATTCTTCTTACTCCGAGAGTGTATCACGCCAGAGCCAAAAAATCAATCGCCCGGTTTGACAATTTTCCTCCCCGTGCCTATAATAGTAGGACAGCTTATCAACACAGGAAACAGGAGACGACATGACACTTTCTTTGGAGCAGCTCTCGGCCCGGATGCGGCAGGGCGAGGACATCCCGCTGTCCGACACGGCCCGCATCGCGCTGGCGCTGAGCATCCCTTCCATTCTGCAGCAGCTGGTGGTCACGGCGATGGAGTACATCGACGCCGCTATGGTGGGCCACATCGGCGCAGAGGCCACCGCCGCCATCGGCATCGTCAGCTCGAGCACCTGGCTGCTCCACGGCATCCTTGTGGGGCTGTACACCGCGTTTTCGATCCAAATCGCCCAGTACCTCGGGGCCGACCGCCAGCAGGACGCCCGGGGCGTGCTGCGGCAGTCCATGCTCTTCAACCTCATCCTGGGTCTGGGCGCTGCGGCTTTCGGCGTCGGCATCAGCCGCTTCCTGCCCGGGTGGCTGGGGGCGGACATCTCGCTCCAGGCCAGTTCCAGCGCCTACTTCGCCATCTGGTCGGCGGCCCTTCCCTTCACGATGGCCATGGGAATGTACGCAGCCATGCTCCGCGCCACCGGCGACGCCCTGACGCCCAGCCTTATCAGCTTGCTGGTCTGCGCGCTGGATGTGGTCTTCAACTTCTTCCTCATCAACCCCACCCGGCAGATACAGCTCTTCGGCCAGAGCGTCACAGTCTGGGGTGCCGGCCTCGAAGTCCCGGGTGCGGCACTTGGCACAGCGCTTTCCACGACCATCGGCGGTCTGCTGGCGCTGGGCGTCCTGCTGCTGCGGGACGGCCCGCTCTGCATCCGAAAGCCCGGCAGCTGGCGCATCACCTCCGCCTGCCTGCGCAATCTCTGGCGGGTGGGTACACCGCTGGCCGCTGAGCGTGCGGCCCTCTCGTCGGCGCAGGTGCTGCTCGTCCGTATCGTCTCGGGCCTCGGCACGGTGGCCATCGCGGCCAACAGCCTCGGCGTCAGCGCCGAGGGCCTCTGCTACATGGCAGGCTACGGCATTCAGGACGCCTCCATCGCCCTCATCGGGCAGGCCGTCGGCGCCCACCGCCGGGATATGGCGAAGCGGTTCGCCTGGCTCTGCACGGCAATGGGCATAGGCATCATGGCACTGTCCGGCGTGGGGCTCTGGCTCTTCGCCCCGGCCCTTATGGGCATCTTCACGGCAGATGCCGCCGTCATCGCGCTGGGTGCGCAGGTCCTCCGCATCGAGGCTTTTGCAGAGCCGATGTTCGGGGCCAGCATCGTAGCAAGCGGCGCGATGCAGGGCGCAGGCGACAGCACAGGCTGCTTCCTGCTGAACCTGTTCAGCATGTGGGGCGTCCGGCTCACCCTCGCCTTCCTGCTGGCTCCCCGGCTGGGCCTCGTGGGCGTCTGGGCCGCCATGTGCATCGAGCTCTGCATCCGGGGTGCGCTGTTCCTCATTCGGCTTGCAAAGGGCAAGTGGCTCGATAAGGGAGCGTTACAATAAACAAAATGGGCATGTGCCGGCGGCACATGCCCATTTTGTTTATTCAAATTTACTTCCGGCCATGCAGGATGGGAGACAGGGGCTTATAGATGACCATGCAGAGCACGGCGTCCAGCAGACCCTTGACCAGCGTGAAGGGCAGGTTGAAGATGACGAGGCACTTTATGAGGCTGTCGGCAGAGGGCAGGATGGCCTGATACATGCCGAGGATGGCTTCCAGCGGCATATGGTAGAACTCCACATAGGCCGGGTAGGTGATGAAGTAGTTGGAAGGCACGCTGAAGACGGCCATGGCGGCGGCACCCGCTACCGCGCCGAGGATGGCGGTCTTGCGGCTCTTATGATGCTTGTAGATGAAGCCCGCCACAGCGGAGAAGACAGCGCCCAGCATAAAGTTGCACAGCTCGCCGACACAGGCAGTGCTGGTACCCTTGACGACGATGTGGAGCAGGTTCTTCATGAAGCTGATGACTACGCCGTACACCGGGCCGAGGGCGAACGCGCCCAGCAGGGCGGGCAGGTCGGAGAAGTCCATCTTGACGAAGGACGGGATGAGCATCGGGACGGGGAACTCGATGAACATCAGGATGAACGCCACTGCGCTGAGCATGGCGGCAACGGTCAGGTTGTGGGTCGTATCTTTTCTCATAATTTTCCTCCCGGGGCGGCTGCCCCATTCAAATAAAGACTGGAAAGCCCTTTTCGCGCTCGCCGGAACCGGGAAGACAAATGAAAACGCGCCCTGCCATAGCTTACACTATAACAGGGCGCGCACAAACAAATCAAATTGTCTGCCGTTTCTTGCATCCGGACTATACCGTTGGCCCCGGAGTCTCACCGGGTCAGCACTCTTTGGGAGTGGTCGCGGGCTGTACCGCCAGTGGGGAATCGCACCCCGCCCTGAAACGAACTTTCTTCGCAGAGTATAACGCGGCAGGTTTGTCTTGTCAAGCCCTTTTATGCATTTTTTAACAAGCCTTTCCCGATTTGCACCGCTGGCTATAATATGATATACTGATTTTATTATTCGTCAGGAAGGTATCTGTTTCTATGCTTTTCACCATCAACGATCTCGGCTTTTCCATCGCCGGACTGCTGCTGGAAGGCTGGCTGGCCTTTGCAGCCCGGTGCGTCTGTGCGCTGGCCCTGCTGTTCATCGGCTGGGTCGTCAGCCGCTGGCTGCAAAAAAACCTCTTCCCCCGCCTGCTGAAGCGCAGCTGGCACTTTGCCTTTACGCACCCCCTGCTGGAAAGCTTCGCCCGCCCGGCGGCCCGCATCGCGTGGTACACCGGCATGTATCTGGCCCTGCGCAGCCTGCCCTGGGCCATCCCCGGCCTTGCGGCCCTGCTGCTCAAAGCCTATCGGATGATGCTGGTCTTCCTCATCGGCACCGGCTTCTACCACGCTTCCGGCATCGCGGCTCTGCTGCTGGCCTCGTCCAGCGAAGAAGTCCGCACCAACCGCACCCTGCTCACCCTGCTGGATAAAGTCTACAAAGTAGCCGTCGTGGTGCTCTGCGGAGCGACCATCGCACAGGAGAGCGGCCTGCCCGTGGGCAGCGTCGTGGCCAGTGCCGGTCTTATCGGCCTTACGATCTCTCTGGCCGCACAGGATATGGCCAAGAATTTCTTCAGCGGCGTGGTCATCCTGCTGGACAAGCCCTTCTCCATCGGTGACTGGATCACCGTCGGCGACGTGGAGGGCGAAGTGGTGGACATCAACTTCCGCTCCACGAAAGTCCGGGCCGTGGATAACTCCATCTACATCCTCACCAACAGCACCGTCAGCAGTGCCACCATCAACAACGCTACCCTCCGCAACAAGCGACTCTACCGCTTCACGCTGGGCGTTACCTACGACACCACCCGACCCCAGCTGGAAAAGCTGATGGCCGACCTCGACGCCATGCTCAAGGCCAGCCCCGACACCTACGAGGACACCGCCTTTGTCCGGATGACCGGCTTCGGTGACTCGAGCATCAACCTGATGGTCTCTGCCTATCTGCGCACCGCCGACCTCGGCGTGTTTTTGCGGATGCAGAACGATCTGAACCTCAACATCATGGACGTGATGAAGGCCGACGGCGTGGATTTCGCATTTCCCTCCACGACGGTCTACCTCGCAAAAGAGAACTGACAGCAAAAAAGCCGATGCAGCTGCATCGGCTTTTTTGCTACAGCGCAATATCCAGCGCCATCATGAGGGCGAACCCCAGCACCACGCTGATGACGCCCGCCGGTTCGTCCTGCTCCACGGCTTCCGGTATCATCTCCTGAGCCGTCACGCAGACCATGCACCCGGCGGCGGCGCTCATGAGCCACGGCAGAGCCGCGCTCACCCAGCCCGCGAGGGCCAGCGCCAGCAGCGCCCCCAGCGGCTCCACGAGGCCCGACGCAGCACCGGCGCAGAAGGCTTTCCGTCTCCCCTGCCCGGCCTGCACCAGCGGCAGGCTCACCGCCGCGCCTTCCGGGATATTCTGCAAGCCAATGCCCAGCGCAAGGGCCAGCGCCCCGCTGACGGCCTCCGGCTCACCCTGCAGGGCCAGCGCCGCCGCAAGTCCCACCACCATGCCCTCGGGCAGATTGTGGAGGGTCACGGCCAGCACCACCCGGCCCATCCGGCCATGCTCTTTTGACCCGGTGTGCATCAGCCGCCCGGCAGCCTCTTCCAGCCGCAGCAGGCCCACAGCACCCAGCACCAGCCCCGCCGCCGGGGCCAGCCAGACCGGCAGCGTCCCGGCCTCCGCCCTCTCGATGGCAGGCAGCAGCAGGCTCCACACGCTGGCGGCCAGCATGATGCCCGCCGCCATGCCGCAGAGCATCCGCCGGGTGCGGGGCTCGTCGGCCCGACGCACCAGAAAGACCCCCGCCGCTCCCAGCGCCGTACAGAGCGCCGGCAGCAGCAGGATGATCGCTGCAAACAGATAGACGTTCACATTGCATTCCCCCTTCCCACCGATGTATGCGGCGGAAGGGGGGAATGTGAAGAGAAAAAGCTCTCCTCATTCCGGCAGCTCATGCAGGGTAAATTCGTTTTTTGTTGTTTCCACTCTCAGCGCCCCCTTTTACCGCTTGACGTGGTAGACCTCGAGATAGACGCTCTTGCGCGTCTCATCCAGCGTTTCCTTCAAATCGCGGCAGAAATCCTCATCGTCCAGCAGCGCCACCACCTCGGGCGCAAAGCGGGTGCCTCTCTGGGCGTGGAATTCGCCCAGCAGTGTATCCACCGGCTTTGCCATCGTATAGCAGCGGCCGATATTAGAGGATGGCGTTGTTCTCCTTCATGTAGTCGAAGCACTTGATGACGTTGGACTGGATGGTCTCCAGCAGCTCCTTCGCTTTCATATCCGGGGAGAATTTAGGATGGGAGAGGGTGCGGCCCGTCCGTTTCTGACGCACAAAAAGACTGCCGTGCATCGTCTTTCTGCACGGCAGTCTTGTCAAATCGGATCTTCAGTTACGGTAGCAGCGGTCCTGACCTACCAGCCAGTCCTCGCACAGGCGCTCGGCCTCTTCCCGGCTGCAGCTCACACAGCGGAACAGCCGCCCTTTCAGCGAGCAGTAAGAATAGCGAACCTTCGGCACTCCATTTGCATCCCGGAATGATTCCCATCGTTCCTGTCCCGGCATCAAATAGCTTTGTTCCATAGCTTTCGCGCTTCCTTTCCGGCTGCTCCGGCAGCACAACGTATTCATTTTATCACGTTTTGGCCGGGAGTGCTATTCGCTCTTTCCACAAAAAGCGCTCTGTATTTTATGGGAGAATGTGCATTGACAAACCGCGATTCAACAGTGTTTCTTTTTCTTCCAGACAAAATACCCGGCGTATAGGGCGAATGCCGCCAGCGCTGCCAGCGAGACTTTGCTGGCCAGGGAATAGCCGTCGGCCTGATAGACGAAGTCGATGGTGTTCTCTCCCGCCGGGGCCAGGACGGCCATCAGCCCCTCGTCTACCCGGACAATATCTGCCTCTTTGCCGTTGACGTAGGCCGTGAATCCATCGTCGTACGGCACGGAGAAGAAGACAAGGTTGTCTTTTTTCAGCGTGATCTCCGCATGGAAGCCGGAGTTGGTCATCTGGAAGCTGCTGCAGGCCGAGGCGCGGCGGTCGGCGCAGTCAGAGACATAGGTGTCGTACCACAGGTCGTCCAGCTTTGCTTCAGGCAGCTTCTCGAGGTACTTGCCGTAGGTTTCGGCGTCCTCTTCGCTGAGCACCAGCGCCCGCATCAGGAGGTTCGCGCGGGTATTTTTAACGGTCGTCTCGTAGGACTCCTCCGTAATATAGTAGTCGTAGGTAAAGCCCATGGGAACGTAGTTCTCGTTCTCGTAGAGCATGAAGCCGTCTTTGGTGTCGTAGTAGCTCCATCCGTCGTCCGCAGCGGCGAGGAAATCTTCCTGCTTTTCGGGCGTGGTGATGAGGTACTTAACGCTCAGCAGACCCCGCAGGGCGTAGTTGGAGATGTCCGGCTCACTGCGGACATCCCGCTTGACGCCCAGTGCCGGGTAGAAGCTGAGGATGCTGGGCGCGGCCGTGCTGCCGAAATATTGCAGGCTGCTCTTGTCGAGCCAGAGGCCGAGGTTGTCGTGGGTCTTGTAGGTATCCACGCGCCAGTCGCCCTCCGGCAGGTCATCCTTGAGCTTGATGGCAGAGGTATACTGCTCCACAAGGTCACTGTCGGTGTGCCACTGGCCGAACTTGCCGATGCCGATGTGTACCATGCTGAACGCGCAGGCAAAGGCCAGCACCACTGCCGTCATCCGACGGGCAAAGGCCCGGCTCCCCCGCCAGCGGCGGCAGAGCAGGCGGTACAGGATAAGACCGCCGATGCCGAAGCTCAGGACGGCGGCATACTGGCCGGGGTTCTGCAGCACACCCAGCGACCATTCTTTGGTGTCGCCGTCCTGCACCGGCACCAGGGCAAACGCCAGCGTCGCGACCATCAGCCAGCCGATGCCGCGCACTGGGGCGTCCAGCTCGTCGGCAGAGATGTCGGGGCTTTCCAGCGCACTGGCCGTCATGGCGCAGAGGATGAGCACCGGCATATAGTACCACCGGGCGTAGTAGCTGGAATTGAGGGCGTAGAAGGCGCTGTTGAGCACCGGCACCAGCGCGAAGATGGCGCAGGTGGCGACGATGCGCTTTTTGCTGTCGCCCTTCCGCGCCCGCCAGTAGGCCATCGCACCGGCCAGACTGCACAGGGGCAGATAGGCCGACATGCTTGTCCACTTGATGATGCCCTCCGACCAGATGGAGGTGATGTAGGGCGAATCGGGCGGTAAGATCCAGCTCAGCAGGATGGCCAGATACTGCTGCACCTTCGAGTAGGTCAGAAAGCCCCAGCCCGACGACAGGTCGATGGTGCGGGGGTTCTGCAAAATGCTGAGTACCGCCGGCCAGAGCAGGACGAAGCCCAGAGCCGCGCCCAGCAGGCTCTCAAAGGCCAGCCGGACGAAGAGGCGGACATTCATCGGGAAATCTTTCGTCGTCAGCTTGCAGATGAAGTAGATGACGAGGAAGAGGACCTGTCCGATGAAGAAGAAGTAGTTGTTGAGCAGGTTGACCCCCACCCAGAACGCGAAGAGGCCGTAGTGCTCTTCCTGCTCGTAGAGCGTTTCGTCCAGCGCCCAGAGCATCCACGGGAAGAGGGCCACCACGTCGATAAAGTGGTTGAAAAAGACATTGTAGATGCTGAAGCCCGAGAAGGCATACAGGCAGGCGCCCAGCACCGCGTGGTCGGAGCGGCGGACATAGCGGCAGAGGTAGCGGTAAGCGCCGCCGCCCGCCACGGCAAATTTCAGCACCAGCAGCGGCACCATGAGGTAGGGCAGCCAGTTCTGGGGGAAGATGAGGGACAGCCAGAAGAAGGGCGAACCGTACAGGTAGAACGAGTAGGCGTTCATCGCGCCGCTGCCCAGGTCGGTGGCCCAGGAGAAGGTGCTGCGGGCCGCGCCGGCCATGCCGTCCGGGTAGCCTGCCCCCTTGATGAAGCCGTTCATATAGCGGTAGAAGCTGATCTGCTGGCTGTTGAAATCGCCCGCGTAGTGGAAAAATCCGCCGTCGATGATATAGAACGGCAGGAAGAATATCGCCGCCGTCAGCGCACAGAGCAGCATGGTGCGGAGCATCTGGTCCCGCCGCCCCGGCATATTGAGCAGCCGGGCATTTCCGGCCTGATTTTTTGAATCGTCCATGGTCTATCCTCTTTCCCCGCCCGGAGGGGCGGCACAGGCCCATCGCCTGCATCGTTCTCGCGTTCCAGTATAGCACGCGGCTGTGTGGAAAAAAAGAATTTTTGTGTTTTGCTTGACATTCGCCCGCCGGGCGGGTATAACCCTCTCAAAGACACTTCAAGGAGGCCGACATGAAGCTATACCCGTTCAGCGCCCTTCTGGCGCGGATGAAGTACATCACCCGGTGGAGTCTGATGCACTCCACCCGCCCGGAATCCCTCAGCGAGCACACCTGCGACACTGCCCTGCTGGCCCATACCCTCTGCCTCATCGCGCGGCGGTACACCGGCACGCCCTGCCGCCCCAAGACGGTGGCGGTGGCGGCGCTCTATCACGATGCACCCGAGATCATCACCGGCGATATGCCCACGCCGGTCAAGTACAGCAGCCCCGGCCTGCGGGACGCCTACAAGGCGCTGGAGACCGAGAGCGTGGATTCCATGACCCGTCTGCTGCCGCCGGAGCTGGCCGAGGAGGTCAGCCCCTTCATCACCGGCAGCCTGCTGACCGCCGAGGAAAAGCGGCTCCTGAAAGCTGCTGACCGGCTCTCGGCCCTCGTCAAGTGCATGGAGGAGCAGCGCAGCGGCAACCACGAATTTGACGCCGCGCTTCGTCAGCAGCGGGAGGCACTGGAAGGGATGCACTGCCCTGAGGCCGACTGGTTCATGGCGCACTGCCTCCCCTGCTTCACCCAGAACCTCGACGAGCTGACCCGCAGCGAATGATCACGGGAAGGGGACTTCCCGCACGTCGTCCGGGTCCAGCCCGGCCCTGCGCTGCTCTTCGAACACCGCCGTGATAAGCTCGTCCAGGTCTTCCAGACGGGACAGGGTGCAGCAGTAGCGGCGGAGGGCGGCAGCGCCCTTGAGGCCCTTCATATAGTGCATCGTCTGGGCGCGGGCCTGAGGCATGGCGGTATATTCGCCCTTCTGTTCCACCATCTCTTCCACCTGACGGCGGAGGGCGTTCATCCGAGCCTGCAGGTTCGGCTCCTTGGGAGCGGGCAGGCCCTCGATGGCGGCGTTCACCCGCTCGAAGAGCCACGGGTCGCCCAGCGCAGCACGGGCGATCATGACGCCGTCGCAGCCGGTGCGCTGCATCATCTCCACAGCGTCTTCCGCCGTGTGGATGTCGCCGTTGCCCAGCACAGGCACCTTCACCGCCGCCTTGACTTTGGCGATGATGTCCGGGTCGATGCCCGGGGTGTACATCTGCTCCCGGGTGCGGGCGTGGACGGCGATGAGTTCAGCCCCCGCCTGCTCGCAGGCTTTGGCGCACTCCACCGCCGTGATGTGGTCGGCGTCCCAGCCTTTCCGCATCTTGACCGTCACCGGGCGGGTGGTGTGGGCCTTGACCTGCTCGACGATGCGGCCGCAGAGGTCGGGGTCCAGCATCAGCTTGCTGCCTGCGCCGCCCGAGACGATCTTCGGGGCCGGGCAGCCCATGTTGATGTCCAGAAAGTCGAACTGATATTCTTCAATGGCCGCTGCGGCCTCGCCCATGATCTGGGGCACCTCGCCGAAGATCTGCACACCGTAGGGTGCGCCGTTGGGTTCGGCTTTGAGCAGGCTGACCGTTTTGTGGTCGTGGTAGACCAGCGCCCGGCTGGACACCATCTCGCTGACCGTAAATCCTGCGCCGTGCTGGGCCATCAGCCGACGGCAGGGCGCGTCCGTAAAGCCCGCCATCGGGCCAAAAACTGCCCGGTGGGGCAGGGTGATATTTCCGATTTTCAGAGAATCCATCTTATCCCTCGTTTTGCTTGACAATGGCTTGCAAAAGCTCTATACTATAAACAAGAAAGGCACTGCCTGCGAATGGTCAGCGTCCTTCCGGCTTTAGATCAAAAGAAATGACCGCAAGCTTTGGGGGCGTGGCGGTCATTTCTTTTTGCTGTTAAAAATGGTCCAGGTGATTTGCAACCGCGACGACCGCCGCCTGCGGCGGATGCAGGGAGGAGCTGTTGGGGCAGCGGCCAGCAGGACATGAGCGCCTCTCAAGGCGCGAAATGGCCGCTGGGAGCCGCAACCCGGGTTCCTTTAGAATATCATATTTCCCGCACGAATACAACACCCCGGCTGCCTGCAGGCCGGGGTGTTCGTCTTGTCTATTGCAATTTCTCCTGCTATACTTGGGGCAAAGGAGCGGCGGGCAGACCCCCGCCGGAGAAATGGCTATGGAGTATCGTGATTGGACGAAAAAAGACGGCAGCGGGCGGGACATCTCCACCTCGCTGCTGGGCTACGGGTGTATGCGCTTCCCCACCCTGCCGGATGGCCGCATCGACGAAGTGCGGGCCGAAAAGCTGCTGAACACTGCCCGGGAGGCGGGCGTCAACTACTTTGACACCGCTTTCCCCTACCACGGCGGTGAGAGCGAACCTTTCGTGGGCCGGGTCATTGCCAAGTGGCCTCGGGAGAGCTTCTACCTCGCCACCAAGCTGCCTCTGTGGAGCTGCAAGACCCTCGACGAGGCCAAAGACATCTTCGAGAAGCAGTTCGAGCGGCTGGGCGTGGACTACATCGACTTCTATCTGCTGCATTCCCTGCACAAAGCCCGCTACGATGCGGCCAAAGAGATGGGCATCGTAGACTGGCTCTGGGAGCAGAAGGCCGCCGGGCGCATCCGGAATTTTGGCTTCTCCTGCCACGACAACGCGGCGGGCTTCGAGCACATCCTGCGCGACCAGCCGTGGGACTTCTGCCAGCTGCAGTACAACTACCTCGACACCGACGACCGTGCCGAGGAGATTGCCGGAGACCGGGGCTATGCTCTGACCGAGGACCTGAATGTTCCCCTCATCATCATGGAGCCCATCAAGGGCGGTACGCTGGCACAGCTGCCGCCAGACGCTGCCGCGCCGCTGAATGCACTGGACGCCGACGCCAGTGCAGCCTCGTGGGCGCTGCGCTGGGTGGCCAGCCACAAAAATGTGAAGGTCGTCCTCTCCGGCATGAGCGCAGAAGACCAGCTGGACGACAATCTCGCCACCTTCGGAGATTTCCGCCCCATGACCGACGCCGAGAACGCCGCCATCCGGCAGACTGCCGACGTCCTGCGCAGCCACATCAAAATCGGCTGCACCGGCTGCCGCTACTGTATGCCCTGCCCCATGGGCGTGGACATTCCCGACAATTTCAGCATCTGGAATAAGCTCGGGATGTTCGGCAATAAGGACGCCATCCGCCAGCAGTGGACAGCCCACTTCCCGGATGCCGAAAAGGCCATTCACTGCGTCCGCTGCGGCAAGTGTGAGGCCGTCTGCCCCCAGCATCTGCCGATTCGGGACTCTCTTGCAAAGCTCCAGACGGAACTGGACAATTTATAATGAGTGAAAGCGGGCGCTCCTCTGTCTCTCCGGACAGGTGGAGCGCCCGCTTTTTGTTTAACCTACGTTGATGTGACCCACCGGGAGGACTTTGCGCTTGTTGTCGTCGGGCTTTGCCGTCAGGCTGATCGCCAGCGACACCGGGCCGACGCGGCCCATGAACATACAGGCCATATATAGTAGCTTTGCGCCGGTGTTCAGCTGCCCAGTGACACCCACCGACAGGCCCACCGTACCGAACGCCGAGCAGGACTCGAAGATGCAGTCGATGACTGACACCGTCTCTGCGGTGTTGTAGTACACCACGACGGCAGAGCCGAACGCCGCCACCGCGCCGATGACGATGATGGTCAGAGCGCGGTAGACCGTCTTGGACTCGATGTGGTGGCCGCCGATGACACAGTCATCGCGGCCCTGCGCCACACTGCGGATGGTCAGGATGAGCACCGCGAAGGTCGTCACCTTGACGCCGCCGCCCGTCGAACCAGGGGCCGCACCGATGAACTGCAGCACGCTCATCAGCAGCTTGCTGATGGGGCTGCAGGCCGCGAGGTCGATGGTGTTCATACCCGCAGTACGGGTGGATACCGACTGGAACAGCGCCGCCATTATCTTGCCCGGGACGGACAGGCCGCCCATCGTCCTGGGGTTCGACCACTCGAGCAGGGCCAGCAGCACCGCGCCGCCCACCCAGAAGATGACCGAGAACTGCAGCACGACTTTCGCGTGGAGGGAGAGCCGCCGCTTTTTGCGGTACTCTGCCAGCTCCACCCAGACCATGAAGCCCAGACCACCGGCCATGATCATGAACATGATGACAGCCTGCACATAGTAGTTGTTGACATACGGTACCAGCGAGGAGTAGGCGCCAAACCGTCCGAAGAGGTCAAAGCCTGCGTTGCAGAAAGCCGAGATGGCCGTGAACACGCTGACCCACACACCCTCTGCGCCGAACTGTGGCACGAATGCGAAGAGCAGCAGCACGATGCCCACGGCCTCGAAAGCCGCCGCCAGCTTGATGACGATCTTCAGCACCTCAGTGGCCTTGGACAGGCCGTCTGCCGAGACGCTCTCGCCCAGCAGCCGCAGGTCGCGGAAGCCCATCCGCCGCCGGGCCGCCAGCGCGAAGAAGCTGGTGAGGGTGACAAGACCGAGGCCGCCCACCTGAATGAGCATCAGGATGACCACCTGCCCGAACAGCGAAAACTGGCTCCATGTATCCCGCACGACGAGGCCCGTCACGCAGGTGGCACTGGTGGCGGTGAACATGGCGTCGATGACGCCCAGCCGCCCCGTCCTGCTGGAAATGGGCAGGGTAAGCAGCAGCGTCCCCACCGCGATGACCAGCAGAAAGCTGCTGCAGATGGTCTGCGTCGCACTGCTGCCCGCCAGCCAGCCCTTGTTGGGCCGGCGTGTCCGCTTTTTGGTTTTGTTTTTTCCCATTGCAACCTCCCGGGGCTCCCCCCGGCCAGCAGCCAGAGGGGCGAGTCGTTCTGCCGCGCCCCTGCGCAAAGTTTCCCGGCGCAGGAGCCTCTCTTTATAGGATACACCTTTTTTCTCTCCGATTCAACTTGATTTTATGCGCTGTTTGCGGTATCATATCTGTAATGTGTCTCAGTAGCTCAGTTGGATAGAGCGTCCCCCTCCTAAGGGGAAGGCCGCAGGTTCGACTCCTGTCTGGGACATCCCTTTAAGAAAATGCGAAGGTCATTTTTTCCATGTGAAAGACGATCTTCGCATTTTTCATTTTGAACCTATCACCAAAA